>TARA_R110002096_G_scaffold135456_2_pt1 | contig 386975 bp, 333 predicted proteins | sample TARA_R110002096 | Tara Oceans TARA_R110002096 (sample SAMEA4397295) | marine metagenome | biome: Polar Biome; feature: [DCM] deep chlorophyll maximum layer (ENVO:01000326); material: water (ENVO:00002006), including particulate matter (ENVO:01000060) such as... | depth 35 m
AATAGAAATGAAACTACCCCAACTATACCTAAAATATGAAACAAATAGTTCTGTTTTTTAGCTTTTCCTTATTAGTTTATAATAGTTTAGGAGATTGCCAGTCAACGGATTGCAAAACTCTGAGTTATATTTTTAGTTTAGAGATTCCTAATGTACCTTTTGATCATGAAGGTAATTTGATCACTATTGTTGATAAGTATCATCTTGCACGAAATTGTGATAGTGTGGAATTTTCAAAATCCTTTAATATCGTCAACACAGAAGATAGTTTAGTGTTGAAAAATTACTATTTTTTAGATTCAATTATTACTGCTTTTGACCCGTATGGAGATATTCCAGAATATAGAGTAGTATATTTTTCAAACTCGCAGACGGACATTCAACTTGAATTAATAATAGAAATTTCGGGTGATGAAATCGGAGGTGTTGGGGTGAATTATTTGGATAGTAATAGAGTCTATCTAAAAAACAAATAATGGGTGGTTTAGTGCTTTGAGAGCTATTATAGATTTACGTATTAGCTATCTATATCCCCCGCTGCCGCACTCAATGTCATTAAGCAAAGGCTTATCCCACTTCATTCATCCTAAACGAAGTAAGCCTCTGCCGCGCACATTTGTGCCTGTCTCTAATTCAGAAGATACATAAATTATAGATTGCGAGGGTAATTGGGAGTTTATTGAATTCTATGGTAACAAGGAGGATAGAGTACTTTTAGCCAGTAAGGCTTGGCACTTTGATTTGTTAAGTTAGCCCAAGCAACTTATTGCAGTATTGGGATCTGATACCATTGCAATTCCCTACGAGAATGTAGAATGGTTGTCAAAAATTGGAAATTCTGTGGCAATTAAACCTGCAACCAGGAAGGATGGATTGGAAGGATGGATGAAACTTCCGACAAAGATAAATTACAAGGACAAAAAGTTGAATGATTTTTATTGTTCAGTTGAATATTGTCTTTACGCTGATTGCGAGGAGTTGAAGAGGTAAGGGTTGGTGTAGTGAATACCTCTTAGAACTCAAAATTGAAAAAAGCCTTTAATCAAGGATTTTTATCCTATATTTAAAATAATTAAGCAATGGATTCCAAAAATTATTTACCACAAGCACGGAGTTTTCTTTTACCTTTTTTACTAATTACAAATTTAATGAATGGACAAGACTATTTTCCAATTCATTGTTTTGGAGTTGATTATAACTCCTTGGATATATCAACATGCAAAAATGATTCTACAAAAATTTATATCCAACTTGATCTAATATTTTCATGGGATGGGGATTCAATTTTGACGCAAACTGATTTCAAAATTAAGGGGGGTATAATTTTAGGTAACGGAATGAAACAAAGTATGAATGAATTTGAATCATCGGATTATTTAAGAAAGCATGGTTTTTCAATTGAAAATATTGTCAAGGATGTACTGAGAGAGTATGAATTTAAGATTTACTGTAAGCTTAAACCAGGTAATTATAAACAGAATTTTCAATTCCCTGTTTGTTACCTTTAGAATGTAAAGCTAGGATTTACTATATCCTTTTGCCCCCTGGCGCGCACATTTGTGCGTGTCCTAATCTACCACGCGATTATATTCAGTACCCTCTGGCGCTCACATTTGTGCGTGCCCCAATCTACCACACGATTGATTTAGAGAAGTTCAGTCAATTAAAAAATCATTGCAGATCCCTCTGGCGCGCACATTTGTGCGTGTCCTAATCTACCACGCGATTATATTCAGTTCACCCTCAATCTAAAACCTTTACCAAAACATTAGCTAATTTGTGCCTAGAGGAATAGCAAAATTTCGATAGGAAGAGTATAGCTTCCTGTTAATTTTTTAAAATTCAGAATAATGATTTTCCGGGAATTGAATTCCCATATTAATTGATAAATTTGGTTCTTTAGATTAGCATGGATAAAAAATATCAAAGGAGGGAAATAGTAAAATTAATGGCTCTTTCCGGATTTAGTTTAATACTTCCGTCTTGTGGAATAGGGGCTGAAAAAAATCCCAAGGAACTAAAGGAAAAACCAAAGAAGGAAAGTCTTCCTGCTGAACCCAAAAAACCTTTTGATTATTTCAATAGCCAAAATGTGAGTTATTTTCAAAAGGATCAAGCTTCCTATGCTGAGAATAATATTTCCTTCAATCTAAGAATCCAACAAAAGCCCAAAATCATTGCTCTTTGCCAAAATAGCGAAGGTGTACAAGAAGCAGTGCAATATGCCATAGAAAATGAATTGGCAATTTCAGTAAAAAGTGGAGGACATAGTTTTGAAGGGTTTTCCTCTAACGATGGGGGGATGCAAATTAATTTGTCTTTAATGAATAAGCTGAGCTGGGGAGAAAATGATACTATTATTGCTCAACCCGCCGCGCTACTACGTGATCTTTATGATTTTACTCTGCCCAAAAAAAAGATACTTCCCGCTGGTTCTTGTGGAACTGTTGGCTTAGGTGGATTGGCCCTAGGTGGTGGATATGGGTTTTTTAGCAGAAAGTATGGATTAAGCTGCGATCATTTATTGGAAGCGAGCATGGTTGATGGTGATGCCAGACTTATAAAAACTCAAGACAATCCGGAATTATTATGGGCCCTAAAAGGAGGAGGGAATGGGAATTTTGGTATTGTAACAGAAATGAAGTTTAAAAGCCAAAATGCACCGGCTTCTTTTACAAGGCATAGGTTTAAAGCTTTTAAATTAGATGTAGAAAGAGCAAATTCCATCCTTAAAATTTGGTTTGAAGAATCAGGGAAATTACCCGATCATGCTTTTTCAGCCTTTGTTTTAAATCGAAAGACCCTTACCATATTATTAACCCACTATGAAGATTTGGATTCTAGAATTGATTCCATGATACATAGTTTAGAAGTTATTTGTGATAAAACTTCAAAAGGAGGACCTAGAAATTTGGCCAAGTCTTTAAAAACCTATTATGGGGTTCAATATCCTATACCTTTTAAAAATTCATCGGCAGGTTATTATAAAAATTACGCCCATATTGAAAAATTTATAGAACCTGTTTTAGAGAAAATAGTAAATGGTGCTGGACTAATTTTTCAAATTAACACCTTAGGAGGAAAAATAGGGGATGATAAATTCGAAGAAAAATCATGTTATCCCCATCGTAAAATGGCCTATTTATCAGAATTACAAGCCTATTGGGAAGAAGGAAGAAACCCAGATTCCCTACTCTCTGAATTTGATGAAGTTCAAAATATTATTTATGAGAATGGGATTCATCGTCAATATCGAAACTATCCAAATCTAAACTTTAAAAATTGGGATAATGCCTATTGGGGAGAGGAGAATTACAAAGAGCTTCAAAAAATAAAAATGCAATACGACCCTAAAAATAGAATAAGCCATCCCCAAAGTGTAAAACCAATATTTTAGTGTACACTATTTTTCTGAGCATCTTTATAAATTCACTTATTTCGCTTGTTCCATAAATGAAAAGCAAAAAACAAAAAAATCGAAAAAGACTGTTGATATTGATTTTGGCCTCAATATTAATTTCAGCTCTAGGGCTGTGGGCCTATGCTTATTATTTTAAAAATTTTGTTGCGGCCAATGTAAAAACAAATGGAGAAGAGCTTTACCTCTACATTTATCCAAATTATAATCTAGATTCTGTATATCAAACCCTAAAAGATCTTGATGTTTTGGAAAACCCTTCGGATTTTAGGAGTCTTGCTAAAACAAAAAACTATGATGCTCTAAATGTTGTTCCAGGAAAGTATAAATTGATAGACGGAATGAGCACCAATAGCCTTATCAACCATTTACGTGCGGGAAATGGTAAAATGGAAGTGAGGTTAAGTTTTGGAAACTTGAGAAATATTGAGCAGTTATCAGGAGTATTATCAAAAGAAATTTTACCAGATTCCACAGAAATTTTGAATTGGCTAAAAAACCCAGATTCCCTTGCTAAATATGGTTTTAACTCCTATACAATACCTGCTTTTTTTATTCCCAACACCTATTTTGTAAACTGGGAAATTTCCACTCCCAAGCTGATGAGGAGATTAGCCTGGGAGTACAAACGGTTTTGGAATGAAGAAAGGCAAAGAAAAGCTGAAGAAATGGGCCTTTCTCAATCCGAAGTTTCTACCATGGCCTCCATCGTATATTGGGAAACCAAAAAGGATGAGGATATGCCAAAAATCGCAGGTGTATATATGAATCGGATTAAGCAAGGAATGCCATTGCAAGCAGATCCAACTTTGATTTTTGCTTTAAATGATTTTAGCATTAGAAGGGTGCTCAATATCCACAAAGAAATAGACTCTCCTTATAATACCTATAAGTTTAGAGGTTTACCACCAGGGCCAATTTTAATTCCTCCCATTAAATACATCGATGCAGTTTTGAATTATAGCCAACATGATTACTTATATTTTGTAGCCAAAGAGGATTTTTCGGGATATAGTTATTTTGCCAAAAACTATAGGCAACATCTTGTATATGCCAGGAGATTTCAAAATGCTTTAAATCAAAAAAGGGTTTATAGATAGTTCAAAAAATATTACCGCCTTAGCTTAAGAAATGGAACCGATACTATTTATCAATAGAAAGTCTAAAAAGAAAATTGAAGAAAAGCCTCCCAGCGCAAATTTCCTTAATTTTTTATACAGCCATCCTTTTGGAAAGCTGGGATTAAACCTTTTGTTTAAAAGAAAGCTAGTCTCCGCTGTGGGTGGTTGGTATATGAACTCCAAAAAGTCTGCAAAAAGAGTGGATCAATTTATTAGAGATCATAAAATGGATATGACTGATTATTTGGTCCCCGAAAATGGTTTTCAAACTTTTAATGAATTCTTTTACAGGAAGATAGCAGAGGGTTCTCGTCCTCTAGGGTATGGAATTATTTGTCCAGCAGATGGAAAGGTATTGGCATTTGAGAATATTGAAAAAAGTCAAGATTTTTTTATTAAGGGTTCCCTATTTAATCTAAGATCCTTTTTAAATTCAGAGAAATTAGCTCAAAAATTCCATAAAGGAGCCATGCTAATTATTCGTTTAGCGCCAACAGATTATCACCGTTATCATTTTCCTTGCGATGGCCTGGCCGGAAAAAGTATAGAAATTAATGGCCATTATTTATCAGTTTCGCCCATAGCCTTGCGAAGAAGCCTAGATATTTTCCTCAAAAACAAGAGAGAGTATATGGAGCTTCAAACGGAGAAGCAGGGGGATATATTAATTTGTGATGTAGGAGCAACAATGGTAGGAACTATTATCCAAACCTATAAACCGGGTGCAAGGGTAAAAAAAGGGGAGGAGAAGGGTTATTTCGCTTTTGGCGGATCTACCTTGGTATTGTTATTTGAAGAAGGAAAAATAAGCTTCTCTGCGGATCTTATCGAAAACACAAGATTGGGTTTTGAAACGGAAGTTAAAATGGGGGAGAGTATAGAAGAATTATAGATTATAAAGATTGAAAGCGCAATCCCAATGATGAAAAAAATTAAAATGATCTTAAAAATTGTAGCCATAAGCGGTTCTGGCTTATTAGCCCTGGTTTTATTGGTAGGATTAATATTTATCAATACCAGTAAAGAGTTCGGAGGATCCGCAAGCGAAAAACAAATTGAATTTTACAAAACTACAGGGCATTTTGAAGAAGATCAATTTCAAAACCTTATTCCTACGTCTATGGACATGGGTTTCTTTAAGAGTATTGAAATTATGAGAGAATTTGCCAAGGAAACTGAGGGTCAATTTCCAACTTCGGATTTACCTATTGAATATGTCGATTCTTTAACTATTAGCAAGGCTTCTCCAAAAGCAAATTTAATTACTTGGTTTGGTCATAGTGCATTTCTACTTGAAGTGAATGGTAAAAAAATATTGATAGATCCGATGTTGGGTGATGTTCCGGCTCCGCATCCCTGGCTGGGAAATGGGAGATTTACCAAGGAATTGCCCATCTCAATTGAGAAATTACCAAAAATCGACATGCTTATTATTTCTCACGATCATTATGATCATCTCGACTATGGCTCCATCCAAAAATTAAAAACTAAGGTTAATGACTATTATATGCCACTAGGAGTGGGAAATCATTTAAGAGCTTGGGGAATAGATAGTGCTAAAATCCATGAACTGGATTGGTGGGAGGAAATGGAAAATGAAGGTATTAAATTCATTTGTGCTCCATCACGTCATTTTTCAGGTCGTGGTTTGTTTGATCGCATGTCCACCCTATGGGGGTCTTGGATTATTCAAAGTGATTCCTTGAATATTTATTTTAGTGGGGATGGTGGCTATGGTCCTCATTTTAAAGAAATTGGAAAGAGATATGGCCCTTTTGATTTTGCAATGATGGAATGTGGACAGTACAATGAAAATTGGAGTGAAATTCATATGATGCCAGAAGAAACAGCTCAGGCCGCAATTGATGTAAATGCCAAGTGGATGATGCCCATTCATTGGGCCGCATTTAAATTAGCTCTGCATTCCTGGACAGACCCTGTAGACCGACTTAGAATAAAGGCCAAAGAATTGGATCAAAAAATGTTGGTGCCAAAAATTGGGCAAAGAATAAACCTTAGCGATCTCTCCACATTTCAACAGGAACCCTGGTGGGAAGGTATTTAATCCAGTGATTTGCAGGTAGAAAAATGGACTTGAGTTTTGAATAAATCAAATGAACAATATTTATACTGGTTAAGGTCTAATAGTCTGTTTTTAAAACCTTTAATTCAATCTATTGAAAGTGTTAATTTAAAACATTTCCAAGAACTAAATTCAGATATATTTCCGGACTTTGAGGCAAAATTAAGATTGGGTAAAAAGGTAGAACGCTTTTTTAGTTTTGCTTTAAAAGATCATCCTCGATTTAAGATCCTGGGAGAGAATCTACAAATAATAGAAAATGGAATCACCAAGGGGGAATTGGATTTTATCATTGAAGATTTAGAAAGTGCAGAAGTTTTCCATTTGGAAATGGTTCACAAGTTTTATTTACACATTCCTAAAAAAGGTCAAAGTGCAGAGGATTGCTTAATAGGGCCGAACTTGAAAGATTCTTTAAATCAAAAATTGAGGAAGCTTAAAAAGCATCAATTTCCATTAATTCAAGATCCTTTTTGCATGAAAACTCTTCGGGATAGGGGCCTTGACGCTGAAATGATGAGCCAAAAATTATTGTTTACAGCAGAAATATTTGAGAGTAAAAAGCAAAGTATGGAATCCGATATAATCAATAAAAATTGTGTTTCGGGATATTGGCAAAGTCTGCAAACTTTTAAAAACTCTCATCACAAAGGAGACTTATACCATCTACCTATAAAATCAGAATGGCTGACTAATCCTGATTTATGTATGGATTGGACTGATACTGAGGAATTTTGGTCAGGTTTGGAAAAAGAAATTAAGAATCGATATTCACCTATGGTTTGGAAAAAATCTGATAATAAAATTTCCAAGCTATTCGTGGTTTGGTGGGATTAGGTTTCAACGCTTGCTACTAAATCAGCCACATTTGGATGATCGCTACCACCTTCATTTTCAATGGTGATATTTAAACTTGCTGCACCTTCTAGGTGGTTTATAGCTACAAATTCAAGGTTCTTTTGATTTAGTACACCGAGGCTAACCATTTCACCATTTACATCACCCCAAAGTTGGAAACACTTTCCTTCAGGAGCTTTAGGGATATTTACAATATGGAGATAGGAGGCGGCATCCTCTTCATTGCGGTAGGCTATAATATTAAGATCTTCCGCTTTTTCATTTCCTTTTAAAAGGATTTTTTTTGTGGCTGGATTGGCAATCATGGCAAAACGATCTTGCAGCGATTGGAAATCATCAATATTATCTTTGTGAAGGATTTCTAATTTTCGCAAGCCATCTACCAAATCATTATTTTTAGATTCGATTTCTTGCACATACTGCCAATTATAAAATGCAATTGAAGAACTAATTAAAATGAGAACAGTTGCTGCCACCTTCCAAATAATGGACTTAGCCTTATTGTTTTGGCTTCCCCTTGCCATTTGAATAACTTTTCCCGCCTCTTTGTCAATAGTATAAATCCTTGTCATTAAGGCATCTTTCACCTTTTTTGGAACCTTTACTGATCTGCTCTGAGCCAGTTTTTCCATATTCTTCTGCAAAAGCAAAAATTCCTCCTGAACCTTTGGTGAATTAAGAATAAAATCTTCGGTCAATTTAATGTCCGAATCATTGGACAACAGCCCTAAGGCATATTCCTCCAATAAACTTGATTCTATAAATTCCTTTTCGTTCATATTAACTTATCTGCCAAATCATATATACAATTAGGGCAACAACAAATACCTTTCTTAGTTCACGCATGGCTATTTTATAGCGTGTTTTTACCGTGCCCAAGGGAATACCTAGCTCATCACTGGCTTCTTGTTGGGTCATACCCTGAAAAAACAGGGCGTCAATTATTTCTTGATACTTAACCTCCAAATTGCCAAGATGTTTACGCAAATCCAAAAAATCCGGATTAAAAGATAAACCTTCAGCATTACCTACGATGGATTCAGTAATTTGGATTTCCGACTCTCGCTTTTTTGAGCTGGTTCTAAGTTTATCTATAGCAGTATTACGAGTAATATTCAATAACCAGGTAAATAAAGTGCCCTTTAAAGGATCATAAGTAGATAGTTTCCGCCATCCTTTAATAAAGCTTTCCTGTACTACATCCTGAGCCTCTTCTTCATTTTTAAGCACGCTTAAAGCGATACCATATAGGCTATCAGAAAACTTGTCGTACATCAGCTCTATAGCCTCTGTTTGACTGCTTTTCATTCTCTCGAGAATAAAGGAATCTGCGGGGTTTACCATGGTCCTGCAAAGTAGATAATTTTTTCTTTTAGGTCAACTTCAAATCTTGAACATATCAGGGCAGGAGGGTAAATAATTTTACTTTTTAATCCGATGTATTAATAACTAAATGAAAGATAATTGGATTTTTAAATGGCAGCCCTATTCAAATTTATATCTTTGTAAATATTGATTTTCGGACTGTTTTTGAATGTTTTTATTAAAAAAACGATCGATTTTGCAGTTTTTTAGGAATTAAAAACCAGATTTATCGAAATTTTATCGCTTGATGATTTGTTGAATAAATTGGAAAATGCCAGACCTGAGGATTTCCAAAATTTAGCAGAGCATATTAAAATTGAAAAACAAGAATTAGAAAAATATCTTCACTGGGATTCAGGGCACTATACCAGAAACTGCATTCGCAGAACTGATGAATTTGAATTAATAGCACTTTGTTGGGAGGCCAAACAAGAAACACCTATCCACTGCCATGGTGGTGAGGAGTGCTGGGTTTATGTTGTAGATGGTGAATTGGAAGAATTCAAATATGACAAATCCAATTTCGACAGTGAAAAGGAAAAAACAAAAATGTCTTTAGGGGAATATCAAATTTCCTATATGGAAGATAGCCAGGGTTACCATAGCCTAAGTAATTTATCAGATAATAAAGCCATAAGCCTTCATCTATATCACAAACCTATTCAAAGTTGCAGAGTTTATAATAAAGAAGACAAAAGCTTTAATTGGGTGGAAATGAGTGATTATTCATTTGAAGGAAGACTTTTACAAGAGGCATAAAACAATAAAGAAAGGATTTAATGGAGGATTTGAAAAATGAATTGGATCAGTTTAGAATTATTACTGATGCACTTTTAATTGACGAAAAGGAAAGACCGGTAAGCGAGCTTATTGAAGCGGATGAGCTATTTGAAAAAATGGACTTAAGTCTTAATGACAATGGTCTAGCCGATGATCAGTTTTACAATAGCCTGAAGGATTTAGTATTAAAGACCCCCAAAACGGCTAGCGCCCATTTTTTTAATCAATTATTCGGAGGAAGACAGAATAAAGCTGTTTTAGGAGATTTACTGGCGGTAATTCTCAATAATAGCATGTATACCTATAAGGTAGCAGGACCACAAGTAGGTATTGAAAAGGAAATAATTCAGAATGTTGCGGCTAAGATTGGATATAATGCTCAGTATGGTGGAACTATAGCTGCTGGTGGATCTATGAATAATTTCATGGCATTAGTAATGGCTAGGGATAAATTCAATTCGGATATTAAATCCAAAGGTGTAAGCCAAAATTTAATAGCCTATTCTTCCAAAGATTCTCATTATTCTAATGCTAAAAATGCCTCTTTTGCGGGTATTGGTAAGGATAATGTAAGGTATATTCCCACAAATGACCAAGGGCAAATTATTCCTTCAGAATTTGAAAAGGCCGTTCTGGAGGATTTGTCAAATGGCAATAATCCTTTTTTCTTAAATGCAACTGCAGCCACAACTGTTTATGGTGCTTATGACCCAATAAATGAGCTGGCAGATATTTGTGAGAAATATAATATTTGGCTACATATCGATGGTGCCTATGGTGGTGCTGTATTGTTTAGTGAAAAATATAAATACCTAATTGATGGGGCTCATAGAGCAAATTCCTTTGCCTTTAACGCTCATAAAATGTTGGGAACACCCTTGTCTTGTTCCATTTTATTGGTAAAAGATAAAAGCGATTTAGACTTTTCCTTTAGTAATGATGCTAGCTACTTATATCAAACCCATGATGATGACTTTAACCCAGGTAAAACTTCATTTCAATGTGGTAGAAGAAATGATGCCCTAAAACTTTGGACCTTGTGGAAATCTGTGGGTTCAAAAGGTCTGGAAAAAATTGTTGACCATCAGTTTCACTTAGCTGATATAGCTAGGGAATATGTAAGTAATAATGCTGATTACCAACTTTATGGACCCGAAAATTCTGTTTCGGTTTGTTTTAATTATTTGGGCATTGATCCTAAAATTCTATGTTCCAAATTATATGAAGATGGGGAATTGGTAGTTGGATATGGAGAATTTGATGGCGTAGAATTCGTGAGATTTGTTACCATCAATGCCAATAATTCTGAAAAGGAAATTTTAGACTTCTTTAGCATGCTGGAAAAATATGTAGAAGAAAATCAAGAGTTTTTCCTTGCACAGTCTGAAAGCAAAAAATAAAGAAGTCCTCAATTAAAATACTGGAGACTCCTCCTGTTTTCTATTTTAAAATAATCTTATAGCCCAGTCTTAGATGGCAAAGGCTCTTTTTTTAGGCCTAGGTCTTGGGCTACCCTTTACTTTTTGAATTTAGTCACACGCTAATTTGCTGACATATATACCTAAACATTGCTTTAAATTTAGGTGATTAAACCAATTTACCCCATGTCAAAAAAATACCTTTTAGCCCTTTCCCTTGTATTTTGTTTCTTTTATTCCAAAGCCGGCCATGAAGAAGGTGGTGTTATTATTACCTATAAAAGTTTAGCCGATGTTACCGGTGATAGTTTGGAATATGAGATTACCGTTTATTCTGTTTACAGTTTATTAGGAGTTTCCGCTCCAACTTCACTAAATATTAGTCTTACAAGTAGTTGTTTTCCTAATAGCAATATTTCCCTAGCAAGGGTAAATAGTTCAACGGGAGGTTTATTACCTCTTTTAGGTGCTGATTATTGTGCGCCGAGCTTAAATGTTAGTGCCAACTCAGGTCTTGGACTTTATAGAACCACAATTATTTTACCCGGTAAATGTGCTGATTTCAGATTCTCTTTATCCTCCGGTTTTGGCCGCTATAATTTTACAGCCAACATGGCCAGTAGCTTTGGAACAAATTACTTTTTTATTACCCTCAATAATCTCCATGGACCAAATTCAAGTCCTCAGGTAGACCAAGCTGATATTTTACAAGCAGCTTGTTTGCTAAAACCATTGAGTCTTTATGGTTTCATTGAGGCGGATGGGGATAGTGTGGTTTATAGTCCGTCTACACCATTAAATATCAGTGGAACAAGTATTAGTGCAATTAGTTATAATTTAGGATACAACCAGCAGAATCCAGTGAATTCTCCTACCGGTTATAATTTGGATTCTTCTACGGGAGTGGTGACTACATCATTAAACACAATTGGAGCTTTTGCCATAGGAATTAAATTTGTAGAATACCGAATGGATACAGCCTTGGGAGTGCGGGTAGAAATTGCCAAGGGAAGGTATATAATGAACCTAATAGGGGCTTCTAGTTGTAGTCCATTGCCAATAAAAATTGATTATCCTTCTACAGCAAATTCAGATTCTTTGGATTGCTCCGAAAAATTCATCCAAATAAAAACTACAAGAAGGGCAGAAGTATCCAGCTTAACCGCCAATGGCTCTGAATTTAACATTAATTCTAAGCGCAATCCAAGCCTTTCCATTGTTGCTGCTCAGTTTCTTTCGGATACTATTATCGAAATTGAACTGAACCAAGGGATTAGTGCAAACGATTCTATTTCCTTGAGCATTTCTGATGGAACTGATACAAATACCATTTATTCGATTTGTGGAAAGGAAGTGGCTCAAAATTCTGATACCCTAACTTTTTACAGTACCCAACTTAGCCCATTAAATGCGAACTTTAGCTTTACAAGTAATCTATTGAATGCTAATTTTCAAACCAGCCTAGCTGATTCTATAAGATGGAATTTTGGTGATGGATCAGCTATTCTCATCAATTCCACAAATCCTAATCATATTTACTCTTCACCGGGCACCTATATTGTTCAGCTGGAAAAATTCGATATCTGTGGTGGATCCTTTTCAACTAGTCAATCCATTACCATTTGTGATAGCATAGTGGCAGCATTGTCTTATTCTGTTTCTGGCGACACTTTGTTTTTTGACGCTCAGTCTTCATTTGGGGCTAATAATTTTCATTGGGATTTTGGAGATGGCGACAGCTCTTTAGTGGCAAATGGTAAACATGTATTCACCAATGGTGGTACTTTTAATGTGCTACTTACAGTGGAAAATGATTGTGGTGATACATCCCAAATTAGCATAGTTGTAGAAACCTGTTTGGCACCATCTGCTTTTTGGACCTATACTATAGTTAGCACTACCCAAAATGGTATGAATGTAAACTTTGATGGTACTGCCTCAAGTAATGCAACGAAATATGTTTGGGATTTTGGAGATGGAAGTCCAAAAGATAGTTCAAGCCTAAGCCCGAGCCATATTTACACCACGCCAAGTTTGAGTTATTTGGTGAGCCTTACTATCTATAATGCTTGTTCAGATAAATCTCAAAAATCATATCGATTGGATGAAATTGGATTAAAGGAAATTGATTTTATTAGCTCTTTTGAGCTATTTCCAAATCCAGCAAGCGAATCTTTAAATTTGTCATGGACGAATGATTTTAAGGAGGAAATTGAGCTGAATTTATTTTCTAGCGATGGAAAACTGCTGTTGAATCAAAAAATAAGCAAACTAAATAATGAAATAACTCTGGATGTAAGTAATATTCCGATTGGGCTCTATAGTTTAGAGGTTCTATCATCCAGCGGAGGATTTCATAGAAAGGTTCTGATACAAAGGTAATTGGAGGACCTAAAAAACCAATGCCAGCCCCTATATTATGGACCGGCATTGGGAAAGCTACAAGCGACAATTAAAAATTATAGGACAAGCCTAGTCTAATTCGTCTTGGTAGCCCATAAAATCCAGAATTGTTTATGGCTCTATTGTATAAATCCACATAAGATCTTGCACTCGCCTGTTGTGTAATCTGTGCTTGTGCCGCACTAGAGCTCAAATATCCATTATCATCAGGACTACCTGTAAAGGCATATACTCCGGTGATATTTTGAGTATCGAATAAATTGAAAACCTGGAAATACACTTCAAAAGACTTATTTTTTGAAAGTGGAAAAAACTTGTTCAATTTCGCATCAAATGTCATTTGCCAGGGTAGACGTGCGCCATTTACCTGACCATCAATTTGGGCATTGTCTCTAAAATCTACTCTTTTGGTGTATGGATTTCCAGATAAACCTGTTACCAACAAGTTTAGACCTACATTTTCAAAAACCCTCACATCCCACCAGGTAGGGCCCTTTCCATTTGGAACTCTATAATCCATATTCACCGTAAACTCATGTCTTCTTTCAAAATCTAAGGGTAGAATATATCTAAGGTTTGGCTGACCAGAATTGGCCAATGCTGCACCAGAGTTTATATTAGAGCCAGTACCACTAGCAAACTTCAAAGTATAATTCCCTCTCATCCTAAAATTTTGAACTCTTCTCAGTTCATATTCCAAAGTGAGACCTTTGGTAGTAGCAAAATCCAGATTGTCATAAGCTATATAGGTAATAGGGTAGGCCTGAGTAAATGCTCGAGTTTGTACTAAATCTCTAAGTTCCCTGTAATAAGCTGAAATTTTCAAGGCGCTAGACTCTGTTAGTTTTTGTTTAAATCCTAGTTCATATTCTGTTGTGATTTGAGGTTTTAGATTAGGATTGTTCAAAATTCCACTACCATCCTTGTTCAAAAGGTTTAGATAGTCAAAAGGGTCTAACCTCGAAACTCCAGTGGTAGGTCTTTGGGATAAAACATCGTAATGAGCAACAAAAAGTGCGTTCTCATTTATTGGAAAATTAAATGAAATACGAGGCATGACTACCACCTGAGGGTCATAATCTTGAAATGAGTCTCCATTTAATTGATCTAAAGCTTGAGAATCTTCTGAAGGAGGGCTTAATAACATAGGTTTTATTCCACCTCCAGCGGCATCAGATAAATCTTGTGGGTCTGTCAATAAATCCCCATTAGCATCAAACCATTGGTTATTTTCTGGGTTTCTAAAGCCCACAATAGTGCTGGAGCCATAGTCGAAACTACTTACATATACCACATAATCACCTCCAACATTAGCAGGAATTTGACTTAAAACATCCGATGGTAATTCAGAATTTGCTAAATCTCTAACCTTATAGGTTGGGAACAGTACAAAAGGATCTTTCAAAACTTCTTGATTTAAATCAAATCGATCTACTCTAATTCCAACATTAAAAGACAATTCTCTAAATTCAAATTGATCCTGAATATAGCCTGCAACATAGGTAGGTTCAAAAGCTGCAACGGGTCTGCTAAAATTTCCATTTTCATCTCTAGTTGTAAAAAAATCAGAGATTTTAGTTTGCTGGTCCGTAATATTCCCAGTATAGTCGTATCCATAATAATTTACATAAGTATTACCTCCAGGGTTGATCAACTCATCGGCGGAAAAAAAATCGAGTTTAAAAAGACCTGGATCCATATTCATGATGTTTATCTGATCTGTATTATAGGGGTCAAGTCCATTTGCTATCCTAACATTTTCTGCAAATGCACTAGCATTATTTGGAGAATAGGCATAATTGTAATTTATAGTATCCTGATATACTCCATTTGCATCTCTTACCACAATTGGGTTTGCGAGATCTAGCTCTCGGTTCGGTAGGTTTTGTAATAATCTCATTTGAGTCCATAAACCTGTTGCATCCAAACTGTAAAATCTATTGGATTTCTGTTCTACTTCAAAACCAGCAATTATCGCATGCTTTTTATATTCAAAGCTGGTCATAGCAGTAATCCGAAATTGGTTCTGCTGAAATTTGCTAAAATTACCTTGAATGCCACCTGGACTGCCCCATAGGCCATAAACACTTCTTGGGCCAGTACCATTTACAGGAATATTATTTCCAATAAGCTCTTCAATGGTTCCAACCTCCAAGCCTTGGTATTCTTCCATTAAATCAAAGTAATTTTGGGTGTAATTTCCTCTAAGTGTATTGCTTTTCCCTTGACGAAATTCTATACCTGTAGGCCTTTCTCCATTGTAAATAAATCCAGAATAGCCAGTAACACTATCTTGTCCATAGGCATAAGAAGCTTCGGTAAGTACTTCAAATTCACCAATATGGCCATATTTGAAAAAATCTTCACCATAACGGCTATCCTCTGTTTTTCCACTATAGCGGGTATAGTCTACTTGAATGGTGTAATAAGCATTTTTAAACAAGCTTTCTTTAGTGGAGTCCTTGGCAAAACTCTGTAAAAATCTTGCTCTGGCGGTCCAGTCGGTAGTTTGTCTATTTAAATTCGTTTTATAATTAAAAATATGATTGAAATTATTCGCCTGTTTTCCACGATTCAACTCAAGCCTTCCACCCAGGGTTAGGCTTGTCAATCGACTAGTTCTAAAATTCAGGTTTCCAATCATTCTCAGCTGGTTTGTACTACTATTTCTTCTTCTATCAATATCAGATAATTGATCTTCAGTGCTAAATTCAGATCTATAAAAAACAGTTCTACCATTTGGATTTATTTGTAGTGGTGTATTTTCTAGATCTTTGAGGTAGTTTCTATCTATCCCAACATAAGGCACACTAGAAGGGGCGGGTTCTTCATTCCTTTCGTATTCGGTAGATAGCATAAAGGAAATTAAAGTCCCTTTTTTCTCGTCTTGGAGAAGAGGCCCGCCGATAGTAAAGGCTGCTAAATTATATCCATAATTATCAAAAAGAGAGGAGCTTAAGACTTCTGCATTTCCAAACCAAATTGGACTTGGCCCCCTTGTTTGGGTATTTACAATCCCCCCTTGTACATCACCATAAATAGCTGCTAGGCCAGAAGAGTTTACACTTACACTTTTAATTGCTTTTTGGGGAATGTTTGGTGGTCTGTTAAATTTCATTCCATCAACAATATAGCCTGTTGCCTCCGGTCTTTCCCCTTTAATACTTATCCCACCACCAGCAGTTGGGGTTGCATCCGGACTTAAAACCGCTACTTGATCTATAGTTCTGATAGGGGCTTCGTCGAGCTCTTGGGCATCCATTTCATAACCTTCCTCATTCGCTTCTACCAATTTCCTTTTAAAAATGATATCCACAGTTCCTAGTTCGCTGGATTCTGGGACTATTTCAATGTCGTATAAAGTGGCCTTTCCAGGTTTTACAATAATCCCTTTTACCGCTTGGGTTTTACTACCTAAGGAGTGAATCTCAAGATTGTACTTTCCTGCTGCGAGAGGGCTGATTGAAAAATTACCATCAAAATCAGTATTTAAATTCTTAAGATGATTATTGGCTTGATCAAATAGCTTTATAGTAGCACTAGGAATTCCATTCCTTTGGCCATTGTGAATTTCATATACCTGCCCCTTTATCGATCCTGGCTGACTTTGGGCTGAAACCTCAAAAATCATAAGGATAAGAATCATGCTTTTAAATAATTTTCCCATTTTTCATTTTCATTATAAAGTCCTAAAATTTTGACATGAGAATCCCTGTAGACCCTATAGTCTATATGGTTTTATTCAATATTAAAATTCTAGATACTCGCTATTAGTATTCTGTAGAAATGATTCTAAAGTTTGCCTCCGTTTCGAACCAGTGGCGATAAAAATTAGAATTAGACAAATTGTGATCTTCCATTATTGATCATCAGGTTTTATTGGTTAGAGTATAATTATTGCGACGTCTGATTATTTGACCTTAAGCTTTTTAATTGGTTGTATCCTCAATGCTGATAATTTACAAGGAGTCCTTGTGAGTAATTTCATTAACCTTTGATTTACAAATAGATAAGTCGGGTGATTTCATGTAAAAAAGATTAGAAAATTAAATTTCAGGATTCATATTGAGTATTAAAATCCCTAAACTACCTTTGGATTGTCAATTTAATTCGCCTATGAAAAAGATCTTAGCCTTTTCTGGTAGCAATAGCTCCACATCGATAAATCAACAATTAATAAATACTATTGCACCAATTGTAAAAAGGGTAGAAATAGAGATACTAGATTTAAGAGATTATCCAGCAGAGGTTTTTGGTGTAGATGTAGAAAACAGTAAAGGTTATCCACAGTCTATGCTGGATTTTTTCGAAAAAATGAGATCTGCAGATGGCTATTTAATTTCAGTTCCCGAACACAATGGATCCATGCCAGCAGTATTTAAAAATTCACTGGATTGGATTTCTAGAATGGGTGGTAAAATTTTTAATTCAAAACCCACCGTCTTTTTAAGCGCCAGTCCTGGTGGTAGAGGAGGAGCCTCTGTTTTACAGCATTTAAACCAAATAATGCCACATAGAGGAGCAGAAATAATAGGTTCTCATGGCATAGCTAAATTTAAGGATAAGCTTATTGAAGGTGAATTTAAAGATCAAGAGGATTTAAAAACTATAGAAGCCCTCATTCACTCTTTGGAGGATAGAATTCTAAGCCATTAAAGCTTAATAAATTTCAAATTTTCTACCCCATCAGTTAATTCAACACTGATAAAATACAATCCAGCACTATAGTTTGAAAGATCGATAGATTGACGAACAGATTTGGGCTCTATCTCCAGCAATAATTTGCCTTCACGAGAAAATAGGCTTATAGATTTAGGAATTTCGGAATGATTTAAATTCAGAACATCCTCCATAGGATTTGGATAGAGTTCTGAAAAATTGGCCTTTGTTTTCGTGATATTTATTTCATTGTTGGCCGATACTATCCATAATTCAGGATCAAACTCTATTGTTTCTATAAGCTGATTAAACTTAAACTGGAATTTTTCACCAGAATAGTGATGATCAATTCGTATGCTGCTATCCAAATTATCAGCTAAAAATCTTAATTCTAAAGGCATTTCATAGAATTCAACACTAGGGTGGGAAGTGTTTTGATGGATTTCGATATCAACTATTCCCCCACGAATTTTTGCATCTATTTGGTAGGATGGAAATCCTTCACCATAAAACCAATCCGAGAAAAATTCATCAAGGTTTTCACCATAAAGAATTTCAAAGTGATTTTTTAAATCATGAGTTCCAGCGTAAGAATAACTGTGATTTGGATCTTTCAAATAATTCCTTATCCCTTGAAAAAAGATTTTATCGCCCAATTTCCATCTCAACATATGAAGCAACATGGCTCCTTTATTATAAGACAAGCGACCATTAAAAATTCGGCTGATGGAGCTAGTATCTTCCACGAATACAGAGCCATCATTTTCACTGGTAATATCAGAAATCATATATTCTTTCCAGGGCATCCAGTCATTAGGCCATCTTACTTCATAGGCCATTCCAGTGAAATAGCTAGCAAATCCTTCATTCAACCAAATGTCTCCCCAGCTTTCACAGGTGATTTTATTTCCAAACCATTGGTGTGCAAGCTCATGGCCAATTAATGGGGGATAAGTGCTGGCCATAAAACTCATGGTTTGATGCTCCATACCGCCACCTCTCGAAAATTGGGCATGACCATATTTTTCATCGTGAAAGGGGTAAATATCAAAAGAGTCGCTAAACAGCCTTAAATAAGCTTTAGTCGCCCAAATGGAGGATTGCCATTCCAGACTATCTTCGGGATAAACAAAATGTTGTAGGTCAACACTTTCACCGGAGTTTAATTCTATAGATTCTGAAAACCGACTATAATTGGTTACGGCAACTGCCACCAAATAAGCAGGAATAGGGTAGCGGTGTTTCCAATGAAATATCCGGCCTCTAGAATTGTAATATTCTTTTATTAAAAGACCATTGCTGGCAACTACATAATTAGAATCGGTAAGGACAATAAGGTCTATAGAATCAATTTTATCATTTAAATCTTGTTTACATGGCCACCAATCCTTGGCTCCATAGGGTTGGGATAATGTCCATATTATGGGCACTGAATCGTGAAAATCCTTTACAAAGGATCGGTTTTCCAAATCCATAGGAACGCCATGGTAGTAAATATGAATACTATCCCTATGGTTTAAACTTAGACTTTGACCTAAATCAATTTCCAATAAATCAATTTGACTTCTGTTGTAAGAAAGTGTCTTGGATTGGAAAACAATACTATCCACTTTTAATACACTAGAGAGATCAAAATAGAGCTTACTGCTGTTGTTTAAAGTAGTAAAATAACTGACTACCAATCCTTTAATGAATAAAGTGTCGGGATCAATTTCTAATTCCAGCCTATGGTAGTCCACATCCATATTTGAGCTACTACTCTTGCTTTTTTTTCCAAAAGATATGGAAGCAAAATGATGGTGATCCTTACATACAAATTCTTGGTCTGGACGAAATACAGACTCCTGCGCGTATAATTCGTTGATTAGCAGGAAAAAAGAAAAAAGTATTAAATGAAGTTTCATTTAAAAGAAAAAGGGAAGAATTAGTTCTGAAAAAATACAAAATAAAATCCTTCCCTTTATTTCTATATCGGGTCCTTAAATCTCTAGTCGATCCACTTAGAATTTGGTTTGGGAATAGCACTCAATCCTAGCATTCAGAAACATAAAATTTATTTAACTTAATCATTTAACTGAAAATTGTTAAATAATTGTAAAACAATATTTTACTAGTCCACAAATGTAAAAGCCTTTCCAACTTTTCCAGCGCGTCCTGTTCGTCCGATTCTGTGGATATAGCTATCAAAAGTTTGGGGTACTTCAAAGTTTATGACGTGGCTAATATCCGAGACATCTATTCCTCTTGCGGCTACATCGGTGGCAACGAGGCAGCGAATTTTACCTTGTTTAAAAGCATCTAAAGCTCTTTGCCTGGCATTTTGAGATTTATTGCCATGGATTTGATCCGAAGGAATTCCCTTTTTAATCAGTTTTTCACATAAACGACTTGCTCTATGCTTGGTTTCTTCAAAGATTAAAACCTTTTCCAGGTCAGGATTTTCCAGCATATTTAATAGGATGGCAAATTTATCCTCACCGGGTTTTAATCGTATGATATCCTGATCAATATTATCATTGGTAGATTGTCCGGTACTAACTTTTACAGTTACAGGATTCTCTAGTATTTCTTCGATTATCTTTTTCTGCTTATTATCTAGGGTTGCCGAAAAAAGCATATTGTGTTTTCTTTTACTCATAGAATGCACAATTTTTCGAACATCATGTACAAAACCCATATCCAGCATTCTATCAAATTCATCAAGTACCAAGGTGTGGAAAAATCTTAGGTCTACAGCCTTTCGGTTTACGAGGTCTAACAACCTTCCAGGAGTAGCAATTAGGATATTCGTTTGTTGTTTCGCTACCCTTAGGTCTGTATTAATATTTGTTCCACCAATAAAGCAGGAGCTATTTAAACCTAGTCCTTTAGACATACTTTTAAATTCGTCTTCCACCTGAGTGGCTAACTCCCTTGTAGGAACAAGAACTAGTGCATAGGATCTTTGGGGATGGTGAATTAATTTTTGAATAATGGGAATTAAAAAAGCACCAGTTTTTCCGGTACCGGTTTGTGCGATACCTAAAATATCTCTTCCATCTAAAAGACTTTCCAGAGATTTGTCCTGTATTTCGGTAGGTCTTTCAAAGCCTTTTTGACTTAAGGCAGCTTTTAGGGATTTATGAATGGGAAGGTCTTCAAAAGTTCGAGTGGATACATATTCTTGAATTTCAGTGAAATTTGCTTTGTTGACCAAAAGCTGTGGATCCAAATCAGATTTTTTACGTCCGGATTTTCTTCTATCCTTTTGAGGGCCTCTATGTTTTGGTTTTGAACTGGTGGAATTGCTGTTATTGTTCCTTTTTTTAGAAAAAGGTCTAGATCTATTCATATAGCAAAGGCTATTTATTAAACTAAAATCTGCGCTGATTTCAGTAATATTTGTGTTTTTTGAGAAATATCTTTGCCTGCGCTGGGGAAAGAAAGGAATTTAAAATTCCGAGAATGTTTGATTTAATCTACTAATACATCAAGAATCAAACAGGGCGCGAATATAGGCTTTAAATATTTGGGAATTCCACTTGATCGAGCTTTTCTGAAATGTATAAGCCCTTGAAATTAAGAAATTTATCAATATACCTTGCAATGCTGATGTAAATGCAATTAAAAGAACTTACCTTTGCGGAATATTAACACATAATTCACATTTATACATGGCTAGAGCCCAAGAAACCTTTGGTAAAAAAGAAAGAGAAAAAAAACGATTAAAAAAGAAAGAAGAAAAAGCCAAACGTAAGTTGGAGCGAAAAGCAAATGCCGAGGATAAAGGTGATAATATTACCTATGTTGATAAAATGGGTAATTTTTCTAGCACACCACCACCAATTTCAGAAAAAGTAGATGCTTCCGAAATTGTACTAGGTGTTCCCAAAAAAGAAGATAGAGTTGAGGAGGATAAATTGGAATCCATTCGTAAAGGTGTGGTTATTTCATTTAATCAATCCAAAGGTTATGGTTTTATAAAAGATAAATCTAGCCAGCAAAGTATTTTTGTACATATCAATAACACTAAAGAACCAATTGTAGAGCAAAACATGGTTTCATTTGAAGTGGAGAAAGGCCCAAAAGGCCCAATAGCCGTAAATGTTAGTGTAATTCGGTAAGAAAGACATTTAGAATTTTAAAGGGCTGTTCTGTTAAGTTCAGCCCTTTTTTTATGGAATTTTCTCCAGCCTTTTTAAGCGCCTCTAAGCTATTGCTGTTTCTTATAGCGATGTTCTTCATAATAATTTTTGATATGCTTGGATTCCAATACCGATTTTCGAATATCAGGGTCTGGTTGTGGGTTTCGGGCTATTTGTTCTATGGGGATAATCCCTGTCCAAACCGGAAAATTTAAATCTTCCTTTTCATCATTTACCCCTTCCGCTCTTATTTTTGCTGAGGCAGATTTAATATCAAATTCCACCACCAATGTTGAGTTAAACTCCTTGTCATTCATAGGTCTAAGATCATTCCACCGCCCTTCAATCATTTGATCTATTACCGACTGAAGGGCTTTCATTTTCGCACCTTTCTCCTCAATCACCTTCAATTTTCCAAACAAAATTACAGACCTATAATTTACAGAATGATGGAATGCCGATCTAGCCAATACCAAACCATCCAAATTCATAATGCTTAAGCTTGCATCGCCAGATTCCACCATGGAAAGTAGCATCCTGTTTTTTCGCGAACCATGAAAAATTAGTTTATCATCCATTATCCCATAAGCCATTGCCAGGTTAATGGCCATTCCATCATATATAAAACTCAAATGAGCAATGAAATTATCCTTAATTATCTCCCAAATTTCATCTTCATCATAGCTCGCCCTTTTAGGCCCCCTCTTGATTTTGTTTAATTCTGTTTTAGAAAATTCTGCCATTATTTTTTGCGGATTTTAATTTTGAAAACACAAATCTATTATATTACTGGTCTGTTGAAATACGCCAGAAGTAAAATTTCAAATAGTCCAGTATGATTCCTTTTAAATCCATAATCCAACTTAAGCGCAAGCATAATAGCCCGCTGTTTTTACAAATTTCCAATCAAATTATTGAGTTGATAAAGGATGAAACACTTAGGCCAGGCAGCAAACTTCCCGGAACAAGAAGTCTTTCTGAGCTGCTGGAAGTACATCGAAAAACTATCATAGCAGCTTATGATGAATTGCAAATGCAAGGCTGGATAGAGATGATACCCCAAAAAGGTAGTTTTATAAACTCTAAAATCCCCCTTTTAAACTATAGAAGAATAGAAGGATTGGAAGACCAGACTGAAAAGGAAAAAACCGCTTTTCAATTCTACAAACAGAAGGAATTTTTAGCAGTAAAACCCAAAGAGGATAGGGATGGAATTTATATAGACGATGGAATTTGTGACTATAGACTTACTCCAAAAGAAGATATAGCCAGAATTTACCGAAATATTATAGCCAAAAAATCAAACCTTAATTTCCTTTCCTATGATTCTGCTCATGGCAATCCTATTTTGAGAAAAGTTCTTTGCGATTATTTAAACAAAACCCGAGGATTAAAGATAGATGTGGAAAATGTTCTGATTACAAGGGGAAGTCAAATGGGGATTTACCTTAGTGCAAACCTCTGTCTTAGAAGTGGAGACAGTATTATTGTCGGTGAAACAAATTATCAATCGGCAAACATCACCTTCAAGGCCACGGGAGCTAAATTGCTAAGAGTAGAAGTGGATAATGAAGGAATCCTTACCTCTAATATTGCGGAGCTCTGCGAAAAGAACCGTGTAAAAGCCATTTATATTACTTCTCATCATCATCATCCTACAACTGTTACCTTAAGTGCTGAAAGAAGAATTCGACTATTGAATTTAGCTGAAACTTATGGCTTTGCCATCATTGAAGATGACTATGATTACGACTTCCATTATTCCAATTCGCCAATACTGCCATTGGCGAGCCATGACCGATCTGGAAAGGTGATTTATATTGGATCACTATGTAAGATTATTGCTCCTGTATTTAGAATAGGCTATTTAATTGCACCCTCGAGTTTTGTTGATGAAGCCGCCAAAATGAGACGCTATATAGATAGACAGGGAGATTCCTTGCTGGAATTAACTTTTGCTCGATTGATTAAAAACGGTGATTTAGATAGGCATATCAAAAAGGTATTGAAAATTTATAGGGAAAGGAGAGATTTAATATGTGATTTATTGAAGAAAGAATGTGGGGAATATGTAGAATTTGAAATTCCCCATGGAGGAATGGCTATCTGGCTTAGATTAAAACCTTCCTTTAGCTGGGAAGATGTGGCAACTATGGCCAAAAAAAATGGATTGTTTCTACCAGAACCTGAAAAGTATCATTTTTCGGGATTAAACCCAAAAGGGATAAGAATTGGCTTTGCATCTTTAAATAGTGAGGAAATAATAAGGGCTGTTCGTCTGCTGAAAAGTTCACTAATACAGATGGCTAAACAAAGGATGATTAAAAACTAAATTCAAGTACAATTATTATGCTTAAATAATTTGGATTTTCTACCTTTTTGCCTTCATTCAAATCAACCAAATCATGAAGTCTAAAAGTTTAATTCTCATTCTATTATCCTTTTCTTTTATTGGGCTTAAAGCTCAAAAAAATCAATACCTACGCTATGTTATTCACGATACTAGCTATTATGGGGAGATGCAAAGAATTTTCTTGAGTCATGAAGGTATTAGCTATGGCAGCCCTTTTAATCTGGTGAGCTCCCTTGGTGAAAGGCGTATTGAACTCAATGAGGGTGAAGGTAAACAAGGAAATTTGTTGGCGGCCAATTTGGACCTTCGATATCCTATAGCCATGGGCCGACCAAGTTCCAATTCCTTTTATAGAAGAAGTCGTTTAACTTTTGACTATCGAGTAAACTTTAGAATGACACTAGACGACTCCAAGCCCATTGTTCCATATAGTAATGATGTAGGATTAGGCTATGATTTCATTTTCCACGATAGTAAATTCAAATGGTGGTTCGAAGATGATTCCGTTGGAAACCTTAGCCCACTTGAAAAAAATAGTAAATACCAATTTTACACTTTAAGTGTTCAGGCTCATCATTATAGCAATGGTCAACCCCTTGGTTTTTATTTGGTAAATGCGGATAGTAGTGATCAAAGAAATAATTACCAGAATGGTGATTTTTCAACCAATTTTATCCGCTTAAAGCTAATTTGGACCCTAGCAGATAATTCCAAACATTCCTTGATGAATGTTTCCCTAGGCGCACGTTTCGATGGAGGTTTTGGTGGGGCTTTGAAGTATTCTGATGAGCAAATCCAAAGCTATGGTCAAACAAGATTGGAAGCAGGTTTTGATTATTTTACAGAACCGAGGGAGAGACTCTTCTTTTGGAAAACCCAAACTCTTTTACAATATCGCTACCGAGCTACATTGGAATATATAAGTGACGATCTGTCCTTATTTAGGCCCAACCTAGTAGGTTCAAATTCTGCATATAGATTATCCGGTCATGGTTTCTTTGAAATAAGACCTTTAAATCATAGATCTGTAGGATATATGCTTCATCTTTTTGCTGGAAGAGACTATTTAAATATCCGTTATGATGATATTGTATTTGTAGCCCAGTTTGGTGTAAGTCTATGTTTGGATAAATTCAACCCATTTGGATGGAGGAATGCTAAAACTGGAGGGATGGAATAAATTCATGGGCTATTAATTCCCAAATCCAAGGTGGAAAAATAGATTATTATTTAAAATCTCCTTAGATTTCAATGCTTTAATCCCGATTCAATTGTTGCTTAAATCTGTTTTATTCTTTTTTTCAATTCTGATTTTTTGCCATTCAGCTAAAAGTCAAAATGCCTACTATGAAGAATATGATCAGGCTCTTAGGGATTTTGAAAATCAAAACTACGATTCGGCACAGGCCAGGCTAAACCTCTTATTAAATAGTCTTGAAGGTTCAGAATTCAATAAAATCAAATACCTAAGTTTGGATCTTTTGGGTAATCTTTCTTATACCCAAAGCAAGTATCCCGCATCTTTAAATTATTATTTGCAGGCCCTGAAAATCAGTGAGAATTTGAAGGATTGCAAATTGTCGTTAAAAAGCAGGTTGAAAATTGTGCGATTGAACTACTATCTAGGTGAAAAATTAAAAGCCCTATCTAGTTTAAGAAGTATTGAAAAGGATCTTGTTTTTTGTCCGGATGACAGTCTAAAACATGATATACTCTATAAATACGGAGTTATATATTTGGAGCTAGGTTTTCAAGATTCTGCACTGTTAGCCTTAAACTCCTGTCTTTCTTGTTGTGAATCTTGGTTAGCTGATAAGAAGAAGTCTCAGATTCTTGCGGTTTTAGGAGAAAATTATTGGCTGGGATTAAAAGATTATCCCAAGGCATACTCGGCCTTTATCCAAGCAAAAAAATACGCTTATGCCAGTGCGGACCTTAATAGTATGGCATTTGCAAATATTAAATTAGGTGGTTTTAATGAGGCAAACTTAAGTTTTAAAGAAAGGGAAGCCCTCCTCGATACTGCCTACCAACAATTTGACAGTCTAGGTTCCATTGTAGATTTGATTTATGTGAAAAGGATGCTGGCCAATTTATATGCAGAATTCAATATGGCCTCCAAGGTAAATGCCACTTATAGTTCTTTATGGCCTCTTTACGATTCCCTTCATAGCCTGGAAATGCGGCGCGAAGTGGCAGATTTAAGAACCAAATACCAAACCCAACAAAAGGAGGAAGACAATATTAGATTGAAGCTTAAAACAGCCCAACAGGAATTGGACTTAAGTCGCGAAAGCACTAAAAACCAAAAGCTAGTTCTTGGTTTAGGAATTAGTATTTTAATAGGACTGGGTTTCAGCTTTTTTCTGATTTTTAGAAATAAGATAAAAGCCCAAAAATTAGAGAGAGAGCAGGAGAGAAAAACCTTTTTAGCCATGACTGAAGGGGAGGAAAAAGAGAGGATAAGACTTTCTAAAGATTTGCATGATGGTTTGGGTCAAATTTTATCCACGGCGAGGATGAATGTTAATGCATTGGAAAGGGAGGATAAAGGTGAGGAGGAGAAAATTTGGAAAAACTCCCTAAAATTGATTGATCAGGCAGTGGTTGAGGTGAGGAATGTCTCTCATGCTTTGATGCCAAGTGCCTTGGTGCAGCTGGGCTTAATACCTGCCATTCAGCAAATTAGTGATCAAATAAATGATAGCGGGCAGATTAAGCTTGAATTTATTCATCAAGGAGAAATTGCGAACTGGCCTATGGCGATAAGAATTTCCATATTCAGGATTGTTCAGGAAGTACTGAATAATATGGTTAAGCATTCGGAGGCTAGCGAAATTTCTATTCACCTTCTTAGCGATGATGAGAAAATGACCTTGGATATAAAAGACAATGGAAAGGGTTTTGACCTGGATATTATTGATAAATCTAAGGGAATAGGCTGGAAGAATATTCAGTCGAGGGTAAAGCTATTAGGAGCTAAGCTAGAACTTTATTCTGAAAAGTCTAAGGGCAGCCAGATTATTTTAAAATTAGAAAATGGAAAATAGTGGAGAAATAAGAATCTTAATTGCGGATGACCATCAGATGTTTATTGATGGGGTGAAGTCTTTATTGAGAAGGGAAAAGAGGATGCACTTTGTGGGAGAGGTAAATGATGGTGAAGATGCTTTAGATTTTTTAAAGAAAAATGAAATTGATCTGTTAATCTCGGATATCAGCATGCCAAAACTTTCAGGGGTGGAATTGGTGAAAGCGGTAAAAGATCAATGGCCATCACTAAAGATATTGGTTATTTCCATGCATGCAGAAAAGGAGATTATAGCTGAAATAATGTTGGCTGAAGCGGAAGGATATATTCTTAAAAATGCTGCAAAAGAAGAATTGATACATGCCATTGATGAAATTGCTTCTGGCGGGGTGCATTATGCTAAAGAAGTTATGACTGTAATGCTTCAGAAAATTAAGAAATCTGCAAAAAGTGAAATAGAAACCCAAGAACTAACTCCTCGTGAAATGGAAATCCTGCAACTTATCGCCAAAGAATATTCTACCCAAGAAATGGCGGAAAAACTTTTCATCAGCCCACGAACCGTGGAAACTCACCGGAAAAACATCATGACAAAAACCAAATCTAAAACCATAATTGGCCTCATGAAGTTTATATTTAGAAATGGTTTAATCACTTAATTATCAGGGTTAATACGGATAGTGTTTTTACCAAAATCTGGGTATTTCATATCCCATAGTCAAAATTGAAATTTGTGTCATTCACCTAGTCATTGAATAAATGAACTAGAATTTAAGGACACAAAAACCAATATCATGACTAAAAAGATTCTTAGCCTTTTTTTAGGTATTTCGAGCTTATTTGCTCAAGCACAGTTAAGCGACTTTTACGAGCAAAAAACGGTTTCCAATTTACATCTCTATTACTCTATGCATCGCATTGTGGACCCCTATGGTGGCTCCGCTGCTTCTGGAGATTCTTATAAATTTTCCAATAGCTATCCCTCTCTTGGTTTTGAACTGGAAAAAAATTCAGCAGAAAAAGGGGGTAAACATCACTATTGGCGATTTCGTTTGGCCAATGATATTTGGGCAACTTTTTTTAATTTAATGGGAGCGCCAATTAGTTCCATAGAACTAGGGGGCATTAGCAGTGGCTTTTTAGGGGAGTTGGGTTTGGGATGGAATGTAATCGCAAGGGATAAAATGAACTTTCACCTTGGTTTAGCCATGGGAGATTATATTTTGTTTACGAATAATATGGAGGATGGACTTCAAGGTTGGTATTTTGGATTGGGTCCAAAAGCAGGTTACGATATGCAACTAAACTCCTGGCTCAGCTTACAGGTTTCATCCTCTGCTATTTATGGATATCCTAGTGAAAAGGCTTTTCGAAAAATTCCTGCCAATGGTTATCCAGAATATTATGAAGATGCCAGACCATTTCTATTCAGCCTCAGAACTGAGTTGAACACTAAGAGTGATTTATATTTCGCAGTGGATTATTTAAGTCCAATTTCTGGGCATAGTGTAAGTATGTCTAGACTTGATTTCATTTTTGGATTTAAATATTAGAAACAAAAACAAGGATCACTATAGAGGACCTCAAGAAATTGGGGTCTTTTTTTTGCCCTCCCCATCCGTATTAGTACGGATATTAAAATTACCAAGATGATGGTATTCCACAGTATAACAAGTAATTAAACCTTTGAAATGTTCAATTTTTAAATGGAATACTTAGAAGAATTTCCAAAGCTAAACTGAACAAATCACATATCACAAACTAAATTTTTTATTATGAAATCAATTTTTAAAATTATTCCATTCCTGGCCATTGGCCTGATGATTATGTTCTCCTGTGAAAAGGAGGAAAAAACCAGTTCTACTAATCCCAATCCTATTGATAGCAGCAATACGGGAAGTAATGACACCATCTCTTTAGCAACTGAGGGAACTTTAGTCATTGACGATAGTACATTTAGCATTGAAAAGGTTTCCGTTACAAAGGTTTCCAATTCGCTGTTGGTGTCTGCCAGCACTGCAAATGCCGGCAAATCCCTTAGCATCACCCTTGAAGGTTTAAGCTTTCCGACGAATTCTACAGATTATTCAATTACTGGTTTATTGGCTACAGCCACCAAGGTAAATGTAATGTTAAGCATAGGTAGCAACTTTTATACTGCAGAATTCAATAATGAAATAGGAACACTAAGTGTATCTCCAGAATCAAATAATTATTTCCGATTCGCAGCAAAGGGATTTAAATTGGTAGACAATGCCTTTGCTCCAACAGAAACTTTCACTGTAAATGCAAATTTCTTAGCCAAATTGTTTGAAGGAAACTTTGATCTTTCCGTAGCTGCGGAGAATTATGAAGGATCTAATGCCTTAGTGCATGAAGGGGCTAATAATATCAATCTGGTGCTTTCTGCAACCAATCAAAACAATAGAACTGGTTCATTGGCCATTTATTTACCTAAAGGAGCCAGCTCTGGAACTTTTACTGTTGGTGGGGGTACGGCTACAGACTGGTTAAATCCTGCTGCTGGAATAATTTATATTAATGCTCTCACCTATGATGCTAGTGGTAGCAATCAGCTGAATAATATTGCTCAAAGTGGTACCGCTACAGTAAGTATTAATGGTGATGATTTTTCAATAAGCTTTAGCAATTTACCTACAGATAATGGTTTTAAAGCCGATAATCTATCGGGGACCTTAGAAGCTCAAAAATAATCCTAAAAAATTCCGATCATGAAAATTAGTAAAATAATTATCGCCTTGATGCTTTGTTCTCAAGCGATTACAGCTTCCAGTCCACAAGAGGAACTTGTTGAAGCCTGTAAAAAAATGGATCTCCAATTGGTGAAGAAGGCCTTTGAAAAAGGCGCAGATGTTAAAAGTTTGGATGCAGATGGAAAATCAATCTTAAGTCATGCCTACTATTCCGCAGAGATTACCGAATTTTTAATTAGCAAAGGAGCGGACCCCAATGCTGGTTCCTACCCAGCCTTAGTAGCCGCTGCAGCAAATAGTTCGGATAAGGTTATTGACCTATTACTTAAAGCAGGAGCCAAGCCTCAACTTCCTGCCTCTGTAAAAAACCAGTCTACAGATCAAATTTCTAAAATGATTAAGGATATGGAAGAAAAGGCGGAAAAGGCAAAGGGTAAAACCAAAAAGATTTACTTAGATGGCGTGGCACAATTAAGAGCTCAATATCCGGATATAGACAAAGGATTAAACTTTTATGCCTTAAATATGGTGGTTCAAAATACCAATTGTACTTCCTGTCTGGAAAGTCTATTAAAGGCTGGAGCCAAGATAAATGCTGAAGATGGAGCCTCCATAATTCATCTTTATGCTTCCTATGCTCAAACACAAGAAGAGAGACAAGCTCGTTTTTTAGAAGGTAAAAAGAATATGGAGGCTTATGGTTATAGCTTGCCAGACTGGTATTCCAATATGAATTCCCAGCAGAATGGCAAATCTTCCGAAATTCTAAACCTACTACTTTCTGCTGGTGGAGATATAAACGCAAAGGATGTTGGAGGAAAAACAGCTTTACACTATGCCTTGGCAGGTGGGGTTGGCAGTAAATCTGAGGTTTTATTAAATCTATTAAATGCGGGAGCTGATATTCATATAGAAGATCCCGTTTTTGGTAAATGCTTTACACTAGCTGCAAAAACAGGTTTGGTGCCAGTGGCGAAGAAAATGGTGGAAATGGGAGCGGATATTGGCGAAACATCAAAAATAAATGATGTGAACTTAGGTCAACGACTAAGTGGGGCAACACCATTAATAGCGGCCACCATGCATAATCATTTAGAAATGATAAAATATTTGGTTAGCCTTGGAGCCTCAATTAAGGAAGATGCAGAAGGTTTTAGTTTTAATAGCAAAACCGGTTGTGCCACAAGTGTAAGAAATAAATCAGCGATCTATTTTGCAATCGACAATCAAAATATGGAAATCATAAAATATTTTGTGGAAGTAAGTGGATTGACTTGGTACAGGCCATTGCATATTAATCAATTGAAACAAAAAAGCGTCAGTCAAATGGGAAATATCCAAATAACCAGCACCCGTTGTTATGGAAAGGGAGATTATAAACCAGGAGTCTACGCCAAGAAAATGGGGCAAAAGGAAATTTATAAATACCTGAAAAAGCACGACTTATAAAATTTAGTTTTGTGTCCATGTTGGAGATAGCCTGTCTGATTTGTTTCGGATGGGCTATTTTATTTTGGAAAATGACATATAGCAAACTAAAATTGCATAACTTGAACTTATATCAAGCCCCTAAATCACATTACCATGCTATTATCACGACTAGAAATCATCAACGGTTTTTTAATTTTCATCCTCTTAGGTTCCTATTTTTTGATTCTAGAATCTTTGGGTTATTCGGATAATATTTATCTGAGGTTTTTTAATATTTTCTTTGTTTTCCTAGGAATTAACCGCACAGTAAATGAAAAAGTAAAAAATGGTATTACCAGCTATTATGGTAATTTCAAATCCGCCTTAGTTACAAGTCTTATTGCAGCTGTTTTAAGTATAGTTGGTTTGGCGATTTATATCACATATTTTAAGGAAGGAGCCCAAATTTCGGATTTAGCAAGTTCTTTAATTTTAGGTGAAAAGGAAGTTAGTCTTTTGCAATATTGCGCTGCCCTTCTGGTAGAAGGTTTATTATCATCATTAATATTAACCTTTGTATTTATGCAATACTGGAGGATTACTCATGGCCTAAAAAAGTCAGAGTAAAAAAAACCGGCATCCCGAGTAGAGTAGGATGCCAGCTCAGATGAAGCCGAAAAATTACTGGATAATTAGTTTAAACTGGCTTTCACCACTAATCAGAAAATAAACTCCTGGCTCAAGTTTTCGGATATTTATTTCATCCTTGGCTTGGGTTTTCAAATTATACTTTTGAAGCAGCTTAGACTCTGCATTATATAGTAGAATTTCCGAATCAAACGCCCCTAAATTTTCAATATAAATAAAGTCATTGGCTGGATTGGGATAAACATCAAAACTCCTTTCAACTAAATTTTCTTCCTCCCCAATCCATTTAACCACAGCGGTTTTGGCTTTGTTGGTAAAAACTGGTTTTTGATAATCAAAATAAATCTGTACCTGATTTTGAACGGTATCACCTACAGCCAGATTTGGGTTAATGCTAGTGGAAAAATTAATAAATCCTTGGCTGCCTTGTAGGTCTGTAGTGCTATCTGGAAGTAGAATATTGTCAAATTCCCAAATCAATATATTGTTTTCTACTCTCAATTTATAGTCGTGGCTAGATCCATTCATGATTACACTGGTGATGGGAATATTTAATTCAAGGCTGTCTACAACTACAATATTATAGGCAGTATCAGTTCCTGTGTTTTGGAATCTAATATGATAGTCGATAGCTGTGGTTCCAGGCAATATAGCAGTGTCGCTAGGTGTTTTGTCATTTGGATCGCAAGCAGCTCTAACCGTGGTTACTAAAGTATCGTAGTTGTCAAGAGGATCAGCGTCAACCGTAGGAATAGTAATCGCCGAGGTCCAATATAATTTGGATAAAAGTGGATTGGTAGCGACGGGAATCTCTACATCAAACCAAAGCGATGAAATAGCATAAGGTTGGATATCACCTAAATCAAATTTTAGCTTATTACCAGTTATAGAATGTCCTGTGGCATTGCTTGTTTTAAATACCACCGTAGAAGGAAGTTTTACTTCTACTTCCACATTTTGTTGAGGACTATTCCCTAAATTCTCAACATGAATATACATTCTCTCCGTAAATCCTTGTCTAGATCGCCATCCACTTCCTGAATATAATTTCACACTTAAATCATTTGCAACAGGATTGCTAAAGGGTAGGTCTTGGTGGTAGACCTGGCCATTAGAAATGTTTATACTGTTTGGAATAGAGCAGGTGATGGCAAAATTCTTATTTAATCGGCTACTCAATTGGCTCCAATTAACATTATAGGTTCCAGCGGGGACCAAAAAGTTAAACTGGCCAAGATTATCACTCACACCAATTTGTTGGCCAGCGATATTTATCAGGATATATTTGAGTATTAATTCACTCCAATCTTTGCTACAATTTCCATTAGAATCAAAAAATGTTTCACCAGAAAAGACTCCGTGACTTAGGCTGGTTTTATAGGCATTAGCGTTAGAAAAAATATTTTGATAAAAACCCCTAGGTCCGAAAGAATACAATTCCCCATTAACCAATTCCAATCCAGATGAGGAAGGAGAATTGGAAATTATTCTAACTGTATTACCATCAAATACAGAAAGTTTTGTTGTATCTCCTAAATACATAATACCAGCCCCTTCCTTGCTATCTAATAAGCCTCTTATTAGATCATCTACATAATAGGCTGTGTCGTTTTCTATCCTATATAATTCCAAACCTACCGAACAATACAAATCATTTTGAAATTGAAACATATGCTCGAAATTATTAGAAAATGTTGGCCCGCTTACACCAGAAAATCCAAGGGTTAGTGAAACCCAATTAGATCCATCCCATTTGTAAATTCCCTCAACAGAAACGGAGGGGTTTGCCGGTCCAGCAACATGAATTTCACCATTAAACTCTTCTATATGTTTTACATATACCTGGGTACTTCCTAATGCCGGAAAAGAATTATAGCTACTTCCATCCCAACTGAAAATATGGCTGATGGCAGAACTTGTGGTAAAACTACCTCCAACAAAAAGATTACTATTTGAACTAGCAAGTGTAATTGTCTCTCCATTAAAACCAGTTGGGGCATGCGCGATCCATTGATTGTTATCAAATTCATAAAAAGCTATATCCTGAGCTCCACTGGTCTTTTTTCCACTGATATAAATCTTACCATTGTGTTCAATAATATCAGAGGGTATAAAATCATTGATACTCGGATAATTTTGCCAAACAATACCATTCCATTGTTTTACAAATGCCGTGTAGATAGGGCCAGGAAATTGAACTTCAGCAAAGGCAACATAAATTATTCCATTGGATTCAAAAGAAGAAACGTCTGAATTCCAGTAAGGGTTTTCCACAATTCCATTGCCAACCTGGGTCCATACCTGGGCATGGATGTTCGTTGAAATAAAGAGACTTGTGATTATTAAATATTTAAATAAATGTTTCATATTGAATTTATTGAGAGTTAGTAATATTTAGGGTTGTAGTTAAATTAATCCCAAACTGTAGGGGCTTCCAGCTTTTATATTCTTGATTAAATATATCCTGATTTACATAGCTGAGCTTTGGCTCTAATCCTATCATTAGTCTTGGACTGAATTGATATTGGATTGCCCATGACAAGGAACTACTTCCTATAAAAGAGCTCAGTTGGGAATTTTGGGTTTCTTCTAATTCCAGGGTTTTGTTATTTACCTGGGTGGAAGAATATTGGTTTAAAAATCCAAAATGCTGTACTGCTTCCAAGCTGTATAGCCATTGAGGTGATATCCTTTTCTCATAATAAAAGCTCAGAGGGATAGATAGGTATTGAAATTTATTAAAACCTTCATATTCAACTTTTCTACTTTCAGGTAAAGTGATATAAGCCAAAATTTCACCAGAACTACCTTCAATTACAGGTATTTCACTGATTTCATAATTAAAGGAATTGAAACTGCTTATTTCTTGAATAACAAATCCACTTCCTATCCTAAAGTTTTTGTAAAACCTATAATAAAGCTCAACTCCAGACTCATATCCTATGGAATTACTTATAGCTCCCTTTACGGCATTGCTATAATTTCTATTCACCTGTTTTTCATCTGCCTTATATCCTTGATTATTAAAAGTGAATTTCGGACCCGCATATATTTTTAATTGAAAGGCAGGAATCGTTCTCATTGGAGATGGAATCCTTGATAAGCTCTTTGAAGTCTTATTACCAAACTGGGTTTGTATTAAATGGAGAATAAAATTTTCTTGTTCAAAGTAAATTTCTTTGTTCTTTAGAATGGGGTCTTTCTCTTTCTGAATTTGATTCCTAGCTAGTTGATTTGGAGTCCTTATTTCCGGATTTTGACTATCAAGTTTAGAGCTGTTTATTTTAGGATTAATAGACTTGGAAGGACTAGAAATATCCACATGTAAACTTGCCGGGGCGATAGGCTTATTATAATGTTTTCTGGGTGATTTAGATTCGTTATGACTCTTGTTTACAAGCGGGTAGCTGTAATCATTTAAAGTTGAATCTAGTTCAATAGAGAAAGAGATTTGCTCTTGAGAATGCGAATTAGGCGCAGATTCGATCCGCTGATATAGCAAGGCATAAATGAAAACGGAGGTCAGGGCAATTAGGCTAAAAAGATAGAAGATTGGAAATTTCTTTTTTGCTTGAAATTTATTCAATTCCACTTCCATTTGAGACCAGGCCGTATCGCTCAGTGGCTCTTTGGCTTTGGAGATTTCCTCCTTTATATTTTCCCAATACTCCTTCATGAAGCAATGGTTTTATTAAGCTTTTGGCGAAGTAATTCTTTGGCCCTGCTTAATTTAGTTCTGCAAGCTCCCTGGGAAATATTCATTTCTTTAGAAGTTTCCTCATAGCTAAAACCTTCAATTTCTATTAGATTAAAAATGGTTTTATATCCTAGAGGAAGGCTATCAATTATTCTAAGAATATAGTCGGCATCATTAATTTGCTCTGCTTCTGGTTTTAATTGGAAAAAAGCATCTTCACTAAAAGGATCCAAAGAGTAATAATTATTTTTCTTTCGGTTTTCATTTAAGCAAGTATTCACCATTATCCTTCGAACCCAGCCTTCAAAGCTGCCTTCATTTTTAAAGGACTTTAGGTGGATAAAAACTTTTAAAAAACCTTGGTTCATTACTTCCTCAATTTTGCTAGTATCAAATAGATAGCGACGACAGACCACCTTCATCAAGGGTCCAAAACCTTCATACAATTGCTGTTGAGCATTGCGATCCTTTTTGAGACACTTTTGAATTAATTGATTGAGATCAGATTTTGATTCAGAATTCAATTCTTAGGTCATTTAATAAGAAAGACAACAAGTAGTCATGACTTGTTACAAGCAATTTGAAAAAAAAATATAAATTGGGAATAAGGGCTTAGTTAGAGCAAATTGATTTGATGAGAATTATAAGCTCAATTAAGGCTTTGGAAAAATAATACCCCAATGGAAAAAATAAAAACTAAAGCCAGGAAATAAAAGTGGTTTAGGCCTTTTTTACAAATTCGGATTTTAATCCCATTGCTCCAAAGCCATCAATCTTACAATCGATATTATGGTCGCTATCCCTAAGTTTAATATTCTTGACCTTAGTACCAGCCTTTACAGGACCATTGGCTCCTTTTACAGTGAGATTTTTTAATACCACCACAGTATCTCCATCTTCCAGAATATTGCCATTAGCATCCTTTACTACAAAGGCATTTTCGTCAATCTCATCAGGGTTCCATTCATGGGCGCATTCTGGACAAATAAGTAGTGAATCCATAGGATAGGCATATTCAGAATTGCAATTTGGACAAGGAGGAATTTGATCTGTCATGAGTAGTAATTATGGGGCAAATATAGAATTAGTCTTCAAATCTCTCCATCATTTAATTACTTTCGCGGCCATATTTTAAAGATTATGATTTCTGTAGATGGTCTCTGTGTAGAGTTTAATGGTGACAGCCTTTTTAAGGATGTTTCCTTTGTAGTAAATGAAAATGATAAAATCGCCCTTATGGGTAAAAATGGAGCCGGAAAATCTACTATGATGAAGATTATCGCCGGGGAGCAAAAAGCGAATAGGGGAAAGGTAAATATTCCTAAAGACGCTGTTATAGCTTATTTACCACAACACTTATTGACCGAAGATAATTGTACCGTTTTTGAAGAAACCGCCAAAGCTTTTAAAGAGATTTTTAGTTTAAAAGCGGAAATGGATGAGCTCAATAAACAATTGGAAAGCCGCACAGATTATGAGTCCGATGCCTATATGTCCATCATAGAAAAAGTAAGCGACCTCGGTGAAAAGTATTACGCCTTGGAGGAGGTGAACTATGATGCTGAAGTGGAAAAGGCTTTAATGGGATTAGGGTTTAAAAGGGAAGATTTCCAAAGACAAACCAAAGAATTTAGTGGAGGCTGGAGAATGCGAATTGAATTGGCCAAAATTCTATTGCAAAAGCCCGATCTAATTTTACTAGATGAGCCTACTAACCATATTGATATCGAATCGGTAATTTGGTTAGAACATTTCCTAGTAAACAAAGCAAAAGCGGTAATTGTAATTTCACATGACAGGGCCTTTATCGATAATATTACCAACAGGACCATTGAGGTTACAATGGGAAGAATTTATGATTATAAAGCCAGTTATAGTCATTATTTACAATTGAGAGAGGAAAGGAGATCCCATCAGATTAAAGCCTATCAGGAACAGCAAAAGTTTATTGCCGATAACCAAGCATTTATAGAACGGTTTAAGGGAACCTATTCCAAAACAAATCAGGTGAACTCTAGGGAGAAGATGCTGGAGAAATTGGAAATTATTGAGATTGATGAAATAGATACTTCAGCACTCAAATTAAAATTCCCACCATCCCCACGTTCTGGGGATTATCCAGTGCAAGTAGAAGATTTATCCAAATCCTATGGGGATAAAATAATATTTAAAGATGCCAGCTTTTCCATTAGCAGAGGAGAGAAGGTTTGTTTTGTTGGAAGAAATGGAGAAGGAAAATCTACAATGATCAAAGCCATTTTAAATGAAATTGATTTTGAGGGAAAATGTGGATTGGGCCACAATGTAAAAGTGGGATATTTTGCTCAAAACCAAGCATCTCTACTGGATCCTAGCTTAAGTATTTTCCAAACTATTGATGAAGTAGCAGAAGGGGAGGTGAGAACCCAGGTGAAAAATATACTTGGTGCATTTATGTTTGGTGGCGAAGATTCTGACAAAAAAGTGGCTGTTCTATCAGGAGGAGAAAAAACAAGATTGGCTATGGTGAAATTACTTTTAGAGCCTGTAAATCTTCTCATTTTAGATGAACCTACCAATCATTTAGATTTAAAATCAAAAGACGTATTAAAAGAAGCATTAAAGTCATATGATGGCAGCCTTATACTAGTATCACACGATAGGGATTTTTTAAGAGGATTATCTCAAAAGGTTTTTGAATTTAAAGATCAAAGAGTAATTGAACATTTTGAAACTATCGATGCCTTTTTAGATAGGAATAGGATTAATGGTTTAAAAGACCTGGATTTATAAAATTCATGTTTTTAACTGGATATCAACTTCCTTTCACCTTCATTTATAACAAATTACTCCATTCCACAACAAAGGCAAGGAAAAATAAAAGTATTCCTTTTACATTTGGTATTCAGCCAAAGTCAATGAAGTATAGATTTCCCATTTTGCTTTTTTTTCTCATTTCAAATGGAAATTTATTTGGTCAAGATTCTATTTTAAGGAAGGACTATGAAGAATATAAACGCCAATCTAGAACCTATGAAAAGGTAGCTCTTTATGCTGAGGCCTTAAAAAACTTGGATCTCGCCATAGATTTAGCTAAACAAGAAGAATGGAAAGAGGAAGAGTTAAATTGCCATATTTCAAAAGCGGAAATAAAGAGAAAAGCAGGTGATTTCCAGGATGGTTATGAGATATTAATAGGTTTAAAAGGCAGCCATCAATTCCCAAAAACACATGTAAGAAAGTTAGAGCGAATAGTAGCTCTAATTCAAGCGGGAGGTTTAGGATATTTCCCAGAAAATGAGGCGCATAAAATTGAAAAAACATATTTGGATAGCGGTATTTATCTTGCACAATCCCAAGGTTTTGATTTAGAATTGGCCGGATTGTACAACCTTAGAGGTTTTGGACTTCGAGGGCAGGATAAAGATTCTAGTCTTCAATATTTTAAACAATCGGCCAAACTATTTATTGAAAATGGAGATACCCAGAATTATGTGGTGGCTAAAACCAATGAAATTAGAGTTTATGTGGATTTGCAGGACTCTCTAAACGCTGTAAATACCTTCACCGAAATTAACCGATTGTTGAACAAAAAGGCCTGGTATAGAACTGAAACTACCTTATATCAGCTTATGTTTCAATATTTTGCACAAGGGAAAGATACTAGCTTGACTAACTATTGGAAAATGAGATTTTTCCAAAGCATGTACCTTCATGATCAAAGAGCCAACAACGATCAAATGATGGCTTATAGAACACTTCATGAAACCCAAAAATATAGGGATGAGGCACAATTAAAAGGAATAGCCCTAGAGAATGAAGCAAAAAGCAAAAAGCAACTCTATATTTATTTTGGAATTTTAGGAATACTGAGTTTAGGAATAGGGATTTTGTTTTTCCGTGAAAGGAAACTTAAAAGGGACATTAAAAAAGCCAACACTAGTTATGAAATGCTTTTGGTAGAAAGCAATCACCGGATAAAGAACAATTTGCAAATGATTATTTCCATGTTGGAGTATTCCGGTAAAAGTTTGAAAAATGAAAATTCTATGGCTTTTAAAAATATGTCTGGGAAAATTCATACTATCAGTGTCCTCCACAAGCATTTGTATTTGGATGTGCATAATGGAAAGGTGGAGTTGGCTAGTTATTTTAAAGATATAGTAGCACTATATTTAGATTTTTCATCAAGCGCAAAAAATATTAATAAATCCATCGCGTCTTGTTCCATCTCAAGTGAACGAATTGTCTATTTCGGTTTAATATTAAATGAAATGCTTTCCAATAGCATGGAACATGGAAAATCCACAAATATGGAAATTGAAATTGTAGTGGAAAAACATGAAAAGGGCTATATCTTTAGCTATCAGGATTATTCTTTCTTTGATCCAGAATCTAAGGATGGCACTGGAATAACCCTTATTAAACAATTGATAAAAAGGGTAGAGGCGAGTCAATTTTCTTTAGATCCCGAAAAGGGTAAATATCAATTTAAATTTTATGCCTAAAGCCAGAATAATTATAATTGAAGATGAGTTTTTTGTGGCTCAGCATCTGGAAGATCTTATCAGCAAATTAGGTTATTTGGTGGTGGGCGTTTACCATAGTGGTGAAGATTTTTTAAAGCTTACAGATTGGCGGTTTGATACTGCCTTGGTGGATATTTTTCTGTCTAAAAAAATGACGGGTCTGGAAATAGCAAAACATTTAAAAAACAGATCTAAACCCTTTGTTTTTATAACGGCAAACCAAGACAGTAAAACTTTGAAAGAAGCGGCTAGACTATCACCTAAAGCCTATATAAGCAAACCGTTTCATGAGAACGACATTATTGCCACATTGGAAATAATTGGACATAATTTGTCACCAAAATTAAAAATTAGAGGTGCTCATGGAAATGAATTTCTCAATGCAGATGATATTTTGTTTTTGAAAGGTGACGGAGCCTATGTAGAAATTCATACTTATGAGGGAATGATACTTCAGCGAAAGCTTTTAAAGGATATAGAAGATGAGCTACCTGACTTCTTTATTCGTTCGCATAGGTCTTATTTGGTAAACAAGAATAAAATCGAGCAAATGACGGCAGGTTCTTTATTCATTAATAGCTTAGAGATACCCATTTCGAGGACGCACAGAGATAGTTTTAAATAAACAAAGGGAACCTAAAAAGATTCCCTTTGTTTTTGTGCAGCAGTACTAAATAAGTTTCGATTGATTGCGAAAATTAAGGACTTGGCACTAAAAATAAATCGGCACTTTCCCCAGTAGATTTGGTGATACGGAATTGTGCAGCATCAAAATCTGAGGCTATAATTTCGAAGGAGAAATCCTCCACAAACTCCTTTGCTGGCTCAGGAACCTGAATTTCTAAGATCATTTTACCAGGGCTATCAAAACTTACAAAATCAGGTGTTTCAATGCTATAGGTGAGGTAAATTTCCTGTAGACCTTTATCCTCAAGAACTTGGTCTGTATCACATATGTCCAATCCAGGTTCATATTTAACTTTACCGCTTTTGGTGAAAGAATAGATATTATCATTATAACATTTCCAATCTGGATCATTAGTGATATCAAGTCCATTTAGATCTTCAATTTTATCTACCTTCCATTTCTTAACTTTTTGATAAAATATTTCACCCGTGAAGTACTCCTTGATTGAATCCAATACTAAATGTAAATAGGCAGGAGCACCTGTAAGATCCTCCTTGGTTAAAAACCTATATACTTCATTATAAGCCAAGGTAGTATTTCCATCTTCAACTTCTCTAATATATGACGAGTCTTTTAAACTCATGTCATAGTTCTTACCAAGTTTTATTTGTTCCTTCCAATTATTCCACCCGCCTTGGCTTCGAAGATCATAAAAAATTGGATTGTCGTATAAACTCAATAATGGAGACCCAATATAATCAGAACTAGTTATGTGGATTAATTTATATTGAAATCCCGATTTTGGATGATCTAAAGCATCCTCAACTTCATAAGGGAAACCAACTAGTTTCCCTTCATATACAACTAAATGGGTATCATCTGGAAATATATAATAATATCCAGATCCTTGATGTTCATAACAGGAAGTTAATGAACCAAGAACAAGAATTAAAAGGCTGTATTTTAAATAATTATGTATTGATTTAGGTGTTTTCATTTTCTTTTAATTTTAATGTTATTGATCTTTTGCCTCCTTTGGTGATGGAGCATCCTTTTTACCACCAAAATGAAATTGAATTCCAATGGCGAAGAAATTTGTATTCGCCCTTCTATAACTTAATGAAGTTCTAAATAATTTTTGGCCTATCGTTAAGCTTGCTCCATAACCCATTTGACTGTTGGTCCCTTCATAATCCATCAAACCATTAATATTTGAAGTTTCATTGGGAGTATCTCCGGTTTTATCGATAAGGTCAACAATAAGTCCACCTTCCGATGCCATGCTGAAGCTGTTTTCTGTATAATCTACAAAGGCTGCAAACTCCATGTATTTGAAGCTCTTACCTATGGTGAATTTACCACCATAAGTACTAATATCATACACTATCCCCGATATATTATCACTGGCAAAAATGCTTACACTATCCGATAATGCAATTTCTATTGGCGCATCCAAAAAGCTAGATTCTATAGCTAAATTATAGGAGCTATAACCACCAGAAATGGACATATGATAGCCCTTTTCTTTCATTTTTGGTATCCAATGGCTTATTTCGTGTTTTAACTGAAAACCCCAAGCTTGGTCACCATTAAAGCTAAAGCCATCTTCTGTTTCACCTAAAATACTTAATAACATTGGGGTAAAATAAGCTTTGACTTCTGTTCCATATCCAATCCCATATCCGAGGGATAAAGCGGCACTTGGAGTTGCTCCTAGGCCCAAGCCCAATCCGGAAGGCAGATCCAAAGAAAATTCGATATTCGTGCCATCAAAGGGATTGGTTAAGGGTTGGCCACTATCTGGATCCTTAAATTGAAAGGTTAAACTACTTGGCTGGGAGGGTCCAAAAATAGTGGGCACTTCACCAGAAATAAAAATTTGCTGACCATGAGGATAATCTCTCTGATCTGGTTGATTAATTTCTTGGGAAGTAATTAAGGAGCCTCCACCTAATACACTAATTTCCCATTCCCCTTTTTTCAAAGCTGCAGCAGAAGTTTGGCTTGCGAAAAAAAATTGGTTGTTAAGGTTTTCATTGATATCCCGCATATATTCTCCAATAAAGGTACCCATATAGGGTGGAAGAATTTGTAGTTGATCAATTGCAAAACCATAATCCTGCGCCCGAACATTTGTCGTTAGCAATGTGAGCAGAAGAATTTTGGTTCCCAAGAAGATTTTAATTTTTTTCATAGTGATAGTATGTAATTCATCAACTAACTAACAAAGAAGAATTGACCTATTTCTTAAGCTGTTGTAAAAGGCTAATTTTTGTTGTGAACTATCTATTAGAGCTTAAATCAAGGTACTTAAATGGCACTTTAATTCAAAATACTGATGAATCAAAACTAGCTTGCACGAAATGCAGTAAATTTAAAATGTTCTTAATTTTAAAAAATGAAAAAGTCCATTTTCTCCCAGATTAAAGGCAATGCTTTATTTTACCTTTCTAGCCTTTTTCTTTTGACCCTTGTTTTTAGTAATCCCTTTAGTTCCAATTTAAATGCCTATTTAAAAGATCAAATAGAATCCATTACCTTAAGTTTAGGTTTGCTGGTGGATTTAAAAACTATTGCCTGGGCAGCAAGTTCTAGCCATTTACCTATTATAGCCGGAATATCGGCAAGTACTTTGGATACTTTAACAAGTGCCATTAAATATTTAAGCTGGTCAGATCTGCTGGTTACTAGTCAATTACTCCTGCTTAGCCTAAGTAAAACCCTATTTTTAAAGATTGTTTTAATATTATCTCTTTTAGGGACATTGATTTCTAAATTCAGGACGGTTTCCCTGAAATTTTTAGTCATAGCCTTATTAATAAACCCTGGTCTCATGGCCTATGTAAGCTGCGTGAAATATATAGCTCAAGAGTCACAGTTAGATTCAGGAGTGGAACTTACACAAGAACTTCAAAATACTCATATGAAATATCAAAATCGAGAACAAAAGGTCATTTCCAACAATGAAAGCCATACTTCTATTTTAAAAGGAATGGAAGAAAAGGCTGCAAAGGAAATTAAAGAAGTTAGCCAAAAAGTGGAGGAGGGGCTATCCAAAGATTTTTCGGAATTAAAGGAATCTAGCAAAAGAATAAAAAGCAAAGCCATCAATTTATTATCATCCATTGCCATTCAGTTTATCCTCTTGCCTTTTTTGTTTTTTTACAGTCTATTTCAATTATTTAAAAAGGTGATTTCCCAAGATCCCACAGATGCCTATTTAGGAAACACAGTGAAAATTCAGGCATTAGCCATTATTGTAATAGGAGTTCTAGCTTCCTGCACAGAAGTGGCAAATGAACCAAAGACTGATAATGATAAAACTTCCCAAACCATTCCCAAAAAAGAGTCGGTAATAGTAAAATCGGCCTTGGGAATTGATGTTTCCCATTTTCAAGGGGATATTAATTGGGAGGAGATTAAAGCTCATGATATAAGTTTTGCCTACACCAAAGCAACTGAAGGTGAAAGTTTTGTGGATCCTAAATTTCAAAAAAATTGGAATGCTATGCTCAATGCTGGTGTGACTAGAGGAGTTTACCATTTTTACAATTCTGGAGTTGATGGAAAAAGTCAGGCAGAGCATTTTATAAGCACCATTGGCGAATTAAAAGCTGGTGATCTTTTTCCAGTTATTGATTTAGAACAAGGCAGTATTCAGGGCGAAGTGGAGGTGGATACCTTCCAGAAAGAGATAAGAATTTGGTTGAAAACCGTAGAAGAAAAATTTGGAGTAAAACCCATCATCTATAGCAATGGGCCTTTTGCCAACCAATACCTAAACCATCCCGATTTTGCAGAATATCACCTTTGGCTAGCAGAATATGGCGTAACGGAACCTAAAACCCCATTGACATGGAAAGACAAAGGTTGGTCCATTTGGCAAAGGACAGAAAAGGGCAGTATCGAAGGAGAAATTGGCAATGTAGATCATGATACAGCGAGAGTTTCTTTGAGTGGGATAGTTTTGAGGTAGGGTGGGGTTAATAAGGTTTATTCCCAAGCTCAGCAAGAGGAGTTTTAAAACTTGACAGGATGCCTATTAAGGAATGAGTCATTTTTTCATTTCAAAACTTAGGCAAATATCCAATAAGAGAATAGAGAATTAAATGCTTTGAAATTGTAGTTTTACCAGCCTTCTATTTTTTAATTACTAGTTAATTTAACCAAGCATGAAACCCTACCATTTTTGTAAAATTTCACTTTTATTGTTCCTTCTATTTCCTCAATTTCTAATGGCTCAAATAGAAACTATAAGGGCTATTAATCCGGATGGAACTGCTAAAGAGATACAAATTAATACTACACAATTTGTTTACCAGCTTAAAAACCAATTAGATCTTGCTCCTTCTATTATGATTGTAAATACGGATAAGGTTTCTTTGCCGGTGTTTTTACAAGAAGAATTTTTAGCCCTATGTGCTGAAGAGGAAATCATACAAAATTATAGAAAAACCATGGACCATTGTGAGCAGGAGATATATGGTTCTCAAATTCAAAAAACGAATGGCGGAATGGGCCGCCATGCAAAAGATATCGACCCTTATAATTTAATTAGTAAGCTCCTTGAAATAAACCTAAGACATCAGTTTCAAAATTATTTTTCTTCATCCTTGTGTTTTACCTATAATCTTGAAATAAAAGATACTAGCCTTTACCAAACCATGGCAGAAACATTTTATGTGGATTGGATTATTTCTCCCAGACAACTGAGTATTGACACCATTGAAAATAAAATTTTAGCGGTATTAAAATTGGAAATCTGGGATAAGAGAATAAATGCCCTAAACAAAAGTCTCATTGTACAAAGCAAAGATGCAGATCTTAGTTCCGCTATTAAAAAGTTATGTGCAAAAGCTGAGATGATGGTTCTAGGCCAGGTTTTTAGAGACAGCAACTACAAACAACAAGCAAAGCTTAACAAAGGCCGTATAGAATATTTTAAAAACAATTTGGGCAATAAGGAGGATTATAAATGGTTGAAGAAATTGGTAGACGATAAAGAATATGGCGACTTTTTAGGTGGGAAATGCAATAGCAGCAAAGATAAATTCATTGCCTTTTATTTAGATCGCTATTCACTCGGTTTCCATAAAAAAATCGGCAAGGTATTTACGAAAAACCCCTTTCCTGAAATTGATTTCTCCAAGGATATGGACCCCATGAGGTGGCATTTTAAAGGAACAACAGTTTTGGGAATATTTGTAAATGGTAAGTGGATGATAAAACCAGTAGATATGAATTTCATTTACAGCAAGGATGAAAACAAAGCCAAGGATTTCTATTTTTCTAGCATGGCAAATTTAGATTTCTATCCCAAAAACTCCACAGAGTTTCACCATGACTTTTGGAATGAAGGATTGTTCAAACCTATAGACACTGCTGCAATGGTCTATCAGAAATCCAAGTTTGAAGGGAATGAAGGATTGAAAAGCTTTCTGGTGAAAAAAGAAAATTACAGTAATTTCCAGGACTACCCTTTAAAAATAGCCGATGAACTGGTTCGGACTCACTTTTTAGATGGAATAAAATGGTCAAAAGAGATGTGTTCTGAACATTTAGAATCACTGATTGATAATAGAGAAGTAAGGAAACATTTAAAGCTTAGATTTTTAATCTCCAATGGAAAGTTCCTATTCCTGATCCACGATTTTGAAAAGACAAAAGCCATTATACCAGTATGGTTTGAAAATTATGATGGGCAAGAGGTCTTACATTATTTCTATTGGAATAAAGAAAAACCAAAAGAGCTCTACCACTGGAACTATTTTCCGAAAGTCACCTATGAACCATCCTTAACCGGTAAATCTACAAGGGTAAGTAGAAACCTCATTACCAGTCATCACTTTAACAGCATCATCCCCTTTAATTTTATGCTACTAGGCCTAAATGAACAATTTTGGCAAGAATACGTCTTCAAACAAAAAGATGGTGAATTTCTGTATTTGGAGAAGGTTAGGGGATAGGTGTTTTTTTGGTTGGGATTATTTAATCGAGTCTTGATTTTTATTATTTTATTGATCAATAAAAAGAGATGTAATCTATTTTAAACAACTAATTAAACAACTAAGTAAACAACTATTTAAATGGATGATGCAACAATTGTTAAAGTGGGCTATGCTATCCAAGGCTATTTGGAAAAAACAGGAATCAACTCAGCTAAACCAGCTGAATTAATGGAGCCTTTAATGAAACTAGGGTCTTTTAATTTAGACCACAGGAAAGGACTTCCTCTAAGGAAAGTCTTGCGAGATTTAAATGAAAATGATAAACTGTACTTATTGCCACAAGTTCAAATGGAATTAAAAACCCAAAACATTTGGTGGAGCTTTGAGCGATTTGAATTTTGATTACCGGTCATGGCCTGGAATAGTAATCTGCGAATTGACAATCGCTAACTTTAAAATTACAAACCCATCAAATTTCTCCTTAAACCCTAATCACTGAGAATCGCACAGAATATTTAAGACTGGGCATTTCATCAAATACCGAAATTCTAAAACCTAAAATTTAAGTCGAGAATCAATCTAAGGTAAATGAGCAGCAACTGGGTGCGACATTTGATTAAATCAGAATTAATATTTCATATCGAAGAAACAAACGAAATGAACGCTGGCCAACTATAGCTAGCAGCGATAACAATCTATAGATACTAAATAGCAATTTCCTTTTCATGCAATCGGCTGTTATTGTAATGAAACATTCTCAGAACTGATTTTATGTAAAATTCAGGCATCCGGAATTTGCTATATGCTTTACCTTATAATTAATATTATGTAAAATAACTTCACCATTAAAAAAGAGGATATAAAAACACATCCTCTCTTTTAATATTTTCTTCCTTATTCTAGCTCAGCTAATTTCTTATCCACTTCCTGAGCTTCTGGAAGCATTCTTAATTTATAATATACTTCCTTCAAAGCATTTAAAGTTTCCTTATCCTTAGGATCTATCTCATGTGCTTTTTCAAATAATGGTAAAGCCTTTTGGAATTCCACTTTTTGTTTTGCTTTTAGAGCGTCGTATTTCTTTTTTGCATTTAAAGGCAAATCATTCATTTCCTTTGTCAAGCTATTTGCTTCATTGATATGCATTAAGCCTTTCATATATAAAGGATCTAAATAATCTGCTTTAATAGCCAGGGCTTGGTCATAAGCCACAACTGCTCCTTCTAAATCACCAATGGTAGTTTGAAGGATATTTCCTTTGATATATAATAAGGTATGAGATTTTGGATCTTTAGAAATGGCTAAATCTAGGTTCACCATAGCTTTATCATACTGCTTAGTTTCTAAAAACTTCTGCAATTCTGCTCTAATAATCGCTTCATTATCTGGGAATTTCACTCTTCCCTCTTGGATATATTTATCATAAGTAGCGGTATCACCACTTTTGCGGTATAGTCCGGCAGTAGCTAAATAAATATCAGCTCTATAGTCACCTTCCACTTTAGGATCGGTTGCCAATGAATTTGCTACAGAAAAGTCCATTTGCTTTTTAGAATTGTAAACTACTTTCTTTCCTTCCAAATTGGTAGCGCTATACTCTACTCCTTTGTAATTCATGGCAATTAACTTCTCATTGATCTCAATAGCCTTATCATACATCTCAGCTTTTTGAGCCATTACAGCAGTATTATAAAGCATGCTGGTATCGGTTCTTCCAACACTTAGGTTTAGATCGTAAGTTTTTTGGAAATCTTGGTAGGCGCCTAAAGGATTTTTATCCGCGTCTTTTTGGATACCTCTTGTAGCAATAGCATTGGCCACATAAGGAATCTGAGCTCTTGATTTATCTAGAAATTTATCCTTCCCTTTAGAAGTTTCATATTCTATAGATTTCAAAAAGTTTTCGGCGGCTTTGTCTAGCGCTTCAGGATCCAAAGCTTTAATAGCTGGGTCTTCACTTTGAGCAATTCTAAAATTGATTAATCCAGAATAATAGTAAAATTTGGCAGCATTTTTAAATTTCACAGTACTCATGTCTTTTGTACTTAGAATTTTAGCAGCCTCTTCAATATATTCCTTTGCAGCAGGAATGTCGTTGGTTCTATCCATAGCAATTACGGCACTAGAGATGGTTGGACCTTCCTGGGCCATCATTTGGAAACCTGCTAACAGCACTATAACTAATGATAATCTTTTCATGTTGGGTTTTTTGATTTTTTCTATTCCCTTTGTTCTCTCGCAAAACTAATATTATCTTGATGAAGTACCAACTTCTCTAAAAGCTTTTGATGGAATTTAGGGAAGCGGAATAAAATTCTCCTCTAAAATCATTTCCTTGAAAGTCAAAAAGCCTTCCATCTATCTGATGATCAGTATAAGTTTATTTTTATTTAAATATTAGAGCCTTAAAATTTTTATCGTTGCCTGATCTTATCTATCTTTAATCAACTAACAAAAACAATATATATGAAGTGGGATATTCAAGCCGTAAACTTTACAATGAAACCAGAATTAATGGATTATTGCAAAGAGAAGATTGAAGGCTTAAGCAAGTATTACAATAAGATTGTGGGAGCCGAAGTTTACCTAAAACTTGGTCAGGCAGCGGAAGACAATAAAATTGTAGAGGTGAAATTAAATATTCCGGGCAATGATCTTTTTGCGGAGAGCAGTTCCTCAAAATTTGAAGGATCCATCAATGATGTTGTGGATAAACTCAAAGGACAATTACGCAAACTGAAAACCAAAATGGCTTCAGCACATTAATAGTAAGTAATTAGCAAGGCCCTTCTTTTTAGAGGGGCTTTTTTTTGCCCCTCTCCTATTTACTATATCCAAATTATTTGTCCCAAAGAAGAGTTTTAAATATCAGAAAAAGAAAATCTAAACAAACCGAAAAGTTAAAACCTTACATGTCAATAAAAGGAAAATCAATTAGGCCATTCCTTGGTTCTAAAGACTATCAAATTTCGCGAAACTTCTATAGGGAATTGGGTTTCGAAGAATTCACAATCTCCAAAAGCATGTCCTATTTCCATATTGGCGATTTTGGATTTTATTTACAAGATGCTTATATAAAAGATTGGATTGATAATTCCATGGTTTTCTATGAAGTTGAGGATTTAGAAAAGGTATTGGAAAATATCAGAGCTTTACACTTAAGCCAGAAATTTGAAAATGTTCGGCTATCTGAAATTGTATATAAGGATTGGGGTAAAGAGTTTTTTCTTCACGACCCAAGTGGAATATTATGGCATTTCGGGAATTTTAAAGGGGAAGATTAGAAGATGTTATATAAGCCATATTTCAAGCTCATCACTATATAATAAATTAGCCTCATCGATAAAATCAAAAGGACAGAAATATCAACACCATGAAATTTGCCTATACCATTGTTTATGTTGAAAATGTAGTTGAAACCATAGAGTTCTACAAAAGAGCCTTTGGTTTTAGTCCTAAATTTATAAGTCCTGAAAATGACTATGGAGAGCTTATCAGCGGAGAAACAATAATTTCTTTTGCTTCCCTAGAACTGGGAAAAAGCAATTTTAAGAAGGGTTTTAATAAATTGGAAAATTCAAATAAACCTTGGGGAATAGAATTGGCTTTTACAAGTGAAAATATTGAAACTGAATTTCAAAAGGCAATCCAGGCTGGTGCTCAAGAGTTTGAACCTATAAAGGAAAAGCCCTGGGGACAAAAAGTGGGATACCTTAGAGATAATAATGGACTTCTCATTGAAATTTGCACAGCTATTAAATCAGAATAATAATTCTGTAAATAATCATCTCCCAGATCCTGAAATACCAAATGGAAAACAGGCTTTAAAGCTTAGCTATCGAAGTCTAGGATTCCAAAACCTTAGCAATATTCGGTTTGAAATACAAATCGCTTTTTAGGATTTTCCCGTCTTCCCTATAAATGGGATTGCCATCTGCATCCAGTTTACTCATATTGCTTCTTTGAATTTCTTCAAATACCTCTTCAATTTTATGCTGTAGGCCGTGTTTTAGTATGGTTCCACAAAGAATATACATCATGTCTCCAAGGGCATCGGCAATTTCTACTAAGTCCCCATTTTTTGCTGCTTCTAAATATTCCTCATTTTCCTCCTGCATTAGTCTGTGTCGCAGATCTATAGTGGAATCTTCAGCTTTTGCTAATGGACTTTCTTCATTTCCAATTCCAAAAACTTCATGGAATTTGGCTACATGTTCAATTTGTTTCTTCATGCTGGGTATCTTTGTCAAAATTTTTTCAAATCTACTATGGAAAATGTTAGCACAGGACATTGGATTTTCGCTGGAATATTTGGATTGCTTTTTATTGGCTTTCTCATTTGGAGTTATCGCAAAGATCTTGCTCTACATAAGATTCACTATAAAAAAACCTATTATATCACTGCCGGGATTGTGGTAACATTATTTCTATTTTATGTGTTAAAGCAAATGTTTAGCTACTATAAGGATCAGGTTTAAAGAATTTGGCCAGCCTTAAATTCTAAGCTTTCATCTTCCGAAATCACAATTTTAAAGTTTGCGGGCTTTTCCAGCGACAAATCCTCGTCTTCAGAAATTCTACCTCCCTCCCATTCTTTTAGTCCATATTGAAAAGATAGATCTCCAATATCACTCAAAATATAGCTCCTTTCAATTTCCTTAGTTTCAAAATTTGGCTTTTCCTCTATCATCAGTCCAAGGTCTATTTTAGTCCCATTTCTTTCCAAATAACAATCTCTAATTATTCCATCCAGCATGGCTTTCCCATTTTCGGGAATTAAAAAATAAGGTCTGCTTTCCTCACCTTGCAAGGTTTTTTCTTCAATAATATTTTCAAATGCATGTAGCAAAATCAAAAAATTAAGCCTTCTGGCTTCATTCCTAAAAGGATCATTAGGGTAAGCACCAGATTCTACCAAAACACAGGGTACTTCCTGACTATGAAAAAATTCACCTAATGCTCTGGGATAATATTCATCAGAATATCTGGAGGCATGGCATTCCGATTCCATTTCTACCAAATCACTAAGAGCCATCACCATTTGCATGCTTTGCAAACGGGTTGGATTTATACTCCTCCCTTCGTCTGATGAGGCCGATAAAAAGCTAATGGTAGCCGGACAAGGAGAGTTCCCAACAGAAAAGAAATTTCTTTGATCGTGAAGGTTAAAACCCCAATGCGGTTTAAAATCCTTGAACAAATCAATAAATGAACTCATTTCTATGCTTTGCAATTTCAAAACATCTCTATTCATGTCTATTCCCAAGGCATTCCTTCTACTAAACCTTTCTGCTCCATCTGGATTTAACATAGGGATCATCAGTAAGGTGCAGTTTTGATAAATTGAATTTCGTAGAGACTGATAGGTGTCACCCTCATTCATCAAGAAATTCAAAACATCCACCAAAGCCATGGTTGCCGTAGGTTCATTGCCATGCATTTGGGTCCATATCAAAATCTTTTTAGGACCTATCCCATATTCTATTTTATGAATAGGTTTTTTTTCTTCAGAATGGGCAAATATTTCTACTTTAAATTGTGAGGAGGATTTTATCCTTTCCAATTGTTCCATTAAATGCTCCAAACGAAGCCACCTGTGCTGAAAAGTTGATTGTCTATATAGTTGATAGTCGGGAGATTTGAACTTAGAGCGCATAAATAATAATCTAAAACTAAAGTAAACAATATTTAATGCAAACTGGGCTATATTTTGAAGCTCTTTAAGCTATTTTTGAACCATTAGTCTTTAAAAATCACCCAAATATTTATTTCTATGAAAAAGATTTTTTGCCTTTTGTTTTTAGTTCCAATTTTGGTAGTTGGTCAATCTAAAAAGCTAAATCCCATTAAATCCGGACCTATGTTGGGATATGTGGAAATGACTGAAACCGCAGTATGGCTAGAAACTAGCGAAGAATCTTGGGTATATGCTCAATATTATAAAATAGATGAGCCCAAAAGAATATATAGCACAGATAGCCTTAAAACGAAAAAGATTAATTCTCATACTGCCAAGCTTTATTTCATGTTTTTGGAGCCAGGTGCTACTTATGAGTATATATTATATATCGATGGTAAAAGGATATTTAGAGATCCTGAGTACCAATTTACCACTCAAAGCAATTGGCCATATCGGATGGACCCTCCCTCCTTTTCCGTAGCCATGGGAAGCTGTGTATATATTAATGAGGAATCTACAGATCGTCCGGGTAAACCCTATGGTGGGGATTATACCATTTTTGAGACTATAAAAAGTAAGAATCCAGACGCTATGATTTGGTTGGGAGATAATACCTATTTGAGACCTACGGATTTGGGTAGCCGCAGTGGTATCCTACACAGGTATAGCCACAGCAGAGCTGCTGCTGAAATGCAAGGACTGCTATCTAGCTGTGCCAATTATGCCATTTGGGATGATCACGATTTTGGTCCTAATGATGCCTCAGGAAGCTATGTTCACAAGGATATAGCCTTGGAGACTTTTAAACTTTACTGGGCCAATCCCTCCTATGGTTTTAAAGACTTAGACGGAATTATGTCTGCCTTCACCTTCGTAGATGCCGATTTCTTCTTAATGGACAATAGATACCATAGAACGGCCAATTTTGAAAAAGGTGAAAAACACATATTTGGCAAAAAGCAGGTGGATTACCTTATTGATATGCTCAAAAACAGCAAGGCTCCATTTAAATTTATAGTTACTGGTGGACAAATATTGAATTCAGCAGTAGTTTATGAGAACCATTCCAATTTCCCTGAGGAAAGAGCATATATAATAAAGCGCATAGAGGAGGAAAATATCTCGGGAGTAATAATTCTAAGTGGCGATAGACATCATTCCGAAGTAATGAAAATGGAATTGGCAAATGGAAAGGTGATTTATGAATTCACCACATCACCCTTAACCTCTTCCGCAAGTTCTTCCGTAAATGAGAAAAATAATTTCCTAATAGAAGGTTCAATTATTAAAGAAAGAAATTTTAGCACCATGACATTTAGCGGAAATTTTGGACAAAGACAGTTAGAGCTAAAATATTTCAATAGCCAAGGAAAATTACTATTTGAATATATTGTAAATCAAACAAATTAAAGTGTTGCATTCCAAGTATTTAATACCCTGTATTTAAAGTTTTAAAAAGCGCGATAATAGAGAAATAATAAACAAAATTATGTCAGCTCAAATATTCAAATTACTTTTGTAAATAATCTAAATTACAAAGTGAAAATGGGTCAGGATATTGCCTTGAGAATTAAGGAATTGATAGAAAACCAGGGTTTATCGAATAAGGAGTTTGCAAAGCGATTATCGATTAATCCCTCTATTATCAGTCATATCCTAAGTGGCAGAAACAAAGTAAGCTTGCAGGTTGTAGAGCAAATAGTTAAGGAGTTTACAAATGTAAGTTTAGATTATTTACTTCTTGGTACTGGTAGTCTTTTTAAGGGTGTTACAAATGTAAATTACAATTCTAATTTACAACCCGAAGAAGAAAGGATTAATCCGGCTAGCCTGGATCAGGACCAACCAAAATCTCCGGAAAAATATAAGCAGAAGTCAAAAGTGGAATTGAATTCCAATAAGGAAATTGACCAAGTGATTATTTTTTACGCTGATGGTTCTTTTAAAATTTACAAGCAGAATTCATAGACTCCCACCCTAGCCTTTCTTTTTTAAAATTCCCTTAGCATAAAAGGAATTGCTTTCTTACTTTTGACCCATTAAGAAAGCTTATTATGAATAATCGCAATATCGTCCTTATACTATTAATAGTACTTGCCATAGCCACACGTTTAATGCCTCATTATCCAAATTTTACAGCTCTAGGAGCAGCGGCAATTTTTGGTGGTGCTATGTTTAAAAATAGCTTTAAAGCCTTTCTCATCCCTATTACTGTTCTGTTTTTAAGTGATATTATTTTAAATAATGTGTATTACAGCAACTATAAAAGCAGTCATGAGTTTCAGTGGTTTACCAATGATTTTGGATATATGTATATAGGTTTTACCTTAAGTGTATTAATAGGAAGGCTGAATATCAAGCAAATAAAAATCCTACCTATTTTAAGTTCGGCCTTATTATCTGCCCTTGTATTCTTCCTTCTTACGAATTTTGGTTCTTGGTTGTCTAATCCCATGTATAGCAAAGACATTGGAGGTTTATTACTTTCTTATGAAGCTGGAATTCCTTTCGCCTTAAATGATCTTGGATCCACTGCACTTTATAGCATGATTCTATTTGGAGCAGCCTATAGTCTTTCTTTTACAGGATTGAAACTAATTCCAGAACGTGCCTCTTAGCATTTGGGAAAAAGAATCTTTTTATTATCATTCTGAGCTTCTTATTATTGGAGCAGGATTAAGTGGGCTATTAACGGCCATCTTCCTAAAGGAAAAATCTCCAAATACTCTAATTCGCATTCTTGAAAAAGGTAGTCACCCCATTGGTGCATCCTCAAAAAATGCGGGCTTTGCCTGTTTTGGGAGCGTTTCGGAAATCCTTGATGATATTAGCGCTGAAGGTGAAAACAAAGCTTTTAACCGCGTTGTAAATCGCTATAATGGCCTGCAAAAACTAAAGCAGCTCGTACCACCGCATTTGTTCGACTGGAATGAAAATGGAGCCTATGAGGTTTTCACCGAAACAGAAAAGGAAATTCAAACCCAATGTTTGGATTCTCTCCCAGCGATTAATTCAAAACTATATTCGGAACTTGGAAGGAATACCTTTATAAAAAGTGAGGATAACTTTGACATGAATTGCCTCAAAGAATCTATATTCACAGCTAAAGAGGCGTCTATTAATTCCGGGAAATTACTGAGGTTTCTTATTCAAAAAGCACGTAAACTGGGTGTTGAAATTAATTTTAACAGCGAGTATATCAGTCATGAAAAATACGGCTCCAAATACTTGTTGTTTTCTACTAATGGTGAGTATAGTGCCGATAGAATTTTATTTGCCACCAATGGCTTCACACCAGAAAATCTCAATCTAAACATTGAACCTGGCCGTGGGCAAATTCTTTTGAGCTCCCCTATTCCCCAATTAAAACTCAAGGCAAATTTCCATCTCCATAAGGGTTATTTTTATTTTAGAAATTTTGAAGGTAGACTGCTATTAGGTGGCGGAAGACATTTGGAAAGGCAACAAGAGAAAACCACGGATCAAAATACCAGCGAATCTATTCAGGGGATTTTGGAGGAGCTGCTCAGGTCAACCATTTTGCCAAAGCAAAATTTTAAAATTGAACAAAGATGGGCCGGAACCATGGCTTTTGGGAAAAATAATGAAAAGGAAATAATCAATAAAAATCTAGGGGATGGCATTTTTGTCTTAGCAAGATTTGGAGGTATGGGTCTAGCTTTAAGCTCCTTTGAAGCTGAAAAAATGGCCGATAAAATTCTAAACAATTAAGTCAATCCCTTAAAATTGCTATTCCAGATTTTAAAAGACTTAAACTCTGGCAAAGGGCTATATCTAAATTCCCATCAATAGGATGATGATTTAGCACCAATAGCTTCATTTTATGATAAAGAATTTCCTCCAGTTCATTTTCTGGCTCTTTAACTACTATTACATAATCTAATACACCTGGATGCCAAAGGCTGGCAATATAGAGGGCTAGGATAGATTTCAATCCGCCTAAAAATAGAATTTGCCTTTGACTAGCAGCCTGAAGGATTAAGCCAATAATACTGGCTAATTCATAACCGCCAAAAAGGCTAATTAGAGTTATTGGATCGTGGGTTTTTGGGTGACAAGCTAATGCCTTTTGAACCGCATCCTCAATTTTATAAGAAATCAAACCATTTTGAATTTCTTTTTCCAGAAGTCCACTAGCAATAATTTGAGCACTAAACTCCCCACCCTCACCCAGGGATTGTACAGCTATGAGCTTAGATCCGATTTTAAACTCCTTTTGGGCAAGCTTAATTCCGATATCAATAGCTTTTTGACATTCAGCGCTGGTCATGGCGGGAAATTCTTTATAATTTTTTGTGCCTTTATTTATTTTCCAATCCACAATACCCTTTCCGTGATGGAGCCAAAAACTAAGGCTTCTTTCAAAAGAATGACGAACACCAAGATCTATAGTTTTCAAATGAAAGCCACTGGATTTACTCATTTTGGCCAATAATGAAGAGGATTCCAAATGCTGATATACCTCCAGATGTGTTTTACTTTCTTTTATAAAACCATGGTCTGAGGCAATGACCAATAATGCAGGCCGAGAAATTTTGGCTTTGCGACTATCTAAAATCAAACAAGCCCTTATCAACATCTTACAGAAAGATGGATATGGGCCCGTTAAATTATAATCTTTAAGCTTCTCCTCTACCTCAATTTGAATGGATTTATTATCTAATTCAGGTATGGAGAATTTTTTCATCTATTACTTTGGAAAGCAAAACTTTTGGGCTTAATACCAGCTTGAAACCTAATGATAAGTGTAGCATCATTACCAAACCTGGAAACAAAACCAGCTAATGGCTCATTGCTTTTATCGGCTACATAAATTTCATCATGGATTAAATCTGTACCTAATCCATAGAAAACACCAGGAATAAAAACAGTTTCTCTGTCTATAGAATCATTGGTAAGATGAACTCTGATATTGGCAGATTCAAAATTATCCATATAATAAAGCTTATCTCCACCTTTGTTAACTGCCAATTGTTCTGGACGTCTGGAATTATCAAGAAAAATAATACTATCGGTAACCCAAAGAGAATCAACATCAATAATTCTCAGGTCGCCAGGAATAGATTGAGATGGAGAAGCTACATTTTCCTTTCCTTCACTCAAAACCCATAATCTATTTTGACTATCCAATTGTAGACTATTTGGATTTTTTCCTACTCTAATACTGGCCATTAAAGTATCGGTGCTTACATCATAAACGGTAACAATACTATCGTTTTTCAATTTCCCTTCATCCACACCACCTCTATTGGTGATAAACATTTTTCCATCGTGCAAAAGCATTCTTTCTGGCCCTAAACCTGTGGGTAAAACCTTTCCTAATTTTTTATTGGCCATATTTAAGATTCGAACACCTTTTGCTTCCCAATCGCTAATATAATAGCGATCTTTAGCAACCTTAGCTACAAATCTCGGGCTTCCAAAATCATCAAATTTTGCTTCTACTATACCGGTTGTTGTATTAATGGCATAAACGGTGGCATCTGCAGCAGAAACAATAAAGAGTCGGTCCCCATCTACGGTAATACTTACTTGTGAGGCTCCGGAATTATAGACATTGGCCTTTTGAAAAATATTATGTTCTACATCATTTCCTTCAGGTGTATATCTGGATAGGGTTCCAATACCGCTTGGGAAGAGGCCTTCATTTCCAATATAAACTGCTTTTGTAGCTAATGGCTCTGGTGGCTCTGGGGGATCCTCCTTACAAGATTGTAAAATGATGGAGGCGCTGAGGATAGAGAAAAACAGGTATTTCTTCATAGTTAAAAATCTTAATCGCTAATAATATTTTCAGATTCCTAATTCCAAATAATCTCAAAACGTCTATAGCAGCCGATTTAATATAGTTGCGAAAGGTAAAAATAAAGATGCTTTAATGGAAATATGAATGAGTAAAGCAAGAAAAACTTTTACCCAAGCGTAATTAACAATTGCCAAATCTAGTTTTGAAGCAATTCCTGAGCATTGTCTAAAGCGGCTTGTGAAATCTTCTCACCACTTAAAAGCCTTGCTAGCTCTTGAATTCTCTGCTCCTCACTTAATTTATAAATATGGGTTTTTGTTGATTTTTGATCTGCAAATTTCTCAACCTTATAATGATGTTTCCCCTTGGAAGCTATCTGTGCTAAATGAGAAATCGCAATTACCTGCATATCATTTCCCATACTTTTTAGGATTTCGGCAATCCTTCCTGCTGTTTCTCCAGAAACTCCTGTATCTATTTCATCAAAAATGATGGAAGGTAAATTTTGGGTGCTAGCCATTATCGCCTTTAAGGCCAACATTACCCTGCTTAATTCCCCTCCGGAAGCGACTTTTGATAATTTGGATAAAGCCATTCCCGAATTTGCACTAAATAAAAACTGAATACTATTATTTCCCTTTTCGGTGAATTTGTCTGTAGCCAAAAGGTCAATTTTAAACTTTGCTTGATTAAAGTTTAACGACATCAATAGGCTGCTTATTTCCTTCTCTAGCTTAGGGATTAGCTTTAATCTACTCTGATGTAATTTTTCGGCTCTTTTTTCTAATTCCTTTAAAGCAGATTGAATTTCAAGGTCTAATTTCTTTATTCTCTCCTCCAGTCCGGATGCATTTTGAATCCTTTGATCCAAGGAAGTACAAATTTCCATCAAGGCCTCCACGGAATTTACCTGATGTTTCCTTTGCAGAGAAATGATCAAACTCAATCTAGCATCTAATCTTTCCAACTCTCCAGGTTCAAATTCAATATTGGAGAGCTTATTTTTTAATTCTAAATTGATATCATCAATTTCAATCCTTACACTTTCTAGCCTTTGGGATAGTTCAGCTAATTGAACATCAAATTTGCTGATATTCTGTAGGTTTTGCTCTGCCCTATTTAAATTTAAAATTACGGCCTGCTCTTCCTCCTCTAATAGATGGATGCTTTCGCTGAGCTTTCCTTGGATCTCTGCTGAATTTTCGGCTAGATCCAGATTTTTTTCCAAATCCTCTTGCTCACCAGCCTTTAAATTAGCCTCTTTTAGCTCTTCAAAAAGAAATTGTAAATAATCAGAATCGCCCGTTTCATTTTTCGCGGCATCTAATATTCCTTCCTTTTGTTGATTTAAAGTTTTATAGATATCTAGCTGCTCCTGATAATGGGATAATATTTTCTCGTTTTCCGCAAAATCATCAATTAGTTGCAATTGAAATAGACTATTATTCAAAATCAGGTTTTGGTGCTGACTATGAACGTCTATCAAGCGCTCTGTAAGACTTGCTAAAACATCTAAAGTTACTGGGGTGTCGTTAACAAAAGCTCTAGATTTTCCAGATGGGCTTATTTCCCTTCTAAGGATGCTTAAATGCTCATAGTCCAAATCATAGGACTCAAAAAAAGGGATAAAAGCTTTCTCTTGAAGCTCAAAGCTTCCTTCCACAATACATTTTCGATCTTGACTTTTAATAGATTTTAAATCGGCTCTTTTTCCTAGAATTAAAGCCAAGGCGCTCAGCATTATAGATTTACCCGCACCAGTTTCACCCGTAATCACCGAAAAACCATTGTGGAAGTCTAATTCCAGATGATCAATTAGTGCATAGTTCTTTATGGAAAGATGTTTTAGCATAGCTGTACAAAGCTACGAATTAACCCTTTCCGATGGCTTCATAACGACTGGCATTATTTCCATCTAGGTCAATTAAAACTTCTTTGAGATCAGCTGTGGGGATGGGGTTCCCGCCACTAAAGACATTTATTATTTCCTGACTTTTAGCATCAAAAAATAATTGCATTAAAAAGGAGTTTGGTCGCTTTTTGTTTACAGCTTTTAAGCTCATCAAGGACGCTTTAATATTTTGTTTGGCCAATTTCTGCTGTGCTGGATTAAACATCAAATCCAGTCCCTGACGGTGGTATTGGTAATAACAGATGCGAATTCCATCAAATACAGGGCTTAATAAATTATCGATCAACCAAAATCTATTTTTAGTATTTCCAGCCAAACTACTCCAGCCAGGAAAGGAGCTTGAGGCATTGTTGGAAACTATCCTTTGTGCTTCATTATAAAATTCATCTCCGCCTTTCATTGCATAGGAATCATGATCCATCCCAATAATGATGTATACATAATAGGCTAGAATACTAGTCAAATTACTAAGGGATGTGTTTTCAGAAAAGTCCAATCGATCAAATTCCAGGTAGTTAAATTGGAAATTTTGGTCCATATGAACAAAAAGAGGAGATTGGTAGGTAGATTTATAAATAGGTCTACTGTATTGAATTTGCAAAGTCCCTTCAAAATTATCATTGCCATCCCATTTTGTCATATTGATAATAAAGGAGCAATTTATTTTTTCTTCTTGGGCATATTTTTCACTGGTCCATTTTCGAGTATTTAAAAACTGGCGAATAGCAGTTTCGAGAGTGTTGAACACCTGTTTATTGGTCCTTTGAATGGCAGGAGATAAAACCTGAACTTCAGCGTTTAGTTCTTGAGCATTAGAAGCTAAACTTAATAAAATCAATAACTTAACTATAAAAATTCTCAATAACATATTCTAAAATTTCTTTAGCAATTTCCTTTTTAGTTTTTAATCCCAACTTCTTTTGATTTTCATTTTTATCAATCAAAATCACTTCATTGGTATCATGTCCAAAACCAGATCCTTTTTCGGAAGGCGAATTTAAAACGATTAAATCACAGTTTTTCTTGCCCAATTTTTTTTTGGCATTCTCTATGGCGTTTTGGGTTTCTAATGCAAAGCCAATTAATTTTTGATCCTCTCGTTTTATTTGTCCTAAACCATAGAGAATATCAGGGTTTTCTACCAAATTTATGCTCATACCGGCACCACTAGCATCTTTTTTTATTTTTTCTGTAGCTGGACTTTCTGGTCGATAATCTGCTATGGCCGCGGATAAAATGGCTAGATCAGAATTTTGAAAAAGCTTTTGGCATTTCTCATTCATTTCCATTGCTGTGCGAATATGAAATACTTCAATGCTTGATGAATTGGGAAGAACTGAGCCTGGCCCTAAAACCAATTGTACTTTCGCCCCCATTTCGGAAGCCGCTTCTGCTAATGCAACACCCATTTTCCCTGTAGAATGGTTTCCAATAAACCGAACGGGATCTATAGGTTCATGTGTAGGCCCAGCGTTTATTAAGATGGACTTAGCTTTAAGAGGAGCTTTAGAGAGAAAGAAATTTTCTATAAAGTCCAATATTTCTTCAGGTTCTGCCATTCTACCCTCTCCTTCCAGCCCACTAGCGAGTTCTCCGGTTCCGGATGGAATCAAATGGTTTCCAAATTCTTGAAGTTGTTTTATATTTTGCTGTGTAGAAGGATGCTTAAACATATCCAAATCCATGGCTGGAGCGAAAAAAACCGGACATTTAGCGGAAAGGTAAGAAGCTAAAAGCAGGTTATCACTATTACCATTAAGCATTTTTGAAAGGCTATTGGCCGTGGCAGGTGCAATAATCATTAGATCGGCCCACAGACCTAAATCAACATGATTATTCCATTTTCCTTCGGGGTCTTCAGGATCAAAAAACTCCCATAAAACGGGGTTTTTGGAAAGGGTGGCAAGCGTTAATGGAGACACAAAATCCCTAGCGGAAGGGCTAAGGATTATTTTCACTTCAGCACCCGCCTTAATAAATAGGCGGGTGAGAAATGTAGATTTATAGGCGGCTATACTACCGGTTACACCGAGCAGTATTTTTTTTCCGCGCAGCATCAAAAATTACTCTTTGATTTCTTTATTTTCTTCAGGCTTGCGGAAGTAGATTTCTCCTTGTTGCCATTCGTCGATAGATAAGGCTGTTGGTTTTGCCAATGCTTCATAAAAACGACTCACTTCAATTTGCTCCTTATTTTCAAAAATCTCTTCTAAAGATTCAGTATGAGTAGCAAACTCTTCTAATTTTTCGTTTAGCTCAGTCTTTAAATCCTCACCAATTTGATCCGCTCTTTTGGATAAAATAGCAACTGCTTCATAAATATTTTCAGTTGGTCCATCTATCGCATTGTGATCCCTTGTAATGGTAGACTTGGGCACATCTCTCTTTTTATAATCCAATTCCATGATTATGACTGTTTTTTATAAGTTTCTAATTGTTCTTTAACCAGGGCAAACTTTTCATCTACTTCGGCAGACATTTCACTGGTTGGGAAGGTATCTACAAAATCAAAATAAGCTGTTTTAGCTTCAATGAATCTTTGTCTTTTTTTGGAGTCGATACTGTTTTTTGCCAATTCAAAAGCAGCGTTGAACTTTAAATACAGAGCTTCTTCTCTGTATTGGGTATCTGGAAAATCATTCAGCGTATTGTTAAATGCTACTACAGCAGACTGATAATTACTCGTTTTATAATAAAGCTTTGCTCTTTCAAAACTCTTACGCTCTAATTTTCTTCTCAGCTCAATGATCAATTTATTGCAATCCTCCAAGTGAACACTCGCTGGATGGGTATTTACATACAATTGAATTTCATTAATCGCTTTGAAGGTATAATCTTGATCTAAGCTAAAATCCGGAGATTCTAAATAATAACAGTAGCCAACCAAATAACTGGCTTCATCCACCTTTTCATGAGTTGGGAAGGTCCTTGCAAAGTTTTTAAAATGATATGCAGCTAAAATATTATCTCCCAATTTGTAATTGGTCATGGCATAATAATAATACACATCAGCAGCCTTGGAGCTTCCTTTATACAATTGTAAAAGCTCGTCAAACAAGGGATAAGCTTTATTAAACTTCTCCTTATTGTAATATTCTACTGCCTTTTCAAACTTGTAGTTTAGGTCAGTACTTTTCAAAACCTTTTGATATTCACTACAACTAAGTGCGAAAAAGGCTAATAATATGAATATGGAATTTCTTATCATGCTCAAAAACAGTTGGCAAAAATACAAATATCGATTGAAAGGATAAACGAAATATTCTATTAATAAATTACCCTCTCTATGTTAATATCTTTTTCAAGGATGGAGAGCCTCACTTCGTCGAATATTTCTCGCCTTATAATTTCCTTTGTTTGATTGGGGTAGTTAATCTTCAACGGCTCTGAATCCCTTGCCCAGTCTTTAATTGTCTCTATTGTCTGGGAATTCAAACTATAGGAAACTCCCACTCCAATACTTTCCAAAGCGGCTGCATTGCAATATTGCTCATATTGGTTTTTGATGGGGATGGTAAATAATTTTTTACCTAAATAAAGCGCCTCAGCTGGGGTTTCAAAACCTGCAGAACATAAAATTCCCTCACATTTCGTCAAGCTTTCTACAAAGGCTTGATTTTGTGTAGGTTTAAAATGAAGATTTTTATAAGAATAGGCCTCTTTGCAGTTTTTTGAAAATATTTCCCAGCGCTTTTCTGGAATCTGGGACAAGTATTTTTTTAGATATTCATCGCCATAAGCTGGAAGGTAAACGGTAAAATAGCCCTCATTGGAAACCTCTAATTCTCTTACTTCTTTTCTGATTACAGGTCTGTAAACGAAATTATCAAAAGTATCAAAATGAAAGCCAATTGCTTTTGTAACAGGAGCATAGTTCTTTAAAACCCACTCTCCTAGCTTATCTATTTTTGCTGGTCTTGGACAATCTTTAGATAAAAAGGCATATTGATGGCCGAGTCCAAAACTTTTCACAGCATTTAGTTTTGCGGACCATGCCGTAATAAACTCAAAATCGTTTATCACTACATCATAGTCTTTAATAGGAAAGGTGAATATTTCATGAATAATTTGAAATATATTATTTCGGAAAATGGTTTTTAAAAAACTTAAACCGCCATTTTTATTATAGGCGAAGCTCAATCCTTTGCTTCTATATTTTATGGGCATGGGGAAATCAATATTTTTATGATCTCCACTCAATACGATGTCTACCTCTCCATATTCTTTGAGAAGGGGAATAATTTCCATGGCTCTAGCGATATGGCCATTTCCCGTTCCCTGAATGGCATATAGGATTTTTAAATCATTAGGATTGAATTGCGGCATTTGAAATTATCATTTTTTGTAAAGCATCTGCATTTGGAATTTGGAAATCATCCTCTAAGTTTTCAATTCTTTGATGGTAGTATAAACTCCATTTTTGATCTGAATATTCTAAAGCACTTAGATTTTCAATCCAATCACCCGAATTCATATATACACAAGAACCATCCCCTTTTTTAACCTCCCGAATTTGTGCCTGATGAATATGTCCGCAAACCACATAATCAAATCCCTTTTGAATGGCTAATTCAGCAGCTATATCTTCAAAATCTCCAATAAACTTTATCGCTTGTTTAATACTATTTTTAATTTTTTTGGAAAAACTAAATCTCTCCTTCCCCATTCTTTCCAAAAACCAATTCATAATGTGATTCGTTAAAATCAAAAAGTCATAACTCCAGCCACCAAGCTTTGCTAACCACCTTGCACCATGAATGCTGGCATCAAAAACATCACCGTGGAAAAACCAAACCTTTTTGGAATCTACCTCCAATTCCAATTGATCTAAAAGGTGAATATTTCCAAGGCTCATATTTGAAAATTTCCGAAGCATTTCATCGTGGTTTCCAGTTAGGTAATAGATAGTGGTACCTTTTGAGGCCAAAGAAAAAATTTCCTGAATAACTTTTAGATGATATTTTGGAAAATACCTTTTTCTAAATTGCCAAATGTCTATAATATCCCCATTGAGTATTAAAATTTCAGGCTTTATGGATTTGAGGTATTGATAAAGCTCTTTTGATCTACATCCAAAGGTTCCTAGATGGGAGTCGGAAACCACGGCAATTTTTAATTTTCTTCTATCCATACCTATTATTATAATAATTCATCAAAACTCTTCATTTGATTTAATTACTTCATTAATAGAATTTTAAGTTGCGGTTATTATTTTACTTCCTGCCGAAATTTATAGGGAGCACAATTCAAAATTTCAAATAATTTGGAGCTTGAAAATCAGTCGATTCAAAATTTTTATGGGAGCAAAGTCAAAAAATTGACCAAATCTTAATCGGATAAATGTAATTTCGCTGGAAACAAACAATTGTAATCATGAAAAAATTTATACTTGGAATGGCATTATTAACCGGTGGTGCCGCTATTGCCCAAGAATTACCACAACCTAGCCCTAGTTCAGTGCTAAATCAAAAGATTGGTTTAACGGATGTAGAAGTTACTTATAGCAGGCCATCTGCTAAAGGAAGAGCCATTTTTGGTGAATTAGTTCCTTTTAATGAAATGTGGAGAACAGGTGCCAACCTTAATACCATCGTAGAATTTTCTACAGCTGTGAATTTCGGAGGAACTGAAGTTCCAGCAGGAAAATATTCCCTTTTTACTATTCCAGCAAAAGGTGAATGGACTATTATTTTAAATAGCAAAACAGATATGTGGGGAACTGGAAACTACAGCAAAGTGAATGATGTAGCTAGAGTTAGCGCCAAAAGCATGAGCGTAGAGAATACAGAAACCTTTACTATAGCTATCGAAAACCTTACAGCCGAAAGCGGTGATTTAAGTTTAAGCTGGGAAAAAACAAAGGTTAATGTTTCTATAAAAGTGGATGTTCAAGCAAGGGCTTTAAAAAACATTGAAGCAGCTATTGCAGAATCTGATGAAGAAAATATTTGGAAGGTTTACCGCAATGCAGCGAACTACTACTACAATAATAAAATAGACCTAAAAAAGGCATTGAGCTATATGGAGAAGTCCTTGGCAGCAAACGATGAAAGCTGGTATAGTTACTGGCTTCAAGCGGAGATTATGGCTGAATTAGGAATGAAGAAGGAAGCAGTTGCCTCAGCTAAAAAAGCTATTGAATCTGGTGAAGCTGCTAGTAAAAAGAATGGTAGCGAATTTAAGTATACAAAAATGATCAATTCAGGAATTGAATCATGGAAGTCTTAAGTTTAACAAACTGATTAAGAACCTCCAAGGCCTTGGCTTTGGAGGTTTTTTTTTGCTTATCACCAAACTTTTATAAAATATATTTCACCTTTTAAAGAAATACATTTGATTGAATTGTGAATTCCATTTTTTCAGTTTCACTTGGGACGAATTCATTGCCAGACATTTGCCTATATACTAGGATATTCCTTAAAATTGGTCATTTTTATGACTCCTTAAAATTAAACCAGCATTATATTCGCTATTATGCAGCAAAGCCTTGGCTTTATTATTTCAATCCTTTTAAGCTTTTCCCTTCCAAATTATGCGCAGGAGCTGCCATGTAAAATTGCAGGGCTGAATATCGTTTCTCCAAAATCACAAAGCTATTCAGATTATTTGGCTCCAACATTGAGAATAGAAGCCAATTGGGTGGCTCTTGTCCCCTATGCCTTTATGGATAGCGATAATCCTGAAATACGATATAATACTTCGGAAAATTGGTGGGGAGGAACTATTCAAGGATTAAAAAACAGCTCAGACTTGGCAAAAAAAAACAATCTGGAGGTTCTATTAAAACCCCATTTTTGGGTGGATAATAGCAAATGGGCGGGAGAATTAGATTTTAAAGAAAAAGAATGGAAAACTTGGGAGGAAAACTACCGGAATTTCATTTTAAAAATGGCTCAATTCGCTGAAGCTGAAAAAATTTCCATGCTTTGTATTGGTACAGAAATGAAAAGTGCAGTACAAAAAAGACCCGAATTTTGGAATGGCTTAATAACAGAAATCAAAACTGTATATTCAGGAAAATTAATCTACGCTGCCAATTGGGATAATTATATGAACATTCCTTTTTGGAAGGAAATTGATTATATAGGTGTCGATGCGTATTTTCCTTTGTCTCAAGAAATTACACCGAATTTAAGTGAACTGCTTTTTGCATGGGAAAGACCCAAAAGGGAATTGAAATTTTTGGCAGATAGCCTACAAAAAAAGGTGGTTTTTACTGAAATGGGATATAGAAGTATAGATCGATGTGCCTGGAAACAGTGGGAAATTGAAATGATCCCTTCTCATCAAAATATAAATCTAAAAGCTCAGGAGAATGGATATAATGCTATTTTTAAATGCTTTTGGGATTTAGAATGGTTTGCAGGTGGTTTTATTTGGAAATGGGAAAGCCCGGACGCTAAAGCTGGAGGTCCCGAAAAATCGAATTACAGTCCACAGAATAAACCCGTAGAAAAATTGATAAAAAAATGCTTCGAAGAAAAATGTATATCTCCATAGTCCTATCCTTTTTATTCATTTTCAATAGCTCCTGTAAGAAGGAGAAAGAAGGAAACAATACACAGATCCTTGAACAAAAAGGACCGAGTCACAGAGGTGTGAGTTTTGTCAGTCCTTCAAACCCTACTGGTCCGGAGGACTTTGAGCCTATTGCAAATTTAAATGCCAATTGGACGGCTATAATTCCCTTTGGTTTCATTCGTGAAAATCAATCGAATGTGGAATACAATTTAGATTGGCAATGGTGGGGAGAAAGGGATGAAGGAGTGATAGAACTGTGCAATCAAGGGCATAGTAAGAACATTAAAATAATGTTGAAACCCCAGATTTGGTTAATGAATGGCGCCTTTACCGGTGACTATAATTTAGATACCGAAGCGCAATGGTTAGCATTGGAAACTAGCTATTACAATTATATTCTACATTTTGCCGATTTAGCAGATTCTTTAGGAGTTGAAGCCTATTGCATAGGAACAGAATTTAAAAACTTCATATTTAAAAGACCGCAATTTTGGGGAAATCTCATTGATTCTGTTCGTGTTCATTTTAAAGGTGAGATAAGTTATGCCGGAAATTGGGACAGCTACCAAAGTTTTCCTTTTTGGAGCAAATTAGATTTTATTGGTATTGATGCCTATTTCCCAATAGATGAAGGAGAAACTCCAAGCCTTCAAGATTGTATTCAAGGCTGGCAGAGTCATTTTACCAGTATTAAAAATCATCAGAAGCAAATAAATAAACCTGTGGTTTTTACAGAATATGGCTATAGAAGCGTAAATTTTTGTGCAAAGGAACCTTGGAATAGTGAGCTTGGAGGAGTGGTAAATGAACAAGCCCAAAAGAATGCTTATGAGGCGCTTTATCAGGTATTTTGGGATGAAGAATGGTTTGATGGCGGCTTTTTATGGAAGTGGTTTCCCAATCATACTAATGCCGGAGGGTCATCTAATAATAGATTTACCCCTCAAAATAAATTGGCGGAAGATTTAATAAGAGCGAAATATGGCTCCTAAATCATTCTAAAATTTTACTTTTAGCTTTTACCAATTTTTTCCATCATGACTATCAAAGCAAATAGCCCAGAGGAGTATTTAGAAAAGGTTCCTGAGGAGAGGAAAGAGGCTTTAAGCAAATTAAGAGAAACGATATTAGCCAACCTTCCTGAGGGTTTTGAAGAAACTATGTTGTATAATATGGTGGCCTATGTCGTTCCCCTTTCAGCTTATCCCGATGGCTACCATGTAAATCCGAGCACTGCCCTTCCATTTATCAATTTTGCCTCTCAAAAGAATTTTATAGCCCTCTACCATATGGGAATTTATGCCAATGAGGATTTGATGAAATGGTTTGTAAATGAATATCCCAAGCACTGCAAAACTAAATTGGATATGGGCAAAAGCTGTATCCGTTTTAAAAAGGTTGATGCCTTGCCTTTTGAATTAATTGGAGAATTAATAAGTAAAATGAGCATGCAGGAATGGATTGATATTTATGAGGAAAATATAAAAGTTTTAAAAAAATAATTCGCAAAGTTCGAAGTAAAGAGCTTTAAAAATCTGCTTCTGCCTTGGAAGTAATCATCTAAATGACAAAAACACCAGAAACAGGTTTAAAGGGATTAAAAGAAAATTGGAGGAATGACTCTATAGCTTCTGTAAGCGTAGCAATGGTAGCCATGCCTTTGTGTCTGGGTATTGCCCTAGCTTCTGGGGTTCCTCCAGTAGCAGGTGTAATTTCTGCTATCGTTGGTGGATTAATCACCACATTTTTCCGAGGAAGCCATATTGCCATTAATGGTCCTGCAGCAGCTCTCATTGCCGCTGTATTAGCAACTATTACCGTACTAGATGATGGGAGTGGCCATGCTTTCCACTATACTTTAGCTGCAATTGTGGTTTCAGGAGCAATTCAAGTTCTACTAGGTATTTTAAAATTAGGTAGACTAGCGGATGTCTTTCCATCCTCGGCCATCCACGGACTTTTAGCCGCTATTGGTATTATCATTTTTTCAAAACAACTTCATGTGGCTATTGGTACCAGCTCCAATGCGGATACTACCATCGGAGTTTTAAAAGATGTATTTATCCAGTTGCCAAACTTAAACCCCTTCGTAACAATTATTTCTGTTTGTGGTCTATTGCTCTTAATTTTTCAATCCAAAATAAGCTATAAACTTTTCCACTTCCTACCCGCTCCAATGTGGGTAATGGTAATTTCCATTCCCTTCGTTTACCTTTTTAATTTTTTGGAACCCCATCAGCTAAACTTTTTTGGAAGCAATTATTGGGTTGGTCCAGAGTTTTTGGTAAATATTCCTTCAAATCCCTTTGAGATTATTGTTTACCCAGACTTCTCCAAAATTAATACCTGGCCATTTTGGTTATCCGTTCTTTCCATTTCCACCATCGCCACCGTGGCTTCATTAGCCAGTGCTAAGGCTGTAGATAAATTAGATCCATATAGAAGAAAAACCAATCTGAATAAAGACTTAGTAGGAGTTGGATTCAGTTCCATGGTCTCTGGATGCCTTGGTGGACTACCAGTTTCTACGGTAATTGTAAGAAGTACGGTAAATGTTCACAACAATGCAAAAACCAAATGGTCCAATTTCTTTCATGGTATTTTAATTTTACTATTCATGTTTCTATTGGCGCCGATAATTCAAAAAATTCCATTGTCGGCATTAGCGGTTGTTTTGGTATTTACAGGATTTAAACTCGCTTCTCCCAAAGTTTTCCGCCAAGCTTATGATCAGGGTGTTGAACAATTGGTGTTTATGACCAGCTCTTTAGTGATTACTCTTTTCTCAAATCTCCTTTTTGGTATTATTGGTGGTATTTTTATGACATTGCTGGTGCATATGCTTTTGGCTAGACTTCCCGTTTTGGATTTCTTTAAATTGACTTTTAAATCTGGTTCAAATGTGTTTTTAAAGAAAAATGGTAATTATGATTTCAAAATAAAAGGAGTTGCCAATTTTTTAGGTATGATAAATATCAATACCCTTATGTCTCAAATCCCTTGGGGAGCTCAGGTTAAAATAGATTTTTCGGAGGCCAGACTTGTAGATATGACGGTAATGGAAAATATTATTGACTATAAAAGGATACATGAAAATTTTGGAGGGAAGGTTGAAATCATTGGTCTAGATCAGCATGTATCTTCCACCGATCATAATAGGGCTTTGAAAATTCTCACTAAAAGAGTCCAGAAAAGATTATCTCCAAGGCAAATTCGATTGGCAAATTTCGCGCAGGAGAATTCATGGGAATTTCATAGTGAGGTAGACTGGAATACCGCCTATCTAAGAAGTTTTCACTTTTTCGAGACTCGCCCTGTAAAAGGAAAAAACAACTGCCTGAAAGGAAGCTACAGTACAGAGGATGGAGAATCCATTTCTTGGGAACTTTCCGATGTAATATTTGATGAAGGAGCTTTCTTATCTTCTGAGGTCTATATGACGAGCTCACAGGTAATTAAATTACCCTTTAGCATAGCAAAATTCATTTTGGAGAAAGAGGGAATTATCGATAAGATTTTCGATAGAGTAATGGCATTTTCTGGTTATAAAGACATTGATTTTAAGCTGTATACCGATTTTTCAAATCGATTTTTACTAAAAGGAGAAAATGAGCAAGAAGTAAGAAACTTTTTCAGCTCAGAAATGATCGAGTTTTTTGAGAATAGTGATACTTACCACATTGAATGTAATGGAGAAGCATTGCTCATTTTTAACAAAATAAGACTTGCTAAAAGTGAGGAAATCATCAATTTAATTAAATTTTCAAGCTTGTTGATAGAAAAAATTGAATCTCAAGTAAAAAGCTACTCCTAGGCCTTAGATTTAAGAATTTCCCAAACCGCAGATTTGCTCTTTAATTTTCCTTCAAGCTCTGTTTTCACTAGGTTAAAATCCACTTTAAAATCACAGCCATTCCTCCACTCAGAGCAGCCATAGGCGGATTTCCCTTTTATCACAATTCCTTTTTTACATTTAGGACAGCTCAAGTCCTTTTTTTCATTATCCTTAGAATTTTCTTGAGCTTCAAAGCTAATTTCGGCATGTTCATTCAAGGTTATTTTTCCAGTATAACTTTGCCCTTCTTTTTTAAAACCTTTTAATTGCACCGTCTCCCCTTTTTCCAAAAGCCGGATCCATTGTTTTTCAGAGATTTTCTTTTCTAAATATTTTTTGGGTAATAAAAAATCACAAGCTTCTTTCCACCTACTACAACCAAAACCTGTTTTACCTTCCAGTAAACTGCCCTTTTTACATTTTGGACATTCACGTGATTGAAGCCCATCGTTTTTATCTTTTTTGGCTTTTGAACTTTCTTTTTTAGCCTTGTCTACAGACTCCTGGGCAATTCGGGGTTTATCTTTTGCAGATTTTACCTCTTTAACCAAATCATAAACCATGCGCTTCATATTATTAATAAAGGGCACAGCCTTGTATTCTCCTTCCTCAATTTCCTTTAATTGCTTTTCCCATTGACCAGTAAGTTCAGCAGATTTCAATAAGTCGTTTTCAATGGTATCAATTAGTTGGATACCCATTTGTGTGGGAAGTACCTGCTTTTTATTTCTATAGATATAATTTCTTTTAAATAGAGTTTCAATAATATTAGCCCTTGTTGAAGGTCTACCGATTCCATTAGCTTTTAGAAGATCTCGTAATTCCTCATCTTCCACCGTTTTGCCGGCCGTTTCCATGGCTCTTAACAAAGAGGCCTCTGTATAGTTTCTTGGGGCCTTGGTTTGTTTTTCGTTTAAACTCGGACTATGTGGTCCTTTTTCACCTTTGGTAAAAGAGGGTAAGACTTTATCTTCATCCTTGCTGCTAGATTTTCCCAATACAAGTCTCCAGCCATCTTCTAATATTTCCTTTCCAGTAGATTTAAAAACTACATCTTCTACCCTACCCAAAATTTGACTATTTGCCACGATGCAATCAGGATAAAATGCGGCAATAAAATGGCGGCTAATAGCATCGTAAACCTTTTCATCATCCAGAGATAATTGTCCTTCCTCACCCGTTGGAATGATAGCATGGTGATCCGTAACCTTTTTATCGTTGAATACTTTTTTACTTTTCCGAATAGGCTCCTTCAATAGATCTGATACCAAAGGACTATAGCGCTTTAGTTTGGCTAATATTTTAGGGACTTGTGGATAGAGATCCTCAGGCAAATAATTGGTGTCTACCCTTGGGTAGCTCACAAGTTTCTGTTCATAAAGTCGCTGAACAATTTTTAGGGTTTGATCTGCTGTAAAGCCAAATTTGGTATTGCAGTATACCTGTAATCCTGTTAAATCGAAAAGTGAAGGTGCATATTCTTTTCCCTTTTTTCGGCTGGTATCGCTAATACTGAATTCCTTGCCTTCAATTTTATTCAATAGACTTTTTCCCTCTTCAATTTTATTAAATTTCCCCTCCTCATAATTGAAAACCACATCTCTATAATTGGTTTGTAATTCCCAATAGGCCTCTGATTTAAAATTTGCTATCTCATGATAGCGATCTACCAACATGGCTAAAGTTGGAGTTTGGACTCTGCCAATGGATAATACTTGTTTTGGTCCAGCATATTTTAGGGTAAATAACCGTGTTGCATTCATACCTAGCAGCCAATCTCCTATGGCTCTAGAACTTCCAGCGTAATAAAGGTTATCATATTTACTAGAATCTTGAAGTTTTTGAAATCCTTCCTTAATAGCTTCTGAAGTAAGGGAAGAAATCCAAAGTCTTCTCACCTTTCCTTTATATCCAGCTTCTTGAATAACCCATCTTTGGATGAGCTCTCCTTCTTGACCTGCATCACCGCAATTAATCACTTCTTCCGCATTTTGAAAAAGAGATTTGATAATAGCAAATTGCTTCTTAACCCCATCATTGTCGATGAGTTTAACCTTAAATTTTTCTGGAAGCATGGGTAAATTTTGAATTTCCCAATAGCGCCAATCCGAACGGTAATCATCAGGATTATAAAGAGAACAAAAATGCCCGAAAGTCCAGGTTACCTGATATCCATTTCCCTCATAATAACCGTCCTTTTTAGTATCGGCACTTAATATGAGGGCGATTTCCCGGGCAACACTTGGCTTTTCTGCAATACAGACTTTCATGCAAAGAATTTGCACCTAAAATAAATAGCTAAAATGAAATGGAGAAGTGAATTTGAAATTAAAAACACATTTTCATAAAACCAGAATTAAATCCCTGATTATCAATCGCTGTGTTTGGCGAATTTCCTAACCATCTTTGATGATTTTTTAATCATGGTCAATTTTAACTGCTCTGCAAGAATTGAATAGCAAACAGAACTAGCCACCAAAGCGAAAATAAAGGACCCCATTTGTAGGAGATTGTTGTTCAATTCCCAATTGGAATTAAAAAGCTTGATAAGATCTATACTATTATCGAAAATTATTAGTCCGGCATAAAAAGAAGCCGCTCCTAAAATAAAAATAGACCAAGGCTTGGAATTATACTGAATAGCCATTCTAAAGAATAGACTGCCCACTACAAGCATCAAGGTAATTTTTAAGAAAAGTATTATCATTAATAGGGAACTATACTTATATAACTCCAATTTTCCGGAAATGGTTTGGTCTCTCCTTATATTTGTTGGAAATCTCTTTAGATGAAGCTCAAAATTCCATTAATTGTTCTGATCCTTTCCCTCTCATTTTCCTGTTCTATTGTTTCAAAGAAAATTTCCAAGGGGCAATCTGCGAATTTTAATGAGGAGGAGAAAAGTATGATCCTAAAATCAGATGCCAATCAAGCCATGAGGGTTTTTAAGATTAATAATTACCATGATTCTATTTTATTGAGGAAAAAAGCTGATTCCTTGGATTTAAATTCAGAAAAAGAAATTATAAAACATTTTAGTTCTAGATTATTAGCAACGGTTAGAGATACAAATTCGCTTGGAGTAGGTATAGCAGCTCCTCAGGTAGGAATTTTAAAAAGAATGATTTGGGTTCAACGTTTCGATAAAAAAAATCTACCCTTTGAACTTTATATTAACCCGAGAATAAAACAATTTTCAAAGAAAAAACAAGCTTGTAGAGAAGGTTGTTTGTCTATCCCCGAGCGATCAGACACTACATTTACTAGGGCTTATGCCATTCTTATTGAATATCAAAAAATTGACGGAAGTAAACATTATGAAATGGTGGAAGGCTTTACGGCTGTAATTTTCCAACATGAGATAGATCACTTGGATGGCATTTTGTATTTGGACCATTTGGCTGAGGAATCGAGACGGGCACGAAAACCATAGTTTAGTAACTTGCCCAAAATTATTGAGCCAAAATGAAAAGAATATATTTCCTCCTACTCCTAAGTATTTCGCTTTTTTCTTGCCAGGAAAATTCAGAATCTCAAAATTCGGAAAGCCAAAAAGTGGAAATTAATGATCCCAATCCCTTTGAAACTGCTTTGTACAATTGTTTACTGAAACAATATGCTGAGCAGAATATGGATTTGGCAGAGATTCATCAGCAATTGGAAAATTTGGCCATTCGCACTGGGAATTTAGAAAACTCTTCTCCTCAGGCCTATTATAATATGTTTAAACTATCAGCCTCGGCTAAGCATTTTCCCCTTAAGCAGGAACAATTGTTCTTTGAGGAGTTGGCACAAATACCAAACTTTCCCCTTAATCTCAATTGTAATGGAGATTTAGGAGTTCCCGATGCTGTTGCTAAGACATCCAAAATGTCCCAATACAATAGATTATTATCCAAGGAGATTTCAAATACAAGAAGCAAGGGAATTCAACCGAATACGGCCATCCCCATCATCAACACCTATTCCGCGGAAGATTTTGATAATAAATTTATACAACTATCCATGTTAGCCTTTATCTCTCATAGAACTTCTATAGAAAATAAGATTTATGAATAGGCGCAATTAACCATCAATACTGTGGATATAAAGCCTTAGATCATCCTCCCTCCCTAGCTTCATTTTCTTTTTCATTCTATTTAAAGTTTTGCGAACAGAGCCCTCGTTTACATTGCTGATTATGGATATCTCCTTATTACTAGTACCAATTTTTAGATGTACACATAAGCGTAAATCATTCTGACTGAGGTTGGGATGTTTTTTAATAAGAGATTTTGTAAAGGAAGGGCAAACCAATTCAAAATGAAGAATAAATTTCCGCCAAGTTTTTTCTAATCTAAGGAGCCTACTTAATAACACCCTTATTTTGAAGAGCTGAGATTCTATTGTTTTTTCATCTAAGCCTTCTTCCTCTTTGGTTTGATTTAAAACTCTTTGAATATCTATTATCTTTTCAGCATTTATAAAATATTTCATGCTTAGTTCCCTTTCTAACCTTGCATTTTTCTTTTGTAAAAAGCTTAGTTCCTCCGCATATTTAACTTTAGTTTCCATTTCAATTTTGAAATTATCTATAAGTATCCTACATACATTATCCCATTCGGGATCACTTTGTGGAGCTTTAAAAACTAAGTTTTTACTGTTGGATTGACCCTCATGCTGAAACTCAAATTCCTCACTATTCACACATAGAGCAATTGGAAAAGACATGGCACCTTTAGCTTTGGCTAATTCCAATATTTTGGGATAGTATTCCTGACTTCTATTCCCCTTCAAAATCAAAAGATCAATATCTTCTGATAAGAGGAAAGAAATTATTTCCTGAAAATTATAGATGGAATAATAATGAAACTGCTGAGATGAAATTTGATTTACAAAACCAAGAAGGCTTTCAAAAATCAATATTCTTTTTGCCATAAACTAGAGTGAGTTTAGGCTTAGTTCCAATCACAAGGATAATATTACGATTTCCATTTGAATGACACAAAAGGGATTTTATTGCCATTATATTTTTTATGCTGATTGATATTTTGATTTTTTATTGATTTTTAAAGAAGTGGTATTAAATTGAAAATCAAAAACTTACAAGAAAAATTTTGGCATTTACCTGTTTATTTAGAAATCCATGTAACTTTTCAGGAACTAAAAACACTATTAGTATAGGACACAGTTTCCAAGTATGAAAAATAAAAAGCAAAGGCAATTTTTAAAACTTTATGAACCTATCCACGATAGTTTCGAACGTTTTTGTAGAGCCCGAGCTTATGGAGATTACCCTTATGAAGATTTAATTAACGAAAGCCTTATGCTGGCCTATTCCAAAATGGATCAGCTAAAAAAAGAGAAGTCTTTTTTGAGTTTTTTAATAGGAATAAGCATCCGGCTTTTAGCCAATTCAAAAAGAAAGGCTAAACCAGAATATACTGCTGACGAAGATTTTCTGCAAAACAAGGCTCAGCCTGTAAATGAATTGGATCAAAAATTTGAAATTGACCTATTATACAATGCACTTTCCCAGCTCAGTCCAGTGAATAGAGAATGCTTAATTCTATTTGAAATAACAGGTTTCAGCATTAAAGAAATTGGAGAAATTCAAAATTCTGGAGAATCTGCGATAAAACAAAGGCTTGCAAGGGGTAGAAAAGAATTAGAAAAAATAATTTCCAAGGAAATGAATTATATCAATAGCGAAAGATGATGGAGGAGATGAAAATGCTAAATGAGCTTTTTGAAAAAGCAAAACATGAAAAACCAAGGCTAAGCTATGAAAAGGCCAGCCAAGCTTTTATAGCTAGCAGCCTCGCTATTGGTGGTTTATTAGCACTTAAACATTTAATAATTAACAAATTAGGACTAAACACAATAATTATGATATCTACTAGCGCACTTATTTCTACCGTATTAATTGTAAACACATTATCTACCGACATTCCCGAGAATCAACCTTTAAATTCTTCTGTTGTTTTATTCGACAGTATTGAAGAACCTGGAATAGATAAGAGCTTAGTTTTAGAAGAAAGCACAGTGGAAATTGAACTTAAAGAAATTCCAATCCTTCCAAATAAAATAAACACTAAACTCCCTATAAAAAGCCCTTCTACGGAACTTCCAGTTCAAAAGCCAAAAGCGATAATTGGAACTAGCAGGCCCAAATCCAACCTATTGATTATTGAGAAAAATGACTCTCCCCTAACCTCTGAACCTGCAGATCTTGCAGAAACAGGAAAATCTAGCCAATCTTTCTGCATAAAAAATGAGGATAAAAAAACGGAGTTGGAATGTATTCAAAATAAGCTGGAGAAATTGGGCCTAGCCATAAAAATGAATCCTGATTACGATAAAACTGATCAGCTGGAAATGTTAAAATTGAGAATTCAGCACGAAAATGGCCTGGATCTGAAAATAAAAGTTTCTGGATTTACTACCTTCGCTATAATGTGTATCCAAGATGAAAACGGCGAGGTTATTGCTCTGAAATATAAAGTTGACGAACAAGACTTTTCCGAAGTTAATATGTATAGTAAAACCAGCTATACCTATTCAAAGTCGACAGATTAACAGGACGAAAGCCAAACTAAAAAATGAAATTTTATTTTATTCTACTTATAAGCCTCTTAGCCTCAGGCCTTAAAGGACAAGAATATCCCATAATTCAGGAAAAATACGAATACGATAATTGTGTATTCTATAAAATTTCGGTGATGGATAATAATGGGAGTCCTGCAAATTTTAAAGACGATTTTGAAATCGGACAAGGCACACTCACCGATTGTTTGGATACCAGCAAGATGTATGGTGATGAAGACAGCATAAGATTGGTGATCTTAAAAATCAAATATTTTGATGATGCCGGATCCATTTCTTACAAAGTAGGACTTTATAGCGGTGAAGGCGAATCCTTTCTAAATGCCTTTATTAAAGAAAATGCCGTTCGTGAAGAAAAATTAGAAGGGCAGTAAGTATAGGGCCCAGTCTTCAAGTTATTATTTTTCATTTTTAGTTTATAATTTTTAATTTCTTCTCCATAGCCAAGCAATCTTATCTTTAATTTTGGGAAATGCGAGTAAATGTCCTGAATGAAGTAAATTCTGTTCTAAATCAGTATATAAGGGAAATTAGGGATAGTAATATCCAAAAGGATAGAGAGCGATTCAGAAGGAATATGGAAAAATGTGGTTTTCTATTGGCCTTTGAAATTTCCAAATCTTTAGACTTTAATAAAATTAAACTTCAAACTCCTTTAAAATCTGCAGAAGAAAATATTATTTCCGATCAATTAGTATTGGCTTGTATCCTTAGGGCCTCTCTACCCTTTTACAATGGTTTCTTAAATGCTTACCCAAATGCTGAAAGTGGATTTGTTGGCGCCGCTAGAAAACATAGCGATCCTGTAAATTTTGAAATACAAGCTGATTATTTTGCTTTCCCCAGTATTGAAGGAAAAAGCCTAATTCTTATTGACCCAATGCTAGCCACAGGAAAAAGCATGGTGGAAGTAATAAATCATTTATGCCAAAAAGAAAGACCTCAGAAATTAATAATCAGTTCTTTAATAGCAACTGCCGAAGCTTGTTCTTATCTGGAAGATAAAATTAAAATCCCTTTTGAAATTTATACAGCTGCATTAGATCCAGAGCTAACGACTAATTTCTATATTTCTCCAGGTTTAGGAGATGCTGGAGATTTGGCTTTTGGACCAAAAGTTTAAATTCGGAAAATGATATTCTAAGGATAAGCGTTCTTTTAAAAATCCATAGCAAAAAACAATTGAGTAAAACCAAGTCTAAAAAGAAAAGAACTCCAAAAAAGGGGAATAAGGCCAAAAAAAATATTACAAAAAGAATATTCTTTTTCTTTTTAAAATCATTTTTAATTCTGGGTCTTTTAGTGTTGATTTTTATTGCCAGCGTGAATTATGGCTTCTTTGGCCACCTATATTCAGAGCAGGAAATTAAAGATTTTCAGAATGAAACTGCTTCCATAATTCAAAGTAAAGAAGGAAAAACCATTGGTAAAATATTTGCCGAAAACCGGACTAATGTAGACTACTCTGATATTCCTCAACATTTAATTGATGCACTTGTAGCAACGGAAGATGCAAGGTTTTTTGAGCATAATGGTATTGATACTTGGAGTTTAATGCGGGTTTTTTTTAAAACTCTATTATTAAATCAAAATACCGGCGGTGGAAGCACCATTTCTCAGCAGCTAGCTAAAAATATGTACGGCCGCAAAAGCTTTGGACCTATAACAATGCCTGTAAACAAATGTAAGGAGGCCATTCTGGCTTATAGAATGGAAAGCATTTATGATAAAAAGGAAATTTTAGCCCTTTATTTAAATACTGTTCCATTCGGAGAAAATGTATTCGGTATCCAGGCTGCAGCTCAGCGCTATTACAATAAAGATGTTGGTCAGTTGAGACTTGAAGAATCTGCAGTGCTCGTAGGCATACTCAAGGCAAATACATACTACAATCCAAGGTTGAAACCCGAAAATGCCCTGTCGAGAAGAAATACTGTTTTGGCTCAAATGAATAAATATGGGTACCTAAAAGACGCTGAATTTGAAAAGCTAAGCGCCAAAGATTTGAATTTAGCCTACCTAAATCTCCAAACCCAAGGTCCGGCCAACTATTTTATTTACCAAGCACGAAAGGAGTTGGATGAAATTTTAGAGGATATTGAAAAGAAAACTGGTAAAAAGTGGGACCCAATAAAGGATGGTTTAGTAATTAAAACAACATTAAGTAAGGAATTGCAAGACCATGCATTGCTGGCTTTTAAGAAGCATTTGGGTAAAATGCAACAAGAGTTAAATCGGCAATATCAAAGAGGATCTTCCTCCAAGACTTTGGATAAGATGATTAAAAGGAGACTAAAATCACTAGGCCTTGAGTCTAAGGCTGATTTAGCTTCAAAACAGGAAGTATTTTCTTGGGATGGATTCTATACAGATTCAATTTCCGTTTATGATAGCCTTAAAGTGGATATGACTCTTCTTCATGCTGGATTAATAGGTCTAGATCCAAATACAGGAGCATTAAGATGTTATATTGGTGGAATAGATTTTAGAACCCAGCCGAATGATCAAATTATGGCTAAGCGACAGTTGGCTTCAACCTTTAAGCCTATACTCTACTCCACTGCCCTGGCCAATGGTTTTGAAGCTTGTGATTATTTATCTAATGATTCAATATACTTTCCAGATTATAATAATTGGGCTCCTAAAAACTATTCGGGAAATTTTGGTGGAAAATATTCTTTTGCCGCCTCTTTGGCGAACTCCCTAAACATCCCTACAGTAAATCTTTTTCAAGAATTAGATTTCGAAAAACTTGATTATCAATGGAAAAAAATGGGTTTTTCATCAAGTCTTAAAAACCTGCCCTCCACAGCTTTGGGAACAGCAAATGCCAGTGTTTACGAATTGTCTATCGCCTATTCCGCCTTTGCCAATGGAGGAAAAAAAGTAGAGCCTTATATGATTGAGGAAATAAAATCTGCAGATGGAGAAATCATTTACCAACATAAAAGCAGACCAGAAATGGAGCCAATCCTAGACGATAATATTGCGGATCAAATGAATAGGATTTTAAGAAAGGCTATTCTGGAAGGTACTGGAAAAGCAATGACTGGATCTTATTCTATTAAAAATCAGATTTGTGGTAAAACAGGTACAGCCCAGGATTTTTCTGATGCTTGGTTTGCTTGCTATACTCCCAAACTTGTAATGGTTACTCGTGTGGGGGCCTCATCACCTGCTATTCATTTTAATAGTGGTTCTTTAGGCTCCGGAGGAAGATTAGCTCTACCCTTGGTGGGATTAACCTTAAATTATGCTCAAAAGGATGCTAAGCTAAAAAGGGAGATTTTTCAGAGCTTTGATTTCGAAGATTCTTCGGTTGTAAACTCCTTAAATTGCCCAGATTTTAAAGAAAAAAACTCCTTGGAGAAAATCATTGATATATTTGATATTAATAATGGCGAAAAAAGGAATTCTAAAAAAAGATCTTTGCTAGATAGACTGCTGGGCAGAAAAAAGGAAGAGCTCCAATAGGTCATTTCCATTATGTATAAAATAAGAATCTATTCCCGAATGAAAAAGGTCTTCACCCTTCTTTTTACTTTTCTATTCATAAACCTCTTTTCACAGGCCAACTCTTCCCAACGCTTGGAAAGGATTTTTAATGAGGTGAAATTTATTGATCAACAATTAAATCCAAATTTGATTTTGTGGAATGGATTCCATCCAGATGTAATTTACACGGTGGAAATGTTTGAATATGAATCTATTGGCGATAAATACAAGTCGGCATTAAGAAAATTAAACTCCATTCCGAATTCAGATTTAAGTCGGCAAGAAAGAATTTCTAAGTCTATAATGGAATTAAAAATCAAAGACCAAATTAGTCAGATTGATTATAAAATGTTCCTCATTCCCTTTAATGCCGAGGGTGGCTTTTACAATGCCCCAACCTATTTTCTGCCTTCACTACCCTTTTATTTTAAGGAGGATTATGAAGATTATCTCAGATGGCTTCCCTCCTTTGTTGATTATATGGATCACTATATAACTTTAATGAAATACGGACTAGAGTTTAAAATATTACCACCCAAGATAGTAGTGGAAAATAATATTAAGCTTTTAGATCAGTGGATAAATCAGGATGAAGAGGAAAATCCTTTTATGAAGCCTCTTTACAATTTACCCGATTCGTTGAGTGATTTTGAAAAACAAGTTTTAGTTGAAGATGGCAAGGCGATCATTAAAAAACAAATAATCCCCGCTTACCAAAGGCTATTTATATTCTTACAGGTTTATTATCTACCTCAATGTCCTACAGATATTAGCGTTAGTTCTTTACCAAATGGCAGGGCCTATTATGAAGACCGTTTGGCCTACTACGCCACCATGGACATATCTCCAGATTCTGTATTTAATTTGGGGAAATTGGAGGTGGAAAGGATTCATTCCAAAATGGAAAAAATTATTAAAGACCTCAATTTTGAAGGTGATTATAAGGACTTCCTCTACTTCCTAAGAACAGATAGTAGATTTTATGCAGATAGTGCCGAAGCTTTATTAGCGAAAGCGGAGGAAATAAGCAGAAGGGCGGAAAACCTTTTACCTAATTATTTCCATACACTTTATGAACTACCCTTTGTAGTTGAAGCTGTTCCTGATGAAATTGCCGCGAGCTATACTAGTGGACGATATGTTCATGGTGATACTAAAAAGGGAGTGCCAGGGAAATACTGGGTGAATACTTATAGCCTGTCGAGTAGAACTCTATACACCTTACCGGCATTAACCCTGCATGAAGCCGTTCCAGGTCACCACCTACAAACTACCCTAGCTTCCGAAATTCCCGGATTACCAGAATTTAGAAACCTTTACTATATAAGTGCCTTTGGAGAAGGCTGGGCATTGTATTGTGAATTTTTAGGGGAAGAGATGAGTATGTATCAAAGTCCATATGAACTATTTGGAAGATATACCTATGAAATGTGGAGAGCCTGCCGCCTGGTGGTGGATGTTGGAATTCACTACAAAGCTTGGTCGAGGGATGAAGCTGTAGCTTTTTTAAGTGAAAATACAGCCCTTTCCATTCATGAAGTGAACACAGAAATAGACCGTTATATAGGATGGCCCGGGCAGGCGATAAGTTATAAAATAGGAGAAATTGCAATCAAAAACTTAAGGGAAAAAGCAGAGAAAGAAATGGGTGATAAATTTGATATTCAGGAATTTCACCATAGAATTTTAAGAAATGGCTCAGTACCCTTGCCCATACTTGAAGAGGAAGTGAATCTCTATATCCAATCGAATTAGAATTTAAAAGGGAATTCTCTATCCTTTTCCCAACGCTTTCCATCGTGTTTTAGCAGCAGCAAGGAATTGGCATTAAAACTCCCTTCAAAATTTTGATCTTTAAATTTCGCCCAGGCTTTTTGGTATTTTTCTTTTGATAAATCTCTAAAAGCTAGAGTGATATGGGGATGAAATGCCTGATCTTTATAGTTGGAATTCATGAGTTTTAATTCCCGCCTAAAAGATGTTTTTATTTTATTCTGAAGTTTATTTAGTTTATCATTCTCCTCCACTTCTAAAAAAATTGCTTTTGGAGGAAAACTGCCAAAGCCTTTTAATTGTATTCCAAAATCATGGCTTTCTTCCGCAATCCTGGATAAGAGTTTAATTAGGAAATCTATTTTTTTATCTCGCCACCAAAAAGGCATATGAAGGGTGATATGAGGTAGAGAATTTAAAGAGGCTTTACTATTATAATTTTCAGAAAATATATCCTTCAAAATAGAAATTTTCTCCACTGTTTTATTATCTGGAACTATGGCTACAAAATAAAGCTGGCTATCTTCTTTCATTATTTACGATTCCTCTAAATCACAAAACCAAAACCCTGCTTTACCCATTTCAGGCTCTTTAAAACAATCATTTTTACTCTCAAGGGCTAAGCTGTACTCTTTAAAAACACTTTGTCCAATTTTAAAATCAATAGGGTTTTTAAAGATAGGTCCATCGTAAACAAAACTGTGAAACTCTCCATTTTCACCACAACAATCCACCTCTTTGGGAAGATCTGCAAGGAATTGTTGATCTAAATTTCTACCTAAAAACCCTTTATCCAATTTCCGGCTATCAATACAAACCACTACAGCTTTAAATCCTAATTCTATAAATTCAGAAACAAGACGGTGGCTATTTAAATTCCAGAGTGGATATACACCTTTTAAACCCTTCTTCCCTAATTGACCTTCTCTATAATTTTTTAAATCTTCCAAAAATATATCACCAAAAATATGATGCAGCTGACCTTTATCCTTTGCAGTTTGGTAGTTTTCAGACATGGTAGAATTATAATCTTCCATTTTAATTCCTTCCTTAAGAAAAATCTTTTTCAAGGGTAAACCCAATGCTAGCGCCTGTTTATCCAATAAATTCTCTGAAACACCGTGCATGCTTACTCTCTTATACTCTTGGCTTAAGCTAGTCCATAATTCCTGGATATCAAATGCTGGATTTTGATGAAGTTTATAAAGTGCCAAGGCGCAATCTTTTCCACCACTCCAATGAAATATAGACTTTTGATTATTCAAAATAGAAACCATTTGGATTAAAACCAGTTCTAAAAGTCGACAATAGATTGGCATTACTATCCAAGCGAATAGCCAGACCCTTTTGAACAAAATCGATGGGATCTGCCAAGTAAATTTCATTTCTTAAGGGATCAATATTTAGCCCATAAAAAATTCTAGAATTTGCAGGATAAAAGGCAGTACTAGGCAAATCTTGGTCACTAATTTTCATTTTAAAAAGGTCTTTATATAAAAAGTAAATCTCATCCCCCTTTGAATTGATACTTAAATGAGAGGCTAACTTTGTTTGATCCATTGGCCATTGGGATAAAATCTGATGGGAATTGGGATCAATTTTAAAAAGACCAGCAGCTTTATTTTCGGATGGAGATCCAGAGCATAAAACCCAAAGTTTATTGTTTTTATCTAAAACCAAACTGTTTGATCCATAAGCCAATGGAATGCTGTCTATTAATTGATCTGTAAGTGCGTCAATTACAAATAGCTGATCGTGCTGTGCAGTACTTACAAACACCTTGTTTTGAAATTGCAGCATTTTTTCTGTCCATTGACCACAAGCTATATTTCCAATAATGGAATCTTTTTCTAGATCTAATATGCTAATTGCATCCGCATATAAATCGCTTACATAAGCTTTAAATGGGCCTACTGGAAGCATATATCTTGGTGAGGTAAAGCCGCTAATAAGCTTTTGAACTTGGAAACTAGAAGTATCGACGACAATAATTTTCCCAGAATTGTTTACAATCAAATAGGCCAATCCATTATAAAAGTTTAGAGATTGGAGAACATCTCCAGGACTGTTGAGATTAGCTGCTTTATAGACCTCAGGGCTATACTCTTTGTTTTCGGGATTGTAAATTCCTAGCTCAGAATTTGCCTGTTGAAAATTCCCTTCATTACATATCCAAACCCTATTGGAACCAGACACTGAAGGACCATTCACCAGCACAGGTGGTTTGTCGCTCCGGCAAGAACAAAGGACCAAAAAGGTGAAAAACGAAAAAATTAAAGACTTTGAAAATTTCATTATAAAATCTGGAATTTATAATAACTAATATCCGCTCCCATTTGAATTTGTATAAAATATATTCCCGAATCAAAATTAGCAAGATCTATCCTAAAGTCATTTCGGATAATTTCCTTTTTCGTTTCCTCTATCACCTGCCCCATGCTGTTTAGGACTTCAATTCCTTCAATGTTCAGGTTTGGATCATGGCTTTTTAAATATATAAAGTCTAGGGCTGGATTAGGATATATTTCAAAATTTGATTGCAGTTCTTGAATCCCAAATCCTTTGGAGTGAATTACACCAACGGATTCTAAATCAAAACCAGAGGATGGAAAAGGCGTGGGCCATGGATCATTTATAAAATTCCCTGCTGTATCCAAACTGGCATATAAAGGGTTTAGGCTACCTATAACATCTATAATTTTAATGTGACTAATATTTTGAAGGTCTAATCCAGGAATATTGGCTAATTCTTCTAAATCGAAAGGAGTACCATAATTCGCCTCATATTTTCCGGCCAAATTATTCACTTTGCGAGCATCTATGGTTCCAAAACTTCCAATTTGGCTGCTATCCTGAGTCAAAGAAGATGCGGGAAAACGGAAAAAATTTTGACCATCTGAACTAACTTCCACAAAAGCTAATTCCAAAAAATCATTCACAAAGCTATTTTCAAAAACCGCGAAATCCCAGGATGGTCCGTTAAAAATCGGTAATTCAAAACTAAGTATAGCCTCCCCTCCATCCCCTAAACTCACCAGCATACCATTAGACTTCCCAAGGCAAGAGCTTGAATCTCCAATACTAGGATAACCTAAAGATGGATCACTAATGTCCATTGGGCCTCTAAAAATTTGGGAATGCTTGGCCCAAGATTTAAAAACGCTACTATCCTTATGAATAGCGCTAGTACCGGGCATTCCTGCAGGGGCTGCGTATTGTCCTAGCATAGAAGAATAGGCCAAAGAAAATAGGATTATATACTTATTCATGAATTAAGATTCTCTTTATTCGACTATAAATCGGTGATGGATGGATTTCCCAGACTTGCTGCCCCTCAATAAATACATACCCTTTTTCCAATTACTAATGTCAATTCCACGATTGTTGATTTTACCTGTCCAAACAATTTCACCACTGGCATTAAAAATTTCAATATCCAAGTCTTCATTTCCCTCTGAAAAATTAATGTGGTTTTGTGCTGGATTTGGATAAACACTAAAGCTTGCCATTGGGGCAATGTCTAAATCCAAGCCACTATCTAAGGTTTTGAAATTGTCGATGGCAAAAAATGCTGGAGTATTCATGCCTTGTGAACCTGTATCACTGGAGCTCAGAACAAATAATACTTCATCTACATTTCCTAATGGTTTTAGGTCTAACCACTGCCAATCTTCCACAATATAGTCTTGAGAATTATCGCTGAACCTAAAATCTGCTAAATAAAACTCCACTGTGTCTGTAGCATTGCCATCCTTTAAGCCAAAGACTTCAATTTTAAACCAATCTGGATCATTACCATCGGCCCCGCCAAACTTTTTAGCAAAATTATCACCGTTTCTCATACTCAAAACAGCAAAGGTTGAATTACTGATATATAGACCGTCAATTAATTTTCCTTTGGCATTGCCTTGTAATTTGGCTTTCGCAAAATTATTGGCCACCGCATAATTGCTGCTGGGCCCCTGTCCTGTTCCAGGAAAACAAGCAAATAAATTGGTGAAACCCGCAGTGCTACTATCCTTAACGGAGCTGATGGCAAAACCGCCAGACCAATAGCCACCCCAGCTGGTATCATAATAATTTTCGAAGGCCACATTTCCATCTATAAAATCATAGCCTAGTGGATTTGCCGCGCCATCATCAAAGCCTCCACCTAAGGTAAAACCTTCAAAGTCTGATACCGTTTGAGCAGATAATGAAAAGATAAATACAAGGCTAGCTAGAGAAAGTGTTAGTTTTTGAATTGTCATTTTTTGGTATTTGATTTTTTAGAAGTTAAATGCATATTAAAGCCCATAATAAAAGTCCTTAAGGGCATAGGACGAGAATACACGTATTGATAATCTTGATTAAAAATATTATTGACACCAAACCAAAAGCTCATTTTTTGCTTTTGAGCTAAAAAGGCATACTGTAACCTTAAATTGGAATTATGGACAGGTTCTATGAATTGAGAATGATCAGAAGCTGTATAAACATATCCTACATACTGCTGACTAAAGTTAAGATTCCAATGGTCATAATTTATATTCACATTCCCAAAAGCCTGATTAATAGGCGTGTATATTAATTGCTTATCTAAGCTTGCCCGATTTGAAAAATTCGTTTTTATATTTTGGGAAATAGTATAGGAATAGGACAATTGGGAGGAGATGCTTAACTTAGAATGGCTAAATTTTAGGAGCATTTGACCTTCATTTCCAAAGCTTTCCACTTCTAATAAATTTTGAGGGCTCCATACTATTCCGGGAGACCATTGTATCCAATTATCAATTCTTCTATAAAAACCTGAATAGTTTACTTTTAACAGCCATTTTTTGCTTTTAAGCAATTGTAAATCAGATGATAATTCTGAGGAATAGCCACTTTCGGCTTTCAAATCAGGATTTCCTCCCGGGTTCCAATACAAATCGTTTAAATTCGGTACCCTGTACATTTTAGAAACTCTCAGTCCAATATTCCAAAAATTAAAAAGCTGATATTCACCACCTAAATCAAAGGTAAATGGGAGCAAATCTCTATCCCGCCATTCTTGTCGAAAACTGAAGGAATAGGATAATTCTTTATTGGGGTTTTGAAAATCCAAAGAACTATAAACAGCAAATAAATTTTGACTCTTAGTGAAGAGTTCATCAGAATCTGAATCTACTATTTCGGCATAGTTTTTATGACTTCCAATATTAAAGTTATTATTTAATCCAAGATTTATATTGTACTTATTATCAATATTTAACAAATAGTAAACCTCATTAATAATACTCTCTGATTTACTGGGAGCATCTTCCAAATTATCAGAACTAAATAGTAAGGACTTATTGAAATAGCCCGTTCTAAATCCTAATAATCCAAAGGAATAAAATGATTTATAATTAATGGCCAGTCTATGACTTTCATCCAGCAGATTTGCATTAGAATTTCTTTCCAATAATGTGGGTGGGACATTCCTTTTTAAATTTTGCAGCCAGTAGTGAACATCGATATGGTGATTAGGTTTAATACTCCAAAATAGGTCGCCAGACAATCCAGAATTTGAAAAGCTAGCATATTCATTTTTCAATCGTGAGGACAAGATTTGATTCTCCTCAGAAAACAAAAATTCATTAGTATTCTGAAGATGGTTTAATTTAATACACCAAGCAAGTTTATCCGAACCTTGACGTATTGCGAGGTTATAGGCCTGACCATTTAAAGAGCCAATTTCATCATAACTGGTGAATTCAGTACCAAGGTTTAGTTTAAGTCCTTGTTTTAGGCCCGTATTATTCTGAATATGGATCGCTCCACCCAGAGCTCCACTACCCCATAAGGAAGTTGAAGCACCATATTGAACCCCAATATTATCAAATAAGGCATTGGGAATAATGGATAAATCTACTATTCCATTCATACTATTATTGAGGTTTAATCCATTCCAAACCACTGCTGTATGCTGAGATCCTGCTCCTCTTATGGATGTACTGGCCAAATTACCCGGACCTTGACTTCTCACAAAAACAAGGCTTTGTTCAGACAATAAGGTAGAAAGATCTCTTTGTTGGAAAATAGATTTTTGGCTGCTGTCGATACTTCTATAGCTAGATCCCTTCCCTAATTCCCTATTTCCATATTCTACTATGGTTACACCAAGTAGTTTAAATGCAGAATCTTGCTGAGCCTTTCCAGCAAAGGAAACCAGCAGTCCTAAAAGACATAAAAGGGTGAATCGCTTTTTCATTAAAACGTATTACACCTTCACGGAAAAAAGTGATAATAGAAAAATTCTACCATGTCACTGTGCTTTTATCCCGAAAGCGGCAATGAATAATGTTGATTCTGGCAGGTCTTCTGACTTTCTTCATTCTAGTGGCCTTCCCCAAAATTATTGAGTGGCAAGAATTACTAGAACTTTTAGAAGATTACAGCTGCGGGGACAGTTTTGGAATTTCACCAAATTCCCTCTTAGGCCATTTGAAACTTCAAAGGCACCAAAATCTTGGCGAATGTAAAAAAAGGAAATTAATCTTTAGCTCTTTTAAGCGTATTTGAGAGAAGTTGAATCTTGGCTATCTTCCTTTTGGGAGATAATACTCATTATTTCAGCCAATCGGATATTAGCTAAAGGCCTTATATATCTACCTTCTACCCTTTTGAAAATTTCAGAATAATCTTCAATCAATTCTGGATTGGAAGCAGACATTAATATATTTTCTGCTTCGTTAGCCAAATTTTCATTTGATTCTATTTGATGGGAAAAACCAATTGTGAAATCTCTGTTTAGCCTTAGTTTAGATTCCATTTCTAAAATAGGTAGGCAAATTTCCTCTATACAACCTGGGAAGGAAGTGTATTTAAAAATAACATGGTCTCTTTTTTTCAAAGCTTTGGCAACCCTACGAACAGCGCAGGTTAAGGATTTTAAATTTGGCTTATAATATTCATTTAATGGAGATTTTATACTGATTACAAAAAACCTCGCTTCTTTTAACCTCTCGCTATCACTAGTAAAACTAGTTTCCTGATTTTCTAAAGAATTACTCACAGAAGCCATCTGATGATTAAGCCTATTTACAATTTCCCTTCTATTATCAAAACCTATGGTAGCAAAGTGATCGCTAAACTTAGCGAGTTCTATAATTCCCTCTTCATCTAGGCCAATGATGGCAACTTTAGCCTTCCTCGATTCCAATGCATTGAAAATTCCTGGCCTTTTTGATGATGAAAAATTAGAAATATTAAAATATGGACTGGTGTGTATAAGTTCCATTGTACTATTTTTTTCAGATTTATGATAGGTTGATATTAGTCTTGAATATTTGGAGGGATAATTCCAAAAGCTTTCTTTTTACTGGCTCTAGCAAGGTAATTCACTCGATTCCTAGCTAATTTGGAGTACATTTCCAAAAAGTCCATATCGTCTTTTTCTGAAAAAGAAACACCAAGGGTAAGAATGCCGATTTGTTTAATATCCTCTTGAATGGAATTTAAAAGAATTTCCTTCTTATTTAATACCTCGGGCCCATCGGCCTGTAGGCCTGTCTTTAGAATTGGCTTTTTCATACTGTTTATTTTTACTCGAAGGTAGCAGCCAAAAACAGTAAAAAGTTTCCTAATCGATGAGTAAGCGGTATTTAACTTTGAATGAATGGATTTTTAGGATGAATGGAAATCCACAATTTGAAAATTAGAGAAGATTTAATCGTTTCATAAAACCTTCCTTATAAGATTTGCTGATTGGAATAATCTTTTTTTCAATTAGAATACTTGAGTCTTCAATATCCACAATCTCATTGAGGTTTATAATGAAGGAGCGGTGAACACGAGTGAAAATATTAGGATCCAATTTGGCCTCTACATTTTTCATGGTGCTATGCACAATATGCCCTTTCTCCTTAGTTTTAAAAAGCATATAATCTCCTTTTGCCTCAATATATAGAATATCCTCATCCTTGAGCTTTACCAATCTAGAATCGGTTTTAATAAAAAGATGGTGGCTGCCTTCAAAGCTTAAATTTTCAGAGTTTTCTTTTAATTCATTAAAAGCCTTGGCATTAGAAATGGCAATTTCAATGGCCACTTTTATATCATTAATACCATAAGGTTTTACAACATAACCATAGGGGCCCTTATCCTTGGCTCTTGTTATGGTTTCTGAATCCGCAAAGGCGGTGGTGAAAATAAATGGTGCTTTAGAATTCTCTTTAATTCTTTCGGCTACTTCTATTCCATCCATATTTCCTTTAATTTGGATATCTAGTAAAATTAAATCAGGATTTGATTTAGAAATGGCAGCAATGGCATCTTTACCATTATCTGCTATTCCAATTACTTTATGTTCCAACACTTCTAGTATATCCTGGAGAGATTCGGCAATTAGTTGCTCGTCTTCAACAATAAAAATTTTATACGCCATTAATTCAAGTTTGAAAATATTTCTGTTTGATGCTAAAAGTTGTGCCCTCACCTATTTTACTTTGAAGGGATATTTCGCCCTTGTGCATTTCCACAAATTGCTTTACTATGCTTAATCCTAAACCTGTGCCTTGTATGGCACCTACATTTTTTGCTCTAAAAAAGGATTCAAACAATTTTTCCTGATCTGCCTCACTAATTCCAATTCCTCTATCCTTTATTGAACAAAGGAAGAAATCATCATTAAATTCAAGTACAAGATCTATTTTAGAACCTGAATCCGAATATTTTAGAGCATTGCTAAGTAGATTGGTGATGATGTGTTCATATATATTGGGGTCTATTTCCACTTCTTTTTCCTTTCCAATAATTTTAAAATCAACTGAGCTTTCCTTTCCAAGATCAATGCTAAAATGGTTTACAACGTCCTTACATAGATCGGAAAGAAGTAGCGACTGCGGATTGAAAGGTATTTTACCCCCTTCTAGTTTTCCAATCATCAGCATATCATTCATAAGCTGATTTAGTCGTTCAATTTGCGATTCTATTCTCTCAATATTGCGCCTAGCCTTAGGATCTTGATCGAGCCCATTCTTTTTAAGAAAAAAATCAAGGAGCTCTATATTACTTTTAATAGTGGTTAAAGGGGTTCTAAATTCATGGGAGGTCATGGATACAAATTTGGATTTCATTTCCCTTAGCTCTTTTTCCTTTTCTAGGGCTTGTTGCATTTCCAATTCTGTCTTTTTCTGTGCTCTAATATCTCTTATAAATGCTGAAAAATAATATTGATCATTGGTTTGAATTGGGACAATACTCAGTTCAATTGGAAAAATTTCCCCGGATTTGTGCATTCCTATTATTTCTATCCTTTTGTTCAATACTGGCCCTTCACCGGTTTTCAGAAAATGAGCCATGCCCTTGTTGTGGGCATCTCTATATTTTTCTGGAACGATTAAATCTGATAAGGATGAATCTTTAGCTTCCATTTGAGAATAGCCGAATAAATGTTCCGCTTGTACATTCCATTCTGTAATACATCCAAATTCATCAATGGTGATTACAGCGTCCATTGCGGAATCGATAACCGATCGTAATTTAGTTTCGCTTTCTTGAAGTGCCAGTTCCGCGAATTTTCGTTTTTCTTCGCTGATGGCTTTTTTAATTTTTGTGGCGGTAAGGTTTGCAATGGTGCTTAATGAATTAAGATGATCCTTAGTAAAAAAGTCCCTTTCTGCATGTTCCGAATCTATTACTCCTATCACCTCATTATCCACCATAATGGGTACGGCCAATTCAGCTAAACCCTGTTCTACATCTTTAATATATCTTTCATCAAGACTAGTATCAGAAATCATTTCCGCTTTTCCGTTCGCAGCAACGGATCCTACAACACCTTTGCCCATTTCAATAAAAATGGGGCTTAATAACTCTCCGTCCTTTTCCTTAGTTCCAAAAGCTGATACTTGGCTTAGCAAATCCTTATTCGCATTTAAAAGATAAACCACACAATCCGTAAAGCCAAAATCTTTCACGGTATTAGTGGTTATTTCATCTACAATTTCCTTTACCGTTTGAGAATTTATTATTCGGGTAGAAAAATCATTTATAGCCTTCAGGTATTTTTGCTGAACTTTTAATTCTTCATTACTTATTTCCACCTTTTGAAGAAGCTCTTCTACAGCTATTTCATGCTGCTTTCTCTCCGTAATATCATTGTGTATTCCCAAGGATCCTATTACCCTTCCCGTTTCATCCCTCACCGGAGCTCCACTAATGATCATCCAAAGGCTTTTACCATCTTTCCTTTTTATTTTTAGCTCGTAGGCTGAAGATTCACCAGTTGTTCTTAAACTCTGAACATTATCCATTTGCGAATCAGAATGAAAATCATTTTCCACCAAAAATATATCCCTGGAATTTTTCCCTAATAATTCATCCAAAGAATAAGCCGTCATTTTACAGAATGAATCGTTGGCAAATACAATATTTTCATCTAAATCTACTTCCATCAATCCAAGATTGATGTTTTCAATAATATTGCGATACTTTTCCTCACTAGCCTCTGCCTGCTTCTTAGCAAGTACTTTATCCGTAATATCTCTTGCTACTACTAGCACTTCCGAAATCTTCTCTCCTTCAAATAGCAATTGACAGGTTTGACCAATCCAAGCCTCCTTACCACTAGTATTTATGATAGGTACTTCGTAATAGGTAGTAGGTGTTTGATTTTTCACCTGATTCTGATAAAAAGCGATTACCTTTTCCCGAAACTCCTCCTTTATAAAATTTCCATAATAGCTTCCTAATAAGCCTGCCTCATTAGCCTCCATAAAATCCAACATAATGGGATTGATATAGGTAAACAAACCTTTTGGATCTAATTTGTAAATAAGATCTATACTAGACTGAGGAAGTGTATCTGATTTTTTTGCCTTGGACTGCATAATTTTGTCAATGGTCTAAAATTAGCCTAATTTCCTTAAAATAGTAATAGTAAAAACCCTAATTGTCTGCCTGCTTATCGAAAATCTTTATCATTCCAAAGGTTTTTAAAAGATGTATCAATCCAGGAATAATAAAAATGGAGCCCATAATTAGACTAATTGCTAAATAAAAATGCGTTTGTCGTAAATATTGAAACTGAAACATTTCAATATTGGATTGAAATTGAAATGAAATGGCTGTAAAGGGTATGGCCACCAAAACAAGGCTTAAAAAAGCTGTCATGACCCTAAGCATAATTTTAGAGAGCTTTGCTAAAAAGTACCAGATCAGAAATTGAAGAACTACTATCAACAATACAAAAAGTATGATCAACTCTGTTCTTTCAAATAAATAATTCAAACTTATTTGGGAGGTGTAAATGCTGGAAAAGAATACCCATAATCCAGAAATTGCCAAAAATATATTGGAAAACTGAGCCTTCCTAGAATATCTTTTGGCCTGATCAAAATCCGATTCTCCTATCATAAAAATGGAAGAATTAAATGCACATAAGGCGCTAAAAAAGAGTCCTACATTTATGGAAAACCAATTGAGCCAAGGAAAAATAAAAAGCTCTGAAAAGCTAAATTCTGAAAGGGTTTGGTAGTTTTCGGGAGGATTGATATTCCCACCGAAAAGTGCTCCAAAACACAAGCCTATAAAAAAGGGAGTAAACAAGCTAGACCACCTAAAAAGTCTATCATAAATTTTTTGCGAATGATCTTGAACCGCATCATAATGTCTAAAAACAAAAGCCACTCCCCGAACAATTATACCCAATAGGACTAAGGTCATGGGAATATGAAGGTTTAATACCATAATATTGAAAAAATAGGGAAAGCCAACCCAAAGAATTACCAAGGCTATGATGAGCCAAACATGGTTAACCTCCCAAACAGGTCCTATTACCCTATAAGCATTGCTTTTGGTTAACTCTTTATTCTTTTTAGAGGATAATAATTCCAAGATACCAATGCCAAAATCAGCTCCACCTAGCAAGGCGTATAGAAATACGGAGAGTAATAGAAAGAATAATATTATAATAATCATTTCTTTAAATCTAAACTATTAAAGGCCTTCAATTGCCTTTTCATGAGCCAAATAATTGCCAGACTTAAAACAATATAAACCAATATGAAAATGATGGTATTATATACAATCCCCGACATTGGGCTAACTGCATCAGCTGTTTTCATAATTTTATGAATGATCCATGGTTGCCTGCCTACTTCCGTAACTATCCAACCCGCCTCTAAGGCTATAAAACCCAGGGGGCCTAGCAAAGCGAAAATTTTCCAATACCAATTGTTATTTGCCCAGTTTTTAAACCTTAAAGACAGCAAATAAAAAACCGAAATGCACAATAATAAGCCACCAATGCCCACCATAATTTGAAAGCAATAATGTGTTATAGCCACTGGTGGATGTTCATCCCTTGGGAAATCATTTAGTCCTTTAACTTCAGCATTAAAATCTCCAAATGACAAGAAAGAAAGAGCTCCAGGAATTTCAATTTTATAGTTTACCTCCCCTTTTTCTTCATCTACAATTCCGCCAATATAAAGAGGTGCAGATTTTTGGCTATGGTAGTGAGCCTCCATGGCCGCCAATTTTACAGGTTGCCTTACAGCAATATCCTTGGCTGATAAATCACCACTAATGGGTTGCAAGAAAGCTGCGATCACTGCAAAAGCTATAGAGATTTTAAATGCTTTTTTATGATGATCAGCTCTTTTACCCTTAAAAATTTGAAAGGCATGAATTCCCGCCACAGCAAAGCCAGTAGCCATAAATGCAGCCAAGCACATATGAAGGGCTTGACTAAACCAAGCCGGATTTAAAAATGCTTTTAAGGGGTCAATATTGGAGAAAATTCCGTTGGAATAGTCGAAACCACTAGGGGCATTCATCCAAGCATTTGCCGATACAACAAGAATTCCAGAGGATAATCCAGCGATTCCAACCAGTAAACCACTTAACCAATGAAACCATTTATTGGATATTTTTTTCCAACCATACATATAGAAACCAAAGGCTAGAGCTTCCACAAAAAAGGCCGCCCCTTCTAAGGAAAATGGCATTCCTATGATAGGTCCAGCATGTTTCATAAACCCAGGCCAAAGAAGGCCTAATTCAAATGATAAGACGGTTCCGGATACTGCTCCTGTAACAAAGAAAATTGCTAGCCCCTTCTGCCAGGCTTTGGTGAGATCTAAATAAATAATATCGGCTGTCTTAATCCATTTATAATGGGCAACTACCATGAAAAAAGGCATTACCATTCCTATGCAGGCAAAAACAATATGAAAACCCAAGGAAGTGGCCATTAATATTCTTGCTGCCTCTAAAGTTTCCATTTGATTGTGAGATTAATTGAAAACCAAAGATAAGATCCACCTAGGATTTGGGATCCAATTAGAAGTTTGAATAATTCTAAATAATCAATCCTTAAAAATGACAAGAAGCTTTTATACTTTCGCCATCTAAAGCAAAAATTGAATGAACTTTTTACCTATTCTCAGAGTAATTGCCCTATTAGAAGGTCTTTCCTATCTAGCCCTGCTTTTTATTGGGGTTCCTTTGAAATATTTTGGAGAAAATGAATCCTTAGTTAAACTTCTGGGCATGCCACACGGAATTCTTTTTGTCGCTTATGTAGTAATTGCATTAGTGGTGAGGGTTGACGAAAAGTGGAATTTCAAAAACACCCTTATCATCCTTGCTTGTTCCATCATTCCACTAGGAACCTTTTGGGCTGATTATAAGTTTTTTAGAAAACAAACCAGTCCTAAATAAATGAGGCGAAAAAGTAAAGGCAAAGAAATCTATTCTAGCAAATTGCTAATAGCTTCGAAGAATTCTTTGAGAAAGAATAGGCCATAGCAATATTGCTCTTGGAATTAACAATAGCCTAGCCATTAAGCTCCTATTCTTGAAAATCGGATCCATTTTAAAGGCTCCACGTACCAAAAAATAAAGGGTAAATACAAGTCCTGCAGCGATATAAGCCTGACAGAAATATAGTAGGGGTTCAATAAGGTTTAACATAGCAATCAATTGATGTTAGTGCAAAAATGAGTGATAATACATTCGACAAAGCCAATTCCCGTTGACAAATGTCTTAGACAAATATACATAGATAAATGATTTCCCTAACCAATTATTTAAATTAAAACAAGATTTTAATTTATTGAATAAAAATAATAGCGACTCCTGAATTAAAAGCACTTTATCGCTTGGAAGATACCAATGGCTATTAATATTACACCCAATGTTTTATTAATAATTTTACAGCTAAGCTCCAGTTTTGGGCGAAGAAATTTACTAGAATAGGCAAATAATAGTAAAGCCGCTAACTTACCTAAGAATACTCCTACTAGAAATAGCAAAAGTCCAATTCCCGCTAGATTTAAAGTGATGATTTGGGAAATAAATGTAAGAAGGAAAACCCAAAAAGGAATGGCTTGAGGATTGGCTAGTGCCACCAAAATACCCTTTACAAATGGCGAAACTTTTATTTTTATCCTAGACTTTAGTACTGGCCTCTGAATACTCAATAGATAATACAGGCCCACCACTATAAAAACTATAATGATTACTATTTGTAAGACAAGGTTTTCACTAAGAAGAGATTGAATTACAGATCCGAAGGCTATGGCTAAGACCACCTCAAGAATTTCCACTAAGGAAGCACCTAAAGAAAAGCGGAATCCTTCTGGATAGCCCTTCTTTAAAGTGATATTTACTACGGCTAAGTTAATTGGACCAAAGGGTATGGTTCCCAAAAAAGTTGCCAATAATGCAATCCCAAAAGTGATGATCAGTTCTGCTGTCACTTTCTACTTGTATTGCTATAAGTGAGGAAATACGTTTTCATTTCAAGAAGCAATTTAAGAATTTCAAGAGGATTAGGACTAGCTTTTACATGATTGCAAGCATTTTCTATAAATTAAACACAGCCAACATATGCTTGTAGAATTTTAGTTTGTCCCCTACTGCCTAAAGCCCATTTTCAACTATATTTGCCTTCAGATTTCCTTACTGGAAATAGGATTAAGCCTAGTATTAATACCATCAAAAAATCCTTTTTCAAATTTTAGGCAAATTAGAATCCCTAGCGGTGATGCCCTAATTGAAATTGAGAATGAATATATGTTGAATTCACAAATTTTTAAAAGAAGTCTACTAGGCCTCAGTCTATGTTTAATGCTTATACTTCTTTTTAGTACAGAAGCTAAATCTCAGAAATATGTAGGATTTCATCTTCACACAGTTTATGCCTTTGAATTGGAACCCTTGAGTATTTTTAATAGCCAAGTAAAAATTGACAATAGCATGGGTTATCAATGCTTGGCATTTTTTTCCTACAGATTTAAAAAGCAAGGCTTGGAACCTAGATTTTCGGCTGGACTTAAATATTTACAATTTGAAGGGGAATTTGATGATCAAGAGATTCATGGTGAGAGTTATAAACTAAACTTGATTTTAGGTTTGGATTATAGATTTTATAAAAACTGGATTTTAGGCCTAGACTTTCTCACGGAGAATAATTTGGATTTCGAGCTTTTCCGGGCCGCTAATTCTGATCTTTTACGATATAATCTACAAGGTCGTATTTCCTATAAATTATCGAAAAAATGGATGGCGAGCCTCGCCTATTCCAAAATATTATATCCTCGTGTAAATCATTTCCTCATTGCCAACCCTTCAAATCAGATTTATATGGGCTTGACTTATAAACTCTTTAAACTATGAGGCTGAATAACCTATTGATTATGACCTTGCTGCTCATTATCAGCAGCTGCTCAAAATATAGGGTGGATACTCAAAGAATCCCAGATCTGAGCTTGGTTACTGAACTCAATATAGATAGTGATTTACCCATAATTTCCATTTCTGTAAACCAGGAACAATTTGATTTTATGGTACAGTTCTATGCTAATGACACCATAATTCCAGCATTTTTAAAATATTACAATCCCAGTGGCAGTATCGTTTTTGAAAATGCCAGTGCTAGTTTGGAAATAAAAGGAGCGGCATCGGCCAAAAATGAGATGAAATCTTTAGGTTTTATCTTGGATAGCGCTATTGATAATTCTAAAGATGAAATTATTATACCTAGTAAAGTTTTGGAAAACCACTCTTTGGAGGAATTAAAATCCTTTAGACTTAGAAATTCTGGAAATGACTTTGGTTTTTCAATGATAAAGGACCGAACTTATACTCAGTTGGCAATTGAAGCGGAAGCAGATTTGGATTTGATGTATGGAAAACCGGTTCATGCCTTTGTAAATGGATCATACTATGGGCTGTTAAACCTCAGAACGGAAAGCAATGTTGAGGGCATTAGTAGACTGAGGAATGTAAGTACAGAAAGAATAACACTATTAAAAGTGGATGTAGATAATGGTAAACTAGAATTTAGAGATGGTGATGAAGTTTGGGCAGATAAATTCTTAAAAGCTATTAAGGATGAAAATCTCAATGAGCTTTGGGATATGATAGAAATCAACAATTATATCGATTATATAGTTTTTCAAGATTATATAGGGAATAGAGATTGGCCAAAAAACAATATGCGAGCCTATTGTATAGACCAAGGGAAGTTTCGCTTTTTCCTTTATGATTTAGACTATGCCGCCTTCCACAATAAAAATGATATTATCCCAACTTTTGAGTTTGAAGATCATCAAATGGCCAAAATATATAGAATCTTGAGGGAGCATAAAGATTTTGAGAAAATCTTTGAGGAAAGGCAAAAATCACTTTATTCTAGGCTAAGTTTTTCAACATTTTCACGAATAATGGATGGTTTAGTTGAAGAAATACAAGAGGAAATGCCCTACCTCATTGCTAAATACCAACTTCCAAAAAGTGAATTCCATTGGAAGCTCAATCTTAGTAATGTTCGCAGAGATTTTGAAAGACGGGATGTATATATCCGCGACAAATACGATCTTTAGAAATATTTTGCCCCTTCCAAGTAAAAACCATGGATACAGTAATTAATAAAATCAATAGTAAAAAGAGCCTAAACAAGGTTAAACTGTTTTCAATAGAAGCCATTATTGAACATGAGGATAAAATTGTTTACCACAATGTAGGCTTTGCACAAAGAGTTGCTCGAAATATCGGTTTAATTGCCGAAGAATCTAAATCTAAAATTTCGGAAACCGACCGAGATGTATTAGAAATGGCAGTTTGGCTTTATACCGCCCTATTAGGTGGTGTAGCTTCTGATGATAAGGATGAAGCTGAAAGCATTCGATTCTATATCGATTATGTTAATGAATCCTACCCTAAAATTCTTCGGTCTTTTGATGTGGAAGACAAGGAAATAGCCATAATTGTGGATATTGTAAAAAGTGGATTGGTAACCACCCAAAAACAAGGTAAATGGCAAGGTGTTTTTGTCGATGCCTTGATGATGGATTTTAAAGGGAAAAATGCCAAGGACAGGATTATCCAATTTTATGAGGAAACAATACTCAGTGACACCAACCTTAGCATCAGTAAATTTTATGACCTTATAATAGGATACCTTTCAAATTATGAGCCCTATACTGAATTTGCCAAGGATCATATTCAACCCTCAATTCAGCGATTAACTGAGAAATTAGAAATCGAAAAAAAGAAAATTTCCAAGAAAAAATCAGCATTGATCAAAAAGCAATTGGAAATTTCGGATGATGAATTTAAGGAGATTAAAAAAAGTTTGAATACAGTAAAAGGCAGAGATCCACGTGGAATTCAAACCCTTTTTCGCACCACCTCCAAAAACCATTATACCCTCAATGAAATGGTGGATAGAAAGGCCAATATAATGATCACTGTAAATGCCATTATCCTTTCTCTTGCGCTTAGTGATCTTTTAGGAGATAAGGTTTATGCCGATATACCAGTGGTAATTCCAATGGTGATACTTTCTACAGCCTCTCTGTTTTCTATCATTTTTGCTGTGCTATCCATAACACCTAGCCGAACACAAGGAACTTTTACAGCATCTGATGTGAAAAACAAAAGAAGTAACCTTCTTTACTATGGGAATTTTAGAAAAATGAAATTTGAAGATTACGAAAGAGGAATGTTGGACAAACTTAATGATAGCGACTTCCTTTACAGCTCCATGATTAAGGATCTTTACTACTTAGGAAAAACCCTGGATCATAAATATAATTTTATCCGCTTGTCACTTACCATTTTTCTTATTGGACTTGTGTCCGCTTTTATTGTAAGCACCTTATATAGAGTGGTTATGACCTTTTAATTTGGCCTTGAATGAAAAGATTTCTTGCTACATTAATCATCTTATTTATTGCTACTCCCCTATTTTCCCAAAATGAATTAGTTGATACCGAACTTTGGTCAGGGCTTGCAGTAAAAATGAAGGTCAATAAAAAATGGAAAATTGAACTTGAGGAGCAGATTCGATTTAAGGATAGTATTAAAACACTAAAATCAAGTTTTACAGAGCTAAGTGCCCGCTATAAAATTAATAAACAATTTAGCCTAAAAGCTGGCTATAGGTATAGTATTCGATATGGGTACAGACAAAGAAATAGAAATAGGATGGCCCTTTTCCTTTATTATAATTTTGAAAGAGATGAACTCCCAATAAGCATACAAATTCGCAGTGGATTTCAAAACGATATTGAAGATTATAATGGTCAACTTCTAAGCTATTCTAGAAATAGAATTAAAGTCAATTATAATCCATTTAAAGATGTTGAAAGTTTTTTTAGTTACGAATCCTTCTACCGTTTCAATTCTAAAAATGAATTTAGAACCAATCGTTTTACGGGTGGACTCTCCTGGGAAATAAACAAAGCCCTTGACCTTACAGGCTTTTATAGAGTGGAACAAGAAATTAATGTTGATGAACCTGAAAGGCAACACATTATTGGTTTAATGCTTACATATTCTTTTAAGTATTAGTAATCTCTTCATCCGATTTAAGAATAATGGCCAAAGGCTTTCGGATTAATAATAAACTAATAATGGTTAAAACTCCCCCTAAAGCAAAAGGCGCCCCTGGGAAATAATATTGTTCGGATTGGGAGAAAATATTAAAAAGGGTGGTCATCAGTGGTGGGCCAATTATTGAACTCAAAGCGATTAAACTAGTAAGTGCTCCTTGCAATTCTCCTTGCTCATTACGCGGAACTTGATTTGAAATTACTCCCTGTAAGGTAGGCCCAGCAATCCCTCCCAAACAATAAGGCAAAATAAAGGCATAAATCATTTGTCCATTTAGGGCCACTGAAAAAAGAAATAATCCAATAGCCCAAAGCATCATACCTGTATAAATAGTTCTTTTTTTACCTAATTTCTTTAAAGCAATACGTATCAATCCACCCTGAACTACAGCTACCGTAATCCCTACAACGCTTAATGACAGTCCCACATCTCCACTATCCCATCCATATTTAAATTCTGTATAAAAGGTCCAGGTAGACTGTACAGATTGACCAGCTACATAAACCAGGAAGAAAGAAAGTGCTAAACCTATAATTAAGGGATATTTAGATAAGTGTTTTAGAGCCTTACCGGGAACCAATCTTTTGATTTCTATAGGCCTTCTATCTTCGGGTTTTAAGGATTCAGGAAGGATAAAATACCCATATATTAAATTTAAAAAGCTCAATCCTGCAGCAATAAAAAACGGAAGTTTAATATTTATTTCTGCAAAAAAACCACCAATTGCCGGACCAATAATAAAACCCAAACCAAAAGCAACACCCACTAAGCCGAAATTTTGAGCCCTCTTTTCCGGAGTGCTAATATCCGCTATATAGGAGTTGGCAACAGTAATACTAGCTCCGCAGATTCCAGCAAGGACCCTTCCTACAAAAAGCCAGAAAATAGTAGGCGCAAAAGCGTGAAAAAGGTAGTCAAGCCCCAATCCCAGCAAGGAAATCAGCAGTATTGGTCTTCTTCCAAATTTATCACTTAACTCCCCCATTATGGGAGCGAATAGAAATTGCATAAATGCATAACTAAAAAGTAATCCACCAGCATAACTAGCGGCTTCACTTAAGGATTCGCCTGTAAGCTCCGTTACCAAATCTGGTAAAGCTGGAATAATTATCCCGATTCCGATAATATCAATGAGAATGGTGACGAAGATGAAACCTAAACTCGCATTTAACCTCTTAGACATCTGTAAAAATTGCATCCAAAAGTATTGATACTTTGCTTCGAATCTGAAAATACTTTATTAATTTTTTAAAAGCTAAAGGAAAGGGAATGTATTATTGCAGTATGAGATCTCTTATTTTAATTTTTCTAGTTGGATTCTTAATTCAATCCTGTGAAACAAAATCATCAGTTGAAATAAAACCACATTGGCAACAAGTAAATTCTCCTTACCACAGCTCCCTTAGAGGAATTGCCGCTATAGACAGCTTGCGGTGCTGGTTAAGTGGCTCCAATGGTAAAATATTACTTACCGAAGATGCTGGCAAAACCTGGTTTGATAGATCTATTCCAGCATTGGATAGTTTGGATTTTAGGGATATTTATGCTTGGGATGAAAATAATGCTATTGTATTATCTGCCGGACTTCCTGCAGTGATAGCACAAACCAGCAATGGCGGTAGAGATTGGATTATCACTTATTTCAACAAAGAAGAAGGAATGTTTTTCGATGCTATCGATTTTTGGGATTCCAAAAATGGAATTGCATTTAGCGATGCTAAAGATTCTCTTCTATATATCATGACCACAAATGATGGCGGTGAACATTGGAAGGCCATTGAGGAATCTTCAAGACCTAAGGTTTATAAGCAACAGGGAGGTTTCGCAGCCTCTGGAACCTGCATGATAAGCTATGGAAAAGGAAAGGCTATAATTGGACTTGGTGGACCAGAAGCTAGTGTTTTTATTAGCGAGGATTACGGTCAAAACTGGAGAAAATCCACCAGCCCTTTAGATTTTGGAACTTCCTCAAAAGGCAATTTTTCTTTTAGCCATTTTAACAATCAACTTTATGTAGTAGGTGGCGACTATTATGGAGATTCTTTGACTAAAAATAGCATCGCTAAAAGTGAAGATTTTGGATTGAATTGGGAATTGATCAAAGATACTGCTGTTGCTGGAAAATACAGGAGCAGTATTGTTCAGGTAGATGCGAATAAAATAATTACGGTGAGTAGAACTGGCGCTTCCTATTCTCTGGATGCTGGCGAAAATTGGTTTTCCTTAAAGGCTAATTATTACAGTCTTTCTAAAGGAAAAGATAATTCTGTTTGGGCCTCTGGACCCAATGGCCAGGTTGCCAAATTAATTTGGTAGAGATTTAAGCACCATCAAAATAAAATTCCATAGGTTCAAAATAATGTTCAAACCAGCCCTTTTTATAGGATTCCCCCTGCCCTTTTGGAATATGGCTATGTCTTAAAATCAACAAGCAGCCATCGCCTTTTTCTTTTAATTCAATTTCTAATTCAGAATCTTCATCCAGTTCATCAAACTCAGTAGTTCTCCAGGTTTGAATTATTTTATGATTTTCATGTAATTCTACAATTGTTCCTTGAATATAAGCATCCCAGGTTTCAAAGTCACTCCCAATAATTGGTTTAATACTCGCTCCACCACCAGTCATTTCTTGGTGGGATTTAGAGTCTAACCATGCATCATAAATTTTGGATGGATGAACATTAAACTCATATTCTATTTGAAAATCTTCCTTCATAGTAAATCGCAATTACGTTTCTAAAAATTGATTCCTGTGAAAATGTATTTTTGTCTTTTTACAAATGGAATCAAAAATGAAAAATATAATTTTTTACCTAGTCCTCCTAATGGCGACTTTTTCATGTCAGAATCCCAGTTCTAGCCATGAAATAAATGCCTTAGAAAATCCCAAAACCGACATAATAATTGCTGAGGACACGGCGCAAAGCACGCAGGTTCCAGCAGTATTTTACTTGGATACTCTAATAGATTTTGATTCCATTATTTCAATAAGCGTAAGAAATGAAAATGGATTGCATGATTTGGATGCGGAGAAATGGGAAGACCTAAAATACACCCTCGCAAAATCCACCTATATTTATGGGCTACTTTGTCCAAGACAGGAAAGGGCACTGATTTTCAGTTTCAAGGATGGTTCTGAATTGGAAGCCTATTTTTGTAGTGGGCATGTAAATTTTGCAAGCTCCAGAATTCACGGGAGTTTTAGAATGCCCAAGGTAATTGACTATGACAGCCTTTAAAAATTATAAAATGGAAGAAAAGCTTAGTTTACTATCGGAACTGGTGAAAATGGCCAGAATAGATTCTGAGATTTCACATATGGAGCTAAGCTTTATTCAACAAATTGCAGCCATGCTTGATGTGGAGAAAGACTATGTTATGGCTTTAATAGATGAGAATATTGCCTATAAGGCGCCTAAAACAGAATTTGAAAGGATATTGCAATTTCACAGACTGGTATTACTGGCAAACGTAGACTTGCAAATAGAAAGCGAAGAAATTATGGCCTTGCAAAAAGCAGGAATTAAACTGGGTTTGAGGCCAGAAGCCATAAATGCAGTATTGATGGAAATGGTAAAACATCAGCATGGAATGATACCTACGGAAAGAATCCTGCAAATATTCACCGCTTATCACAATTAAAAAAAGCCCCCGAGAGGGCTTTTTACTATTCTTAGTTCAGCTTGATTTCAAGGCTATTGTTTAATTCATCCACGGTAAAAACAGACTTTTCAAAATTTGGCGGACCAAATCTATTTTTTCCATCCTTAGACATGCCATAAGGCTCATTGGGAATTCCTAGTTTACTCATGTCTAATTTACCATTTGAATTTTTATCATGTAGGGCAAATGCTGTATAATTACCAGCGGGTAAATTCTCAAATGTAAAGCTGATACTCCCCTCTTCAGCATCCAATACTTTTGTTGAATAGGCTTTTTTCAAGAAGGTTTCTTCAGAGTTAAAAAGATTTATTAAAACCTGACCCTCATCTGATTTTACATTGTGTATCACTATGGTAAAGTCGTGTTTCACTTCGGTTTTTTCCTGTGGGATTTGTCCAAAAAGGCTAAGGCTGAAAATTAAATTAATTAGGTACATAATGTTCTTTTTATTTGTTGAAACAAAAGTCAATAAAAAGCAATTTCCCCTAAAAAATAATGAACTGATTCCTCAAATTACAGTATTGAAATGACGAAATTTGTGGATGAAATGAATTACAAATGGATAAAAAAGAGATAGAAGATCGAAATGATGTGGAATTATTAGTTAGGTCTTTTTATACAAAAGTGAGGAAGGATGAATTAATAGGATCCATTTTCAACGATATTATTGGTGACGAAAAGAATTGGGAAAGGCATTTTAAAAAACTCACAGATTTTTGGCAAACCAACTTATTAAATCAACAAGCTTATAAAGGCTCGCCAATGCAAGCCCATATGATGGTTGATAGAGAAACTCACTTTCACATAGATCAAAATCATTTTGACCGATGGCTAAAATTATGGAAGGAAACCTTAGATGGCTTATTTTATGGTGAAAGAGCAGATAGAGCATGGAGTAATGCCCAAAATATTGCAACTTTTATGCTCTTAAAAATGAAAATGAATAGAAATTAAAAAGCCCTTTACTAGAGCAAAGGGCTTCTTTAATATTTAAGACAAAAATTAATTTAAGCTCAACAAATAGGTTTTATTAAGCGATTTTTCATCTTGTATATGTAAGGTGTACATTCCTTTTGCTAAATCTGCAATGTTCAGGGTATTTGAATTTTGTACTAATGGACTGGTTTTAACTAATTGTCCAGTATTATTATAAAACTCTACCTTAATATCATTTCCTAAGTCCGTTCCGTCTAATTTCAAATTTAACTCAGTACTCGCTGGGTTTGGGTATAAGGAAACAGATATATCCTTGAGATTTGCTTTTTCTTCAAGACCAATTATATTAGCCATTGATACTTGGTAAATATCTGCTTGGGAGGTACCGGAAATATCTTCTCCAAATGCAAAATAGGCATTGCCTCCAACTAGAAATGATCCAGGAGCCCATCTTCCACCAGAAGGACAATCTGGAAGTTGTGTCCAATTATCGGATAAAGGATTATAAGACCACACTTCATTATTAACTGGTGTAGCATGACTTTGATTTTGACCTCCTAGAATATAACCTTTACCATTATAAGCGAAATGGGCACCAGCTACTCTAGCATAACCTGGAAAATCTCCCATTTGTGTCCAGGTATCAGTTGAAGGATCATATTTATACCAATCATCATAAATTCTACTTTGAGGAACGCTTCCTGAAAAATCAACACCATGGCCTAGACCTACAAAAATTTCATTATTGGCAACAAAATAATAAGGATGATGTCTTTGATCTCCAGGGAAATTTGCCTTTCTAGCCCAAGTGTCAGCTGCGATATCATATTCCCACCAATCATTGAGGTTATTCCCATTTCCAGATGAACCTAAGCCCACGTATATTTTACCATCCTTAGCCACAAAAGCTGGATGATACCTTGGTGTAGAAGGTAAACTTTTAAGGGAGGTCCAAGATTTTGTTTGTGGATCATATTCCCACATATCGCGTAATTAGGAGTTGGTACTTGAAACACCAAATCCAACATATCCCTTTCCTTGATGATCCAATCCTACAGCAAATCCTCTATTGGATCCGTCAAAGTCTGCTAAAGCTGTCCAACTGTCGTTTTGATCATCATATCTATAAAAATCATTGAGCATCTGACCACTATTTGTAACCCCCGTTACACAATATGCTGTATCATTTAAAGTGAAAAAACAAGGGTGATGCCTAGCTGATCCAGGAAGGTCATTTACCTGAAACCAGGCCTGACCAAAAGCGCTGATACTAATAGTTAAACTAAAAGCAAAGAATAATAATTTTTTCATTGATTATGTTTTTAATAGTTTGCCGAAAATACTAAATCAAAAACTCTATTTAGTATTTAAGCCGACATTATTAAAAAGGAAGGATTATTTATTCCTCATCCATAGGATGCTGCCTAGATACCTTTATAATAAAATTGTAGCCAAAATAAATCAGAAAGAAAACAAAAAATAAAACTACCGAAAGCTTTAGAATACTGAGAATGGATTCTAAATTACTTAAATGACTAAGGTCATGATCCTTCAAGTACCAATAAACACTACCCAAAATGGATAATATCACAATGGCTGTAATATTTTTTAAAAATTTCAATCCCCTAAAACCTACTAAGCGTTGCTAAATTAATTACCTACGTCTTCCGTGCTATTATTATAAGTGAAAATATAATTTATTAGGAAGTACACGCTAGCGAAAAGGACAAATAAAATGCTAGTCATTAGGAGTATTTCAAAAACGATTGTAAACAAGCCGGCATTTTCTAAATTCCCATCTTGGTAAAAACCCATTATTGCCAATAAAGTAGCCAAGAGGGCGGTAATTCTAATGTTTCGTTTGTGTTCATTCATTTTGTTTTGGTGTTTTGTTGTTTTGGTGGATTGTTAATTTCTCAACAAGGCTTGGTTTTAATCGTGACCTAATATTAGGAAAATAGAACGGTAAATTGGCCGGAAATGTTCTAAAATATTCTGAAAATGGTAATATTTTATTAACAATGGCGGAACGATTTGTTAATTTCCAATAGCAAGGATTTGAAAAATCAAAATTGAGCTTTTGAAAATCAGATAAATAGAATAGAAAAACGGTTTTTATTGGACTAATTCCTACAGGACCTTTTGCAAGATCTTAATACTAATCCAATAGGTAGGTTTTATTCCTTCTACACCCAAACTACCGGAAGATAATGTACTTCCTGTGGCTAAAGGATTATCCGATGCATAGTATGCATAAGCAGTTTTTACATTTTCGCTTACACTTTTTCGAATTCTACTAGCACTTTGAATAGCCTTTTGATAATGGGCGCCTTCCATTTCCAGTCCAACAGAGCGCCATGTAGATTCTGTAAAATGATGAAGCACATCTTTATTTTGCAATGAGGTTCCTAATACAGTGATCATAGTACCTTCAAAAACGGGAATTCCTACATCCACAAAATCTTGGGAATTAAGCTCATTTTGCAAGGGATAATTATCGCCTGTGCCTTCAAAAACATGGGCTGTAGGAATCATAATATCACCCTTTTTCCCTTTTAAAATCCCCGCCTTCCCCATAACAGAAACAGACTTTACATTTAATGAAAACCCTAGTTTTTCATTTTCTCCTTCATAGGATTTAAGCAATTCATCCATACATTCATATGCTTGTTCTCCAAAAGCATAATCCATAATGAGCAAAATTGGAGTTTCCTCGCTAGTGATTTTTAAATCGATGGGTAATTCCTTCAAATCTACTTTGGCTAAATCAATAAACTGTACTCCTAAATTGGTACCTGATGAATCATCTAATTCAAACAAACCATGCTTATTGGCATAGGACTTAATAGCCTTCATGCTATCTGGATGTTTGCTGGTATAATCAGCTAATTCCATAATACTATTGAAAGATTTATCCTTTAAAGCACCGCAGCCATATATTAAATTCACAAAACTGTGCAGGTTTGCGCTAATAATATGCAATGGCCTTTTTTCCCATTTATGCTTTAGCAAAGCAAGTTTAATATGGTTTGCCCAAGATTCTGCATATATATGATGACCAATAACATTTCTCAACTCGGCAGAAAAGATTATTTCCTTTTTTTGCTCATTAATAGATTCCTCAATAGCCACTTTTCCGAGCCAATAGACCAAATGATACAGGCTGTTATTGCCTGAGCTTTTTTCAAATTTTTCTACGGCATCCTTAGTTTCAGCAACCGTTCTACCCAAAATATTGCTTAAATAAACCAAGGCCCTTTTGGATTCAATTTCATGTTCCTCATCCACATTCAAAACTATCTTTTCGATATGTTTCCAATCGCCAGATAATTTTTTATTCTCCAAAGCATGCCTCATAATTTTGGCGGCTTCTATGTATAGGAAAGTAAGATGGGTAAGAATATCATAAATATCACTCCTTCCCCTGGTCATCTCCACATACATTCTTTCCGAATCTATTCGATAACAGTTCCTCCTCCTTTTTAAGGGAACAATAGCTTGATGTCCACTTTCTTCCAAGCCTTCTCTTGCCACAAGATGGATTATTCTACATTCTTCAATCCCTTTTGGTAATCTTTCAGTTACATATAATAAGCCATCCAACTCCACCCTTTCCGGGTCTGCCATAGATCCGTAAATTTCGGGTTGTAAATCCATGAGGGATTTTACCAAAGCTTGGCCACTTAATCCCATAGGCTTATATGCCCCTCGGGTAATTAGATGCCGCATACTGATGTAAATTCTTTCTATAGCAGCTCTTGATTCTCTAGATCCTTTTTTGGAGTATGTCATTTATTAATTTACCCTAATTCAATTTATTAATTTCAATTTTCTATTTGTCCAAAACAAAAGGACTCCAAAAGAAATTTGGAGCCCCGCTATTCTCTACCTATTATCTTAATACATCTGTGGGGTGAAAAAGAATTCTTCTTCACAGATTTTACCATCCCTAACCTTATATACTGCAATTTCTTCCATAGACATTCTTGCTGCCCCTTTAAAGGTAACATCCATTTTCATAGAAACACTGAAGAAATTTTCAGCTACAACTGGGTCTGAAACCTCATTGCCATGAAATGCCTCCACGGACTCATTAAACTGTTTTTGTTTTAATCCAACTGCCTCAATTCCTGAAACTTCACCCATAGAATGTCCTTTGGGTTCTCTACTAATAATATCATCGGCATAAAGCTCTTTAAATGCTTGTTCATACTGCCCTACTCTGCAGAACTCCACCAATCTGTTTGCTACTTCTTTAGTTGTCATTTTTATGTTTTTTAGTTGATTTTAAAACTAAGAATTTAAATCCAATCAAATAGAACTATAGAACTTTTTATCTACAATTATTAATGTCTAGAAATTGTCCAATCATTGAAGAACTCTATTTTTGGAGCAAACTGAATTATGAAGATTTTTTCGAATTTAATTGGCGATGAACTTGGAATTCCTCCAAGCTCTGTTATACCTGTACTCGAACTTTTAGAAGGCGGTGCCACCATTGCCTTTATCGCTAGGTATAGAAAGGAAAGGACAGGAGGATTGGATGAAATACAAATCCAACAAATTTCGGAGTCATACAGCAAATATGAAGATCTTCAAAATCGCAAAAACAGCATACTAAAATCTATTAAGGAGCAAGGAAAACTTGGTGAAGAACTTGAAATTCAAATTAAAGAATGCTGGTCAAGTACTATTTTGGAAGATTTGTATTTGCCTTATAAGCAAAAAAGAAAAACAAAGGCAGACATTGCCAAAAAGCGAGGCTTAGAGCCATTGGCAGGCTCCTTAATGAAACAAAATATACAAGATCCAGAAATTTATGCAGCAAGATTTGTGAATGAAGAGCTACTCTCAGCGCAAGAAGCAATTTCTGGAGCAAAAGATATCATTGCAGAATGGGTCAATGAAAGAGTGTATGCTCGAAATTTAATTCGGAAAAATTTTAGCAGTTCAGCAATTATTGAATCTAAAGTTATCAAAGGCAAGGAGGAAGAAGGAATTAAATACAAGGATTATTTTAGTTTTTCGGAAAGTTTAAAAAGATGCCCAAGCCACAGAATTCTAGCCATAAGGAGGGGTGAATCTGAAGGTATATTGCGTGTTGGAATTAGCATTGATAAAGAAAAAGCCTTAGATCAATTGTTTCCCATTTTCATAAAGTCTCAAAATGCCTGTTCAAAAATTATTAAAGAAGCTGTTTCTGATTCGTATAAGCGGTTAATAAAACCTTCTATTGAAACCGAATTTAAAAATAGCTCCAAGGAAAAGGCAGATTTAGAGGCTATTAAGGTTTTCGCTGAAAATTTGAAACAGCTACTCTTAGCCCCTGCCCTTGGTCCCATTCGCACCTTGGCTATTGATCCAGGATTTAGAACTGGCTGTAAATTAGTTTGCCTAGATGAAAATGCCGGACTTCTTCATAATGAAACCATTTACCCACATCCTCCACAGTCTGAAGCAAATAAGGCTGCATCCAAAATTTCCAATCTTATAGAAGCCTATAAATTGGATGCCATAGCCATTGGGAATGGGACTGCAGGAAGAGAAACGGAAAGGTTTATCCAAAAATATGTTCGCTTTAAAAGGGATATTCAAGTTTATATAGTAAATGAAGCTGGAGCCTCTATCTATTCCGCATCAAAAATTGCAAGGGAAGAATTTCCAAAATATGATATTACCGTAAGAGGTAGTGTTTCCATAGGAAGAAGATTAATGGATCCCCTGGCGGAATTGGTGAAAATTGAACCCAAATCTATTGGAGTTGGACAATATCAACATGATGTGAATCAAACACATTTAAAATCAAAATTGGATAATGTGGTGGTTAGCGCCGTAAACAATGTTGGAGTTCAGCTAAATACAGCTAGTAAACATTTGCTGAGTTATGTTTCTGGGATTGGGCCCAAGATTGCCGAAAACATTATTGAATATAGAAGCAAACATGGATCCTTTACCAGCAGAATGGATCTTAAAAAAGTTAAGGGTTTAGGACCTAAAGCATTTGAACAAAGTGCTGGTTTTTTGAGAATTAAAAACTCTAAGAATCCATTAGACAATACAGCCATTCACCCAGAAAGTTACTCGGTTGTAAATAAAATCTGCCATTCCCTAAATAAAAACATTGAGGCCTTAATGGGTGATAAAAACTCCCTAGAAAAAATAAATATCCAAGATTATATAAATTCCGATTTTGGCGAACACACCCTTCATGACATAATTTCTGAATTGAGGAAAAATGGTAAAGATCCTAGAGGTGAAATCAAGCAGTTTTCATTTGATCCAGCAATAAAATCTATTGAGGATTTAAAAATTGGGATGATTTTAAAGGGCGTGGTTAGTAATATCACTAATTTTGGGGCCTTCGTAGATTTGGGTGTAAAACAGGATGGCCTTGTCCATATTTCCCAATTGGCAAATCGATTTGTAAGCGACCCTAATGAAATTGTTCAATTGCAACAAGTTGTTAAGGTAAAAGTTATGGAGCTTGATTTGGCAAGAAAAAGAATTCAATTATCAATAAAGGAGGCGGAATAACTAGCTTATGAAATTAGGAGATTATAATTTACTGAAAGTAGCTAGAGCTACCAGTGTTGGCGTATTTTTAGAAGATGAGTTTGAAGACTCTGTATTACTTCCACAAAAATGGGTTCCAAAGGATATTGAAATTGGCGATGAATTGGTGGTATTCCTGTATCTAGATTCTGAAGAAAGGTTGATAGCTACTACCCTAAAACCAAAGATTAAAGTAAATAGCTTTGCTTATCTAAGGGTAAAACAAACTACTGAAGTAGGTGCCTTTTTGGATTGGGGAATGGAAAAGGATCTCTTGGTTCCCTTTATTGAACAGGAAAAACGAATGGTGGAAGGTCAAAAATACATTGTTTATATGTATGAAGATGAAATGACGGGAAGACTAACAGGTTCTTCAAGATATAGCTCCTATGTGGAAAAGGAGGAAATTGAGCTTGAAGAAGGACAAAAAGTTAATATTCTTATCGCCTATCCTTCTGACTTAGGCTTTAATGTTATCATCAATGATAAATTTCTAGGACTATTATACAAGAATGAACTTTTTAAATCTGTAAGAATTGGGGATACTTGTGAGGCCTATATTAAAACCTTAAGGGAGGACAATAAAATTGATGTTGTTCTAGAAAAACCAGGCTATGCACAGGTTGAACCCAACTCTCATAAAATTCTTTTACTGCTAAGAAAACATCAAGGCTTTTTAGATTTAAATGATAAAAGCAGTCCTGAAGAAATTGTAAGAAGGTTGGAAATGAGTAAAAAAGCCTTTAAAAAAGCTATTGGAAACTTATACCGTCAAAAGATGATTAGCCTTGAAGAAGATGGAATTCACCTACTTTAAATGAAAAGGGCTTTACTAGCCTTGAAAATTCACCTTTTTATGACTAGCATCACAATAAGGCTTATTTTTAGATTCCCCACATCTACATAGCGCCACAGGTTTATCCTTGTTTTCTACCCTTCCTGAAGCAAAAGACAATTTTAAAGGTCCTTGAACCAAGAGTGGACCATTTTCCAGTATCTGAATTTCCATAGTATTTGATTTTAAAACTGCATTTTTAGGTTTTTGATTTTCAAAGCTGAGGGCACCTGATGGGCATTTTTCAATTTGAAGTTTGATTTTTTCTGCATCCTCCTCTTTTGGGTCAATCCAAGGCTTCCTCTTTGGATTAAACACTCTGGGTAGGGCTTTAAAGCAATTTTCAGAGTGAATACAAAGCTGTGGTTTCCATATTATGCTTAGATCATCAGTTGAATACTTCTTTACAATTTCCATCAGTTTTTGTTTTTTTTAAAGGTAAAAGAAAAGGCTAGCATAATTCTAAATCAGGCTATCAAAATAAACATCTCTTTAATTTTTTATAGGAAAATTAATCTGTCTACTTTTGCAGCCTCAAAAAATCGGCAAAATGGTTTCAGCGAATAATATTTCCCTTCAATTTGGTAAACGTGTTCTGTTTGATGAAGTTAACATCAAATTTCACGGCGAAAATTGCTTTGGTTTAATTGGTGCGAATGGTGCAGGAAAATCCACTTTTCTAAAAATTCTTTCTGGGGAAATAAGCCCAACAAGCGGAAATGTGGTTATTGAGCCAGGAAAGAGAATGGCCGTTTTAAGTCAAAACCACTTTGAGTTTGACGAATGTACTGTTCTCAATACAGTGATTATGGGTCATAGTACATTGTGGAAAATAATGGAGGAAAAAGATGCTATTTATGCCAAAGCAGATTTTGACGAAAAAGATGGAATAAGAGCTTCTGAATTGGAAAGTGAATTTGCAGAAATGGATGGTTGGAATGCCGAATCTGATGCTGCAGCACTCTTAAGTGGATTGGGAATTAGAGAAGCAGATCACTATAAACAATTAAAGGAATTAGAAGGTAATCTAAAAGTAAGGGTATTACTTGCTCAGGCCCTTTTTGGAAATCCAGATATCCTTATCCTCGATGAGCCTACCAACGATTTAGATTTAAAAACCATCACCTGGTTAGAAGACTTTTTACTAGACTTTAAAAACACGGTAATTGTTGTTTCTCACGACCGTCACTTTTTAGATACCGTATGTACCAGTATTGCTGATATCGATTACGGAAAAATTAAATTGTTTACTGGAAATTATACCTTCTGGTATGAAAGTAGTCAGCTTGCCCTTAGGCAAAGAGCGTCTGCCAATAAAAAGGCAGAAACTAAAAAGGCGGAATTACAAGATTTTATTTCCAGGTTCAGTGCAAATGCTTCTAAGAGTAGACAAGCAACAAGTAGAAAAAAATTACTGGAGAAAATTAACCTTGACGATATCCAAGCTTCATCAAGAAGATATCCTGCCATTATTTTCAATCAATCTAGAGAGGCTGGTGATCAAATTTTGGAGGTTGAGAACCTCTCTGCTTCCTCCGATGGTGTTGTTCTATTCAAAAACCTAAGTTTTAAAATAAATAGAGGTGATAAGATTGCTTTTTTAAGTGATAACAGCATGGCCACTACTGCTTTGTTTCAAATTTTGGCAGGAGAAAGAAAAGCAGATTCTGGAAGTTTTAATTATGGCCAAACGATCAGCAAAGCCTATCTGCCAAATGAAAATGCCAAATATTTCGAAACAAAAGATAGTCTTATTGATTGGCTAAGAGAATATTCTGAGAATAAGGATGAAGTTTATGTACGTGGTTTCCTTGGTAAAATGTTATTTACTGGTGAGGAAAGTTTAAAATCTGCCAGTGTCCTTTCAGGAGGTGAAAAAGTTCGATGCATGCTTTCAAAAATGATGTTAGCAGAAGCCAACCTCTTAATAATTGATGAACCTACCAACCACCTTGATTTAGAGTCTATTCAGGCCTTTAACAATGCTTTGGTAGATTATAAGGGAACTGTTTTCTTTACCTCCCATGACCATGCCTTTACCCAAACTGTTGCAAACCGAATTATTGAAATAGGTTTAGACAATCATTTGGATAAATTAATGGAATACGACGATTATATTGCGGATTCTAAAATTGCAGTACAAAGGGAAAACCTGAAAAGTACCCATTCGCATAGCCTTGTTTAATCTTAGTTTAAAAGAAAGAGTTCAACAAGCTTGTATCCAAAAGATAAATGGTCAATTGGATATGCTTCAAAATGCTATTAACCGCGCCCAAGAATCACTTGATTCTGAGTCTAAAAGCAGCGCTGGCGACAAACACGAAACAGGCCGGGCCATGGCTCAGTTGGAAATGGAAAAGTTAGGTGGGCAATATGAAAGCGCAAGAAAGTTATTACTTATCGCCAATCGCTTAAACTATAGAAAGAACCAAAATACTATAGCTGCAGGTAGTCTGGTTTTGACAGATAATTTCATTTATTATATTTCAATAGGACTTGGAAAAGTAGATTTTAAATTTGATGAAAAAGAAATCTATACTATTTCTCCTGCCTCTCCTCTAGCCCAGAATATTCTGGGATTGCAAAAGGGTAATTTCTATAGCTTAGCCGGGAAAAAATTCCAAATTTTGGATTGTATATAATTTCAATTCTCAGAAATTTCGAAAATCTGGAATACAAATAATTTTAATTTTCCTACGAATAATAAAATAGGGCTTTTATATAATAATATGGCAATGCCCAAGGCTTGAAGGCAGACTAAGTTTACATCGTAATACAAACACAAAAACACACACGATGAAAACAACAATTAAATTATCCAGTCTTGCCATTCTCCTTAGCCTCAGCATTATAAGCTGTTCTCAATCTAACCAAGAAGAAAAGGAAAAAGTAATTACCCAACAGCTGGTTAGCCAATCTGTCCTGAATAATGTTCGATTAGCGGATGGCATGGCTTTGAAGCTTTCCATTTCTACTCGATGGAAAATTGAAAATCAGAAAAAATTCATGGAAATATTTGGTTCTAAAGGTAATTATGACAGTTTGGTTTTAATGCCTAGACAAAAGGAATTGGCCAACAATATTTCCAATTTATATGAAAGTGTAGATTCAGTTTTTACCACTCAAAGACATAAATACATCAAAGACCTTAAAGCTTATATCAGTGAAAATTTAGGTGAAGAGAATGTGAAAATTGAAGATGTTATTATTGCCCATATAGAATTTCCTGCGGCCTATGTTCAAACGAAGGAAAGGCTAGCATTACAAGAGCAGGAGCTAAAAAGAATACGCAAGCAAAGTGTAATAGATCTTGAAAATGCTGAAGCTAACCGTAAAAATGCCATAGCACAAGGGGCGGTAAATGTGGAACAAGCCAAGCTCAATGCTGAATTGGAAAAAATTAATGCTATTACCGAAAATAGTAGAAGAAAATCGATGCTCGCTCGTGCTGAAACTGAAAAGCAAGTGGCAGAAAAAAGAGCAGAATCAGAAGCGCGCAGACAGGTTTTATTAGCTCAGGCAGATGCTGAAAAGCAAAAATTATATGCCAGTGCTGATTTGGATAAAAAGAGCAAATTGAAAGATTTAGAAGTGAAAAATCAAAAGGAATTGAACCAATTGGCATTGGAAAATGAAAAAGAAAAAGATTTGATGATGTTTGATCAAAAAATGAAAATGGCCAGTTTATTTAACCAAAACCCAAACTATGCTAGCTATTTAATAAACAAACAATTGGCCGAAAGTGTAGAGATAGCAGTACTTCCAACTGGCACGGATCCCAATGTATTCTCCGGCTTATTAAACAATAGCATGGGTATTAAAAAATAACAGCTAGCCAAAATGAAAACTCGTTTTCATGTGTTCGTTCATCATCCGGTGAATGTAGCCGTCAGCCCACAAAGCTGGCGGCTTTTATTTTAGACTAGAAATTACCTGAACCACTTCCGCCCTCTTCCGTGCAGAAACAGGGATACTAGTATTATCATTCATCAAAATATAACCACCATCAGATTTTATGAATTCTTTTACATGAAGAAGATTTATCAAATGTGATTGATGAGTTCTTAAAAATCCAGAACCCGTAAGGATTTGATCGTAAAACTTCAAGGTTTTGGTTACTAAAACCTGGTGCTTATCCCTAAAATAAAAGGTGGTATAGTTTACACTTGATTCGCAGCGAATAATATCTTTAAGCTCACAGATATGGATTTTCTCCGCCGTATGAAGGGCAATTTTTTCCAGGCTTTGAGAATTGGAAACACTATCTCGCAATAAATCAACTTGCATTTGGTCATCCCCTAACCTTTGCGATACTGCTTTTTTCACTGCTTTTATCAACTCCTCTACATCAATAGGTTTGAGTAAATAATCTACTGCGGAAAACTTAAAAGCTTTTATAGCATGTGCATCGGAGGCGGTTGTGAAAATAACTTTAAAATGAATTTCATCCAGTAATTCCAAAATGTCAAATCCACTACCATCATTCATATTGACATCTAGGAAAACAATATCTGGCCTTAATTTTTTGATGATTTTCAATCCAGAAACAACACCTTCCGCTTCTCCTATAATCTCTATATCAGGACAAAAACTAATAAGATCTCTTTTAAGAAAATCTCTTGCTTTAACAATATCGTCGATGATTATAGCTTTTTGCCTTTTATTTTCCATTCTCGGCTAATTTATAAATCCTAATTTTCTAAAATGGGAATTCTCAAAACAAGCTTTGTTCCCCTGCTATTTCCTTTTTCATCTATCAAATCCTGAATTTCAATACAAGACTTTCCAGAGCTTAGAAATTCCAATCTTTCCGAAGTTACAGCCAAAGCTGTAGATTGATGAAGCCGGTTGGAAGTTTTATTTATTTGGGCGGATTTTTTTCTACCTACGCCATTATCTTCAATGCTACATTCTAAAACATCTTGAAGATCGCGAAACTCTATTTTAATCTTCCCCACCTTCGATTCTAAGTGATTGATTCCATGAATGATAGAGTTTTCAATAAAGGGTTGGATGATCATAGGTGGAATTTTAATAAACTCCCTTTCTATATCTTCTGGGATATTAAACTCGTATTCAAAGCTATCTTCATTTACAAATTTTTCTATGGCCAAATAATTTTCAAGAGTTTCAATTTCTGCATCCAAGCTGATTTCATTTTGCCTTGAATTTTCCAAAATCTGCCTCATTAATCTCGAAAATTTAGAAAGATATTCTCTAGCTACCTCCTCCTCCTTTGTGGCAATTAGGGCTTGAATAGAATTTAATGTATGAAAAATGAAGTGTGGATTCATTTGTAATCTAAGCGCCTTTTGCTCTAGAATTAGCAAATCCTTTTCCATTGATATTTTCTCCTGTTTGGCCTTAGACTTTCTTTTTATAGATCGAAAGCGCAAAGTGAAAATTAGGAGGAGAATAATTATTCCAAACAGGATGTAAGACAAAATAAACCAATCTTCCTTCCATACGGGTTTTTCAATGGTAAAAGGGAATTCTATGGGTTTTTCATTCCAAACTCCATTTTCATTTACAGAAAGAACCTTAAAACTATAGACCCCAGGTTTTAAGTTCGAAAAGTTTACAGATCTCCTTTTCGCTGCTGGCGACCATTTATTATCCAATCCTTCCAAAATCCATTTATAGGCGACCTTTTTAGCAACAGTTTGTGTAATTCCTATAAACTCAAAAGTTAGATTGTTTTCATGATATGGGAATTTTATTCCATGAGAATTATTTCGAAAATATTGGGTTTTCCGATAATCTGTATAATCCAGATTTATAGATGTAAAATTGAGAACTGGAGCTTTTTGATTCGAAATTCTAACCTCAGACAAGTATTTCTGTAAGCCATTTATGGTTCCAAACCACATATCACCATTAGGCTCGCTTTGTACTGAGTTTATATTGGTTTCGAGTCCTGTAAAACCCTCCTCCAATCCATAATGGAAAAATTCAAGAGGCCGCCCTTGTTCATCAAGGTTAAATTTATCTAAGCCTTTTTCGCTACCCAACCAGAGATTTCCCAGGGCATCAAATTTTAATAGATAGATATTTAAAGAGGTCAAATTATCATTTCCTTGAAAAGTCAAAACTTCAGCATCTTCCTTGTAAATTGAAAGAATATTAAGTCCTTTATTACTCCCTATCCATAATCGACCCTGCCTATCTTCATCAATTGATCTGATAGTTTCAGATAATAGGCCATCCCTAATTTTAAAGTTTTTAATAATACTATCGTTTTGAATATAGCCTAGTCCACCAAAACGACTAGCATACCATATCCTACCGATGCTATCTTTATGTAGATGTATTATGCGATTAGAAGCTAATCCATGGGATTGTCGGTAGTTCCGGAATACAGGGCTTCCTAGGCTATCAAAATGACTAAGGCAGCTAATTCCTCCGCCACTGGTGGCTAGCCAAATTCTCCCCTTATCATCCTCAATGATATCCTTTACCCAGTTTCCTGCTGAACCCTTTCTTGTAGTATAAAAAACAAAGGTATCCCCATTAAAAAGGGCCATACCCGATCCTTCTGTACCTAGGTATACTACTCCATTCTTAGCCTGATAAATGGCCTTAACCTTTGTATCGGTAAATCCGGAGTCTTGTCCATAGCGCAGCGCTTTATTATCTTTAAACAAGCTTACACCGCCGGCGCTAGAGCTGAGCCACAAGGAGTCTCCTCTTCCTTCTAATGCATAAATATAATTGCCCTTTAAACCATTATTTCTATTAAAAATCTGGAATTGCTGACCAGAATATTTACTTATTCCTCCTCCTGAAGTTCCAATCCAATAGTTTCCCCATGAATCTTTAAAAAAGGTATTTACAAAATCATTGGCCAGTCCTGAGCTTTCTTTTAATTGACTAAAACTGCTATCAGAAGGATTATAAATGCAAATACCGTGATTAACAGTCGCTATCCATAAAAGAGATGAATCATATAAATACAGGTCATTGGCAATAAGCTTCTCATTGATATCCAGGCCTGGAGCTTGGGAAATTTTATCATCCTTAATATAGTTAATACCATTTCCATAGGTACCAACCCAAAGTCCTCCCAGAGTATCAAAACAAAGAGATCTGACCAAATTTCCAGAAAGGCCGTTTTTCTTATTGAAATATTGGATTTCCCCATCTCTAAGGTGAGCTAGTCCAGCATCACTGGCAATCCACAAATCTCCGCTAGGACCTTTCTTGATTCTGGAAACATCCCCTTTTAAAAGCAGACCATTGGGAGAAAATGGTATCAATACTGAGTCTTTTATGCTGTACAGGCCTTGATTAGTTCCTACGAGAATACTGTCTTTAGTGAAGCTCTCTAGTGCTGTGATTTTCAATTTTGAAAAATCAGATTTTATGGTTTTAAAGCTATCCCCTTCAAATACATTTAGGCCATTGGAGCAACCTATCCATAATTTTTCATTTTGATCTGCAAGCAAACAATGGATATAATTACTGGAAAGCCCATCCTTTTCGCTGTAGGTTTGAAACTCCATCCCATCAAAACGACTTAAACCCCCCCCATTGGTGGCCATCCATAAATAAGCTTTGTGATCCTCGGCAATACTATAAACCTGAGATTGGGCTAGGCCATCATTTAAACTGAGATTTGAAAATTGAAATTGTTGAGACCTGAGGGTGTTATTAAAAAGTAAAAACAAGCAAAGAGTTAAAATAAAATCAAAGGAAGAGCTTGTCCAATTTTGATGGTAATTATTTTCAAGGGCTATTTTACTTTTCGGAAACAATGTTTAATTTTATGGTTTAAGTAGATTTAGTTAAACAACTAACAAACAGATGCTTTTGATTATTTACTCTTGGGAGAAAGAATTATATTGCCCATAAATTTAAGTTGACTTTTATTAAAGGCCACTTCATTTTTATCTTCTATTTTCACCATCCCTACTTTAAAATATTGAGATTTACCTGTGAGGATATAAAATTCATTATTAGCGGGTTTAACTACAATTCTTCCATGTTTTTCTTCGGAGTAGGCTTTGGAGTCCATTTCAAACAAATACCAATTTACATCTCATCTATCACTAGTCTTTTTATGAGTTTACCCTTTAGAGGTAGTATTTTACCTATGCTTGTTTTTCCTTTGAGTGGTGCTTTCATAATCAATTCCAGTCCTAGGTATTCCGGTTGTTGATTAAATAGGGGTTTTACGAGATCCTTATTTAGTGAGATGGGTGCAATATAACCTTGAACGATATTGGTACTATTAAAACTCAGAACAAGATAAATAAGGATGAAAGTATAATTATAGGCCGAATTCATCAGGAAATTATTGGCAGCTACTTGGTCATTGAGGATATAAATGAAGCTGTAGCCTGCGAATAATATGAATAGTAGCAAGTTGAAAAGTTTGGTTTTATTGGCTACAACATCAAGATTTTTCTCTGGGTGATAGTATTGGGAAATATTGATAAGATTATTCTTCATAATGGCAAAAAGGTGAATACTAATAAGGAAGAATACGAGGGTAAACCAAAAGAAATAGCCATTTTGGAGACCTAAACTAGAAAAATCAAAAATCAACCAAAAATCGTAGAAACCATGGGCAAGAGCTGCTAGTCCAAAACCGATAAAAAAGGCTTTAACCATACTTTTCCCTCTATACCTCGCCATGGCCATAGAATAACAAATAATTCCCGTATCGAACATATGGCTAACGCTGGCAAATAATGCTCTACCACTAAGGGCTGTAAGATTGGTAGATTGTAGGTATTGAATGTTTTCGATGAAGGCAAATCCCAAGGCAGAAACAGCTCCAAAAAGGATGAAATCAAAGGGTTCATCCATTTGTTTGCTGAAGAATAAAATAATCAGCACTGGAATAATTTTTACAAATTCCTCGGTGGCCCCAATTCTAAATACAACATAAAGGATATCATTAAAAAGCTGATTATTCTCTCTTAAACCAATGGCCTCCCAGAAAGGAACGAAAGTGAAAACCAAAAAGGTAGTTGCACAGGCCATTATAAAAGTTAGAAAAATATAGATGAATTTTTCCTTTTCATAAATATCCAACCAACTGATGAATAAATACCAACCAAAGGATACTAAGCCAGAAAGAATTATTGCAAAATAAAAATTGAGGTTTAAGCCTTCTGTCCACGAAAAATCAGGAGGGCGAATTTGAAAATAATCATTGATTAAATAAATGGGAACCAGGATGATGATGAGGGTGAATATTAATCCTGTATAGTGGATTTTAACCGCCCTAGCATCCTTTATTTGTTTGGAGAAATTAAAGTCATCCCACCATACATAGGTGAAAATAAAAAGAGGGAGTAGAAAAAAAAACATCTAGTTGATTTGAGCGAGGAAAAAACTTCCAAGCAGCAAATTAACTAAATGCTTTAATTAATGGACTATAAAAATGGCCTTTTTCAAGGCTTGTGTTTAGTACCTACGTCTTTTGGACTTTGATCTATCACCCTCAAATTTTCCTCTTTTGCCTTTGTCGCCTCTATCCTTTCTTTTTCTGGATCCACCGCCAACACCACCACGAGAAGAGTTATCATCATCGCGGTTTAGCCTTACTGTACGACCATTATATTCTAAATCTTTGGAGGCAAGTTTGGGAGCAGCATCGGCTTCAATATCAAAAAATGAATGCATCCTTTGGATATTTATTCGACCAATATCATCGCCCTTTACTCCGGTTTCATCACAGATATATCTCAATAATTTACCCTTATTAAAATCATCCATTTCACCTACTCCAATGAAAAAGCGTTGTTTATTTTCATCACCTTGTCTGGGGCCTCTATCACGCCCACGACCTCTATCATTATCACGTCCTCGGCTTCTTCCACCGCGATCTCTACCTCTAGACCCGCTATCATTACCACCTTTATCAAAATCTAAATTGATAATCTGATCGGGCTCGTCTTTTATTGATGACAATTCCTTCGCTACTAGTTTGGCGATAAGTTCTTCGTGACTAATATCTCCTAAAAATTTATAGGCTTGTGAAAGAGCTTCAGCAGGAATGTCTTTTTCCACTTCAAAATTCGCAATATGATCCGCCCAACGTGCGATTCTATTACTGCTAATTTCTTTCATACTAGGAATATGAGCTTTTGAAAATCTGATTTTCAGTTTATTTTCTAGCATACTCATTTTCCTTTTATCCGAGCGAGTTACCAAGGAAAGGGAAATACCTTTTTTTCCAGCTCTTGCGGTACGTCCACTTCTATGAGTATAGTATTCAGGATCATCAGGAAGGGCAAAGTGCACAACATGGGTGAGATTATCAACATCAATACCTCTTGCGGCCACATCTGTAGCTACCAATACTCTTAGGGTTCCAGAACGAAACCTTTTCATAACGGCATCCCTTTGTGCTTGAGAAAGATCACCATGCAATGGTTCTGCTGCATAACCTGCCTCTACTAAGGCTTCCGCTAAATTTTGAGTGTCGCGTTTTGTTCTACAAAAAACTACTCCATATAAATCTGCATCATAATCTAAAAAGCGCTTTAGAACTGAAGGTTTTTCAGAAGCTTTAACATTTACAAATTGATGCTCAATATTTTCGTTTACAACAACCCCTGTATTGGAAATTACCTCCTTGGGATTATTCATATAGTTTTTAACCATTCCCTTGATTTCTCTGGGCATGGTAGCAGAAAACAACCAGGTAGTTTTGTCTTCATGGGTAAAAGAAAGAATTTTATCTAATTCATCCTTGAAACCCATATTTAGCATTTCATCTGCCTCATCCAAGATTAAAAACCTTAGTTGATCTAATTTCACCGCTTTTCGCTCCGCAAGATCAATCAGTCTACCTGGAGTTCCAACGATTATTTGTGCTCCTCTCCTTAGTTGAGATATTTGTGTTTGAATGCTAGCTCCTCCATAAACACATACTGTACTTAATTTTCCTAAATATTTGGAATAGGCCTCCAACTGAACGGCAATTTGTTGAGCCAATTCACGTGTTGGTGCTAAAACCAATGCTTGTGTTGCACGATCATCAAAATCTAATAATTCCAATAATGGTAATCCAAAGGCCGCAGTCTTTCCTGTGCCTGTTTGAGCTAAACCTATAAAATCACCGTCTTCTTGTAATAATATGGGAATGGTTTGTTCTTGAATTTTGGTAGGATTTTCGAATCCCATTTCTTCCAAAGCTTTAAGAACATTACTTGATAGGCCTAAGGCCTTAAAATCTGTCAATTGTAATAACTTAAAAATGAGGCGCAAAGATACGCTTTGTTTATGGAAATGAAATTATTCCATCATTTTAATCTCTAAGCTAAGTGTCAACAATTTACTGTTTGTAAAATTGGGCTCTATAGACCTAGAAATAAATTCATTTTAACTTAATCAAAAGACAGCTGTAAATCTCAGTCCATTAGGGATTAGAGCCTTATAAATCCATTCCAGGCTATTTTAGTGAGGTCCAATCATTTCTATTCTGGCCTTTAGCAAATAATAGCTTAGCAAAACCCAAAGTGAAAAGAAATGCTAAAAGGCAGGGTATTAATCCAAGTGCTATTTCCTCATCTATCGCCAATGAGGGTTGATTACGAGCAATAATGGCCAAAACAAGGTAAATCGAGCTCAGCATAAAATGAATATCCAAAATTCTATTGGTTTTATCTCTTTTAAAAAAATAAACCAAGCTGAAGATAAATTGAAAAATACCTAGTACTAAATGTGATATTAAACTGTAAAATGAATCGCCTAAAACGGGTTGATCCAATATGAAATAAGAAAAACTTATGCCTAGACCTATTAAGTTGAAAAGAAAAATTATTTGTTTCATTGTTTAGTTTTTTGGTTTTGTGATTCTATTTTTCAGATTGTGCTTTTTTGTCAAGCACAAACTCCCTCCTGCTGTTTTCAAATTTTTTGGCATTTCGTCCTTCGATCTTAAAAACCAATTTACCTGCTCCATAACTAAAAAGAAGGCCTATAAAAAACGGAAGCCAAGCAATAAATAAAATCCGATGCTCTTGGAAAATTTCCTCTTCCAGACCGAGAATCATAAATAAATATAGAATAACTACAACAAAATGAAGGTCTAGGTAAATATTTCTTTTGCTTCTTTTTAAAATTTGAATAAAGCTCATGCTTATTTGAAATAAACCAAGAAGAAAAAGCAATGAAAGTGCCGCCATAAGGCCGCTATTGGTGAAAATATCATGAAGTAGAAACAGAAAGCTAAAAAACATTCCTATCAGATTCATATGGATTAAAAAACGATTCATAGTCAGGATATTTGGCCCCTCCCTTGGGAGGGGCATATTCACTATTTATAAAGAGCTTCAATTTTTTCTTCCTCAACATGTCTTTTCCTTAGTCTGTAGAAAATGAAAATATTGGCAAAATGCATGGCTCCTAAAATCAAGATTATAACACCTACTTTTTTACTTAAAGTTTCGATAAGAACCCTGTAACTGTCTATCATTTCAGTATTACTAAGTGTGAAAACCGCATATCCGATATTTATTAAATAGAATCCTACTAGTAAAAGCTGGTTTACGCTTTGGGCTAGTTCCAAATTTTTCTCAAATATATCCACTAGGAAAATCTTTCCGTTTTTAAAGAGCATATGCCCTACCCAAATAGTTAGTACTATGGTGATGGGAAGGTAAATGAGGTAACTTAAGACATGTAAATTCATAATTTCTAATTTTTATACTTGTTTAACTTATTGGATTTTCAAAAAATATTGAAAGTTTGATTTAAAAAAATATTTACTTCAAAAAGCCCATTAATTTACGTTTCCACCATTTGGGTTCTGAATCTCCAAAGGCACTAAGTAAACTGTTGATTTGTTTGGTCATTTCATACATATCGGCACTGAAAGTCTTCAACTCCCTTTCCATTTCACCATCTCCATCTATATCTTTTAGTACTTCGAGCATGGAGACTACAGGACTTAATTCTCTTCGTTGCCTTTCCTTGGCAATTCTTCTTGCTATTGTATAGGTATCCTTCACGGCTATGAAAAACTCCTTCCTATCCCCTTTTACGTATATTTTCTGCACCAGTGCCCAGTCCACTAAAGCTCTGATATTCATATTGGCATTTCCACGAGAGATCTGCAATTCTTCCATTACATCATCGGTGGTCATGGCATTTGGACTCAAAAGCAAAACAGCATGAATCTGCGCCATGGTTCTATTTATGCCCCATTGTGTGGCTAAATTCCCCCAGGTTTGAATAAATTCTTCTCTTGCCTCTTCGTATTGCATGGGTCAAAGATAAAAAACTTTTTCAATTTTCAAAAAATATTGAAAATTAAATAAGTTTACTTTTTGGTTCTATTATTTTTGTGGGCCATGAATTTAAAACAACAACTGTTAAAAGAGCATTCAAAGGAGAATAGTTTATTGATTTTCAATTACCTTCTAGAGAATCCTTGGGAATTTGACCTATTAATGAAAATCTTCACCGAAGAAGATTACAGGCTAAATCAGAGATCCGCTTGGGTAATAGGAATGATAGGTGAAACTAAAAGTGAGTGGCTTCTGCCCTATTTCCCTATTCTTTTAGACTGCCTGAATAATCCAAATCACGATGCTATTTCAAGGAATATTTATAGAAGTTTTCAATCTTTGGAAATTCCTGAAGAATTTGCAGCCCAAACTTATAACCTCTGTATCAGGGATTTATCCAATACCAAAACTTCCGCAGCCATTAAAGTTTTCGCTATGACAGTAGCTTTTAATATTAGCAATAAGCACCGAGAACTTCAACAGGAGCTTTCCTTTATTATAGAGGAACAGATATCCTATTCTAGCGTAGGATTTGCATCTAGAGCCAGGAAAATTTTAAAAGCGATATCTAATGGAAAGAATAAATATTAGTCAAATCGACGGTTAGGAACATAGTCCTCATCATTGTCTGCTGGAGCCTTAGATCTTTTACTAGCTTCTTTAAGTAAACTCAAACGTATTCCCAAACTAAACTCCATTCTACTTAAATCCTGGCTTTCAACATTCAATATTAGTTGTGGATTTACAGCTTCATACGCTGGACTGCTTAGGGTACTAGAGACATATTGAGCTTTGAAATTTAAATACAAATTCTGGCTTAAACTCAACTCAAAGAAGGCACCAAGTCTGAAAGAAAAATCTCCACCATCGAGAATAAAATCATCAACAATAAAATGACCCACATTTCTGTAATAGAAATAATCTAAACCGATAAAATAGCCAAGGGAAAACGCTTCTTTACGTACAAGGCTTTTTTCTGCTGTTATACCCAGGGTTCTTAAAGTAATATCATCTTCTAAAAATCCCGCAAAAGTATCGGTGGGAGAGATAGCGACAATATTTTCTGTTTTTGCTTGTGCAGTAATTTGTGAGGCTGACAAGCTAAATGACCAACTGTCATTTCTATGATAAACTATTCCTAAATCATAATTATAGGTATTTCTCCATTGTTGATTGTGTTTTATCAATACTTCTTCGAAATTGGATTCTCTGAAGGTAAAACTCGTATAACCAACACCTGCATGTAAGGATAAAAACCTTTGTTTCTTGGGAAGATCGCTACTGGACTGTGCCTTTAACTGAAAAAATACCAAAGAAAATATTACAATAGAAATTATCGAAAATTTGGTTTTCATTTATTGGCTCTTTCTAGAATATGGGGGTTTTTATGAAAAATAGATAAAGCCAAAGGGCATGATGCCTGTATTTTGAGGTGGTTTTCCATGGCATAATTTACCGCATAAATTACCAATAATCGCCCTTCATCCTCCAGGTTCATATCCGGTAATAACTGACCTTTCGTTTCAATAATTATCAGACTGTCCTTGGAGCATGAGCAAGTTAAGCTTGCTAAAGTTCTACCTTCTTTTTCAAGATAAAATTCGGCAGAACCGGCTTTAATTAATTCAGTAATTTTCATGACCAAGCATTTTTCAGCTTATCAAACGTACATAAAATACATTATAATAACTAGATAGATAATCCAAAAAGGTCTAGGTTCTTCAGGATTTGAGCCAAATAAAAACTTACTAATCCTAAAAAAGGCTGGTCTATTATGGGCTATTAGATTATACAGTCTATCGCTGAAAAGTCTAAACCATGCATAGCTTTCATAGAATTTATTGAGGAAGCCCCAAACCGAACCATGGCTTAGTGTTTTATAAGCTGATTGTGGACCAGAAAATATTCTCCCATCCTTGTCAATAAGTCTACTTGCTTGTTTAAAATGCTGAATATCAATATCTGGAAATTGTGAATGTGCATCTTGGTAGGGAATATACTCTACTCTATCCTTAGTGATTTTCGCCCATCTTATGGTCCAATACTTACAAAATCCGCATTCTCCATCCCAAACCATTATGGCCTTATCTTTTGGTGGGTATAGAGTTTTATCAATTTTAGAAAACATTTGATTCTAATTTGGAAAAACCTCCAAAGCCATATTATAGGAGCTTTCAAAGGCTAAGGGATTGAGATGGTGAACCAGCTTTTTCTCCTCAGCAAATGTCAGAAGATTTTCCATGGGCATATTTCCAACTAATTCGTCGGCTGCCATTGGGCAGCCTCCAAAACCTTTTATGGCTCCATCAAATCTCCGGCAACCGTTATCATAAGCTGCAACAATCTTTTCTCTCCAATTATGAGGTGCAGTATGTAAATGTGCGCCAAATTCTACATTTGGAAATGCTGGGATTAAATTGGAAAACAATTGACTAATACTATCTGGATTAGAACTTCCGATGGTATCTGAAAGTGATAAAATATTCACTCCTAATCCGGCAAGTTTTTCACAAAAATCCAAGACAATGTCTACAGACCAGGGTTCATTATAGGGATTCCCAAAACCCATTGAAACGTATACCACCAGCTCCTGCTGAGAATCTTGGCAGATATTTAATAATTTCTGAACGAGCTTTAAGGAGTCGTTTATACTACTATTGGTATTTCGTTTTTGAAATATTTCTGAAATAGAAAAAGGAAAACCTAGGTAGCTAATTTCCTTAAATTTTGAAGCTTCTAATCCTCCCCTTTCATTGGCTACTATGGCCAATAATTTTGTAGAACTGGATTTTAAATCCAAATTTTCTAAAACCTCTTGGGTATCCACAAGTTGAGGAATGGCTTTTGGAGATACAAATGAACCGAAATCCAAGGTATCAAAACCTACTTTTAACAAAGAGTTTATATACCTAATTTTCTTTTCGGTAGGAATAAAATCATGGATCCCCTGCATGGCATCCCTAGGACATTCAATAAGTTTTATACTATCTTTTGCAACCACTTTAAGATTTTTTAGGTACTCTTTTCAATGCCTCTGTAAAATACTTCCAAAACTTGGCAACCGAAGCGATATTAACTTTTTCATCTGGTGAATGAGGATGGCGAATGGTGGGTCCAAAGCTAATCATTTCCATATCTGGATAGTTTTGTCCTAATAAACCACATTCCAATCCTGCATGACAAGCAATTACTCTTGGCTCTTCTTTAAACAGTTCTTTATAAAGATCATGCATTAGTCCCAACATTGGAGCTGAAGGATCTAATTTCCAACCTGGATAGGAACCACTGTGCTCTACCTCTGCTCCTATTAAATGAAAGGGAGCAGCAACGCTATAGGCTGTGTCCATTTTTGCCAGTTCTCTATCACTCCTTGTAAGACATTTTACCACTGCTTTACCAGCCTGCACCTGAACCCGTGCCATACTATTTGAACTTTCTACAAGATCATCCACATCTGGACTTAATCGTCTTATGCCTTCATGGCTACATTGAATGGCCAAAATAAAACGCTTTTGATCTTCCTTATCCATTAGCATTTCTGGAAGATCAGTTTCGGATATACTAATTTCTAAATCTGGGTCAGTGGTACTAAATTCACTTTTTAGACCTTCGGTCATAGACGCAATATGCGCTTTAAAATCTGCAATTCGGCTTTTATCAATTGCCAAAATAGCATTAGACTCTCTTGGAATAGCATTTCTTAAACTTCCTCCATCTATGGAAGATACTTGAACGGAATAGTTCTCCAAAGCGCCCCAAAGTAAGCGGTTCATGATTTTATTGGCATTTCCTCTTCCATAGATGATATCCATACCTGAATGACCACCAAAAAGGCCTTTAACCTTTAACTCTAAACCAATTTGCTGTGAATTAGAATTCACTTCCTTATAATTCCAATTTACATTTGTATCAATTCCTCCTGCACAACCAATACTGAGTTCATCATCATCTTCGGTATCCAAATTCATTAAAATTTCACCTTTCAAAACTCCGCCTTTGAGATGATGTGCACCAGTCATTCCAGTTTCTTCATCGATCGTGAAAAGCGCTTCAAGAGCTGGATGTGCAATATCATTGGAGCTCAAGACCGTCATAATTGCAGCCACCCCCATTCCATTGTCTGCCCCAAGGGTAGTGCCTTTTGCTTTTACCCATTCACCATCAATATAAGATTGTATTCCCTGAGTATCGAAATCAAAATTGGAATCACCATTTTTCTGGTGAACCATATCGAGATGGGATTGTAATACGATGGGTCTCCTATCTTCCATCCCCGGACTTGCTGGCTTTTTTACAATAACATTACCTACCTCGTCTGTATAATAGTCTAAGCCCAATTTACTGGCGAAATTTTCCATGAAAGCAATTATTCGCTCTTCTTTTTTTGAAGGTCTAGGAACTGCATTTAAATCTTCAAAATGATTCCAAACTGCTTTAGGTTCTAATTCTCTTACTTCCATTAAAATATTTTTATCCGTTTAATTTTTGTTTATGAAGTCTGGATTTCTGAATAAATAGGTATCAGAAATTGGGAAATACTTCACTAATTCTAAATTCAAATCTGCAATACAGTATATATCCTCGGCAAATAAATAATAATAAGGATATGGTCCCTTTTCATTGCAAAACCGGAGGTCTGATCCTGGTAAAAAATTAAGCTCCTCCTTAAACCTATAAAAGTTTATGGTGGCATTCATATACTTACTTTTCCCAAGAACAAAATAATTTTGTTCATCTACAGAACGAATTTCCCGCAAATTTAACAATGCATTTCGAGTATCGGAGTGTTCTTTGAAATCTATCAAATAATTAAAATTTATGGACTGGCTAAAGTTAAAGACTGTGAAAACCATAAATACAATTACAAAAACCCTCTGTCCCCTTAAAAACCCTTTCTCATTTTTAAAATATTCTAGAACTCCAAAGATCAGAATTATGGAAAGTGGTAAGATGAATAGTGCTGTTCTTTCAATCAGGTAAGGCTTGGCGAATAGATGGTGCAACAGTATGGATCCGATAATTGGGCCTAAAAATATACTTAGATGAAAAAAGAGGGGGCTTATTTTATTCTTTGGATTTTTCTTCCAATTTTTAATAATTCCGGAAATTGCCAATATCAAAAAAATGAAAACCAACAAGGGAAAAAGACTTAGGAAAATTGGGGCATCTGTAAAATCATAAAGCATTCTTTTAGACAAGCTCAGGACGGTATCAGAATAGAAACTCTCTAGACCTCCAAAAAAGAACTCGCCCCTTTCTAACAACCTTTTTATGGGTTTGTAAAGCATTAGCAATCCTGCTAAAGGCAAAAATAATAAGGCTGTGAAATGGTTTATAGAGGATTTATTCTTATAAATTATAATGCCAAATGCCAATGCTAAAAAACTGATTAGCAGAAGAAGATAGGTGAAATTTGACCAAAGCATTAAAACAGAGAAAAATCCTAAAAGAATTAAGCTTTTGGTTTTTTGACTTTCCCAATAGCACAGCAAATGGTAATAAGCGGCCATCATAAAAGAGATGGATAGGCCATATCCTCTAGCGCAAACGAAATAATCAAGAAGATAGGGTTGAAAGTTTAGGGCTAAAAAGGCCCAAATAGCGTATTTTGGAAAAAAGCGCTTCAAGAGTTTAAAGCTCATTATCAAATAGAGCAAATGAGCCAATAAGACTGGAATTCGCAAGGCATATTCAGAAATGCCAAATAAATTCCATGAAATTTTCATTAATAAAGAATGCAGGATATGGTTGTTGGCTACCGGATCAAGATTCCAAAAGGTACTATTCCAATCCGACCGAACAAAGGCATTGAAAGTCCAACTTTCATCATATGTAAAAGCTAAAACAGCGGCCCTATAATGCACAAAAACCATAGCCACTAGGGCTATGGTTAGATAATAAATATTCTCTTTTTTAAACAATTTTACTTATCCCCAAGGATCAAAGGAAGTCCATCTTTTCCACTTCCAATTACTACAACTTTACTATTGCCGGATTTGGCCAATTCTAGAGTAGCTTCAATTCCCTTTTCCTTCAAAATTTTGTCGGTAAGAGAAGAGCTAATAATAGCATTTGCTGCGGCTTTACCTTCAGCCTCAATTCTTTGTCTTTCTGCTTCCTTTCTAGCTCTGGTAAGTTTAAACTCATATTCCAATGAAGCTTGCTCCTGCTCCAACTTTCTTTCAATAGCCTCTCTAAGCTTTTGTGGTAATTGAATATCTCTAATTAAAACAGCGTCTAAAACTATATCCTTCTCTTCGAGAGCTTTGGCAGTTCTTTGTTCAATTTCTTCCTGAATAGACTCTCTTTTCGTAGAGTATAATTCATCCGGTAGATATTTACCAATTACCTCCCTCGTTGCTGCTCTTATTTCTGGAACAATAATATTCTGATGATAATCCAAGCCAATTTCATCATGTAAATATCCTATTCTGCTTTCTACAGGTTTGTATCTATAAGACAATTCGGTATCGATAGTAAGTCCGTTTTTAGATAAAACGCTCATTTTTCCTACCGACTCTTGAATTTTTACATCGTATTTATACAAGTCATCCCAAGGTAATTTCAAATGAAAGCCTTGTCCATAAATTTGTTCCTTGTCCAAACCACCAGAAAACTTGCGAAATATTATTCCCTTTTCTCCTGGGTTTATGGTATAGGTTATTTGACTCCATGTTACTGCTAGCAATATAAGTATGGCGAAACCCGCCACTAAAAACACAGTCCTTTTCTGATTCATTTCAATAATTTTATTTTAATATTTCCCGAAGAATTTTCTAAAGCCCCATTCCAGGCCCAACAGGATCAGTAAAGTAAAGAAAATCCATTTCTTATTCAGCAAAGAACTGATATTTGTTTCCTCTCGCTGTATAGCTTTTGATGAATTGCTATTTTTCAAGGCCTCAATCATTTGATCTAATTGATCTGACTTGTAGAACTCCCCTCCTGTTTCTTTAGAAAGTTGCCTTAGAATTTGATGTCTTGCTACAAGATCTAATTGCTCTAAATCTGACTTTACCACTGAGAAACTTCCTTTCCTCGAAAATTCTTCCTCACCCAATTTGGCAAATGCTTTCCAGTTGTAATCACCTTGTGCTAGTTTTCCAATATTAGACTTATAGGCCAAGGCTGTTTTCCCTAAGGTATAATTATAATTTTGCCCCTCGCTAGATTGAATTTCTATATTTACTTCTGCCTGATTACTTAATTCTAGGGATTCATTGTATAATCTTGCATCAATACTTATTTGGGAATTCACATTATACTTTTTATCCAAATCCACTCTAAATCTTTCGTCCTCCGATTTACTGGTTAAATACTGAACTGTAGAAGCAATTAGATTGTCGAAGAGTAAAAAATTTGAATTCTGTCTAAAGTCATACATCCTCCAATTCCAAATACCTTCTCCTAAAAAAATACAAGTTCTTTTATCGGCATCTTTTGAAAAAAACCAAAGTGGCTCCCCGCTTTCTATTCTTTTAATTCTTTTATAAAAAAGAGCATCTAGGGGAGAATTGACCCTTATTTTACCAAATGGAGATTGTATTGGCGGTAATTTTTTACTGAAAGTTGCCCACTCTTCATCCAAATTAAATAGCTTAAAGGAGCTTTCGCTATAAGTTAATGTATTTTCAAAATTATTCTCTAAACCCACAATACCCGTTAATCTTGAAAATGAGCTGCTGTTTGTTTGACTGCCATAAAAAATCCAATAGGGAATATTCTTTTTACCCACTAAATCTAATACTCTAGCGCTTGGAGAATGCAAAATATAAAGCTCTGGAGGCTTTTGGTTTATATCAAAATCCTTTTCAAGGCTAATATCCACCTCATATTTCTCAAAGTTTTTTAGGGCTGAGTTTAGAGCAGCAATATCTGGATGAGGTGATTTTCCAAGAATCAAAATCTTTTTGCGATTATCAACAACCTCAATATTAAAAGTCCGGTAATTATTCCTTTTTTCTAGTTCTCCTTCTATGGGATTAAGTGAAATATTATATTGTTGAAGTCCAATGCTATCAGGATTTAAAAATAGCTCAATACTCTGGAAATCATTTAGCTGATTGATATTAATTTTTTGAGAAAAAACCTTTTTCCCTCTTTCATCTTTTATGGTTAAATTGGAAGTTTCACCCACTAAATCCCTAGCTCTGATTTTTATTTCCAGGGGAAATGAATTGTTTAAATAGCTTATTTCATTATGAATTACTCCTTGAATGAAAAGATCTTTTCGTAGGGAACTATCCCCTATACCAAGGCTGTAAATTGGAAAGTTCAGGGATTGAGCCTCGTAAACAGGATTTATTCCTCTATTAAAAATTCCATCGCTTGCTAAAATAACAGCACCTACATTTTGATTGTAAAACCTTTGTCTAGCCTCCTTTAAGCCAAGAGAAATATTTGATTCTATTCCATTTTGGCCCTGGGATTTATTACGTATTTCCTGATCGAAGAATATTTTTTTAATTTGAAATTTATCTTCTAGTAACTTCAAGTTTAGGGGAATTTCTTCCTCTAATAAGGCCCGAACTTGGTTGGAATCCGAATTCGAAACCAAGGAGCTAGACTCATCCTGAATGTATACCAGTATAGGCTTTTCCTTTACTATTTCCTTGGCATTAATAAATGGGGCCATTAAAAGAGAACCCAATATTAGGAAAGTGAAAAAGCGAAGAAAAGCTAAGAGAAACCTTCTATTTCCTTGAAAAGAATTTTTAGAAAAATATAATACCCAAACTGCGGCTAGTGATCCAAAAAATATTGGAAATAGCCATAAAAGAGAATATTCAAATGTTAGTTCTGTGATCAAAAGAAAATAAATTTCTAAAACGGCTAAGCCTAAGTCTTAGTATTAAGTAAGCATTCCGCCATCTACTTGTAAAGTTTGACCAGTAATATAGGATGACAAATCAGAACCTAAAAAGACACAAGCATTTGCAATATCTTCAGGCTGACCGCCTCTTTTTAATGGAATTGCATCTCTCCATCCTTGAACAACATCTTCGGCCAGCTTTCCTGTCATTTCAGTTTCAATAAAACCAGGAGCCACTACATTACATCTTATATTTCTTGAACCTAATTCAAGGGCAACGGATTTACTAAAGCCAATAATTCCCGCTTTAGATGCTGCATAATTCGCCTGTCCGGCATTTCCTTTTACTCCTACCACGGAGCTAATATTTATTATAGAACCTTGCCTTTGTTTAAGCATGGTTCTCATGCATGTTTTGGTAAGGTTAAAAACTGATTTCATATTCACTTCAACCACCTTATCAAAATCTTCTTCAGACATTCTCATTAAAAGATTGTCTTTAGTGATTCCAGCATTGTTTACTACAATATCAATAGATCCAAAATCCTCCATTACATTTTTCACCAATTCTTCGGCATTTGCAAAAACGGAAGCATCACTTCTATAGCCCCTTACTTTGGCTCCAGTTGAAGAAAGTTCCTTTTCAAATTCCAAAGCTTGCTCTACACTAGATAAATATGTAAAAGCCACATTTGCTCCATGTTGCACAAAAACCTGTGCTATTCCTTTTCCTATTCCTTTAGAAGCTCCAGTAATAATGGCTGTTTTGCCCTCTAATAATTTCATAGTTCAAAATTTTGCTCAAATATAGGATTCTTCCAAGCACAAGAAAAAAAGAATTAGGCTAGAATAAGTATTCGAGCATAAAAAATTATATCCAGCAATTTTATTTTATAATTAAACACCTTCATTTCATCCTTGATAAAATAAAAATCTGATTGCTAGTCTTTTAAAAAATGAATTAACTTTGTTATGTTTTTTGGCAAGATTTTGGAGTCAATCCTGAAAACCAAATTTTATAAAATGATGAAAAAAATTACCCTATCAATTATTGCTTCCGTGTGCTTTCTATTTAGTTCTGCACAATACGAACCAGACACTAAATTCCTACAGGAACTAATTTGGCAACAAGTGATGCCACATGACTCTCTTGTTTGGTCTTCAGATTCCGGAGCTAATTTTAGTCCGGATGAGCAAGTTTCAATGACTCTTTTTCCGGATGGACAAATTGATTTTCTTGCTGTTTATGATCCGAACTTATCCTATAGTTTTGATGGAACGAGAAATGGGAACCTCACCCGCATATATGGTATAGACCTTCCTTCCTCCGATACTAATTCGAGATACGATTTCTTTAAAAATGTTTTAGGACAGGATTCTATTCTTGAAATTTACTATGACGATGGATCGGGTAATCTAAATTTGGACATCGCCTTTGAATTTGTTTATAATCCTTCTGGTGCACCTACCAACTTTTATGTTTTAGTTGATGTATTTGGAACAGGTTCTTATACTAAGGTAAATGATTATAAATTCCACTACAACAGTGGTCGATTAGATAGTGTTACTATTGAAACCCTTTTCCCTGGTGGGATGGAAGGAAAATTAGAAAGCACTTATGATGCTAGCGGCAGATTAGTACAATTTGATTTTTATGAAATTGATGGCAATGATGAATTAATTCCCAGCGATCGTTATTTCTTTAAACACAATGCTCAAGGCTTAATTAATGAGGTTATAGAATTATATTACGATCAAGATAGTACTGCCTTTATATTGAGTTCCTCTTGGAAGTATTTCCAAAAACAAAACTCCACCATTTCAGCTCCTGAACAATTAAAAAAGGGAGAATTAGTAGTTTACCCAAATCCAGCAAAAGATGAAATCCGTATTTCGTCAAAGGAAAACTATTCTGAATTTAGCATTATGAGCTTAACAGGACAGATTGTTAAACAAGGACAATTCAACACCAAAATTGATGTTTCTGAACTTAAAAAAGGGATTTATCTGCTAAGCCTAAAATCTAAAGGCGATACAGAAATTAGAAAATTCCAAAAACTTTAGTATTTTGAAAGCGCCCTAGTGGCGCTTTTTTTTTGTCTATGAAACTCCTCTTTCATTTACTCACTATATTTCCATTATTGGGATTTGCCCAAGTTGGTTCTACCTGCCAAGGAAGGATTGACGGTGAATATATTTGTTTAAATGAAGATTTCGAGGGCTGGCAAATGACTATACAGGACAGCCTGATGGTACAGACCAATAAAGAGTATGAACTCAGTATTTACAGTGACTTGGAATGGATTTCTGAATGTGAATTTTCCAGTACCATTGTGAAGGTTAAAGGTCCTCCTCAGGCAGGACTAATCGGAAGCACAACCAAAGTTACAGTCACTCGATTAAATCCTAGGTCAATGGTTATAGAAACCAATTCTGAAGGGGAATTAAAAGAGTGGCGATATAGTAAAAAGCTAGAACCTTAAATAATTAGGTCCATTTAAAATCCTTGGTTTTTGGCATGGCATCTACCATTTCGATTGCAATTTGAGGAGGAGCGGTAAGTTTTCTTTTTATAGTGTCGATAAAAGCACCTTCTACATTTATTATCGCGCATAATTCATCACCTCTCATCATTTGATGCTGCATACCAAAGCGTGAATGATCTTTTGATAAATAGCTGGCTTTTACATCCATTAAAATTTCATCTCCAAATCGAATCTCCTTTTTAAATACAGCCTCTTCGCGAAATAATACAGGTCCAAAATGTTCCTTCATCATTAATTGAGGACTTACTCCATGAGAAACCAGGAATTCGGTTCTGAGCATAGCTCCAAAATCATAATAGACAGAATGCCTAAGGTGAAAATTAGGATCCATATCACTCCATCGCAGTTGTAGTTGACGACTAAAATTCATAAACGATTATAGGTTTTTATTGAAAAAAAAAGGGCGATTATTATCGCCCTTTTTGTAATTCTATTTAAGGAAGCTGTATTTCTCAGCATACATTAACATCTGTTTTTGAAAATCCTTAGGGTAGTTCACCAATACATCCGTGATTTCTCCATTTTCCATAACAGGTTCTAATTCGGGTTGAATAAATCCTAAATAAGGAGCAACCTCGAACTTTTTGGTTCTTTCTAAAACTTCCTTATGAATTTCAGGGTCTACCTTCACACCATAGGTTTCCACAAGGTTTTTTCCAGCTTCATAATCTCCTTCCGATTTTATTCTTTGAATTTCTCTTAATAATTCACCAAATAGAACTCTTAGTTTTTCATAATCATTCACCACAAAATAGGTTTTACCATCCAGCACCTTTTTTTCGATTATATTTTCGGCTTTCCCATGTTCATAGGCCCAAGATGCTACCAATTGTCTGTTTCTCATGTGGTCTTCTTCAATATCATCTCCAATTTCCAATCTACGCAATTGAAGCATCATTCCATTTCTGATATAGCTATCATATTCGGCTTTTCCTACATCTTCACTTTCCACCAATCCCAATTCCATTAATTTAGGATCCACAATAAAATAGAGAGCTACAAGGTCTGCCCTACCTTCTTCAAGGGTAGACGCATAATTTTTTAAAGTCTCTTTTGGGGTTCCAATTCCGTCGTTTATTTGTCCACTGGCATGGCCCACAACTTCATGCAATGCTGTATGCATTTTACTACTGGCATTGGCATGCTTTTTTGCTCTTTCAAGCTCTTCTTTGGTATAGGTGAACTCTTCCAAAATTCCATTGCCTTTAGCCTGATCGTAGGCATGTTCAATATTGGCTAAACTCACAGATTTTGATCCATGCTCTTTTCTAATCCAATTGGCATTTGGTAAATTCACCCCAATCGGTGTTGCCGGTGTTGTAGCACCAGCCTCTCCTACTACATTAATCATACTATAGGAAACTCCAACAACTTCTTTCTTTTTATGCTCCTCCATTATGGAAGAATTATCCTCAAAATATTGGATATTTTCACTTATAACCGACATTTTCTCACTGGCATCTAAGTCCTTTACCTGAACAACAGTTTCATAAGTAGCTTTATAGCCTAGAGGATCATCATAAACTTCGATGAAAGAGTTTATATAGTCAATATCCCCTTCTGTAACACCTACCCATGCCACATTATATTCATCCCATTTTTTAAGATCACCAGTTTTATAATAGTCAATTAAAATCCCAAGTGCATTGGCTTGAGCCTCATTTTCTGCTACTCCTTTGGCAAGTTCCAGCCATTTTACAATTTCGCTAATGGCAGAACCGTAAAGACCGTCAATTTTCCACACTTTTTCTTCTATTTCTCCATCGGCATTTCTCACCAATTTAGAATTTAAGCCATAGCTTATTGGTCTTTTATCTGTAGTGTCTATTTGATTTTTATAAAAAGCAGAAGCTTCTTCTTCACTAATGTCTGGATCATAAAAGTTCACCGCTGAAGACAAAACCAGATCCGAACTAGAATCCTTGCTTACCTTTTTAGCATCCTTATCATTAAATATAACCTTCTTTGCCTCCTGGCTTATTTCGGTATTTGTTTCAGCCAAGAGGCTTTCAAAATCTTCCATACTAAAGGCCGGTTTCATTTTTACATTAGAATAATGATGATGAATCCCATTGGAAAACCAAACTCTTTTGGTATATACCATAAAATTATTCCACAGATCAGAATCTTTATCTCCCTTATATTCCTTCACAATATTTTCAAGGGCGGATCTTATTTCCAAATTATGTCTGTAAAATTGATCCCAGGTGATATCCCTTCCGGCCAATCCTGCTTGTGTAAGGTAGTAAGCCAACTTTTTTTGTTGAAGGCTTAATTTCTCCCAACCTTCAATTTGGAATCTCAAAATTTGAATATCTCCGAACTTTTCGGTCGTCCATTGAAATTCAGATTCATGTTCATTTCCTTCCACGGCCGCTTGTTCTATTGGGGTTTCATTACAACTTATCATAATCGCTGATCCTATAAGAAATAGGCTAAATTTTTTCATTCAATATGGATTTAGTTAAAAAAACGAAGGCCTAAAACCCTCGTGTCAAATTGCTTCGAATATAAGAATAACTGAAAGCTGAAAAATGACTTTTTGAAATTATTTTAATCCAGAAAAGGCTTGTAAAAATTCCTTTTTACGACTGGCACTAACTTCAATTTCACTGCCATTAGACAATACCACTGTTCCACCCTTTCCCTTTCGATATTTACTTACATAGTTTTTATTTATCAAATGGGATTTATGAATACGGATAAACTCAAAATCCTGAAGTAGTTCCTGGTAGTATTTAAGATTGCGACAAATGAGTTGCTTGGAACCATCTTTAAAATAGAAGCAGGTGAAATTATCATCAGCCTTGCAATGGATAATATCCTGGATGCTTACCACTTCAAAACCCTCCATGCTTGGCAATACAATTTTATGTAATTGCTGGTTTTCCAATTTTACATTTTCCACCAAAATTTTGGTGTTGATATATTGATTTTCCCTTTCCAAATTCTCCCTTACCTGTTTTACTGCCAGAATAAGCTCATCGATATTTATGGGTTTCAACAAATAGTGAGATGCGCTAACCTGAATGGCTTGTAGGGCATAATTGCTAAAAGCCGTGGTAAATATTATTTCAAAATTTATCTCTTGCACCTGATCTAATAGATCAAAACCATTTCCGAAAGGCATTTCAATATCCAGAAATACTAAATTGGGTTTATGCAAACGAATTAATTCTAGGGCCGGCTTTACAGAATCGGCCATAGCTACAAGAGTAATTTCCGGACAATATCTTTCCAAATATCCTTTTAGAATTTCTCTGCTAGACTGCTCATCTTCTACTATTAAAGCCTTAATCATCATTTGTTTGTACTATTCTGAATTGGAATGACCACTTCTACCCTTGTGCCATGATCAGAATTTAGATCACTTACAACTAGGCTTATATTGGTATTAAACATAGAATTAATAATTCGCAATCTGCTTTCGATATTATACATTCCTGTAGATTGAGTTTTTCTCTGGTTCTTGGTTTTTATTTCCCTTGATTTTTTGCGCCCAATGCCATTGTCTTCAATCCTCACTAAAATATTTTCACCTTCCAGTTTATATTGAATTTTCAATAAACCCTTGTCTTCTTTATACCTCAATCCATGCCAAATTGCATTTTCAATATAAGGTTGGATAAGCATAGGAGGAATTTGTAGAGAGTCCTCATCCAATTCACCGTCAATATTAAGCTCATATTCAAATTTATCCTTAAAACGATCATGTTCTAAATTGATATAAAGTTTGATCATTTCTAATTCTTGCTGCAGAGGAATAAAATCCTTTTGAGATTGTTCTAATACTAGTCGCATCAATCTGCTGAAATCTGTGAGGTATTTATTCGCTGTTCTCTCATCTTTTTGAGCGATATATAGATTTACAGAATTTAGAGCATTAAAAATAAAGTGAGGGTTCATCTGTGCTCTCAAGGATCTTAAGGCTATAAGCTGATTTGCTAATCTTCTTTGTCTCATGTTTTTATATACCAAATAGGAGCTTGCAAAAATTAATAACAGACCGGCCAATAAACTGTAAATCAAAATTCTTTGGTTTTTAGAGCTCTCTTGAAGTAGTTCAATGGTTTTGGCATTTATTTCCTCGTTTTTTTCTAATAAATCTATTTGTTGTTGCTTTTTGGCATATTCCTCACTAATAATTAATTTTTGATCCAACTCCTTCTCTTTTAGGGATACCGCACTATCCTGATAAAGAACATATTGCTTAAACAATTCAAGGGCTTCCTCACTATTTCCCTTTTCTTCCGCCAATTTTGCTAATTCCTTAAGACTATTTTGCTGAATTTTTAAATCTCCTATTTCCCTTCCTAGCTCCTTGGCTTTTTCTATAGATTTTTTAGCAGAATCCTGCATTCCAAGTTGGGATTCATTAATTCCAAGCTTTAGATAATTTGCCGCTAAAGCTGTGCTGTCCATTTCCTTTTCCAGAATTCTAATGTTCTTATTTCTATAGCTCTTAGCTTCTAAAAAGTCCTTATTTTTTTCATGGAAATCCGCAATATCATTTAATGCCTGAGACTCAATATCCGGTCTGCCTTCAGATTTAGCCTGCTCCGCAGAACTTCCCAAATAGCCAAGAGCAGCGCTATCTCCTTGCTTCCATAAAATTTTACTAGCCCTATAATTAAAGGATGAACTATTACTGAGACTAGGATTTAAAGAAAATGTAGTGTCCATGATTTCGGACTGAAAATCTGATCCATTATTAGAATTTCCAGATTGATCCCCACTTTTCATTTGCGCATAAATGTCGGCCATGGCTAACTTTACCTCTTCGAGCTCACTTAATGAAGATCCAGGGTTTTTGATCTTAGAAACTTTTGAACTGGAGAATTTTCTATCCTCTTTTTTTGGGCTTAGTGGCTGTGAATCCAAAAACAGTTGGTAGTATTCTAGGGCCTCCTTAAATCGACTTTCCTTTTCTAGGCTATGGCCATAGAGCTTGTATAAATCCTTTTGGATTCCTGAAAATCCTTTTGAATCAAAACTATTTAAACCTCTTCCCCTTCCAATAAGGTCCAAGGCTTTTTTAAAATTCACACTGGAAAGTGAATATTGCTCAATATTAAAATTGATTTCCCCAAGCAATTTATAAGCTTTGATTTGTGATCCTAAATCATCTGCCTTTATTGCTAATACAAGGGCATTGGTTAATATATCTATAGCTTTTAATGGCTGTTTTTTATAAATGGATTGAGCCTGTTTTATCAAAAGCTCTGGGCTTTGCTCTCCACCATAGTGAATAGCAGGCCTATTGGCAATTGAGGCCTTAGAAGCATGAAAAGAGCTTAGTCCAATTAGAAGGATTAGAAATATTTTGGAAATCAATTTCACAAGGCTAAACTAGTTATAATCAATGTTTCGAAAAAACACCTATTCCCAATAAAGGGCTAATAAGGGTGAAAATTTAAATAATATATAAGGCTTCACCTTAATAAAAGATCACTTCACCAAGTGAATTGGCTATAACACCAAGTTGCGCTTTTTCAAGCTATTGATTGCCAATACTTTCGTAGGGAATTCCTAAAAACAACAATTATGATCAAGAACAAATCCCTTCGAAAAATGGCAAGAATAGGTTTATCTAGCTGTTTAATTTTCTTTCAATTTGCTTGTCAAAACCAAGTAAATGCCCAAACCAGTCCAGATGATAGTCCACCAAGCCCCAAGAATATTAAGATGGCTTTGATTTTGGATACCAGCAATAGTATGGATGGATTGATAGATCAGGCAAAGGCACAACTTTGGAATGTGGTAAACGAGCTGGCTAAAGCCAAATGTGATGGTGTAAGTCCTAATTTGCAAATAGCTCTATACCAATATGGAAATGATGGATTAGCAGCTCGCGAGGGATATATCCAAATGGCCCAAGCCCTAACAACTGATCTTGATGAAATTTCCGCAAGCCTATTTGCCTTGAATACCAATGGTGGCTCTGAGTTTTGTGGACAGGCCATTCAAACTTCTTTAAACCAATTGGATTGGGATGAAAACCCTGAAGATTATAAGGTGATTTTTATCGCTGGAAATGAAAACTTCAACCAAGGAAGTGTAGATTATAAATTTGTTTGCGGAATTGCCAAGGAAAAGGGAATCATCGTAAATACCATACACTGTGGTGATTTTAATACTGGCATTCGCGAAAATTGGAAAAATGGAGCCGATCTTACCGGCGGAAAATACCTTTCCATAAATCAAAATTCAAAAACAGAATATATACCTAGTCCCTTCGACAAAGACATTAGCGCCTTGAATGATAGTTTAAATACTACTTATATCTACTATGGGAATAATGGATCAAGCAAATATAAAAGTATGTACTCCCAAGATGAAAATGCTGAGAGCTATGGCTTGGAGAACAAGGTGTCGAGAAGTGTTAGTAAAAGCTCATCCGTTTATAAAAACAAAAATTGGGATTTAGTAGATGCTAAAAAAGATAAAGATTTTAAGCTTGAGGAAGTGGAAGAATCTACACTACCCGAAAAAATGCAGAATATGAGCCTGGCTGAAAAGAAAAAATATATAGCCCATCAAGAAAATAAAAGAAATAGGATAAAAACAAAAATTGCTAGTCTGGCGGTGGAAAGACAAAAATTTTTAGATGCCAAAAAGAAGGAGGATGCCAAAAAGGATCAATTAGGAGATGCTTTGATCAGCACAGTACGTGAACAGGCAGGAAAATTAAACTTTAGTTTTTCTCAATCCTAATAAATACACTTCATGAAAAATTTCATTTTTATCGCTTTCTTAATATTCGGCCAATTTAGTTATGCTCAAACTAAGGCTGAGCAACCTCTTTCGATTATTGAAGTAGAAGGAGTAGCCAAAATGGAAATCATTCCCAATCGAATTTATGTGAATATAGATTTGATGGATGACCTTAAAAACAATAGGCCTATTGATATTCAAGAAAGGGAAATGAAAAAGGCCATTTTGGATTTGGAAATTGAGCTTAAAAACTTGTCAATCTCCAATACCAATGCAGATTATGTGAGAATTGGTTGGATAAAAAAAGGTGTATTGAAACAAGCCAGCTACACTCTAGTTCTGGAAGATGCCGTTCAAATGGCTAAACTTTTCAAAAAACTAGATCAGCTAAAAGTACATAGGGCTTATATATCTCGGTTGGACCATAGCGAAATGCAAGAGCTAAGGAAACAATTAAGAATAAAGGCCATCAAAGCCGCTAAGGAAAAGGCCACTTACCTCTTGGAGGCCATAGAGGAAAAGGCCGGTAAACCAATTTACATTTCTGAAAGCAATAACTATGGACGGCTTTATAATCACATAAGCTCAGCCAATTTTGCAAATATTAAAATGATGGGCAATGGATCTCAAACAGGTTTGGATGATGAAATGGGATTTAGTTTTAAAAAAATAAGCCTAGAAGCAAAGGTTGAGATCAAGTTTCAAATCCTATAGTTGATTTCTCTATTCAAAAACGCAATACGGCTTGTTGTTGCTAGGTTGGAAAAGTGTCTAGGTTCAGGGGCACTTTTCCTTTCTTACCATTTTGCCGTAATAAATTCCAATTTTAAAGGATCTAACTGACGATAAAGATTTTTAAACCACCCTTCTCCATATTCCAAATAATATTCAATAAAATTATGATTCCTTTCCTGCAAACCACCCTTGGGGAAAAGTTCATGATGAAGTAATTCTATTCTCTCCATTAAATCGCTATTCTTCCGTTTTTCAGCTCTTAAAAGTTTCTTTTTCAAATTATCCATGCCTTTAAGCTGTTTATGCTTTTGAGCATTTACCGCTCCCAGCATACTTTTATCGGTTAATAAGGCAATATCCTCCAATTCTTTAAAAATTCTTTCAATCTTATCTCGGTATTCTTTCATTCCAGGATCTATAGGTGCAGATTCTTGGGCAAAAGAATTTTGTATTTCGTGAAGAGGTTTGAAAATTAAATTAATATCCAATCCCATTTTTTCCATTTTCGAGAATTGCTTTTCAGAAATTCCCAAAACCGAATTTCGCAATAGTAAAATTGGAAAAGGAATTTCAAAATTATCGAACATATCTTTCAACTGAAACCAATACGCTAGTTCACCACCCCCCCCGATATAAGCTAAATTTGGAAGTATGAGCTCCTGGTAAAATGGTCTTAAAACTACATTTGGACTAAACTTTTCCGGATGGACATTTAATTCCCTTTCCAGTTCGTTTTTAGTCCATTTAATATCGGTATTAAGAACTGTCCATATTTCACCATCTCTTTCAATCCTCTCTCTAAGCCCATTCTCTATATAAAATAAATTAATCTCCCTAGGATGTATTTGATTAAAATAGGATTCAGCTAATTTTTGAGAAGCCTCTTCTACCCTCGCGTTTGGTTCATGATTAAACAAATCATTTTGAAAATAGGGCAAGGCCACTTCTTTCAATTGAGCATCATCAGCATCAAGGATTATTAATCCTTTTTCTCCAAATAGTTCATGCACCAAATAACGACTTGCATCAGCTAAATTTTTGTTTTCTAAATAGGCCTTACAGAGAATCTCATAAATTTTATCCGCATTTTTTCCTGGACCAAGTTTGGATCTAAAGCCCTTTAAAACTGACTCTAAGCTTGAAGTTTCTAATCTTCCTACAGGTCCTTCAGCTTCTATATCCCAAGAAATTTTTTCTCCTTTAAAATGAAAATGATTGATCTCTTCAAAGTCATGATCTTCTGAAGCCATCCAATAAACAGGTACAAAATTGAAATCTGGATATTGACTTTTAAGTTTTTCGCAAAGGTTTATAGTTGAAACTATTTTGTAAATAAAATAAAGAGGACCAGTAAACAAACACAATTGGTGGCCAGTACAAATGCTAAAGGTTTTATTATCCGACAGAGAATGGATGTTTTCCAAAACCTTTGTTTTTGGCTTTTCTGTATTATTAAGATTCTGATACTGCTTTAATAAAGCACTTTTTAGAATTTCCCTGTTTTGTTGAGGAAATGCTTTTTTTAAGTCCAACTGAACCTTAAAAGACTCTAAATCAGAAAAGTTTGAATAAAAATTTCGAAGCTTTGGGTCTTGCTCCAAATAATCGCAAATAAGTTTAGAGAAATAGCCTGTCTCTTTAAAAGGAATACAATGAATATCATCCATAGCTGACAAAATTAAGAGTAAAATTCAAAGCAATTATCATTGGATTAAATTGGGTGATAGATGGAGGTATATTTTTCAATAAAAAACAAATAATTGGAATTGCACTGCTTACAAATGAAGGGTTTGGAATTTTCCTTCTTTTAGAATTTTATGGATAACACTCTTAGTGGTGATACTACTTTTTAAACTTCGAACATAGTTTAGGACTTCATCTATATGCCTTATTTCATGGTCTTTAGGTACAAATCCTATTCCTGCAAACCTTCCATTTTCTACAAATGCAAAACCTTCCTCATCATTATCCCTACCTTTTGTTTTCACAATGAGGTTCAATTGGTTTTCATTCTTTAATTCCTGCAACATTTTTTCAAAATTATTTTGATGTTGATCTTCAGAAATTTCTAAATAGAAGCTATGTGGAAAGCCACATTGAGCAGGAATGAGCTCAAATTCCATCATTTTGTGTTGAATCCAGCTTAAGGCATCATTGTAGGTGTAAAACTCTTGAAGGAAACCATTTTGATTACTTATTCTATTGGCTCCCAATGTCCATAATCCCTTTCGCCCTTTAAATGCAAAAACGGCAAATCTTTTTTTCGGATTCTTTTGCGCGCTATTATATTTCGGCCAATAATGTCTTATCTCATGGTCTTCCAGCAAAATTGCCAATAGTTCACTTCCGGTGAGTTCAAAATCCAAATGATAAATTTCCCTTTTAAAGGCTTGGCTTCTCTTGGTTTCTTTCTTAGAGATAAAATGTGTAGAAACTCTTTTCTTTAAGTTTTTAGCCTTCCCTATATAGATAGGCTTACCACTTTCATCTCTAAAATAATAAACACCCGGTGCTTCAGGCAGCTCGTGATATTCAGCGCTTGGTAGATTCACTGGTAAATTAAATTCTCCAGAATTTTTCTTTACAAGATGCTCCCAAACCTTATTTTCATCATTAGGGTATAATAGTTTAATAATTTCTGCAGTTGCCCTAGCATCGCCCCAAGCTCTGTGCGCGGCTTCATTTTTTATTCCAAAGTGCTTACAAAGGTTTTTTAAGGAATAAGATTTTAATCCAGGTTTCAATTTTCGGCTATATCGAACGCTGCACATCCTTTTTGGGTTATAGTCTTGCCCTAGCTCTGCAAATGCCTGTTTAACAAAGGAATAATCGAAGTTAACATTGTGAGCTACAAAAATATGATCCCCTAAAAACTCTCGAATTTCATCGGCCTTTTCAGCGAATAAAGGAGCATCCTCCACCATTTCATTGCTTATACCCGTAAGGGTTTGGATGTTTAAAGGAATGACCTGTTGTGGATTGAGAAGAGTGCTGTATTCATCCAGAATATTTTCACCGTCGGAAATAACTATGGCTATTTCTGTCATATTATATCCAGAGGCATAACCTCCAGTGGTTTCAACATCAACTATGGCAAACAAAGGATAAATTTTAGAGCTTACTAATTTAAGCTTTCAATACAGCTTTTCAAAAATAGTTCGAGCTACTTATCAACCTTAAAATCTTAATAGATTTGGATGCCTGATGAAATTTTTGAAAAAATAGTCTTCTGTAAACCATTGATACTAAAACAAAAAAGCCTCTAATTTTCATTAGAGGCTTTACTTTTTGTATTTAAAAGAATTTATCCGGAGAAAGATAATTTACTTAATATTATTGAAAACATTCTGTACATCATCATCCTCATCTATCTTATCTAGCAGTTTTTCAATATCCACTAATTGTTCTTCTGAAAACTCTACAGGACTGGTTGGAATTCTTTGAAGGGAAGCTTTTTTTACATCAATTCCCTTTTCTTCCAAAGCACTGGATAAGTCACCGAAGCTTGTGTAATTTCCGCTAACATAAACCATATCATCCTCCACCTCAATTTCCTCAAGTCCGGCATCGATTAATTCCAATTCCATTTCTTCAATATCGAAGTCTTCCGTTTTTTCAAATTCAAAAACTGCCTTTCTATTAAACATATATTCCAAGGATCCATTGGGAACGATGCTCCCTCCTACTTTATTGAAGTAAGATTTTACATTGGCTACAGTTCTTGTGGTATTATCAGTGGCACATTCTAAAAATAACAGAACTCCATGTGGGCCCTTTCCTTCATAAGTAATTTCAGAATAGTTCTCAGCATCTTGTCCCGAAGCTCTTTTTATGGCATTTTCAATATTGTCCTTAGGCATATTCTGGGCCTTGGCATTTTGAATAGCTGTTCTCAGCGCCGCATTCATATCCGGATCAGGGCCTCCATCTTTTGCAGCCATAGTGATGGCTTTAGCAAGACGAGGGAAAACCCTAGACATTATACCCCATCTTTTTTCCTTTGCAGCTCTACGGTATTCAAAAGCTCTTCCCATATAAAATTGATTTGACTATTTTTAGATGAATAATAAGTGCAAATCTAATTAAGCTTTCCTAAAAAAGGTAATTCCACAATTTACTTTTATTTTGCACCACCAAATTGAATTTATGAGATCGTCAAAAATTGCTGGTATTGGTCATTATGTTCCTGATAATATTGTGACTAACGAAGATTTATCCTCTATGATGGATACCAATGATGCTTGGATAAGAGAAAGAACCGGAATACAAGAAAGACGTTGGGTAGCAGAAGGAAGTGAAGATACTCCCTCCGTTATGGGCACAAAAGCGGCTAGAATAGCCATAAAAAATGCAGGTATAGAAGCTAAAGATGTAGATTTTATCATTTTCGCAACCTTGAGTCCAGACTATTATTTCCCTGGCCCTGGTGTGATGGTTCAAAATCAATTGGGAATTGATAATGTAGGAGCTCTAGATGTAAGAAATCAATGTTCTGGCTTTGTATATGGACTTTCAGTTGCCGATCAATTTATTAAATCGGGCACTTATAAAAACATTCTTTTAATTGGTAGTGAATTACACAGTGGAGGTTTGGATAAAACCACTCGCGGCCGTGGCGTTACTGTTATTTTTGGAGATGGTGCTGGAGCCGTAATATTACAAGCTACAGAAGAAAAAGGAAAAGGAATCTTAACTAGCCACCTACATTCGGAAGGTAAATACGCAGAGGAACTGGCATTAATAGGTCCTTCCACCCATCATTGGGTTGATAAAATAATGATTGAAAACAATCCAGAAGATTTAAGTTACTATCCTTATATGAACGGTAATTTTGTTTTTAAACACGCCGTTACACGATTTCAAGAGGTTATCAAAGAGGCCTTAGAAGCCACTAATCTTTCTGCTTCGGATATTGATTTATTAATTCCTCATCAGGCGAATTTGAGGATCAGTCAATATGTACAAGCCAAAATGGGATTGGAAGAAGGAAAGGTGTTTAATAATATCATGAAATATGGTAATACTACCGCTGCCTCAATTCCAATTGCTATGAGTGAAGCTTGGCAAGAAGGAAAAATAAATGATGGTGATTTGATTTGCTTAGCTGCCTTCGGAAGTGGTTTTACCTGGGGAAGCGCATTAATCAGATGGTAGCCCTCTTTTTAGTCTAGGATTCATAATCCAAAAAAATAGAGGTGGAATAAGGGATAATAGCATCATTCCTGGATAACCACCTGGCAGTTGTGGATTTTCATTGTGATTTTCTAATATCTGATATTTTTTGTGAGGATTCGCATGGTGATCGCTATGTCTGGTGAGCTCAAAAAGCATTACTCTTCCTACTAAATGGTTAGAATTCCAAGAGTGCATCGGCCTTACATCCTCATATCTATTATTCGAAACTTTTTGTCGTAAAAGGCCGTAGTGCTCAATATAATTCACAGTTTCCAGTAATAATGCTCCAAATCCTGCGGCCATAACGAAACCTACTCCTACCTGCCAAGAGCTGAAAATAAAGACCAAGGCAACCATGGAAAATTGAATCATCATAAAAACTAGCATTTCATTTTTTAAGCTGAAAAAGGATAGTCCTTTTGATTTCAGATTTTTAATTTCAATTTTCCAGGCGCTGATAAATGAAAAAATTATTGATCGTATCCAAAAAAAGTACAACCATTCATTTCTCCGAGCTGTTGCTGGATCCTCTTCTGTAGCTACATGTTTATGATGCCCTTGGTTGTGCTCAATAAAAAAATGAGCATAAAGACTAGTAAAAAGCAAGAGCTTAGCTAATAATTGCTCACTTTTATTTCTTCTATGTCCCAATTCATGAGCTACATTAATTCCCAACACTCCACACAATAAACCAAATGAAAGAATTCTGGCAAAAAATTCTGTAGACCAGGGCTTCTCCTGGCCAAGAAGAAGAATAAACCATATTAGAATTATATACTGAATAGGAACAGTTAGGTAAAGAAGCCAATCGAAAAGTTTGTCCTCTTCTGCAGTTTCCCTTTCGAGCTTATTTAAATTACTGGGGTCTGTTCGTAAAATAACTTCCAAGATTGGAATAAACCCAAAGGCATAAATCATTGGAAAAAAGCTCATTAGCCCATCAAAATAAAAAGATAATGCCACCGAAGCGGGAATAGAAAAGGATAGAAGGTATTTTAAGGCTTTGGGATTCAGCATTTCTCAAATTTAGGAAAATTCGCTTTTCTTTCCCTTTCTCTTAATTCCATTAATAAGGCTTTAATTTCCAGAGACTTTGTATCCAACAGCTCCTTACAGGCCTCAATATTCGCTATATCTTGAAAATAATTTGTTTGGGCAAAATGTAGAAACTTCATAAGCTTAAAGCCATCAAACCAAAAGTAAAAATTAGTTTCAAAGCTTTTGCAGCTCTTAGATCTCGCCGCTAGTTTTTTCAATTCTTCAAATAGCTTTTGATCTTTTAAAAAATGGCTAAACATCGGACTAGCAAAATCCTCCAAACCCCTATACAATTGTGCTAGATCTTTAAACAATATTTTCAATTCCTTATAAATACTTGGATGGTATAGTCTGGAATAATCCTTTAATCCTTGCTCCTCTGCCAGCATGGCCTTTCCCGTACCAAAAGGGACTCTGTCCGACTTTCTAGGAGATGGGAAAACGGTAGTTTCTGTCCAGTTGCAAAAACTACCATGTGGAAAAACCTTATGTAAAAAATAAAAATCCTCACCAGCTTTTCTACGGTTCATTCCTCCTATTTTGCAATACAAATCTGAACGGCAAGCCATACTTGATCCAACAGTTTGAAAATAATGAGGATAATTTATTTCATGCAAGGCCAATGAATAATAGCGCAAAAAAATTTCATAATTAATAATGGACCTTAAATGATCTGAAGGCAAATCCTCTAAGGGATGTTCGTAGGACAAGGCAAGTCCTTTCCAAGCCTCCCTTTCAGCCTTTAGAAGAGAATCAAAATAATTTTGTTTCACTTTACAATCCGCATCCAAACAAACTATTAGGCCAGGATAATTGAGGCTTTCGAAACGTTTCACTGCTTCGTCCATTCCTATCTTTCTGGCCAAACCCACTCCAGCATGTTTAGATTTTAAATCAAAAGCCTTGATGAAATGGACCTTAATTCCAGCCTTCAATTCTGTATCATGAAATTCCTGAAATTGTTGTTCATGCCTTTCCTTAATTTCATTTTTCTCCTGCACGGAATGGTTTAATACAATGATGATTTCCAATTGATTAGGCAAAGAACAATCTATAGTATTGAGGCCTCTCAAAAAGCCTGAAATATCTTCATTATAGGCAGGCACTACCAGACAAACTTTGAGTTCTGAATTGGGTGTGGAAGCAATGAATTGCTCACGACTATAAGCAAATCTATTATTGTAAAAAGAAACTTGATCTTTAAATGATTGCAATTGAGCTGAACTTTTAAATTTGCTGCAAAATACGGAAGCGATGAATGTAAATGAATTAAGTTTAAAATGTGAATCCTCAAAAGAATGGATAGATTGTGTTTTGGCCAATTTTGATGAGTTTTTAAAAGATCATGCAGACTGTGAACGCAAAGCTTCGTCGATGGCCATGAGTTTTGTAGCAAAATATCCAAACCGTGGGGAAATTATCCAAGACTTAATTCATACTGCTATTGAGGAATTGGAGCATTTTAGATTGGTATTCAAAATTATGCAGGATAGAGGATTGGAGCTCAACCATTCTATTGGTGAAGATTTATATGTAAAACAATTGCTAAAAAATTGCCATTCAGATCGAAACAAAAGATTTAGAGATCGTTTGATAATTGCTTCTATAGTTGAAAATCGTGGCTTTGAAAGATTTAAACTGGTAAGTGATAATATTGATGATGAGGAATTATCTAAATTTTACCATATGATATATACCTCCGAAGCAAAACATGGAAATATATTTGTGGAAATGGCTTTAAACTATTTTCCTGAAGAAGAAGTAATTCAACGTTGGGAAGAATTGGCAGAAAAAGAAGCCGAGATATTAAATGCCTTGGCCTTAAATCCTGCTTTGCATTAAATTAAAAGGGCTCAACCTTTTTTCTCTCTTCCAAATCACCTGCTGCGAATGCTTTAAGCAGGATGTTTTCGATGAGTTTATCTTCTTCCACATTTTCAGGATCGTAGGGAGTTTTAAGGCTTATATCATAAAAATTAGCCATGGTATTCCACCAAAAAGCCCTCCAACCGCTGCGGTAGGTAGAGATTAGGTCATAGGTAGTTACACCCGTTTCTCGATAGAGAAGTTTACTTAAAATCTGACCTTCGGTTGTGGTTAGTTTTTTTAATTTCTCTTCAAAATTATCTTCAATATAGCGCTGAAATTCTTTCACTTTCTTCCTGCGCTTGCGTTTACTAGAAATTTTGGCAAGTTCAATATTTAAGCTATCTCTTTTATTTCCAGCTACCACAACATAAGGATAAACTTTAAAAACTTTTCTTTTTAAAATATAATATCTTCTTTTTGCTTCCCTGCTATCAAATGTTGGAGTTTCTATAAATAATACTTCATCCAAAACCATTATGGGAATGGTATCCCCATCAATGATAAAAGCATCTAAAACTGCCTTACCCTGGATATTTCGGTATTTCACCATGGTATCACTACCAGCAGGAGTTGTAGGCTGGGCATTTAAGCTCAGACTAAGAAAAAATAAAGAAAGTATAGCTACTAAACTTTTCATTTGGTTCTATTGGTTTTCCAAGCACTTTGTTTTGATTGTTGGGAATTAGCGCTATTGGATTTGGATTTCTTTTCTTCCAAAAGGTGAGCCAAAACCAGAGCAGCAACTTTTTCCTCCTCCGAATCTGAGCTTATCAAATCTTTAGGGTCATAATGCTTATCTACAAAATGAGTATCAAAATCACCACTAATAAAATGCTCATTCTCCATTACGTATTTTCCAAAAGCCAATGTGGTTGTAAGTCCTACCACCTTATAATCTTCACAGGCGCGGATCATTCTCAACCTGGCTTCTTCCCTATCTTTTCCATAGGTAATTAGTTTGGAAATCATGGGATCGTAATAAATAGGAATCTCCATTCCCTCCTCAAAACCATCATCCACACGAATTCCAGGGCCATGAGGTCTTTGGTATTCTATTAAAGTACCAATATCCGGTAAGAAATTTTCCATTGGATTCTCTGCGTAAACACGAACTTCCATGGAATGGCCAATTATTTTCAAATCCTCCTGACTAAAACTCAGTTTTTCATTTCTGGCAACTTTGATCTGTTCTTTTACTAAATCAACGCCAGTAATCATCTCGGTAACAGGGTGCTCTACTTGAAGGCGGGTATTCATTTCCAAGAAATAGAAGTTTTTATCCTGGTCTAAAATAAACTCAACTGTTCCGGCTCCAATATAATCACAGGCTTTAGCCACATCAACAGCAGTTTGTCCCATTTTAGCCCTTACTTCATCGGTTAAAACTGCAGATGGCGCTTCTTCCACTACTTTTTGATGTCTTCTTTGAATACTACATTCCCTTTCAAAAAGGTGAACTCTGTTCCCATGTTTGTCACATAAAACTTGAATCTCAATATGCCTTGGGGAGGTCACATATTTTTCTATAAATACGGCTCCATTTCCAAATGCAGAAACGGCTTCAGATACTGCCAATTGCATTTGCTGTTCAAACTCCTCCTCATTTTCTACAATACGCATTCCCTTACCACCACCACCTGCGGAGGCTTTAATTAATATGGGGAAACCAATTTCTTTACTGATTTTTTTTGCCTCTTCGATATCATCAATAGCCCCTTCTGTACCGGGTACTAGAGGGATTTTAAATTTTTTAGCCGCTTCTTTTGCTGAAAGCTTATCCCCCATTACCCTCATAGAATCTGCAGAGGGGCCTATAAAAGTTATTCCTGCAGCTTCCACCATTTCAGCAAATTCTGCATTTTCAGATAAAAACCCATATCCAGGATGAATCCCATCCACGCCTAATTCTTTACAAACCTTAAGGATTTTTTCACTTAGCAGATAACTTTGATTTGAAGCTGGAGGACCTAATAATACGGCCTCATCAGCATATTTTACATGAGGAGAATTCCGATCGGCTTCGGAATAAACGGCCACTGTTTTAATTCCCATTTCCTTGGCGGATTTCATAATCCTCAAAGCAATTTCCCCTCTGTTAGCAATAAGTATTTTCTGCATAAAATGTCTGAATGATTTGCGAAGATAAGTCTAAATGCAATTTTAATAAAACCCTTTTCTAAATTAGAATTCTCTTGGAAAGTTTTGCAAGGATCTCTTTTAATTACCTAGCTCCTTCCCTAAAAAAATAAAAAATCATATTCTATGCTTTTGGCAGTAAGTCAAAATCCAAAACTTCAGATTCATTACCGTTTACAATGAGGCTAAGATTATGATTACCAGGATAAAAAACGCGGGTAGTAATTATTCTTAGGCTATGCTCTTTTACTATTTCGATTTGTTCATTTGGACTAAGCTTTCTCTCACTAATTTTAAAAACCTTTTTTGAATGTTGGCCATTAGCTTTTAAAAAATAGATAGCGTATTCCAGGCGGATCTTTGCCTCCTTGTTTGATTTGTTTTTAATTTTAAAAGAAAAAGAAAGCTTATCCTCTATTCTAATCTTGGATTTAAAAATGCTAAAGTCCCAAATTCCAAGATCTTTGAAATGGGCATAGTTGAAATGAGAAAGGGCTTTTGGATTTCCTTGTTTTAATAAAGTTCTTAGAGCATGCTTCACTAATTTATTTCTGTTTTCATTTTCCCCATACCACTGCTTGGCGATATCCAAAACTATTTCTGGCTGATTTTTAGAAATGTCATTTAAATTATTAGCCACACTTCTCCTTACAAATTCTTCCGGATCATCTTTTAAATTTTCCAGAATGGGAATAATATCAGTAGGGTCTTTTTTATAATGATTTAAAGCCACCGCCCAAGGAAGCATAGGACGGATTCCTTCACTTGCCAAGCGTCTAACTTTAAAATCAGAATGTAAAGACCATTCTATTGTCTGTTGGAGCATTTGCTCTGGATATCTCAAATAAAAGGGCCTTACCGCAAATTCACAAGTTGTAAAAGATGTAATACTCGTCATCGCCTTTACCGAAGCATTGAAGTATTCCAATCCAAAATTTTCAATTATTCCTGGCAAAAACATAAATTCTACTGAAGTTTCATAAAACTCAGTTTTTTTTAGCCTTTCAACTAATGAACATAGTTGCTCCAGAGCGATTTCAAAGTCCCGTTCCAATTGTGATCGGAAGCAAATGGACGACCATTTCATTCTGTCTTTTAACTCCCTTCCTTCCCAATCTTTATTAAAAAGTTCAGAAAGGAAAACTTCTCTATTAAAATTTGAAATATCCTTCTCACAAAGTTCAGAGAATAGGGTGAAAAACTCAAGATTGTATAAATCCTTTAATGCTGTGGCCATAGAAAATTATTGCTAATAAGTATAAATACAAGAATAACTGAATTCATTGAAATAAATGAAGCCTATAACAAAATGCCAATAAAAATAGCACAACACATTCGGTAATCACCATCTATTGATTTATATCTTAAACAACTATAAATAAGGTTTTTGCAATTAAAATCATAGTCTTCAATTGGACAGACAAACACATTTTGAAAGCAAAATAATTTTCATTCTATGGTTGTTTTTTTAGATTTTAGCCAATTATATTAGTTTATTTAGAAATTATTTTTACATTTGCTAATGTTATTAGAAAAACGAAATATTAAATCATAAAATAAAAAACATGAGCGTATTAAAACGATTGTTTAAAATGGGAGAAGCTGAATTGCATTCAGCATTAGAAAAATTGGAAGATCCTATCAAATTAACGGAACAAGGAATTAGAGACCTTAAAAAGGATCTCGATCAAAGTATCCAGGCTCTTGCAGAGGTAAAAGCTTTAAATATTAGAGCTAAAAACGATATTGAAAAATTCTCCTCCTCTGCTAAAGAATACGAATCAAAGGCTATGATCTTGCTTAGGAAGGCACAGGAAGGGAAAATGGATCCGGGTGAAGCGGATAGGTTGGCTACAGAAGCATTGAGAATGAAAGATGAAAATATTGGTCTGGAAGAACTAAGCAAAAACCAGAAGCTTAAGTTTGAACAAAGCATTGTTCAATTGGAGGCGAATGTGAAAACTGTAAAATCCAATATCAGTAAATGGGAAAACGAACTAAAGACTCTTAAGGCAAGAGTTAAGGTGAGCAATGCCAGTAAAAAAATAAACAAACAACTGGCTCAAATCGACTCAAGTGGAACGGTTTCTATGCTTGAGAAAATGAAGGATAAGGTACAAAAAGAAGAGGCTTTAGCGGAATCTTATGGCGAAATAGCCAATGAAAGTAAAAGTGTGGATGCTGAAATTGATAAGGCCTTAGAGAGCAATAAGGACAATTCAGCTTTAGAGGATTTAAAAAAGAAAATGGGCTTTAATCAATAATCATGAATCAATTTTTGCGAATTTTAAGAATTATAGGCTTGTTTTGCCTAGGAATTGTTTTATTGTCTTTCCTTTTTAGGATAGGGATAATTTTAATTGCTTTTATAGCTGGAGCAGGGCTTTGTTATCACATTATGAAGCCAAAAACCATTAATAGATATAGATACTAAAATGTTTGATAAACTTTTTTCACGATTCAAAAAAGAAGAACCTGCAGCGGACTATGCTTCCATGACCATTCGGGACTTGGAAGTTGGTTGTGTTTTCGATTATGACCTTAGTACTTTTATAGTAAAAGAAGCCTATGAATATGATTGGGGTGATAATTTCTTTTCCAAGGAGTATAAAATAAGCGATGGCCAAAGGAATCTATTTCTTTCTGTAGAGGAAGATGATGAAATGGAAATAGAAATCAGCGAAAAAGTAAAAATCCGCCGAATTTTGGATTACCTTCCAGACCATTTAAAAGAAAATGGGAAGCCTCCAAAATCCATTGTTTATAAAGATATAAGATACTTTTTTGATGAGGAAAGTCCTGGCTATTTTAGAAACTGTAATGATGATAGGGAAAGTGATGACAGTTGGACTGAATTTATTAGTTGGTCATTGTATGATGAATCTGAAAAACAGATCTTAACTTTGGAGCAATGGGGCGATGATGATTTTGAAGCCTCTTCAGGAATACTAATTAAAGAATTTCAGATTTCAAATATTTTACCAAAACCGAGCAAATAATATGATTCCATTATTTAAAAAACTTCGGAACAGCTCTCTTCTTCTAGTCCTTGGCTTTGCCTTAAGTCTTATTCTTAGCAGCTGTGGAAATAATGAAGTTAAATTTCAAAAGAAGGCTTTAGATGAACTCATTAAAACCAAAAATGAAATCCAAAACTTTTCGGTAATCCTCTATGATATGGATTATGATGAATCTAGCGATCGCTATAAGCATCAATATCAATTACTTATTCAACCCAATAACAATCCTGATACTCTCCTGAGTGAAATCCAACCTTGGCTTGTTGTAGATGCTACTGAATTTAAAAAGTATCAAGAGGATATGGGGATGGAAATAGCCGTAAAAAAGGACGGTGTTTTGAAAAAGCAAACCTCACCAGCTGGCTATTCTGAATATGTAGGAAATGAAAAATATGGAAAATGGGAAAGGCGCAACGACGGTACTAGTTTTTGGGCCTTTTATGGACAATACGCCTTTATGAGTAGTATGTTTCGTATGTCTATGTACCCCGTTCGATATTCATATTGGAACGACTATCGGGGGAATTACTACGGCAGCGGTCGCTCCTATTATGGTAGCAATGGCAATAGAAGTTATGGTACTGGAAGTGCATATTCTAATTCCCGATCCAATTCAAGATGGAATTCTCGTCCATCATCCTTCAAACAAAATGTGAGAAGCAAAGTACAAAGAAGTAGCAGCGCCAGAAGTTCAAGATCCTCCAGAACCAATAGAAGGACAAGGTCGGGATCTAGGTATTCATCAGGTTCCAATTATAGATCAAGAGGCGGAGGCTTCGGTAAATAATAATCAGCTAAGCACAAATTATGAGCGATTTTCAAGAAATTTTACATGAATTGGCCAATGCCGGTGTTTATTTGGCCTCAGCATTTATCATCTTTTTTATTGGTAGACTATTATTCCAACTTTTTAGTCCAAAAGTTAATGTGAAAGCTGAATTAGTAGAAAAAGACAATTTTGCATTTTCAGTATCCTATGTTGGATATTTTATTGGTTTATTAATGGCGATTGGCTCAGCAATAATTGGCCCTTCCATAGACCTTATTAAAGATGTTGAGGATATTTTTATTTATGGGATTTTGGCTATTATTCTTCTCAACCTTTCCAGGATTATCAATGATAAATTGATACTCAATAAATTTAGTAGCCGAAAGGAAATAATAGAGGATAGAAATACTGGTACAGGGGTAGTTGAAGCAGCAAATAGCATTGCTTCGGGTTTAATAATTTTCGGAGCTATTTCTGGTGATTCTGGGGATGAGATGTCTGGGATACTCTCTGCCTTAAGTTTTTGGGCAATAGGACAAGTTCTCCTTATTATCACCGCCAAGGTTTATAATATGATCATATCCTTTGATGTTCACGACTATATTGAAAAAGATAATGTTGCAGTAGGAATTGGTTTTGCTGGTGCTTTGATAGCCCTAGGAAATATCATCCAGTTTGGAATCGCAGATGATTTTGAATCCTGGGATATCACTGCATTGAGATTAGGTTCAGAAGTTTTAATTGGATTGTTAATGCTTCCTATTGTAAGATTTTTGGCGGATAAAATTCTCCTTCCAGGACGAAATCTTACCGATGAACTTATAAACCAGGAAAAACCCAATAATGGAGCAGCTCTAATTGAAGCCTTCTCCTATATCGGCGGTTCTATTTTAATTACCTGGTGTATTTAATCTAAAGTGTCTAATTTAAAATCTCCCATATTAAAGATAGCCCTCTTTGCTACAGGTCTGTCCGGAATTGTTGCTGAGTATATTTTATCCACTCTTGCTACCTATATACTAGGGGATTCTGTCTTTCAATGGACAATGATACTATCCACCATGCTTTTCTCTATGGGATTGGGAAGTAGACTAAGCAAATATTTAAAAGGAAATCTCCTACTTCAATTTATCCTTATTGAATTAGTCCTTTCCTTTTTTGTGAGCTTCTCCTCCCTCCTTGCCTATACCTCATTTGCGATCACCATCTATAGTGGAGCAGTGATTTATGGACTAAGTATCATAATAGGTGTTTTAATAGGGCTAGAAATTCCTTTGGTAATTCGATTAAATAAAGAATTTCAGGAATTAAGGATAAATATCGCTTCTGTAATGGAAATGGATTATTTCGGAAGCTTGTTAGGAGGATTGTTTTTCGCCTTTGTAGGACTGCCAATACTTGGTCTCACCTATACTCCATTTGTTCTGGGAATGGTGAATTTTATTGTAGCCTTGATACTATTTATCATCGTGAGGAAATCATTAAACAAAAATATAAAGTGGAAAATATCCTTTGCTTATACTGGGCTTTTTGCCATACTATTAATTGGCCTATTTCTAGCAAAGCCCATCATTTTATTTGGAGAGCAGAAAAAATACAAGGACAAAATTGTTTTTCAAGAGCAGAGTAAATATCAAAAACTGGTGGTGACCCAATGGAAGGATCATTATTGGTTATTTATAAATGGAAATCAACAGCTTAGCACTTTAGATGAGGATAAATACCACGAGGTTCTGGTTCATCCCATTTTAAAACTCAGTAAAAATCCAGTTAATATTCTTGTATTAGGTGGTGGCGATGGCTGTGCTGTTCGCGAAATTTTAAAATACCCAGAGGTAGAAAAAATCACCCTCGTAGACCTAGATCCAGCAATGACTAAATTGGGTAAGGAACATCCAATTTTCGTAGAAATCAATGATGCTGCACTTTCCCACCCTAAAGTGGATATTCATAATGATGATGCTTACAACTTTTTAAATGAAACCTTGGAATTTTACGATGTCATTATCATCGATCTTCCTGATCCCAAAACGGTGGAGTTAGGTAGATTATATTCCTATGAATTTTATAAGCTCTGTTATAAGCAACTAAGACCGAATGGTTTAATTATTAGTCAGGCAGGCTCTCCATATTATGCCACCAAGGCTTTTAATTGCATAGATACAACACTTGCTGCGGCTGGCTTTAATACAGCCAAACTGCATAACCAAGTCATCACCCTTGGACAATGGGGTTGGGTTTTAGGGGCTAAGAATATTGAAAAAAAGGAATTGAAGGAAAAACTACAGCAGCTGCATTTTAAGGATATCGATACCAAGTGGATAAATCAAGAGGCCATGCTTCATATTAGCTCTTTTGGCAAGGATATTTATTTTGAAGACACCCAAGATGTGAAGATAAACAGAGTACATGACCCGGTATTATATCGTTATTATTTGAATGGAAACTGGGATCTATACTAATATGGGAAAGAAATTACGAAATATTATAATTTTTGTGGCCCTGCTTTATGGTCTTTGGTTATTAGATTGGATAATTTTTGGGGTAGAATTTAGCCAATTTGGAATAAAGCCAAGAACAGTAAAAGGATTGATTGGAATATTTACAGCACCTTTTATTCATGCCAATATTTACCATCTATTTAGCAATACCCTGCCCTTAATTGTACTACTTAGCCTATTTTCATTTGCATATCCAAAAAAAGTGTTTCCCGCCATTTCCATAATTGTCCTATTGGGTGGTTTATTGGTCTGGGTTTTTGCGAGGTCTGCCAGTCATGTTGGAGCAAGTGGACTAATTTATGGTCTTGCAACATTCCTAATAGTACATGGCTTTTTAAGCCGAGATTTTAAAAATATAATATTATCCATTATTGTACTGGTTGCCTATGGGGGTTTGGTTTGGGGATTACTACCTTCGGCAACACGCTGGTGGGTTTCCTTTGAAGGACATCTTTTTGGTGCCATTAGCGGCGGGTTTGCGGCTTATTTATTAAGAACAAAACAAGAGAAAATTGAAAAACCTGAGCAAGGAATATAAAAGAACCCTGCTAATATTAGGGCTGATTGTAGGGGTGTTTCTATTCCTACGGACCCTGGTGTTTTTCGAAAGTTCTTCGGATGATTCGAATATCAAAAGTATGTACGATGCGCTTTGGTATTCATTAGTAACCTTGAGCACCGTTGGTTATGGCGATTTTTACCCTGTTACTCCTAGAGGGAAAATAATGGCTATAGTATTGGTTATTGGTAGTTTAGGAGTATTGAGTTATATCGTTGGGCAAATTTCATTATTAATCACTTCCTATATGGATAAAAAGAAAACAGGACAGTTTGGAACCAAATTGTCTAATCATTTTGTGATCATTGGCTGGGATGATTTCAGCAAGCAGGTGGTCAGCCAAATTGTAAAAGCCGGGCATAAAATTGCCATTATTACCAATTCAAAAAATGATGTGGATCTAATCAGAGATAGCTACCCTAGTGATCAGGTATTTGTTCTTTTTGCAGATTACGATAATTATGATGCCCTCGCAAAAACCAATATTGAAAAATGTTCCAAGGTATTTATCAATTTTGATGATGACTCCAAGACCTTAATCCACATCATTAATATTCAAAAAAGATATAAGAATTTAGAATTTGTAGTGATTTTAAATTCTCAAGATCTCAAGGATACCTTCCGTTCGGTAGGTGTAACCTTTATAGTTTCCAAAAATGAAATAGCCTCAAAACTCGTTGCCAGCTACATCTTTGAACCCGATGCAGCTTTTCTTACAGAAGATATTATGGAAACCTCACTAGAAGGCGATGACCACGATATTGTTCAATTTAAGATCATTGAAAATAATCCTTTTTTAGGGAAAAGATATGAGGACGTATTTCTGGAATTGAAAAAAACATATAATGCAGTTTTAATGGGAATTAGCAAATCCAATCAAAGTAATAAGGTGCTTAAAAACCCCGCACAGAATTGCATTATAGAAGAAAATGACTATTTAATTTTAATGGCTGATGGTCCTGCGAAACTTAACATTTCCAAAGATTTTAATATAAGCGACGGAAGATTCGATTGATGAAAGATGTTCAAAAAATAAAAAGCCCCCCACCTTTTCTCGGAATGCATCTATTACTAGAGCTTTACGATTGCGACTTAGAATTGCTCAACAATCCTAAAAAAATTGAGGGATTTCTTAAGGAAGCAGCCATTGCTTCCGGTGCTAGTATCGTTTCAGTGCATAGTAATTTATTTAATCCACATGGAGTAAGTGCGGTAGTAATAATTGCGGAATCCCATATCACCCTTCACAGCTGGCCAGAATATGCTTATGCAGCAGTAGATGCTTTTACCTGCGGAGAAAGCATTGACACGCTAAAAATTGAAGAAATCTTAAAGCTAAGATTAAAAGCCAACAGAACCAGTCGACAAATATTTAAAAGAGGATTTGTAGAAATTGTAAATAACAAGAAGCCAGAAGATTTAGTGATTTAAAAGATTTATTATCCAGCAATAAATTTACAATCCAATTAAATCCATAAAAAAAGCCTGTCGGTAAGACAGGCTTTAATTTTTACAATATTATGAAAGTGGTTTATTAAACTACTCTTACATTTACTGCGTTCAATCCTTTAGGACCTTCTTGTACATCGAAGCTTACTTTATCACCTTCGTTGATTTCATCAACTAAACCGTTGATATGTACAAATACATCTTTGTCACCCTCTTCTGGAGTGATAAAACCAAACCCTTTGGAATTATTGAAAAACTTAACTGTTCCGTTACTCATCTTAATAAAATTTATCTAAGCGCCAAATGTAGTCTATTCAGTAGCAAAGAGCACTACGAATCTACTTTTGCTCAAAAAGAATGTAATTGATACTAGCAAAGGCCTGTAGCTCCATTATTAAATATTTTTCAAAATAATAATTGACTCCAAAGCAAAAAGAGGCTCTTTTTTGGACTAAATTTTAAAAAAATCAGGATTAAATGACATTTACATAATTCGCTTCATTACTGAGGAAAAGTCCTCCAGGAGGAAACATAGTTATAAATTCAACGGTTGTTTATTATTTCATGATGGATTCTTTTGGAATTGTTCCCAACGTGAATTTGTAATCTCAAAGCGATTTACCTTTTGATGAAAATTTATCTTCCCTGGTATGGTATAATAGGTTTTCAGTAAGGAGAAACCAACTTTAAGAAGGGTTCTATTTGGTGCAATATTCTCTGCAAATGGCTCACAAATAATACTTTGTAATTTAAATTTCTTAAAATAGAATTCTAAACAAAGCCTCACAAATTGCTGCCCCATCCCCTTTTGTCTGGTATTGGGATCCCAGAGGTGAAGATGCATTTTTGCCGAATTTGCAAATTGGATATTATTGATATTACAATGCCCTATAGCCTGTCCATTGAGCATCCAGTATAAATAGCAAAAGGATTTTTCAGAATCAGGCTTTAGTAGTCCCACTCTTAATTCCTTTAACCACTTTTCCTTTTCCGGTAATTTACTTTTATCTGCCCCCATCTCCTTTAGATATTGGGCCGTGGAATTGTGGAAATAATGTACAACCTCATGAATATCATTTGGACCTACCTCCAAAATAGATAATTGATTCTGCATTTGTATTCAATTGATAAGATTCTAAGCGAAATGACCTCCCAATATTTCCAATTCTTGGCCCTTTTGTGGAGAACCATCCAAGATAGGCATCGCTGTCATTATCAAATTTCTCACTCCCGGTAAATTCAGCGACTCATCATGATCAGTCTTACTTTCCCAAATTTCAGTAATAAATACATGATCGGGATCATTCTCTTGCTTTGCCACTACATATAATTTACAGGTTTCCGCATTCGAAACTAATTTGGAGGCTTGGATTAAAATCGTTGCCAATTCCTCTTGCTTTCCAGTTTTAGCTTTGAGTTTTCCTTGTAATAGATACATCTAAATAGGTTTTAAATTTCTGAAGTCATAATTAGGAAAAAATCCTAATAAAAACTTAGGCATTTTCAAATATGAGTAAAATACTAGTTTGATGAAATGAATTCACCCGAATTTATTTGGAAGGAAGTTCAGCTCCTAAAAATTCCATTATGCCTTATTGATTAAATTATTGAATTCCTTTCCGATTCAAATAAATATGGAAGGCAAGACATAGAATTGACATAAAAACCAAAGTGAAAGGAAACCAAATATGTTCCTTCCAAAGCCATATAACTTTATTGTGGTCTCCATAAATGGATAAACAAGGAATTAAAAGAAACAATGCGAAATAGGCCAAAATATTTTTCATATAAATAGAATTATGGAAAGGCTGACAAATTCATATTTAAGCCTTTCAATGACAAATAAATTGGGGTTGAAAAAGGGTTGATTTTTGAAATCTAAGGAAATTAAGCTCTTTGATTTGATTTTAAGTCCCTTCTGCTCTTAATATCTAATTTCTTGTAAATCTGATTGATATGGCTTTTCAATGTGCTTTTCTCAACAAAAAGTTTAGCCATTATTTCCTTATTTGTTTTTCCGGCAATGATAAGATCATAAACTTCTTTTTGCCGATCTGTTAATTGGGTAAGTGATGTTTTAAAATCATCATCCTCAGAATGTGTGCTATTTTTTATTTGAGCCCTAAGCTCAGAATATTTCATTTTGTCAAAATGAAAATAAATCAGCACCAAAAATGAACTCAATAAAATCAGGATAATAATTAGCACTGGATAATTCTCCAATATTAATTGTACCCTACCCTGCCCAGATTTAATGGAAATTGCTACGGAGGATAGAATAATGGCTATAACCAAAAAATACTTAGAATACTTTGATAATACACTTTCCAACTTCATTTAAATTAAAAACTAGGTTTAGGTCTTTGCAATTTCAAGGGTGTTTAAAAAAATAAAATTCCTTAACAAGGGGTGATTCCTTCTATTTTATTTTGAATAGTTTAGTTTCTCCTAAATTAGGAAATTATAAAACATCCACATTATGAACTCTTCCTACCTTTCCAGCATTTACAAGCAATTTGAATATTATAAAATGTTGGGCGATAAAACCTTTTCCCAAATTCCAAAAGAAAAATTGTATTGGAAACCAGCTGAAGGACTTAATAGTATTGCCGATTTAGTGAAGCATCTACATGGGAATATGCTTTCTCGTTGGACAGATTTCCTCAACACTGATGGGGAAAAGGAATGGCGAAAAAGGGATGAAGAATTTGAAGCTGATTTTTCGAATGAGGATGAAATGAAAAAAGCTTGGGAGGATGCATGGGCTGTCTTATTTAAAGCGATAGGCTCTTTGAATTATGAAGACCTTGAAAGGATAGTTTATATTCGGAACCAGGGACATACGGTTACAGAAGCCATAAACCGACAATTAGCCCATTATTCTTACCATATTGGTCAGATAGTATATTTAGGAATATTGATTTGCGGTGAAAATTGGAAATCACTTTCCATTCCAAAAGGAAATTCCAAAAAATACAATGAAGAAAAATTTGCAAAAAGCAAATCCAAAACTCATTTTACTGATGAATTTAAAATGAATTCTTCTGAGGAGTAAAGCTTAAACATCTTAAACAGGGAATTCCTTCACTTCTAAAAAGTCTATTTCAAAATCTCTAATAATTTGGCGTGTATTTCAGTATTCTGATAAATCCCCGAGAAGGATTCTGATCCTGGGCCAAATGCCAAAACAGGAACCATAGCAGCACTATGGCCACCAGTTGAAAAACGTGGTCCTATTTCCTTATAATCTCTTTGTGTTCCTTGGAATGGAACTTTTTTCTCCTTAGCAGCCAGAGTAAAACCACCTGTTTCATGATCGGCAGTTACAATAACCAAGGTATTACTATCTTTTTGTGCAAAATCTAATACTAGGCCTAACATCTTGTCAAAATCTAAAGTTTCGGAAATCACATAGTCAGCGTCATTAGCATGCCCCCCCCAATCTATTTGACTTGCTTCTACCATCAAGAAAAATGGTTTTTCTTGTAGTTCAAAATAATTTAATGCTAGATCTGTGGCATTGCTTAGAAAGTCTCCTCTACCCTTAGACATTTTAGGCATTCCATCTTTAGCTAGTAAAAATCCATATTTCTTTTCTTTTTCAAGTTTTTCAGCTTTCAAAAGACAGTCGGTACCCGTTACAAAACCCTTTTTATGAAGGATATCTATTACATTAATTCCGGCACTTTCATCATAAAAATATTCTAATCCTCCTCCCGCGAAAAAATCAACTTCAGAATCAGGCATTTGGGCGGCAATTTCCTTTGCCATGTGGCGAGATTTTGCATGAGCAAAAAAACTAGCTGGTGTAGCATGTGTTATGGATGAGCTGGCCACCAATCCAGTACTATAATCTCTTTGTGCTAATAATTCCAAAATGGTTTGTAGATCTTCACCATTAACATCCACGGCAATTGCACCATTATAGGTTTTTTCACCGCAAGAAATAGCCGTTGCTCCAGCAGCCGAATCTGTAATCTTTTCCTTTGCCGAAGAAGTTCTACTCAAACCCACAATTGGCATTCTTGAAAAATTGGGTTCCTTATCTTCATCTTCCTTAAAATAATAAGCTGAGGATAATTGAGAAATACCCATACCATCTCCAATAAGAATGATGATGTTTTTTGGTTTTTTTGGTGATTCCTTATTCTCAGTGCTATTCGCGAAGTTGAAAAGGATAAAAACAAGCAGACCTAAACCTAAAAGAGAAGCAATTTTTTTCATGAGATTGAATTGAATTGCGAAGTAAAGGAAAATTCAGAATCCCCTAAAGAAAGTAGCCATGAAAAGTAAAATTATTGATCAAGCCATTTTTTAAAATCACTTAACTTTTCTCTACTCATGAGAATATCCCTATCTCCACAATTTTTGAGAATTAATTTCAATCTACTATTGCTATAAGCTCTCATGTCTTCAATACTGTCAAAGCATGCAATATACCTACGGTTTAGACGATAGAATTTTTTTGGATTTAAAAGTTCCAGCAATTGATCAAGACTAAAATCTATCAAATATGATTTACCATTAAAATCCTGGGCAAATGTGGCCCTGTTTTCACTATAGAAAAATGCAATATCTACTGTTGGGATGGCCTTAATCTTGTCTCCTACCTTAACCACAAATCTCTCTTTAAAATCCTGGTTCTTAGCATTCAATAAGCTTTCCAATTTTGCGAAATCAAAACTATTGTCGCCTTTATCTTGAAAGCGTTCTTGGTATTTTACTATGGCCTTTTCAAGATCTTGAGGGTCAATAGGTTTTAATAGATAATCCACACTATTTAGGTCAAAAGCTTTAATCGCGTATTGGTCGTAAGCCGTGCAAAAGATTACTGGGCTATCAACTTTCACCTGCTTAAAGATCTCAAAACTTAGCCCATCAGCCAATTGTATATCAAGGAAAAGCAGGTCTGGTTTTGTGTTGTTATTAAACCAATGTATAGCAGATTTTATGGAATCTATATTTTGATAAATATCTGCATCAGGAAAGTGTTTTTGAAGTAATCTTTGCAATCTTATGGCCGCAGGTTTTTCGTCCTCAATAATTAATATCCTCATGATTTATTTGTGAAGGTTAATAATAGGAAGGCAAACCTTATAGCTTTTTTCATTATGAAAAATTTCTACCTCCTTTTCACTTAGCAGCCTATACCTCTCTTTAATATTTTCCAAGCCCACTCCAGTGCTACTACCATCCTCAATTAGCTTTTTGCGAATAGCATTTTCAACCCAAATGAAATTTTGATCAATATTTATTTTAATTTCTAAGGGGTATTCATTGGATATTTCATTGTGTTTCACAGCATTTTCAAATAATAACTGAAGGGATAAAGGCGGAATCATAGAGCCTTTTGGGACCTCCCCTTCCCATTTTACCTGAAGGTTTTCACCAAATCTCAATTGTTGCAATTTTAAATATCGACTGCCAAAATCTATTTCCTTTTCCAAGGGAACAACTTCTTCTGTCTGCACTTCCAAAACATAGCGGTAAAAGCGCGACAGTTGCTGAATAAAATCCGCAGCTCTATCTGCATCTTCATATACGATATTGGAAAGAACATTTAAGGAGTTAAACAGAAAATGAGGATTCAATTGTTCGCGAAGAATCCTGTACTTGCCCGCAAATTGCTCTGCTCTAAGTTTTTCAGCATCTACTGCAGCTTGTCTCCACTCAAAAAGAAAGGCTTTACTCATAAAAAAAGCGGTTAAGCCGTAGGCAATTAAAACCGGATACATAGTATTGATAAGCAATGCATTCCAAGGAATACTGTCTATGCTAAAATGCCCAAAGCCCCAGTGGAAAAAGAAGGTTATTATAAAACTTGCAATGCTCGAATAAATCGTAACCATGGCAATTTCTACGAGCAACCTTTTTCCAGGCTCTTCCAGCCAGGAAATTTTATTACTCACAAATTCTTCCAACCAGCTAATTCCTCCGCTTAGACTTGTGGACATAATAAAAGAATATAAAACACTTCCCCAGGCATTTTGTAATCCATCCCAAGAACTAAAACAGCTAGGACAGAATGCAAAACTTATTATTAGGGCAATCACTAGGTTTATGGTCAAAAACTTTACTGGGCCTTTCCTGTGCAATGCTATATCTGAACTATCCTTCATATCTGGTTTTAGAACTGTTATTGTGTTGACGAACATAGTAAATACTTAGTTCTTGTCCTTTTTTTCACAAGAAATTAGCATTTGTTTGGCCATTCCTTGGCCCCATTTGGGTTCTATGCCCATCTTATTTTCCAATTTATACACTTCCATACTTTGACTCGCCAAATCACAAGCCTTTTCGGTTCCAGAACCAAAAAATTGAGCCATTCCCAATTCCATTCTCGCCAGCATAAGCAATGCTCTGGGATTATTGGGAGCCATGGTTACTGCCTTAGCAAAGGTTTGCATTATTTGCGCACTCAATGAAGCACCACGGCTGGCAGGGTCTGCGGCTAATCTAGCCATATCAACATAACCTATTAGGACTATAATTTCGGCATTTTCTTCCGAAATATTTGCGGCTTTTTCTACTCGTTCTTTGGCTTTTGCTAAATAGGCATCCCTTTGGTTTAAATCCAGACTATCACCAAAACTCATATAGATATAGTTCAATCCAGAATAATAGAGAGGCAGCCACTCCTCATTCTCCTTCTCTGCAATCCTATCAAAAAGATTTGCCGTTTTTTGTCTATCCTCAATACTCTCATCCTCCTCCATCATTTTCAAAGCTTTTTGCATCACCTTAAAATAGGCAGAATCTTGGGCCTTAATGGAAGAAGAAAAGATTAAACTAAAAAGTAAAATATTGATTTTTAAGGTTTTCATTTTTTGATTTTTTAAGGTTTGATTTATAAATTATTTAATTGATTGGCACTTTTATCTTTAGAAAGTGTAAGGAACATGCCTATAAAAAAGAAGCGCTTGGCCCCTTGTCCAATAGGTGCGGAAGCAAATTGTCCTGAAGAATTAGCTTTACTAGAATACTGGTAACCAAAAACATTTTCTCTTCCTAAAACATTTGTACAGGCAAAGTGGAAAATCAAGTTTTGGCGAGGTAGATAACTCCAGCTTAGACTTAAATTACTAAAGTCTTTTGTTTTAGATTCTTGCTCCCCAGCTAGATTTGGGTTGTCATAGCTAAGCCCATCATTCCAAGACCAGCTTCCACCAATTTGAGATTTTAGTTTATTTACAAATCTCTTAACAACAATGCTCGCCGAGTGATTAGGAGCATAGGAGGGTTGAATAGCTGAATTGTAATTTGCAAATAGTCTTTTGCTATTTACGTAGGAATAGCTTATCCAATAATCCCATCCTTTGAAGCTCGCATTGTCTCTATAAAACATATCAAAACCCTGGGCGAACCCATGTCCATTTGCTTGAGCATCATTGTTTTGTGTTCTCAATAGTTGGGAATACTCCTTGTGGAAAGCCTCTATTCTAAAGGTATATCCTTGTTTTACATATTGGTAGTTTGCAATAAAATGCTTGGCTTTGGCATCTCTTAAATCATTAAATACAATCTTTTGTTCTTTTGCTTGTGGCTGATAAAAATCACCATAGGCCAGAGAAAATTGAGATTCGCCAGAAAGTTTATAGGCCAAAGAGGCTCTAGGGCTAAAATTCCATTGAGAATTAAGACTATTATTCTCCAATCTCAATCCACCACGCAATACAAATTGATCACTGAAATAATAATCTCCTTCGGCGAATGCAGAACTTAAATTGTCAGTATAATCTCTACTTGCATTTTCTTTTATTAGAGTCTCCTCATATTTATGTCCAATACCTTCCACACCCATTACCAGTCTAAACCGATCACTAGCAAAATAATTGGTCTTTAATTTTATGTGGATTAAATCGCTTAGTCGATCTACTTGAAGGCTATCGATATTGAGTTTATCTAGATTTCCAGAGTAAGCCAATCCGGCATCTACAGTCCATTTGTCTCCTAATCTATCTTTCAAGGAGATATTGGCATAGCTGTAATTATTATCAATATCTATATTACTACCTCTACCTTCTTGATCAATGCCCTTTTGCCAAATGTTTAAACCAGCATATTGATGACTAAAAAAGGCCTTTAGCAAGCCGTGTTTGCTATACTTATTTCGATAAAGCAATTCAGCATTTAGGTTATTGGGAGCTCTTTCCCAATCGAAATTTTGGGCTACAATGGCTTGGTATGGTTGTAAATCAGTATAATTTAAAGAAGCAGTAATAGATTGTTTTTTAAAAACCTTAGTGTGTGAAACTCCACCACCAACGGTCATCAAACTAATATCCGTTTGATCCCTTATGGGCTGGTCTATAGTATTTAATACCAAAGCTGATGACAGTGCCTGACCATATTCAGCCGAATAGCCCCCAGTACTAAAAAAGGTTCCTTTGAATAGAATAGGGTTAAATCTAGATCTTGTAGGAAGCCCGGCAGTGGAAGTTCCATAGGCATTTCCTACCCTTAAGCCATCAAAAAATATGGCGGTTTCAGAAGCATCACCACCTCTAACAAAAAGACGGCCATCGTTTCCAATAGTGGCCGTTCCGGGTAAAGTAGACAGGGCTCCTTCTACAGAACCTAGAGCGCCAGCGGTTGTAACAATATCCAAGGGTTTAATTACCACCGATCTTTTTTCATCGCTGGCTTCCATAGCCCCTGCACTTATGTTTACTGCATTTAATACATCAATTGCTGCTTTAAGCTTTAATTGGAAATTTAATTTGGAACCATCACATACAATTTCCTTTTCCAGATTTTTAAAACCTATAACAGAAACTACTAAAATCTGATTTCCCCTTTCACTGGTTTCAAAAGAAAATTCTCCATCAATACCAGAAGAAGTGCCATCAAAAGTCCCTTTTAGGTAAATATTCGCTCCAGGAATAGATTCGCCTTTGGAGGATTTTAATAGTCCAGAAATCTCCGTGCTTTGTGCATGGATGAAAATTGATGGAAAAATAAAAATTAGGATAAATCTAAAAGTGAAAGATGGCTTCATTGGATTTGATTTTGGCTCGAAAGTATAGGCCTACACTCAACTTTTAAAAAATTATATACTGAACTGTAAAAATTGACTACTGAAATGTAGAATGTTAAGAACAAAGCTATTGGCCTAACTAAATGTGATGCCTAAATTGTATCTTTGCAACAATGAAAATTATAAAAACTTCCATCCCAGATTTAGTGGAGATAGAGCCCACAATTTTTGGAGATTCACGCGGTTATTTCTTTAGTCCTTACCATAAAGAGGAATTTCATAAAAATGGGATAATGGCCGACTTTAAGCAGGATAATCAATCAAAATCTAGTAAGGGTGTTTTAAGGGGATTGCATTTCCAAAAACCACCTTATGCACAGGGTAAATTGGTTAGGGTTATTACTGGAGCTGTAATGGATGTTGCTGTGGATATTCGAAAAGGATCGCCTACTTACGGACAGCATCATTCTGTAGTATTGACAGAAGAGAATAAAAAAATGTTTTGGGTGCCAGAAGGCTTTGCCCATGGTTTTGTAACTCTTGAGGACCATACTATTTTCAGTTATAAGTGTACAGGATTATACAATCCAGAAGCAGAAGGAAGTATTTTATGGAATGATGATGAATTAAAAATAGATTGGGGAATTGAAAATCCTCAACTATCAGCAAAAGATAAAATAGCTCCAAATTTTAAGGATCTAATAACGGAATTTACATACAATGACTAAGTTTTTAAGAATTATTGGGCTTATAACCGTCCTCCTAGTTTTAGTGAAATCTCTTTCCTTTTTCACTTATGATTATACTGAAACTGATGATAGAAGTTTTAGAGAGGCTTTTAACAAGGATTATGGGATTTATGCCTTAGATCTTCCGGAGGATATTACGCTTGCTGGAGAATTTATTCCTTTTGAAGACCCAGATATCTATGAGAGATTTGATAGGGAAATGTTAGTTAATACCTATTGGCAATCTCAAACCTTGTTATTTTTTAAAAGAGCAAATCGCTATTTTGAAATTATTGAACCCATCTTAAAAGAACACAATGTTCCAGATGATTTTAAATACCTCTCCCTTATTGAAAGTGGTTTTATGAATGTGGTATCCCCTGCCGGAGCTGTAGGATTTTGGCAAATTCTAAAAAGTACAGGTAAGGAATATGGCTTGGAAATAAATGAGCAAGTTGATGAACGCTACAATGTAGAGAAATCTACCCATGCGGCCTGTAAATATTTAAAGGAAGCTTATGCCGAGTTTAACAGTTGGATACTAGCTGCTGCTTCCTATAATATGGGAATAAGTGGTGTGAAAAGACAATTGGAAAGACAAAATGCAAATAGTTATTTTGATTTAACCCTAAATTCGGAAACGGCCAGATATGTGTTTAGGATATTGGCTATTAAAGAGCTAATGGAAAATCCAAAAAAATATGGTTTCAATTTCAGGAAAAAGGATTTATACCAGCCTATTCCTACCCAAACTATTAAATTGGATAGCAGTGTAACTGATTTTGGACTTTGGGCCCAAAATGTAGGAGTAAACTATAGAATATTAAAATATCACAACCCTTGGCTGCGTCAGGAATACTTGAAAAACTCCTCCGGAAAAAGCTATTTCATCAAAATCCCGAAAAAGGGACATTATTGGATTGACGAAATGCTGATTTCTAGGGATTCTGCAAACCATCATAAATCAAATGATAGTATTCCTGTGCTAGATAATACTAGCGAGTCTTCTCAAGACCAAGATAGTACGGCTATTAGCCGAGATACAGTTCAATAACCCATAGAGACAAATCTTTTAATGGAAGAACAAAATCTTCTAGAAAAAAACGAGATAGAGGTTTTAGGCGCTAGAGTGCACAACCTCAAAAATATAGACTTAAAAATCCCTCGTGATCAACTTGTGGTAATCACTGGATTGAGTGGTAGTGGAAAATCTTCCCTAGCTTTTGATACCATTTATGCTGAAGGACAAAGGAGATATATAGAAACATTTTCTGCATATGCACGGCAGTTTTTGGGTAATTTGGAAAGACCTGATGTGGATAAAATAAATGGATTAAGTCCAGTTATTTCAATTGAACAAAAAACCACTTCTCGGAATCCGCGTTCTACAGTTGGCACCGTTACCGAAATTTATGATTTCCTGCGTTTACTTTACGCCCGTGCCTCTACTGCCTATTCCTACAATACAGGTGAAAAGATGGTAAGCTATACCGAGGATAAAATCCGGGAAATGATTCTGGATAAATATCAAGGGAAAAAGGTAAATCTATTAGCACCTTTAGTAAGATCTAGGAAAGGACATTATAGGGAGCTGTTTGAGCATATAGGCAAACAAGGTTTTGTAAAAGTACGAGTGGATGGAGAAATCCTAAATGTAGAAAAGGGAATGCGTCTAGATCGCTACAAAAACCATGATATAGAGGTTGTTGTTGATCGATTAAAGGTAGATTCCGAAGATATTGAAAGACTAAAAAATTCCATTACCGTTTCCTTGCAGCAAGGAAGCGGAGTAATGATGGTTTTGGAACATGGAAAGGAAAATCCACAATTCTTCAGCAAAAATTTGATGTGCCCTAGCACCGGTATTGCCTACCGAGAACCAGAACCAAATTCCTTTTCTTTCAATTCACCTAAAGGAGCATGCCCTAGCTGCAATGGTTTAGGAGAAATATCCAAAGTGGATATCGATAAAATTATTCCTAATCCAGACCTATCTATTCGCAAAGGTGGTCTTGCTCCTCTTGGTGATTATAAGCAAAATTGGATTTTTAACCAGGTAGAAATAATTGGCGATAAGTATGGTTTTGATATAACCACTCCCATAAAAAAGATTCCCAAAGAAGGTCTGGATGTTTTGCTAAATGGTGCTGATGAAGCATTTGAAGTGGAGAATAAAAACCTCGGTGTTACCCGAAAGTATAATATTGATTTTGAAGGGATAATAAATTTCATTTATAATCAAAGTCAAGACAGCAAAAGCCGATCAATAAAAAGGTGGGCTGAGGGTTTTATGAATCAGGTGGTTTGTGATGACTGCCATGCTGAGCGATTAAAAATAGAATCCAGACATTTTAAAATTGATGATTTAAATATCTCTCAATTATCTCATATGAGTGTGGGAGATTTAAACAAATGGTTCAATGGCATTTATGAGAAACTAGATAAGAACCAGCAGCTAATTGCAAAACCAATTTTAAAGGAATTAATCTCTAGATCCTCCTTTTTACTAGATGTAGGCTTAGACTATTTAAGTTTAAATAGACCCGCAAAAAGTTTATCAGGAGGAGAGGCTCAAAGAATAAGGCTAGCCACACAAATTGGTTCCCAATTGGTAAATGTTTTATATATCCTTGATGAACCTAGTATTGGTTTGCACCAAAGAGATAATCAAAAATTAATCAACTCTCTTAAGGAGCTTAGAGATGTTGGAAATTCTGTAATTGTGGTAGAACACGATAGGGATATGATAGAGCATGGAGACTATATTTTTGATATTGGCCCATTTGCCGGTCTTAGAGGTGGAGAAATTGTTGCCGAAGGAAGCTTAAAGGATATTCTAAATAGTAATAGTCTTACTGCCCAATATTTAAATGGAAAAAAAGAAATTGCCATACCTAAAGAAAGAAGGAAAGGCAATGGCCATCAAATAGTATTAAAGGGTGCAAAAGGAAATAATCTGAAAAATGTTTCTGTAAAATTCCCTTTAGGCCAGTTGATTGTTGTTACCGGTGTTTCTGGAAGTGGAAAATCTACTTTGGTAAATGAAACTTTATATCCTAAGTTAAGTCAGATTTTTTATAAGTCTGTAAAAAAACCCCTTGCCCACAAAAGTATAGAAGGCCTTAAACATATTGATAAGGTTATAGATATAGACCAATCTCCAATTGGAAGAACTCCGAGATCCAACCCGGCAACTTATACTGGTGTTTTGTCTTTTATTCGTGAATTGTTTGCCAATATTCCAGAATCTAAGGTTAGAGGATATAAACCTGGACGTTTTTCTTTTAATGTAAAAGGTGGTAGATGCGAAACTTGCGAGGGAGCAGGAATACGAGTAATTGAAATGAATTTTTTGCCAGATGTATATGTCCCTTGCGAAACTTGCCAAGGCAAAAGGTTTAATAGAGAAACCTTGGAAATAAGGTTTAAAGGCAAATCTATTTCTGATGTTTTGGAAATGAGCGTTAATAAAGCTGTTGAATTCTTTGAAAGTATTCCTAAGATTTATAACAAACTAAAAACTTTAAAAGAAGTAGGTTTGGGATACATTACTTTAGGTCAGCAGTCTACTACCCTATCTGGTGGTGAAGCTCAGAGGGTGAAACTTGCTACAGAACTTAGTAAAAGGGATACTGGACAAACCCTATATATCCTTGATGAACCTACTACAGGTCTGCACTTTGAAGATGTAAAAGTTTTGATGGATGTACTTGATAAATTGGTAAACAAGGGCAATACTGTACTAGTAATTGAGCATAATATGGATGTCATTAAACTGGCAGACCATATTATTGATATCGGACCTGAGGGTGGTGATAAAGGTGGAAAGGTAGTTTTTGAAGGTAGACCAGAAGAGATTATAAAGGTAAAGAACAGTCATACAGGGCAATTTCTAAAGCTGGAAATGCAACGTTAAAAAGATATTATTGATGAATGATAAAATAAAAAAGGCATTTGAGCCAAAAAGCTGGAATGAAATAAGAACCAATGACAGTTGGGCCATTTTTAAAATTATGGCCGAATTTGTAAATGGTTATGAATCCCTTGCGAAAATTGGCCCTTGTGTATCTATTTTCGGATCGGCACGTACTAAAGCTGATAATCCCTATTATATTTTAGCTGAGCAAATTGCTTTTAATCTTACTCAGAGGGGATATGGAATTATTACCGGCGGTGGCCCAGGAATAATGGAAGCAGGAAATAAGGGTGCGGAAAGAGGTGGTGGCACCTCGGTAGGTTTGAATATTGACCTTCCATTTGAGCAGCATTTCAACCCCTATATTGACAATGATAAAAATTTAGACTTTGACTACTTCTTTGTACGAAAAGTAATGTTCGTAAAATATAGCCAGGGTTTTGTTGTAATGCCCGGTGGGTTTGGAACCTTAGATGAATTATTTGAAGCTATTACTCTTATTCAAACTTTTAAAATCGGAAGATTCCCGATAATCCTGGTAGGCAAAAGCTTTTGGAGTGGATTAATGGATTGGATTAAAGAAGTATTATTGGAAAGAGAGGCTAATATTAGCCCTGAAAATTTAGATCTTTTTAGCATTGTAGATACAGCCGATGAAGCTGTGAAGGTTATTGACGATTTCTATAGTCAATATATGCTAAAACCCAATTTCTAATATTTTTTCAAAGGTCTATAAAAAAGAAAAAGCCTTCGCATTTAAGCTTGGGCTCTTTCTACAATCAACCAAAACAGTCGTAAATATTTTTCCTTATTCGATTAAATGAACAAGGGATGTTCCTCTTTCTTTTCTTTTGACGCCTTGTTTCTCAATCCCAGTTCAGTCTGCACTAAGGGGCTGGAATTTTGCTCCATCCTCTTTTTGCTATGAGACTCTCTGCGAATAAAAAAATTAAGAAACTTAAACATTGTTATTATTTGCATTATCTATTGCAAAGCAGATACCATTTCATATCAAATTTTACAAGAACCTATTTTTCAACTGGTTAGTAAAATCCACTTTGAATAAACACTCTCATATTGGGAATTTATTTCTCAAAAAGAATATTAATAGATTTTGGAAGCAATTCTAAAACCAGGTAAATCTAGATACCAATTTTCAAAAAGGCCACCCCCACTTTGGGCCCATGCACCGAAATTCAAATAGGCATCATCGATTGGTTCGTACTCTATTGGATAGTCATATTGTCCATATATATGCATTACCCATGGTAGATTATTTGAAGTTTTGTAATAACGTTCAGATGCCGGATCACTATCATCATCATTAGTTCCGAAGTATGCAGGATTTGCTAAATCTGTTGGTTTAGCATTTGCTAAATGAATTTCCTTGCCTCTATCTCCATTCACGAAAATAAAGCTATTATAGGGGGGTAATCCCACATCTAAAAGACTTTGCGGACTAGAAAAGCTTATGCTTATGGATTTTGTAACAACAGGAACATTTGGATCTGTTTTTACCGTATTAATAAAGGGTCCACCAGCATGTTGAATTTCATTAAAAACATCGTCAAATGCAATAACGGTCGCCAAGGATTGGCCATTTTCTAGTCCATTTGAAGCGGTACTAATTATTCCTTCTTGTAAACTGGTACCGCTTACACTGCTTACATCAGAAGGTAGAACATTTTTATACTCCCAACCAAAACCATTGTTAAAGCCCGCACCTGCAGCTCTTATGGTCCAGTCTGCATTAATATCTACAACTTCATTTTGGGCATTTAATACATGGGTAATATCATAAGCCATTACCATATCATTAAAATCATAATCTCCTTGAGAAGGCCATAAATCTTCAAAACCTAAATTCCCTTGATAAGCCACATTAAAAGCTCTGGCAGCATCGTTTGGGTATTCATCAATGGCGTCATTTACACCATCATTATCGGCATCCACAGATGGTGTAATATCTGGAGAATTATCCGTGTCAATTCCAGTCCAAGGATTTGCCGTAACATAATAAATCAAATCTTCAAAATCATGATCACAAGACCCGCTGTTTCTGAGTATATCTTCAAAACCATTTAATAGTAATTGTCTGGAATTATCTACCAACTGTACTGTATGTTGCCTTTCAGAAGCAATAGGCTCTGGATTAAAATCAGCTTTGGAATATATCCGTTGGGCATTTACATTTATGGTATTGCTACCAGAATTATAAGCATTTTGGAATAATACCCAACTAATACTTTTACCTGCTGGAAACCTTCCTAAGTAAACCTTATCTCCAGCATTTAGCTCACCACCAGAATATTTTAATGATGTGTTTCTGAAAATCACAAAAACAGAATCGATCTGAGAGCTGGAGCTTGGCGGATTATCGGTATCGTAAACATAATAAGCAAGTGAGTTTTTATATCCTGCTCCTTCGGCAACAAAGGTTACCCAAACATCGCTGATAGCATTTACTACCACCTCATATTCGTTGGAAGATGAAAGATAACTTGCATTGTGAACAGCAACATTTTGCCCTGAAGGTAAAGAAGCGTTGATATCATCTAAAAAGTCTGAACTCAAAACATCACCTGTGTTTTCTAAATTATCTGGTAATCCCAAATTTCCTGCTGTAGATAAATAATATACATTGCCACCAGCTGGGATAGGACTTGTGTTTGTACTTTTTCTGGATGTCTTAAATTTTCGAACAGATTGGCTTCCACCAAAATCTAAAACAATATCGCTCTCGGCAGAAACGGTAAATGAATTTGCGAATCCTTTATAATTACATTCTATAAATACCTCTTTTAAATAGCTAGGAATCTTGATATCTGTATTTAAGATACCATATGCCTGAGTAATTCCCGAAGCGAATTTTTCACCACCTTCAAATGGATCTTTATCATAAAAATCAATTCTTATTCCTTCTAATGGATTATCATTTATACTCTTTACAGAAATATTAGTGTTTAATTCCCTTGAAGTTTTATAGTTGAAAGTAGAGGGTACATCTAAATCTTTAATATCCCCTGGAACTATGGTTGAATCAATTCCCTCCTTAATGGTTTCTTCCTTCTTACAGGAGAAAGCAATTACAGCTAATACTAGGAAACTGAATAATGATTTTTTCATGAATGAATGTTTTCAATGCCAAAGCAAAGCAAAGACCAAAAAACGCCTTGTATTCAAACTATTGAATATTAGTAATTTACAAGATTCAGCATTTGAAAATCATTCTCTATTTGGGAAAACTCTATTTATGAGAGACAAAAAAAGGCCTTGATAAAATCAAGGCCTTTCAAATATTGTTTGGTTTAAGACTAGTAGATATTCGTTTGATTTCTATATCCTGGTAAGTCTAAATACCAATCCGAAAAGCTAGACCCGTTGCTATTTGCCCAAGCTGCGAAGTTTAAGTAAGCGGATTCAATTGGAGCATATTCAATAGGATATGAAAAGCTTCCGTCAATATGAATTACCCAAGGTTGGTTATTACTTGTTCTATAGTATCTACCAGATCCTGGATCACTATCATCAGAAGCAGTACCAAAGGCAGCACCAATAACTAGGTCGGTTGGATCTTCATCAGCCATATGGATTTCCATTCCCCTATTTCCATTTGTGAAAATAAATGGATCATAAGGAGGTAAGCCAATTGTGCTAGGATCAATAGCTGAAGTTAAGGTTAAATCCACTTGGAAAACTTTATCTGCAATTGCTGTTCCACCAGGTACAGTATTAATAAATGGCTCTCCTGGTATTCCTTGTACATGATCAAATACATCATCATAAACAATAAGAACAGCGTTTGTTTGTCCAGATTCCAGTCCTTTAGCATCCAGAGTTACAATTCCTTGTGTACTTTGAGTACCGGAAGTAGAAGATACTTCGGCAGGAGTTAAACCATCTATTTCCACACCAAAACCGTGGTGAATAAATCCACCTAAGGCTTTTACAGTAAAGGTGGTTTTGATATCCTTAACATCGTTATTCGCATCAGTAACTTGGTTGGTATTGTATTCTACAACAAGGTCATTAAAATCATAGTCACCTTTACCGGGCCATAAATCTTCATAACCTAAAGTACCAGTATAGTAGTTGTTGTAGGCACGGTCTGGATCGAATCTATAATCTTCATCACAGTTATTTACCCCATCACCATCATCATCATCATTACAGTAATCTGAAGTTGGAAGGTTTGAAATATCCAATGATGAATAAGGAGTTACTCTAATAGAAAGTAATAAATCATTAAAGTCATTATCTGAGCTATAATCTCTCCTTACGTCCTCAAAACCAACAATAACCAATTCGCGACCAGCATCTAACAATTGAACATTGTGTTGTCTGAGTGCAGCCGATGCTTCAGGGTTGAAGTCGTAAGTAGAATAAAATTTCGTTTGACTTGGGTTAGTCGCTTTAATTTGTTGAGTAGTTGGATTCCAGCCATGTGCCATTAATACCCAGCCTATACTTTTCCCGCCTGGGAATTTTCCAAGGTAAACTTTGTCACCCGGTACTAAACCACCACCAGAACCACCAGCATTGGAGGCATTAGGTAAAATGGTAAAGATTGAATCTATTTCTGAAGCAAGTGTAGGCGGATTACTAGTGTCATAAATATAATATCCAAAAGTATTTAATTGACCAGCACCTTCACCTAAATAGGTTACCCAAACATCTCCTGAGTCCAAAATATGAACATCATAAGCATTTGATGGAGCTAAAAAAGCTGGTTTATTGATTGGAATATTTAAATTTTCTGGAAGTGCATTACTAATATCGGCTAAGAAATTGGCATCAACCACATCACCCGGAAGGTCTAAATAATTTGGAACACCTTGAGAATCGTAAGTTCCCATATAATACCAGTTTCCACCGGCAGGAGTTAAAGATTGTACTCCTTGTGTTTTATTTCTTTTTCCTGAAACATCTCCTCCAAAATTCACAGAAATAGAATTACCTGATACGGCAACAAGTTTGTCATTATCAAATCCTTGGTAGTTTACCCTTACTCTTACTTCCGACATATACGTTGGAATCCTTACAAGAGAGTTAAAATCACCAGAGGAGTTGGAAACACCAGAGGCAATTTGTTTTTTAAGGTCTGGTGAGAAAATATTTACTCTCTGACCGGGTAAAGCCTTGCCCGTATGGTCCTTAAGATTAATATTCACATCAACTTCTTGAGTTGTAGAATAACTAAAGTTTTCGGAGCTATTTACATCCGTTGAACTATCAAGTGGTTTGTCCTTATTACAAGAGCTAATAAGTGCCAATCCTAGGATGGCTGCGTAAAGACTGTAATTTCGTTTAATAATCATGCTATATGAGGAGTTGCATTATAATACTTCTCACAAAGATAAGGAAAGCCTCTAGCCAACCATACCGTTAAACGACAATAAAAGGAAGATCAACTAATTTTTTCCAGCCCTTTTAGCCCTTTCCCAAGTTGATTTTTGGGATCCTTTGAGCCATCTAAAGAAGCCTGCAAAAACTGCATAATTCATTATTAAAAAGTAATAGGGAATGAATAATATCTTCACCCTAATCTGCCTATTCTCCAAGATCCAGCCTAAAAGTGCAAGTGCATAAAATACTATTTCGGCAATTAATATATAACTATAAACTTCAGGCCCATTAAGGAATAAAAGGATATTTAGAATAAAAATTACCGGCAATGCCAAGGCACTTATGGACCATCTTAAAACCCTATGAGAAACATATTGAAAACTCAATACAAAATCTTTAAAGGGATTTAATAAACTCTTTAATCTATTCATGGATTGCCAACCTCCTGCTGCGATTCTCACCTTTCGTTTCAGCTCTTCCTTAACATTTTCACTTGATGTTTCCATGGCATAAGCATTTGGCTCATAAGCGAAACGAAATCCTTGTTTGCAAATTCGCAAACTCTGCATAAAATCATCCAAAATAGTATCCTCTTCAAGATCCGTCATTAATTCTGTTCTAAAGGAAACGAGTTCTCCAGCAGCACCAACAATGGTATATAACTCATAGTCCCATTTTTTAAGATTGGATTCATATTTCCAGTAAATCCCTTCACCTGCTGCACTAGCATTGTCGGATTCCTTTATCATCACTCTTTTTTCTCCAGACACCCCTCCTACTTTTGGATTCACATAATGCTTCACCAATTCCTTAATACATTCCTTATTCAAAATGGTGTTGGCATCACAGAATACTACTATGGGACTTTTAACAAAAGTCATTGCCCTATTCTCAGCTGCTGATTTTCCCGCTCTACGATCTTCATGAAGGACCTCAATTCCATCCACAGTTTTTAAAAGATCTACAGTATTATCACTACTTCCATCGGTAATAAAAATAATCCTAAGCTTTTCTTTTGGGTAATCTAATTCCAAGCTGTTTTTTGCTTTTTCTAAAATAAAATCTTCTTCATTAAAGCAAGGGACTACAAGGGTCACTTCTGGCTCAAAATTTTCATCAGTTTCAATGGTATTAATACCCAGTGCTCTGCGGATTTTAATAATCACAAAAAGTAAAATCCCATAGCCAACATAGGTATAAACAACCAAGGCGATCAATAACCAAAATGCTAATTCCATTACCTTTCTTTTTGTTTGGTGAAATTTGAAAAAATAAAGCGGATATTATATTTAAAACGAATCCAAAAGGCCTTCATCAGGCTACCATCATTTTGAGTTCTTCGCATATTGGTATAGATCACCGCCTTTTGCTTAGATACCATTTTAATCTTTCCATAATCAGAAAGCTGTAGAGCCATATAACCATCTGATCCTCTTACAATTTTGGTGTTATAGCCACCAAATTTTAATGCGTCTTTTTTTCTAAAGGCCATGCTTGCCCCTCCACAATTCAATTGTGCCCGTGAAAAATCCTTGGAATATATTCCTATAAGCTTGGCGTATTGATAAAATTGAAGGGATAATGGATATTTTTTGGCATCGGTATAAAAGGCATGAAGGGAATAGGTACAGGATATTTTATCATTATCAATTAAAGGTGCGCTTAGCAATTCTATCCATTTTGGAGTGTAAAAAGTATCGGTATCTCCGGAAACAAAAATTTCTCCCTTGGCATTTTGCAATCCTGCTTGTCGAGCAAAGGGATAACCTTGACTTTTTTCTTCAATTGTTTTTAATCCTAGTCTATCCAAAAACTTCTGTGTATCGTCTGTAGAATTATTATTTACCACCAATATTTCAAAAGGGTATTTACAATTCGCTTCCGCTAAACTTGCAAGAGTTCCTAAAATATAATCTTGTTCATTATAGGCGATTAAGCCCACACTAACCAAAGGCGATTCGCTTTGAATAGACTTGAGTTTCGCTGCAATTTCGTCAAATACTTCCTCTGGAATATCCTCAAACTTCTTATAGTTGAAATCTTGAAACTTGGATACAAATTTTGGTGGTATAAAATGGTACATCCCCTATTTATTGGTTATTCTATGGTAAATGTTTAGTACTTCCTTAGCCGTGTTTTTCCAGCTAAATTTTTCAGCTCTACTGATTCCCTTTTCTATATTTCGTTTTCTCAATTCTTCATCAGTCAACAAAAGGTGAATAGATTCCGAAATTTGATCTGTATTCTCAGGATCAACAAAAACTGCTGCATCTCCACCCACTTCTGGCATAGATGAAGTGTTACTCGTAATAACCGGAGTTCCCGAAGCCATCCCTTCCAATACTGGAATTCCAAAGCTTTCTCTCTTGCTTGGATAAAGGAATATATCAGCCAAATTGATCACAGCGGGGAGGTCTGAATTGTGAATATAACCTGTGAAAAATATTTCATCGAAAAAGGAATCGAGTTTTTCTTCTTTTAAAAAGCCTAAAATGACCTCCGGATCTAGATCACCTATTACCAATTTATGATCTGTCTTGTGTTTCTGCTTGTATTTCGCAAAAGAAACCACTGTGTTTCTTGTATTTTTCTTGGGGTCGGTATTTCCTAGAAATAAAAAGAACTTTTGCGGTAACTTGTATTTTTCGCGAATTGATTCTAGGTGGTCTTGATCTTCAATTGGTTTAAAATGTTCTCCCACACCATTATAAACCACTTCCACTCTGCCAGGTTTTAGTTTAAGGAAGGAATTAAATCTTTCTTTTTCATATTCCGAAACAGTAATAATAAGTTTTGCAGAATACAACAATCTTTTTACCACATACCTTCTATATAGATTCCCAAATTTTTGATAGGAACTATAGCCTTTAGCTGCTAAGGGATGGGTTTCAAAATAAATAATATCGTGAATGGTCACTACCAAGGGAACAGGACAATTTATAGGCGCAGTATTGGAAGTACAATGAAGAATATCCAATTTATCCTCCCTAGCCATCTTGGGTAATTTTATTTGTTCCCAAATGGGATAGGAAGCACCAAAAACTTTGATTTTAAAATTTTCGGTCTCCTTTAGGCAATCTGTATCCGGACCTTCATTGATGTAAATTATATAATCATTTTCCTTGTCAATTTCTTGGAGGTTCTTAATCATCTCCAAGGCTACAAAGTCCATCCCATGTTTATGATCCCTATAGATCCGCTGAGCCTCTATTCCTATTCTCAAATTATTATGCTTTATGAGTTAAATTCCACCAGAATCCTTTCCAAAATGCCTTCGCCAAATCACCTCTACCTTTAAGTAACCAGAATAAAACATTTTTCGGAATGGCAATAAGGCCAAAATACAAAATGCTTAATCTAGAATATAAAAATGAATTGTTCCTTCTTGCAAACAACAATCTATTTCTAGTAAGGTAATATATTTTTAAAGGGCTATCCTGACCAGTACTTACTGATTCTTTGTGATAAACCAGACTTAAACCGTAATACCAAACCTTATAACCGGCTTTTGCTATTCTCTCACACCAATCATATTCTTCATAATACAGGAAATAATCCTCATACATTGGCCCCACCTCCTGCAATACCTTTTTGGGAACAATCATCGCGGCGCCATGGATATAGGCGGTTTCACGAATTTCATCATATTGACCATCATCTTTTTCCTTCCATCCGATACCCGCATTTCGTATAGAGATTTTGGACATCGGGGTGGCTCCAGCATATTGCAATAAATTTTTATCATGGAAATAACAAAGCTTAGGACTCAAAATTCCCAGATCATCCTGTTTCTCCATCCAAGGAACAAGATTATCTAATAAATCTACATTTACCTCAGTATCATTATTAATAAAGAAGATATAATCTCCATTGCAATATTCTAATCCAATATTATTTCCGCCTGCAAAACCAAGGTTTTCAGTGCTGTGAATAAATTTTACTTTATCAAATTTCTGGGCATCTTCTTTAAGGTTCGAAGGTTTGGATCCATTATCAACGAGGATAATCTCCCAATTTTCATAGTTAATTTTGCTCAAAGATGTCAGTAAATCGATAGTAACCAACGCTTGGTTGAAATTTACTGTGAGAAAAGAAACTAGCGGCTTAACTTGTGATTTGGTTTCAGACAAAGTTTAAAATTGTTAATAGCTGTTTCAAAAATAATTTTTTAAACCAAAGCAGCTCTATACTTCATTGGTTAAATTTGTTATTCACTGCTTTTTTATTTTCTATGCGATATATAGCTTTTATTCTTTTCCTCAGTTTAGGTGCCATTGCACAACCTAGAATTAATGATCCTCTTCCGATATTTTCTAGTAAGCCAATTGAAACTCTAGACAAAGGTGTTGTAGGCTGGAGTTTGAGTACAGATGGCCAATGGATGTCTGAAAAAAGGACCATTCCCATGAATTTAAATTCAATGGATAAAAAAGGACGCTTGGAAAGAATTAATAAAATTGGTCTAGATAATTTTAAAGAATTGAGAATTTACCCTGTAATTTTTGGGGCAGATACCTTGGTATTATTAACTAAGCTATACGAATCTGGTTATTATAAGTACAAGAAATCCCAAAGAGGATGGCAAAAGGAAAAGAAATGCCACTATTTTATTTTTCATAAAAGTGAGCTTAAAAAATTGGATGCCCTTAAAGATTCTGTGGTACAGGTTATAAAAATAAATATGCTGGACAATGGTGTGGTGAGTTATGAGTATAGGGCACAGATAATGAATAAAGTAAAAAAGAAAGTGGTTTTGGATAAAAATCACGGCTACGACCTGATAGTAACCCTGCAGCCCTTTTTAAAGGATCAAACACTAAGATTTCAATTTTATGCTATGCATAAGGAATTTGATGAAGTAACTGGTGTTTTGGAAGATTTTAAAATTAATGGCAAAAGCGTTTATGGAGATGCCGGACTATTTGATCATCTCTATTATGAAACTGATATTGACAAATTTTCGAGTTTCTTTACCATGCCAGAAAGTTTTAGGTTCAAATATTAGCGACAGGAATATTATCCAATGAATAAAGGAAAAATAATTACATATTTAATCGTCACTTTTCTAACTGTGGCGGTGGGAATACTTATTGGTAAAAATGGAATTCCAGTTGCAGGCGCAGTTATGGCTATTCCTTTTGTTATTGCTTTCCTAATCCTATTCTTTAATAATCTTAAGGTTGGAATTTATTTTGTTCTGGTCATGTCCTTTATTCTTCCTATTCTAGGTCGCTATGTTCCTTCTGGAATTCCTTATGGATTAGGTGTGGATATTATGCTGCTTCTCTCCTATTTCATTATTGCTTTTAAGCATTGGAAAAAAACTGATTTTAGCTTGGCTGCCAATGAAGTTGTATTATTAATGACTCTTTGGATGGGCTATATTTTCCTTCAAATAGGTAACCCCAATGCTTATAGTTTTGAAGCGTGGTTTTATTCCATGAGAGGTGTGGCCTTGTATCAGTTTCTTCTTATACCTCTTTGTTTTATCCTATTTAATACTAAAAAAGACTGGTATCGATTCTGGAATGTTTGGGTAGCTTTTTCGGTTTTAGGGATACTTTGGGCATTGAAACAAAAGGTTATTGGTGTAGATTCCTTCGAACAAAGATGGTTGGATGAAGGAGCTTCTGTAACTCACATGTTGTGGGGGCAGCTGAGGATATTCTCCTATTATTATGATGCAGGAACCTTTGGTGCCGCCATGGGCCAGATTTGTATTATGACGGCCATTATGATTTTAGGCCCCAGCTCTTGGAAAAAAAGAATATTCTATGCTGTTTTATCCATTACGGCATTTGTAGCCTTGGCACTAAGTGGCACGCGTGGAGCTTTAGCAGTTCCGGCAATCGGCGGGATATTATATCTTATCATGACCAGGAATTTTAAGGTTCTTTCTATAGGGGGTGGAATTCTTTTGGCCGGATTTATTTTCTTAAAATTTACGACTATCGGTAATGCCAATTATGATATTAACCGACTAAGAACCGCTTTGGATCCTAATGATCCTTCCCTCAATACAAGATTGAGAAATAGAGCTCGATTAACCGAATACCTCAGAGGAAAACCTTTTGGCGGTGGAATGGGTACTGTAGGATCCTGGGGACAACGATTTTCACCTGGAACTTGGCTAGCCAATTTTGAACCAGATGGTCTCTATACCAGAATTAGAGCCGAAACAGGTCTAGTAGGTAGGGTATTCTACGTGGGTATGTGGATTTTCATCCTTGCTCGAGGAATTGGGTTTTTATGGAGCTTCGAAGACGAGGAGCGGCAAAATATCGCAATGGCAATACTGGCGGGCTATGCCGGTATATTAGTGGCCAATTATGGGAATGCTGTGCTTACTCAGTTCCCTATTTCTATTACTACTTTTATTGGTATTTGTTTTGTTTACAATATGCGGTATTGGGACTATAAAGGTGAGTTTAAATTCGAAAACAAACCTACCCCACTAATGGGTAGAAAACCAGAATTATAATACTCTCAAGGACTTAGGGATTATATTCTTGAGAATGGCTTCTAGCTTACCTTGCTATTTTGTGATCTTTATTATTCTAGATTTTAGCTCGCAATAAATGATTACCCTTCCCTTAGATTTTTTCCAAAAATTCTGCTCATAATCTAATAGCTTTTAAAATTAGGCTTTCACTTCGGGGCCTGTCTTTTTCCATTGAATTAATAAAAGACTGCTAGTCCTTTGCTAGACTTAAAAAGTAAACCAAATCAGGGATAGCTAGAAGCTTGAGAAAACAATGCTATTGGCTCAATTTTATTCGCCAAAACCATTTTTATCACCGCTAAATCCTTTGGAATTGAATTGTAGGGTAAATACCATTTTAAGGAATTTACGCAGCGCGGATCTTCTTTTCTTAATATCACCAAGTACAGCGTCCATATAGTCTGGCTCTACACCATTCACCACTAATCTCGGCTGAACATTTAGCGTATTAATAAATTCCTTCATAGCAAATTTATCTGCCTTGGACCAGCTTCTATTTGCCGAAATTACACAAAATGCCATATCGGCTCTTTCGTTAAGATCTAAGGAGTATTGTTCTGTTAGAATGCTTTCGAAGGTTACAAAAATGAAATCATATAATTCAGGATCATAACTACTAGGTACTAATTCTTGGAAGTTTTTAGTATTCAGAAACTGCTTATTATTTTGGTATTGGGCAACATCATAAAAAGCATCTTCTGTAGGCATGTCCTTGTGGAAAATCACCATTACCTTAAAGTTTAAGGAAACAAGCTCATTGGCAAGAAGGTGGGTCATATATGCCTTACCATCCCTCTCCCTGGTACTATAAACAACTACATACTTGGGTTTTTGATCTGCAATTCCCAAGTTTCTCATTTCCAACCTGGTGTTCTGGCTCAGTAGACCAAGAGATTTATCCCTTAACCAATCCATGTCCACATTTCTATTGTCAGATCTTTTGGTTAAATCTGGGAATGCTCCTAATAATTTCAAATTAGTAAGTTCTTCAGCCCTTTCTGGGTTTCTTACTGTATTATCTAAAAATTCCATCACCACTACAATACTTAGTGGCATTAAAAATCCTATTACAGCACTAACAAAAACTAATAATAAGGCCTTAGATTTTTTGGCTCTCAAAGCATAATTCGGCTCCACCGTTACAACTAAACCACCGGTTGCCAAGGTCTCACTTTGCTGATGCATTTTGGCCATGTTCAAACCTTGCAATAATTCCAAGAAATTTCTTTCTTCCACGGCAATCTCTCTCTCCATCCTAGCTAGCTCGGAGCCCAGTGGTGAGAATTCATCATAAATGGCTCGGAAATAGGCCTTTTTACCTTCATAAATATCCAAACGTGCTTTAGATTCATCCAAGGCTATGGAATAAGTTAACCATTGCGCCAAGCTCTCCTTAATAGGTACGCCTTCAGTAGTTCTACTATACTGATATTTCTTAGTTAGAATATTGGTAAGCTGGGCTTTTAATTTTTTTGCTTTTCTCTTTAATTCTGGTAATAAAGGCGAATCTTCATGATAAACTTCCAGCTCTACAATCTGATAATTCAAATCCGCCAATTGCTCCTTCTTTTTGAGCATATCATCACTAAACTTAGTGATCTCCTTATTCAGGGTTAATTGTTCTTCCAATCTTTTAACACCAGCTTCTGCAGAGGCTTTTATGGCCAATTCCTGCTGATATTCAGTCTCCATCATCTCCTTAAGAGTGGCGATAGATTTGGTTTGCTCTTCGTAATTAATAATTCTATTATTAATCCTAAAATCTTTTAATCTGGATTCCACATCCTTCAGCCTTTCTACGGCTTCAGCTACTTGATCTTCAAAATAAGTAATAACACTAGCCCCCTGACCTTGCTTAATTTGGGCCAGTTTAACTGTAAACACCTCATTTAGAATAGCCAAAGTATGTTGAGCAATACCGGGATCCGACCAAGAATAGCTAATATTAATAAGGTCGGAATTTTGAAGTCTGTACACCGTTATCCTTTGAATTGCCTTATAGCTGTAAGGAGAACTCGCATCATCAAAAGTTAGTTTTACCAAATAGGAATCATAATTATCCATTCGGTATTGTCTAATATTTTGAATAGTCTGTTCAATAGAATTTGGCACCAAGAGACTATCTTCCAGGGCTTGTGGTATTTTGTATCTAAAATGCCCCCAGTTTTCTTCAGAAATAAATCTTGGATTTGCACTGTCCAACATCATATGTTGAACTAAAAGTCTTTCTCCAACTTCAGTTAAAGTTTGCTTGGATTTGATAACATTAATCATGTTATCATAGTCATTATTCGCGGTAAAAAAGTCTAATCCAGCTCCTTCAATCCCAGCAATGGTAGGACCAGAAGCAATACCTGTAAAAACCTCTGTTTCAGATTTATACTCCTTAGGCAAATTCCTTGTCATAAAAAACACAACAATGGAAAGAACAATGGAACACAATAGAAATAGGTTCAAGTTCTTATTAAATATCCTGAAAAATTGGATTAAACTCATCTGCCTTATTTAATTCTTTTTCATTTTACTAAATGGAACTCCAGCCAAACGCTCTAATGCCGTATAAGCATTGTTAAAAGCCGTTCTATTCTGCTCATACTCCATGGCAGACCTAGTTCTATAATCTGCGGCTCCTACAAGCTCTTCGAGTCCAATTTCTCCATCTTTAAATTTCTTTTCTGCTTCTTCCAAAATTAACTCTGAAGATTCCTTAGACTCAGAAGAAATTTTCAACAGCCTTTGCATTAGTAGAAGTTGATTATAGGTTGTAATTACTTCTTCTCTAATTTTTACGCTTGCTTGATCAACTTTTGCTTGTTGCCCACCTCTAAGTGCTTCTGCCCTTTTTACACGGTCGCTTCTTGTATACCAGGTGCTTAATGGGATAGAAATTACAACACCATAATTATAACCTTCATTTGAAGTTGCTTCCCCTGTTCCTACTCCCGGTAGGAGAAGTTGGTTTCCATAGGTCCAATTATAGCCACCTTGAAAACGAATATCATTTGCCCAACTTTTCTTTTCTAAGCTTACATCATATTCTGTGGATTCCATGATGGATTCGAAATAACCTACTTCTGGGGAATTTGCCAGAGCGCTATCAATAATTACAGAAAGTGGTGGTAAAAAATCCATGATATCTGTTGTCGCAAGAGAATCATTATCAGATTGCGAAAAAGCAGGGATAGACAGGGCAAATGCCAGAGGCAAAATGCAAAATCTTAAAAATGAATTTATTTTAGATATCATTTAGGCTTAAACATTTTCTTTTTGAAACAATGCTGGAATTGTTTTCAATATCAATCTTATATCATTCCAAAAACTAAAATTCTTCGCGTATTTATTGTCTAATGCTTTTCTTTCCTCTTCACTCATCTCACCCTTACCTCTTTTCTCTACCTGCCATAGTCCGGTAATTCCCGCTGGTGCTAAAAACCTTTCACCCCAATCGTCGGAAGTTAATTGCTCCGCTTCATAGAGTGGTAATGGCCTATTTCCTACTATGGACATATCCCCTTTCAAAACATTTATCAATTGTGGTAATTCATCAATACTTGCATTTCTAATAAAAGCACCAACTTTGGTCACTCTAGGGTCATCTTTAATTTTTATAAAAGTTCCAGCAGCCTGTTTCTTTTTCAACTCCAAATACTCCTCTTCACTCATTGGCGTGCCATCCTTATAAATTAGAGTTGGTGATTCTGCCAATGATTCATATTCCTTTTTCAACTTCGTTTCAGTGCTATCATCATCACCATCCTGATTGGCATACTGATTAAGGTGTTTCATATCCTTTAATCGAGAATCGGCATCAACATACATTGAACGAAACTTGTAGAAATCAAAAACTTTATAACCTGTACCTACCCTTTTGGAAACATAATAAATAGGTCCTCTAGATTCAAGTTTAAGGGCTATGATCACTATTATTAAAATGGGAAGTAACATGATTAATGCCAGTCCTGCCACAGTAACATCAAACACCCTTTTTGCTACTGGTATTTTGTAGTCAATGATATTTGTTTTGCGCTTCTCACCTAGCTTAGCCTCAAGCATTTGACGCAGAAAAGGTATTCTTTCTTCGATTATTTTTGCATCCAATTCTGGTGGATAAAGCTCCATAATACCCAGCTTCATCAACTTTAATCTTTTTCCCAAATCAAGATTTGAGTCCAATATTGAAAAAGGAATTCTCTTTTGATTTAGCAGTCCTTTATAGCGTTCATAAATTTTATCAGCCTTCAAACCTTTAAGGTGCATTTCGCTGATAACTAGTTGATATTGGTCTATACTTTCGAGCTTATTGTGAAAACCAACCACATTTTTAACATGGTCAAAGGAAACACCACTAGCTTTTAAGCTAGCCATGTATTCGTCTTCTTCGCCAATGTATAATATGGTATTCACGATCTTAGTCTAATTAGGTTATCAATTCTTAGACTTAATTCTTCAGGATTAAATGGTTTTATCAAATAATCATTTGCTCCTAGTTTTAAACTTTTTATTCTTTCTGCACTACTCTCTTCTCCGGAAAGAACAATTAGGGGAACATCACTAAAAAAGCCACTTTCGCGAACTCTGGTGATATATTCAAAACCATTAATTTCAGGCATATTAAGATCTGCCACCACCAAATCAGGAATATTACCTGAATACATCCACTCCAGAGCTTCCCTACCATTCTCTAAAGACACGGTTTCATATCGATCTTTGAGAATTTGCTCTAAAAGCTTTCGCATGATGGGCTCATCATCAATAATAAGCACTTGCTTTTGTTTCATTTTACCCGTTTTTATGTGCCGTCAATTGTTGAAAGGCTAGTTGCAAAACATCGTTAATTTTGTTAATAGTTGATGGCAGGTCTGGAGAGTTTACCCCTTCTTTTCCCAAACTTTCTACTAATCTTATTTCTTCTTTTAAAGAGTGAACTCCAAATAAATCAATATTGGGTTTAATCTTATGAGCAACACCACCCATCGCGCTTAGATCACCTGAGGAAAATGCTGATTTTAACTCTTCTAATTGACTTGGAGTATGTTCCAAAAAAGTATCTACCATACTCATTACAAATTCTTGACTTCCTCCTGCAAGCTCCTCCAACTGACTCAAGTCATAAACTTTTTCTGACATTCCTTCTTTAATTTTTTCTACTAAATTGTTATTTCATCGTTTTTTATCATTCGGTAAATAGTACTCTTACCGATATCTAATTTTTTAGCCACTTTCACTACATTTTGATCGTATTTGTTTAAAAAGTGACTAATAATTTGGGCTGTATAATCTTTTAGACTCATCTCCTCCATCATTAGATTTTCCAAACTATTGGTGGAATTGTAATTGATATCCGACTCCTGAATCAAATTATCCTCAGCCAGTACAGCAGCTAATTCAATTACCGCTTTCAGCTCCCTAACGTTTCCAGGCCAGTGGTAGCTTCTTATTTTCTTTTGTGCTTCAGGACTTATTTGAACCTTTGGCATTTTATTATCTTTTACAAATTCATCTAAGAAGAATTTTGTTAAAAGGACAATATCATTTTCTCTATCCCTTAATGGTGGGAGTTCTATTGGTAATCCTAATAGCCTATAATACAAATCCTCCCTAAATCGTCCAGCTTTCACCTCTTCGGAAAGAGTCCGGTGGGTGGCTACTATAACCCGGGCATTTATTTTTATGGCTTGATTACTTCCTATTCGGGTAACTTCTTTTTCTTGCAGCACCCTAAGAAGTTTGGCCTGCAGTTGAAGATCCATTTCACCAATTTCGTCAAGGAAAACAGTTCCACCATTGGCCTCTTCAAATTTTCCGATCCTTTTATTTACAGCTCCTGTAAAAGCTCCTTTTTCATGACCGAAAAGTTCACTTTCCAATAAATCATGTGGAATTGCTGCGATATTCACAGCCACCAAAGGTTTTTTACGAAATTTAGAGTTATAGTGAATGGCTTTTGCCACCAACTCCTTTCCCGTACCCGTTTCACCAGTAATAGAAACTGTAATATTGGTTAAGGCTGCCTTCTCAATAAGCTTAAACACCTTTTTTATGGAAGGACTATTCCCTTTAATATTACTAAAGTCATACTTTAGGTTTACCTCCTCCCTTAATTTATCAAGTTCATTTCTCAGTCGGGCATTTTCACGAATGTGGTTTGTTGCATTCCACATTCTCTCCTTGGCATTTTCATCTTTTACGATATAGTCATATGCACCTTCCTTCAATAGATTTACAGCCGTGCTAACATCTTCTTGTCCACTAACTATCACTACAGGAATTTCTTTATGAGTAGCTTTAATTTTTCTTAAAATCTCAATTCCCGACATCCCAGGTAGTGAATAATCTAAAAAAATGAGATCAGGGTTTTTATAAAGGGCGTCTAGGCATTCCTTTCCACTTTTAAAGCTCTCTACCTCATTATCTGGGTTTAGAGATAAGTGGTGCATAGACATCTTTGCATATAGCTCGTTGTCATCAACCACAAAAACTTTAAGAATATCCATTTACGAATTCAATTGTTCAGCTCAAATATTGGGCTTTTTTCTCAAAATTGGAAATTTTCCAAAAGAGAATATTTAAGAGTTACCAACATATTTTTTAACTAGTCTTAATCCTTCATTAAAACCCTTGCTCATAATAATAAAAAACCTAAATGGCAATTTCCCTTTTAAGAATATGAATCCAATCGCTATTCCTATGGCAAAGGTGAAAATGGAAACAAATGCCACCCAAAATATATCCTGAGTAAAATATAATACTGATATATCCCCTACCACATTTGCCGAAAGCATGATAAGCACCTTCCAGAAATTGAGATCTGGTCGATTTACAACATCTAGGGCTATACCACTAAATCTGTCCAAGGGTGTTAATGCAGTGTATATAGCAAAAATCCTAACAATATTAGCGGCTTCGAGATATTCTGGTCCTCCCAACCACAATACTAATTGTTCAGAAAATATAAAGGCTAAAATGCTAATAGGCAGAAGTAAAATTGTTGAAAAGCCAGCATCCCTTTCAAATTCATCCTGAAACTCATCATACATTTTAAGTGAATACTTTTTGGCCATTTGTGGAAAAGCTATTCCAACAAAGGCCCTTAATGGGATATCGAATAAACCTACAATTTTTTCCGCTACCGAATAGATTCCTTGTGCTGCGGGTCCTAAAAAGGCGAAAATCAAATAGCTATCTGAACTTCTTAGCAAATTACTACCGATCATGGAGCCCATACTGTATTTTCCAAAATTAAACAGGCTTTTGTCCATCTCTTTTGTCCCTTCATTCCAATACAATAATTTATTCCATCCCTTAATGGTGGCCAGTAATCCCGGTAAAAAATTGGAAATTAGATAGGCAATAATTACAAATTCTACTCCGGCTTCTATTTGACTAAATATGATTACCCCGATTAAAAATCCAAATTGAAGTAAAAACCTAACCCAAACTATTTTAGCAAATTTCACATAAGCGTTTAGTATCCAGGTAGACATGGAATGTGGTAGGCTAAGAAAACTTGTGGGGATAAACCAAATGGCAAAAGTTATAAAGTAAGAGTCTTTATTAAATAGATAAATAATCAAAAAGATTAGGGTGATAATTAAAGAGCCAACAGCCGTAATAATAAGGCTTAGTTTCCAGCCAGATCCTATTACTACCTTAACCTCCTCTTCTGTATCATATTCATTTATTTTCTTGATCATTGCGCTGCTGATCAAGCCAGAGCGAAGCATATCAAAAAGGGTGAAAATACTTAGAAACAATCCCCAATAGCCTAATTCGGCGGGGCTAAAATACCTAGCCAGCAATCCGAAGGTAAACAATCCGAATACCGCAGCAGTACCACTGCTAATTAATGAAAGGGATTTATTTGTTTTTAGTAATTGTTTAAGCCTTCCTATCACCTAATAAATTCTATATTTGAGATTGTAAATGTAATAGAATAGCCTAAAAGTACAGCAGCCAATATGCCAATAAAAAACAGGGATTTTATAATTGTAGGTCAGCAACCTTGGGACAATCCCATTGGAAGCAATTGTATAAACATTGCAGAAGAAATCGCAAAATCCAATAGAGTCCTTTATGTAAACCCGCCAGTAGATAGAATTACCTTGATGCGAAAACGCGAAGATGAGAGGTATATAATTGATAGAAGGCAGGCCATTTTGGATGGGAAACGAAAAGCTCTCCAGCCTGAAATCGACAATCTTTGGTCTTTTACCCCACTTAAAACCATAGAATCTATAAACATGCTTCCAGATGGAGCTTTATACGATTGGGCAAATAAAAGAAATAATAAAATTTACGCTAAAGAAATCCTCAAAGCAGTGGATGAACTGGGTTTTAAGGATTATATCCTATTTAATGATGGCGATATGTTTAGGAGCTTTTATTTAAAAGAGTATTTAAAACCTCAAGTCTCTATTTACTATACCCGAGATTATTTTAGAGCAGTAGACTATTGGAAAAAACACGGACTGAGATTAGAACCTGAGCTTATGGCTAAAAGTGATTTGGTAACTTCCAATTCTCTATATCTCAATCAATTGGCACAGGAGTTTAATCCTAATTCGCATTATATTGGGCAAGGCTGTGAATTTGATCTTTTTGAACCTGAAAAAATAAATAGCATACCTGATGATTTGGCCAAAATTCCTCAGCCTCGAATTGGATATGTTGGCGCCTTATTAAATTTACGTTTGGATATTCAGCTTTTAGAAAAAATAGCAGAAGCCAAACCCGATTGGCAAATTGTTCTCGTAGGTCCAGAGGATGAGCATTTCCAAAAGTCTAAACTTCACCACTTTTCCAATGTTCATTTTTTAGGTCCTAAACCGATGGAAAGCCTAGGCTCCTATTTAAAAGGTTTTGACCTAGCGATAAATCCACAAAGATTTAATGAGGTTACCATTGGAAACTATCCGCGGAAAATAGATGAATATCTCGCCATGGGATTAGCTACGGTAGCTACTCTTACAGAAACAATGAAAGCTTTTGAAGATCATGTTTACCTCGGCGAAAACCTGGAAGATTATTTGAAAATGATTGAGGAAGGTTTGGAAAATAATTCAGCTAAAGTACAAGCTGAACGGAGGGATTTTGCATTACAACACAGCTGGGAAAATAGTGTAAATGACATGTATAAGGCAATAGTAAACACAAAGGCATATAAAGATGGGAGTTAAAGAAAAAATAAAGGCTAACGAAAAGCTTAAAAAGTTTGTTCACTATCTATTAATTCCTAAAAACCAAGCTAAACCAAGGCTTTGGGTAAAATGGTTTGTAAATCCATTTCTTCATAAAAAAGGCAAAGGAAGCACAGTTTGCCGAAGAACGCGAATGGACGTTCTACCTTTTAACCAATTTAGTTTAGGGGCTTATTCCACAATTGAAGATTTTGCCACTGTAAACAATGGTGTTGGTGATGTTCATATTGGAGATCGTAGTAGAATTGGAATTGGAAATGTGGTTATTGGTCCTGTAAATATTGGAAATGATGTGATACTAGCACAAAACATTGTGATGTCTGGCCTAAACCATGTTTATGAGGATATTAATACGCCTATTCATTTGCAAGCTGTAACTATGGACACTATTAATATTGAAGATGAATGTTGGCTAGGTGCAAATGTGGTGGTTACTGCTGGGGTAACCATTGGTAAACACAGTGTTGTAGCTGCTGGAGCGGTGGTTACAAAGGATATTCCGCCAAACAGCATCGCTGTGGGTAACCCCGCAAGAGTAATAAAGCAATATAATCCTGAATCTAAAAAGTGGGAAAGGCTAAATTAATCTTCCGAAGTAACAGACTTTTCCGTTACTTCAAATTTTGAAGCTGTAGATTTTCGAATTTTTAATATCCCCAAGACCATAAAGATTATTGCTTTGGGAATATTTAATACAGCAATTAGCAAACGTTTATTGTAAAACCTTCTTGGAACAGCAAGGAGTAAACTCAGAAAATAAATAATCATGAAATTGGTCCAAGCTTCATGAAGGGGGGTGAATAGGCTAAGTAGTCCTAAGAATCCTAAAAGACCTATCAATAAAACCTTAGGAATTAAAAACATTTGAAAGACTTTGTCGAAATAGTCAATATTTCCTTTGCTTACTAATTCCTTGAAACCATCCCAAAAATAATTTTTGAAAAAGTAGATTTGAACCCCTACCCACCTTGTTCTTTGCTTAGAGAAATTTTGAGCATTGGAAACCTTTTCATCATAAACCAGCGCATCTTCAATATATTCTATGGTTTCCCTTTCTTTTAAAACTTTTAATTCCACCAATTTATCTTCTCCGGCTACATCTTCAATATCGGACATTATAGATTTGAAATACTGGAAGTCAAAAGCCATCCCGGAGCCAATAAGGGCAGAACTTACTCCCCATACTCTATGCCCTTTGCGGAATATACTATTTCCAATTTCCTCATTTATAGCATCCAAAAGAGAAAAGCTTGTATTTTGATTTTTGGCCGTACGATGTCCTTGAATCACTTTTAAACCTTGATTGTAGGCCTGGTTCATTTTCTCCAAAAAATCAGGAGCCATGATATTATCAGAATCTAAAATCACAGCTATATCAGGCTTTGAATCGCTGCTGAGTTCCAAGGCCTTATTTACACTCTTTGCCTTGGTGGAATTTTCAAATGCCACCTCCATCACGGTAACATCTAATTTTTTCAATTCGTCTATGGTCGTTTGACTAAAGCTATCTGCGCAAATAATAACTTCATATAATTCCTTCGGATAGTTTTGGACTAGTGCATTTTTAGCCGTGTCTATGATTATTTTATCCTCCTTATAACCCGGGATAATTACTACCATTTTGTTTTTCTTTCCCAATCCTGGCTCTTGAATCAGAGCTTTGAATTTGAAAAGGCTTCCAAAGGAAAAAAGGAAAAAGTAAATTACTTGAATACCTATAATAAATAGAAAAAGGTATTCTAGAATTTCTAGAATTTGATTGACGGCGTGCATTGGTTCATTTCAGACTTGAAATATCCAAAATCCTAATCGATTAGCAAAACTTTAACAGGCTGAAAATTGAAATTGTTATTCTTAATCACCACCTGATAGACTCCTGCTTTCAAATTGTGATGAACTTGAGTTTTAGACTTATCGGTTTGAAATTCTTCACTGTAAACCAATTGACCTTTCATGGAATAAATTTCTATCCTCGAATTTATTCCGCTAGTTTCTGCTGGAAACTGAATACTAAAACTTCCAGTACTAGGATTTGGGGAAAGATCAAATTTTTGAAGCTCTGCCTCCTCTACGGAAAAATCATTTGGAAGAAGTGCAATCTCTTTATAGGTTTCTACCCCACTTGTTAGGCTTAGGTTTAGGTTTAAAGTTTGATAGCCAGGATGACTTACTTCCACTTGAAAAGCTCCAGAACTAGCAAAACCCATCCCGAATTTTCCGAAAATATCTGTAGCTAAACTGTCGCCAGTATTTGTAATTTTTACTGAAGCTCCAACCAAGTTAATTCCAGATACAGAGTCTTTTACCAGACCAGTAAAAAAGCTGGCCTTTACATAACTTGGATTGAGAATCCATAAACCGGTTTGTCTATCTGTTACCAAAATCAATCCGCTGGGTAAGTAGGGGTATGCTCCCCATGCTCCTTCAAAATTACTATTCGCTAAAGGTGAAGTATCATAGATCCCTACTTCTACCATAATTTCTGGTTTAGAAATATCCACAATCTGAAGCCCAGAAGTATAATAGGAGTTTACTAGAAAATCTCCATATACATGAGTATTATGCGGGATTACCTGGGAAGTATCTATACTTTGCTGGATTCTATCTAGCTCTTGCATCACTCCAGGATTACTAACATCAATGGCTGTAACATAAGCACCTGGCTTTTCATCTGTTGTATAAACCGTTTTATTATCGTCGGAAACCCAGGCATTATGGGTGAAATTATTTGGCGTGGCAATACTTCCTAAAATCACTGGATTTGTTTTATCGCTAACATCTATAGCAAGGAGCTTTCCTTCGTAAATGGCACTACCCCAGAGAGTATCACCTCTAGCCATTCCATCGTGAAGGTAGTGTTCATTAAAAACCCCTACAAAGACTGGATTTTCCGGATCTGGATTTAAATCGAACATTAAAGCGCCATTTACATCTCCCCCTGGAATTCCATTCATAGCGGCTCCAAAAACATAGAGGATTCCATTTTCATCTATATAAAGATTGTGAGCTTGAATAAAGCTTCCCGAATTTGTATCCACTGTTATGGTAGGGAAAAAGTTGCTATACTTTTGCTGACTTTGATTTACGCTATCTAAATCAACAATGAGGATACCGTCTGAGGGTCCAGCATGGCCATCGTGAATTACATAGGCATAATGGCTCCAAGTTTTAATATCCCTCCAAATTGAGAATGCTCCAGGGATATTTCCTTTTTCAACAGGGTTGGAAGCTTGGCTGATATCAACTATCGAAAAACCAATCTCCGTGCCTACAAGGGCATATTCGTTGCCATTGGCATCTGAATATCCCCAAACATCATTTAGATTGGAATTTGGATAATCTAATCGTCCAACTTTACTGACATTTAAACTATCCTGTGCGTTCAAGGCCATTACAAAAAATGCCAAGAACAGGCTTGCAAATACTTTAATTTTCATGTTTTATGTTTTATAATTCTAAGGTGATTTGAGGGTCATCCGATTCCGGTTTTATATCCTCAATCACTTCCTCAGTATTCACTTCCTCTTCTATAATTTCTTCTTGTACCTTCTCCTCTTCGGCCGTCTCAATTAAATTAATCTGCTTTACCGCATCCTTGGTTAATTGGTTCCCTTGGGCCTTCATGCCTTTTACAGCTATAAAATCTTCAAGGTCAACAGTTTCTTCCTCTTTTTGTTTTCCTTTGATCTTTTTGAATACAATTTCAATTTTCGGTTGCCTGCTGGTGCTAACAATTTCTAAAAAAGATCCATCTGCTTCACTAATAAACAATTCCTTTTTATCCGAATCCTCTGGAATAAAGCGCTTTACATAATATAAGGACTTTTCACCATCAAAATATACTACCGATAATGGCTTTTCCTTGTCAAATTTTTCGAGGTGAATCATATCCTCGTCAAATTTGGTGCTTAAATCAAAGGATAAAAGTCTATAGTTTCCAGATTGAGAAATTTCCAAAATCTTATCTCCCCCTCTAAAGGCTCCTAATAGTTCACCTCTACCATCAACATTTAGTCTGTTTACCGTATCATCAAACCAAATTTTTCTTGGCGCTAAGGTAGAAACTCCTTCTTCTTTAAGATCAATTCGTTTTATAGGAAATTTAGCCACTTGATTTCCTTTAGAGACTCTACCTTTTATGGCTAAATCTGAAAAATCAATATCAAATTTTAGCTTTCTAATGTTTTGTACAGACTTTAAATGGACTGTTACCACTTCCGCTTCCCCATTGGGGTTAGCTGTAAAATAAAGAACTCTAGAACCTTTTACTCCTGCGCTTAGGTCATATTCCTTATCTCTTGTAATGCTGGTAACATTAAAGCGTTTCATATAACTCTTACAATTGCCTTTATTTGGACCACTAGAATAAATAAGGTTATAAACGGTGCGCTTATCTCCTTTTTTCCAAACGGCAATATGCATTATATCCTTACCAACATAAGTCTTGGGGCCGACTCTAGTCACCATCATTTTACCATCTTCTCTAAAGATGATAATATCGTCAATATCGGAACAGTCGGTTACAAATTCATCTCTTTTTAGTGAGGTACCAATAAAACCTTCTTCTCTATTTACATAGAGTTTGGTATTTGCAATAGCCACTTTTGTGGCATCGATATCCTCAAATAATCGGATTTCCGTTCTGCGTTCTCTGCCCTTTCCATATTTGGTTTTCAAGGATTTAAACCAATCCACAGCATATTCAATAATATTCGCTAGATTGTTTTTTACCCCTTCAATTTTTTCTTCCAAATCAAGAATATGCTGATCTGCTTTGTTTTTATCAAACTTGGAAATTCTTTTAATTCGAATTTCTGTAAGGCGAGTAATATCCTCGTCTGTTACTTCTCTAATTAGGTTTTTAATATGAGGTTCTAGGCCTTTCCTGATAAAGGAAATTACTTCCTCCCAGGTTTCTGCCTCTTCAATATCTCGGTAAATTTTCTTTTCAATAAAAATCCTTTCCAAACTGGAAAAATGCCATTGTTCCTGCAATTCACCCAATTGGATTTGCAATTCCCTTCTTAGCAGTTCCACAGTTTTATCCGTAGAAAGCTTTAAAATTTCTTTTACACCAATAAAACAAGGTTTGTCATCCTCAATTAAACAGGCTAAAGGTGAAATTGAAGTTTCACAATCTGTAAAAGCATAAAGGGCATCTATGGTTTTATCCGGGGAAGTTCCCGTAGGAAGGTGAATGAGGATTTCTACTTCACCAGCGGTATTATCCTCAATTTTTTTGATTTTTATTTTTCCCTTATCATTTGCCTTTATAATGGAATCTATTAGGCCAACGGTATTCGTGCCATAGGGTAATTCGGTAATCACCAAGGATTTTTTATCAATTATAGAAATCTTGGCTCTAACTCTAACTTTACCTCCTCTTAAACCATCATTATAATTGGAAAAATCTGCAATTCCACCAGTAGGAAAATCAGGAACAAGACTAAAGCTCCTTCCTTTGAGATGTTTAATGGAAGCATCTATTAATTCCAAAAAATTGTGTGGTAAGAGTTTGGTGGATAGTCCAACTGCAATACCTTCCACACCTTGGGCTAATAAAAGCGGGAATTTTACGGGTAAATGAAGGGGTTCTTTTCCCCTACCATCATAGCTTAGTTGCCAATTGGTAACCTTTGGGCTATATACTACTTCCAAAGCAAACTTAGTAAGCCTTGCTTCAATATATCTAGGAGCGGCAGCCCTGTCGCCAGTTAAGGTATTCCCCCAGTTTCCTTGGGTATCAATAAGTAATTCTTTTTGACCTAGCTGCACCAAGGCATCACCAATAGAAGCATCTCCATGAGGGTGATACTTCATGGTATGGCCAATTACATTTGCCACTTTGTGGTAGCGACCATCATCTAATTCCTTGAGTGCGTGAAGCAAACGCCTTTGAACGGGTTTACATCCATCATTTAGGGCTGGAACTGCCCTTTCCAAAATCACATATGAGGCATAGTCCAAGAAATAATCCTGGTACATCCCTGAAACACGAGTAATACTTACATCGCCATCCAGATTTTCCTCATTTGGATTTACTTCCTTATTTTCTTCCTCCATCTTTAGTTTTTGCCCTTTCTTTATTTCTGGCTAAAACGCCGTTTAAGGATCTTTTTAAATCTTTTAATTCTCTTCTATTTAAATAAGAGATGGCCATAGATTGTTTTTTGAAAGTCCCCGATTTACTGGCAATTTTCACCACTAGAACCCTTCTTAAAGGATATCTATTAATTCTAAAACTATGCAGCTTCCTTTTTGGAAATTCAAAATGTGTAACGGCCAGGTTTCCAAAAATTCCTAGGTTAGGTTCTTTGGCTGTGAAGTTTAAAACCTCCCCATCACTATCATAATTGAAAACAGGTAATCCTCTGTATATTAAGAAAAGTAAAATGGCAATAGCATAGGGGGATGTTTTGTAAATCCCCCGCCAGGAGCCATCAATATTCAATATCAAAAAATCAAAAACAATACTAAAAGCACATAAAATATAAATAAGATTTAAAAATTTATAGGCCCTGTTCGAGTTAATCCTCATGCTCTAATTCCATTTCTACCGAGTCTTCAATATTTTTTTCAACCCGTAAATTGTCTATAATAAATTCTTGTCGTTTTGGTGTGTTTTTTCCCATATAGAAGGTAAGAAGGTCTTCAATTGTAGTATCCTTTCCTAACATTACGGGTTCTAATTTTATATCTTCTCCAATGAAAAATCTAAATTCATCGGGTGAAATTTCTCCTAATCCTTTAAATCGAGTAATTTCTGCTTTAGCTCCTAACTGCAATAAAGCTGCACGTTTTTCTTCTTCACTATAGCAGTATTTGGTTTCCTTTTTATTTCTAACTCTAAATAAGGGGGTTTGCAAAATAAACAAATGCTCCTTACGAATCAGTTCTGGGAAAAACTGTAGAAAAAAGGTGATTAATAATAATCGAATATGCATGCCATCAACATCAGCATCTGTGGCAATAACTACATTATTATACCTTAAATCCTCTAAACCATCCTCAATATTTAAAGCGGCTTGTAATAGGTTAAATTCTTCATTTTCATATACCACCTTTTTGGTTAGCGAATAACAGTTTAAAGGTTTTCCCTTTAAGCTAAATACCGCTTGGGTGTTCACATCTCTAGATTTTGTGATGGAACCAGATGCCGAATCACCCTCCGTAATAAACAAGGTAGTATTTAACCTTTTCTCATTTTTTTGATCATTATAATGAACTCTACAATCTCTAAGTTTTCTATTGTGAAGACTAGCTTTTTTTGCACGTTCGCGAGCCAATTTCTTTATTCCGCTTAATTCTTTTCTTTCCTTTTCAGCTCTTAGGATTTTCTTTAAAATAATGGCGGCGATATTTTCATTTTTATGAAGGAAATTATCCAAATGAGTTTTGATAAAATCGTTCACAAAAGTACGTACGGTTAGCATATCCGGACCCATATCGGTAGAGCCCAATTTGGTTTTGGTTTGAGATTCAAATACTGGCTCAATAACCTTAATTGCAATTGCCAAGACTACGGATTCTCGAATATCTGCAGCATCAAAATTTTTATTGTAAAAATCTCGGAAGGTTTTTACCAATGCTTCCCTGGCTGCCGCCTGATGGGTTCCTCCTTGGGTAGTATGCTGTCCATTTACAAAGCTGTAGTATTGGTCGCTCTGACTTTTTTCGGTATGGGTTAATGCTAATTCGATATCCTCCCCTTTGAGATGAATGATATCGTGCATTATTTCATGGTCTAGGTTATCTGTAAGAAGATCTTTAAGACCATTTTCAGAATGAATTTTCTTTCCGTTAAAAATTAGAGTTAAACCCGGATTCAAATAGGCATAATTCCATAAAAGCTTTTCAACGTATTCCGGCATAAACCGGTAATTCTTAAAAATATTAGGATCTGGGCGAAAGGTGATTTTAGTTCCCTTTCTCAAGGAAGAGTCAACCACCGGTTGATCCTCAATCAATTCCCCATATTCAAAAACTGCAATTTTGGTTTTGGATTCTCTAATGGCTTGTACAGTAAACTCTTGGGAAAGGGCATTTACTGCTTTGGTACCTACTCCATTTAAACCTACTGATTTTTTAAAAGCTTTAGAGTCGTATTTAGCTCCTGTATTAATTTTAGAAACACAATCGATAACTTTCCCAAGAGGAATTCCTCTTCCATAATCGCGAATGATTACCTGACCATCGCGAATTGAAATCTGCACGGTTTTACCCGCTCCCATTACAAATTCATCAATGGAATTATCTACAACCTCTTTCAGTAAAATGTAAATACCATCATCAGAAGAAGTACCATCTCCCAATTTCCCAATATACATACCGGGTCGTAGTCGGATATGTTCTTTCCAATCGAGTGATCGGATATTATCTTCTGTGTAATTACTAGACATTCATTAAAATTAGAGAAAGCCTAAAATTATAAAAATAGCCTTGGGATTGGCGACAATCTTCTTTACAGTTTTTAACAGTTTATTAAACGTCTAAAAACACTATACATTGAAGCGGAAATGCATTACATCTCCGTCGTTTACGATATATTCTTTTCCTTCAACACCAAGTTTACCAGCCTCTTTTACAGCGTTTTCCGAACCATACTTTACAAAATTTTCATATTGGATTACTTCGGCTCTAATAAATCCTTTTTCAAAGTCGCTGTGAATAACCCCAGCAGCTTGAGGTGCCGTAAAGCCATTTTTAATGGTCCAAGCTCTCACCTCCTTCACCCCTGCTGTAAAATAGGTTTGTAAGTTTAAAAGTTTATAAGCAGAACGGATAACCTTGTTTACTCCTGCCTCTTCCAAACCAATATCCTCCAAGAACATTTTTCTTTCTTCATAATCGTCCAGTTCGGCAATATCGGCTTCCGTAGCTGCCGCTAAAAATATTACTTCCGCATTTTCATCAGCCACATTTTCTTTAACCTTATCCACCAAGCTATTTCCTGATTTAGCCGAAGCTTCATCCACATTACAGAGATACAAAATAGGCTTGTCTGTAAGGAATTGACAATCCTTAATCAATTTATCATCCTCCTCAGTTCTTTCAAAAGTTCTTACACTTTTTCCCTCTTCAATATGGGTCTTTAGATTAGTAAGTATTTCTACATTATGCTTTTCAGACTTATCACCTGTTCGAGCAGCCTTAGCATGCTTTTCCAGTCTTTTTTCTAAATTTTCTAAATCCTTTAACTGAAGTTCAAAATCAATAGTTTCCTTATCGCGAATAGGGTCTATATTACCATCAACATGAGTGATATTCTCATTTTCAAAACAGCGTAATACATGAATAATAGCATTACACTCTCTGATATTTCCTAAAAATTGGTTACCCAATCCTTCACCCTTACTCGCTCCTCGAACTAATCCAGCGATATCAACAATTTCCACTGTTGCGGGAATAACCTTCTCTGGGTTTACTAATTCCTCCAATTTTTCAAGCCTTGGATCTGGAACAGTTACCGTTCCTACATTAGGCTCTATTGTACAAAAAGGAAAATTAGCAGACTGCGCTTTAGCACTTGATAAACAGTTGAAAAGAGTTGACTTTCCTACATTTGGAAGTCCCACGATACCACACTTCATTTCTATTTTTTTTAAAAGGTTGGCAAAGATAAATTTTTGGTGAATAGCTAGACTGATTTCATCTTTTTAATTCCATTTTGTCTAGATAATTCCTTTAACTATCAAAAAGTAGCCTGAATTACCAAAATCTCAATTTTTCCAATTAAATTCGGGGACCAATAAATTAAACCTTAGAAAATGAAAAATTCTATTCGCCTTTTGGCGCTGTTTCTTGTGCCAAGCTTTGTATTGGCTACAAATCCATACAAGCACAAATTCACCACCGTTCCCAATGACCCGTATAAAGTTTTGCAGTATGAATTGTCTAATGGACTGAAAGTATATTTATCTGTAAATAAAGATGAACCGCGAATCTCAACCAATATTGCTGTAAATACTGGATCTAAGAACGACCCTTCAGAAGTAACTGGACTTGCCCATTATCTAGAGCATATGTTGTTTAAAGGAACCTCAAAAATGGCCAGTTTAGATTGGGCCAAAGAAAAGGCTCTACTCCATCAAATTAGTGATAAATATGAAGAGTATCGCCAAACTAATGATCCTGAAAAAAGAAAAAGCATCTATGCCGAGATTGACAGACTGAGCGGTGAAGCTGCGAAATATGTTGCCACCAACGAATATGATCAAATGATTGGTCAGCTTGGAGCAAAAGGCACCAATGCCTATACCTCTTTGGAGAGAACTGTATATATTAATGATATTCCATCCAATGAAATGGAAAAATGGATGATGATTGAAGCGGAAAGATTCGGAGAGCTTACCCTAAGATTGTTTCACACAGAATTGGAAGCCGTTTATGAGGAGTTTAACAGAGGAATGGATAGCGATGGTAGACAAGCAAACCAGGCTTTAATGAAAGCACTTTTTCCAAATCACACCTATGGTACTCAAACAACGATTGGAACAAGTGAGCATCTGAAAAATCCTTCCATGGAGAAGATTCACGAATATTTCAACACCTATTATGTGCCTAATAATATGGCTATTATCATGTCTGGAGATTTAGATCCCGATAAGACTATAGACCTCATAGAAAAACACTTTGGAGGAATGAAAATGGGACCTGAGCCCAAACAATTTAATGATCCTGGTCAGCCGAAAATTGAAAATCCTCAAAGCCTAGAAGTATTCGGTTCTGAAGCTGAATTTCTTTCTATCTCCTTTCGTACTGGAGGAATTGAAAGTGGAGATCAAATAATGGGCGATTTAGCGAGCAGCGTTCTTAGCAATGGAAAAGCTGGATTAATAGACAAGAATTTAAATCAACAACAAAAGGTAATAAGAGCCTATGCCTATTCTAGGGGCATGAAAGATTATTCTCTATTTTCTTTAGGAGCTTCACCAAGACAAGGACAAAGTTTGGAAGAAGCTGGAAAATTATTGCTGGAGCAAATTGAATTGTTAAAAGCAGGAGATTTTGACGAAGGTCTTCTGAAGTCAATAGTAAGAAATGCTAAGAAATCCCAAATGCAGCAAGCAGAATCCAATGGCTGGAAATGCTATACTATGATTGATGCTTTTATCTACGAAATGCCTTGGACCTATTATACTGAATATTACGATAAAATGGGAAATATCACTAAAGAACAGGTGGTAAACTGGGCACAGCAAAATTTAAAGAATAACTATATCACCGTTTATAAAAGGCAAGGTGAAAGAACAAGTCCGAAAATTGAAAAACCAGAAATCACACCGGTAAGCATTAACAGAGATCAAAAATCTGAATGGAGAAAAAACTGGGAAAAAACGCCTTCTTCTAGAATGACACCTTCTTTCATAAATTTTGAAAAGGATGTAGCCTCTTCAAATGTGAAAAAAGGATTGGAGATGTACTATGTGAAAAATCAGACCAATAGCCTTTTTGAAATGAACTACATTTTTGGAATGGGCTCTAGAAATGATAAAAAATTGGCTCTTGCTGTTCAATACCTCCCCTACTTAGGAACCTCCAAAAATTCAGTTGAAGAAATTAAAAGAAAATTTTACGACCTAGCCTTAAACTACTCCGTTTTTTCTGGTAGCAGTCGCTCCTATATTTCTTTAAATGGATTAGATGAATCTATGGAAGAAGGAATGTTATTGTTTGAAGAACTACTGTCAGATTTAAAAGCAGATCCAGAAGCTTATACCAAAATGGTGGATGGTATTATGAAGAAAAGAAATGATGCCAAGCTGAGTAAAAACAGAATCCTATATTCAGCAATGAGAAATTATGCCTTTTATGGCGATAATTCTCCAGCTTTGGATATAATGAGCGAAGAGGAATTGAGATCTATAGACCCCAATGAATTGGTGGCCAAACTTAAGGATCTTAAAAACTTTAAACACCGTGTATTTTATTATGGTCCAAGTGAAAAAGGATCTGTAATAGGCTTAGTGAAAAAACATCATGATGTTGGTTCTGATTTAAAAGACTACCCCCCAAGAAAGGAATATGACTTTGTAGATAAAGATGAAAACATTGTTTACTTCGTAGATTATGACCAGGTGCAAGCCGAAATCTTAATGTTATCGAGGACAGAAAAATTAAACAATAATAATGCGGCCCTAGCTAGTGTCTTCAATCAATATTTTGGATCTGGACTATCCTCCATTGTTTTCCAAGAAATTAGGGAATCTAAAGCCCTAGCTTATTCTGCCTATAGCGTTTATACAAGTCCTTCTAGAAAGGATGATTACCATTATGTACAAGCCTATATCGGTACCCAAAACGATAAATTAAAAGATGCCGTTGCTGCCATGCAAGCTTTAATGAATAGCATGCCTAAGGTGGAAAACTCTTTTGAACAAGCCAAAACTGGGGCCTTAAAGAAAATGGAAACTAGTCCGGTTACCAAATCTTCTATTTACTGGAATTTTCAATCTGCCCAAGACAAGGGATTAGATAAAAATCCAAGACCGGTGATTTATCAAAATATCAATGAGATTAGCCTTGAAGATTTAGAAGCTTTTTTTAATGCCAATATTAAAGGTCGTAAATATGTTTACCTCGTAATTGGTAAAAAGGATCTTATGGATATGGAAGCTTTAAAAGAACTTGGTCAGGTTCAGGAATTAGACCTGCAAACCATTTTCGGATATTAATTTCAATTTCAATCAATTTAAAAAGGCCAGACTTGAAAAAGTTTGGCCTTTTTATTTTTAAGGATTCTCAGTTCCTAAAGGAATTGAATATAAATCTTCTAAATTCGCAGCATGAGAATGGAGGATACTATTTGTGCATTATCCACAGCTCCAGGAATGGGGGCTATTGCAATGATCAGACTTTCTGGACCGGAAACTTTTTCAATTTTTAAAAAGGTTTTTAAGCCTTTTAAAAAGGATGAGCTGCTAGAAAATGCCAAGGCTTATTCCATGATTTTTGGAAAAATTTTCGATGGCCAAACCACCATAGATGAAGTTCTTGCAGGAATCTTTAGAAACCCAAATTCTTATACTGGTGAAGATGTAGTGGAAATTAGCTGCCATGGCTCCATCTATATCCAAAAACAAATAATAAAGCTCCTTTTACAACATGGGGCTAGACTCGCAGAGCCCGGTGAATATACCATGCGCGCCTTTGCCAATGGGAAAATGGATTTATCACAAGCAGAAGCTGTGGCAGATTTAATTTCCTCAGAATCACAGGCTGCTCACCAAATTGCTATGCAGCAAATGCGTGGTGGCTTTTCTAAAGAGATTAGTGAATTGCGACAAGAGCTGATTAATTTTGCCTCGTTAATAGAGCTGGAATTGGATTTTTCGGAAGAGGATGTGGAATTTGCAGACCGAAAGCAATTAGCAGATCTTCTGGCAAAAATCAAAAAGGTTTTAAAACGATTGGTTGATTCCTTTGACACCGGAAACGTAATAAAAAATGGGGTTCCAGTAGCTATTGTTGGTGCACCAAATGTGGGGAAATCTACCCTACTCAATGCCTTATTAAATGAAGACAAAGCCATAGTCTCCGAAATAGCTGGCACTACCCGCGATGCTATTGAAGATGAAATAAATATCCAAGGCATTAAATACCGATTTATAGATACAGCAGGAATTCGGAAAACAGAAGATCTCGTAGAAAATATCGGCATCCGAAAGACCTATGAAAAAATTGACCAAAGCCGATTAATCCTTTATCTTTTCGATGCCTCACAAAAGGCCCTTCAACAGGAAAACAGACTTTCAAAAATCCACCAAGAAATCCATGATCTAAAAGCCAAAAGCCAAGGAAAAACTATGCTTTTACTGGCCAATAAAATGGATGAGGCTGATGCCAGCCAAATAGAAAAGCAATTTGCAGATTATCCCAAACTCATCAAACTATCCGCCCTCCACAAAAAAGGAATTGAAGACCTAATTGAAGAACTTACCGGAACAGTAAACCTAGAGTCTCTAAACCAAGGCAGCACAGTAGTAAGCAACCTTCGCCATTATGATATGCTAAACAAAGCATTGCAAGACATACTAAGGGTTGAAGAAGGAATGAATAATCAAATTTCCGGTGACTTCTTAGCCATGGACATCCGCGAAGCACTAAAACATTTAGGAAGTATTACTGGGGAAATTACAACAGATGATTTATTGGGTAATATTTTTGGGAAGTTTTGTATTGGGAAGTAACCAACCCAAAACAAACAATCCTAAAAAGCTAAAAAACCAGCCCAAACCCTCACTATACTTGTACAAGTACAAATCACAGCTAATTATTAGTTTGTGATAATATGCCTTTTGTTTCCATTAATTTGTACCTTATTTGTACCTTGGCTTTTCGAGGTACAAATATTTGTACCTCGTTTTATCAAAATTGGAAACACAGTATTTATGCCCTTCAAAGTTACCCTGAGACAAAGGCCAATATCAAAAGGCAGGCAAAGCCTTTATTTAGACTTCTACCCTGCTATTATAGACCCCGAAACAAAAAAGGAAACCCGAAGAGAATATTTAGGTCTTTACTTATTTGACAATCCAAAAACCCCAATTGATAAGCGATCAAATAAAGAAACTCAGATTCTAGCAGAAAACATTAGGCAGAATAGGCACAATGAATTAAACAAACCCGAGATATATACCGAAATTGAGAGGGAGCAATTAAAAGCCAACCAACTAGGGCAAAAGGATTTTGTAGAATATTTTACCAAGCTTGCCCATAAAAGGAAAAATTCCAACCATGATAATTGGATGTCAGCCCTTAACTACATAGTTGATTTTACAAAGGGACAATTAAAATTTGTCGATTTAGATCAAGAATTTTGTGAGGATTTTAAAAACTACCTCTTAACGGCCAAAACAAGAAGAAGCGAAAAAGCCAAGCTTGCGCAAAATTCAGCCGTTTCCTACTTCAATAAATTTAAGGCTAGTTTAAAACAAGCTTTCAAGGATGGGTATTTAAAACATGATCTGAATTCACAAATTGAAGGCATTAAGCAAGCTGAACCAAATCGAGATTTTCTAACAATGGAAGAATTAAATAGGCTCGTTAAAACCCCCTGCAACAATCCCATAATGAAGAAAGCAGCATTGTTTTCTGCCCTTACTGGATTGCGCTTTTCAGATATTCAAAAGTTAGAATGGAAAAATATAGAATACAATGACGGTCAGCCCTATTTGAGATTTGAGCAACAAAAAACAAAAGGAATTGAAAGAACTCCAATTTCTGAACAAGCCGCTAATATTTTAGGAGAACAAGGGGAAAGCAAGAAAATATTTGAAGGATTAAAATACTCAGCCTACCATAACAAACATCTTTTCCAATGGATTGGAGCGGCTGGAATAACTAAGGATATTACCTTCCATTGTTTTAGACATACCTACGCAGTATTGCAACTTGCCAATGGGACTGACATTTACACAGTTTCAAAAATGCTAGGCCATCGAGACTTAAAAACCACTCAGATTTACGCTAAGGTTATTGATAGAAGCAAGAAAGAGGCAACTAATAAAATAATATTAGATATAGATGAAAAGTAAGTTCTACAAATTAAATCTTCAAGAAACGCAATTGTGCCATAGTAAACCTTATCCGTTAAAAAGTTACAAAAAGCCCACCAATGAAAAAACAGGAAAGGAATTTCCTTTCTGTTGTGAAAATCATAAAGAGACATACTTAAGGATTAAAAACTGGTTTGAAAAATTTCCAAATTGTTGTGAGGAACATAAAAAATGGTCAAGAAAATCCTTTTTCAAAACAAGCCGATATATTCGGTTACCAGAAAGGATAATGGATCAAATTTCATTTACTGAGTTTCATATTGAATCTTTTATTGATAATAATGATTGGTTTGACCTAATTTCTGAATACATAGAATACAATATTATTTCCTTTGGGATTCCTGATGTTGGTTTGAGTTTTTATTTAGGATATATACAAGCCTATTTAAAATCTGAGAAGGTAATTCCTGATGAAAATAAAAGAAAATTACTATTACAATTTATAAGCTCAATTACTGGATCTAAAGCTAATAAAAAGGAAAGGAAACCTTCAAATAACACAAATTTAAATGACCTTTACAATATCTATGAATCTTGGCTCAATGAATTTCCTTTTGAAATTAGTTTTCTAAATCATTTACAGGAAAAATTTGAAAATGAATTGCCATTTGGTAAGAGTAAACCCAGTTTCAATAGGTACTCAAAGCTCTTAAAATATCAATTACACACAACTGAAAGTTTTACATATTACCTTTCTAAACTTTCGAATACATTATTAACAGAATTAAATACTTTATCACTCTACGAGAACAACAAATTATCAGACCCAAAAAAAATTGAACTGGAATTATTAGTCGTAAAAAGAAAAAAGGCAATTAGTCATGGATTTCTTTCAGACTCTAATTTGAAAAATGAACCCTTCCAATCAATTACAAAAAAATGGCTAAAAGAAGAAATAGAATTCATTCGAGAAATCAAACCCTTAGTTGATCTAAGGCCAACGGAAAACGAAAATAATAAAGATGTACCAACAACCAAATCTATTATAATAGATGAGTTTAACACCCTTCCAAAAGGCTGGAAATATGCCTTTAGTTCAAAACAAGATTTTGAAACTTTTGTAAATCTGTTAATTTCATTTTTTGAACACAAGGAGTACTCTTTACCAAAAAATACAATTAAACTAAAAAGGTCAACCAAAACAAAATTTGCTAAAAGCCTTGGGTTTTTTCATAAAGAATTAAGTGAAATACCCCTAGCCTCAGATTTGAAATTTATTGAGATTGTCAAATGTCTTAACCATTTTCAAGAAGAAACTAACATTCCAAAAGTCCTTAGTAGATAAACAAAATCTCGTCTCCGTAAATCCCACCTTTTTTACCATAAATACCATAATTACCATTGCTCAATAACAATAAATAATGAGCAATGAAAAATCTAAGTTTCGAGCAAATCCCAGAGGCAATTTGTACCCTTTTTGCAAAAATGGAAAACATTGAATGTCTTCTTGTGGATGCAGCAAAAAAGCCAAATCAAGAAGAAGATCAAATTTTCACAGTTGAGGAATGTGCTGAATTTCTAAAACTAGCCAAACCCACTATTTACGGCCTAATAAACAAAGGTCAAATTCCAGTTATGAAACGCTCCAAGCGCTGCTATTTCTCAAAAGCAGAATTAATAAAGTACCTCCAAGAAGGCAGGCAAAAAAGCCATTCTGAAATTGAGGCTGAGGCCAATTCCTACCAAAGAGCTAAGGCCAAATAAAATGGCCATATCCAACAATATTGGGCAAAATGGGATGGGGCAATTCAATACATTAGCAGTAAGCGGGACAGCCAAACCCTTAGAAACCGCTATAATCCTTAATGGCAAAGGCTCTGACCTCAGCAATACAAAGCAATTAAAAGGGAAAGCGAAAAGGAAAATTATTAGTAGAAGCCTTACCCTTAGCTTAATTGATATTGCCAAAGAAAAAGGAAATGATACAATGATAAAATCCCTTTGGAGAACCTATTATTGTCAGGAAGTTCTTATTACCAACCAAGGCAAAGTTCATGGCAAATATTGTAAGAATAGAATTTGTACCCTATGCAATGCCAATAGAAAAGCAGATATAATAAATAGATATTTGCCGACAATTGAAAAATGGCCAGACCCGCAATTTTTGACTCTTACCACAAAATCCGTTGACAAAAAGAATCTAAAAAGAAATATCAATGGAATGGTAAGGTCTTTCCAGTTAATCAAGGAAAGGCAAAAGAAAAGGTATCAAAGAGGAACTGGAATAAAACTAATTGGAATAAAGTCCCTTGAATGTAATTTTAATCCAAGGGCTAAAACTTACAATCCTCATTTTCATTTAGTGTTACCAGATAAAGCAACTTCTGACCTATTGAAAAAAGAATGGTTAAAAACTTGGACTCCAAAATGGGCAAATAAAAAGGGTCAGTTCAATAGGCCAATACGGCAAGAAAAAGTTAAGGACTTAATAGAAACAGTAAAATATGGCAGTAAAATTTTTACTGATCCAGATTTAAAGAAAACAGGACATTCCACAAGCTCCCATAAAGTTTATGCAGCAGCATTATACAATATTCTTACTGCAATGGACGGTCATAGATTATATGAACGTTTTGGATTCAACCTACCAAAGCAAAATAAGAAAACTAAAAGCAAATTGGTAATTAGCTCTGATACTGAAAAATGGTATTTCGACCCAAAAAGTTTTGATTGGGTAAACTCTAAAACTGCTGAGGTTCTTACTGATTATAACTTACCAAACGAGCTTAGTTTTATTTTGGAGAATAATATTGATTTGAAATTGGAATAGAAAACTTTGATTAAAATCAATAATTAGCTTGTTATCCTGCCTCAACAATGGCTATTTCTTCATCAGTTAAGCCATACAACTCATAAACCATTTGATCAATTTCCATATCGGTTTTGTCAATCTCAGCTTTTAAAGCCTGTGCCTCCGCTTTCTTGGTTTCAAAAACTTCCATCCAATCCATTTCGTCCAATTTGCTTAATACTGGAATAAGTTCAAGTTCTTCTTTTGCGCGCTCTTTGTTTGTGGATTTAATAGCTTTGTTGAGTTCTTTTATGAAGTCGGAAAATTCTAGTTCGTGCCAGTTTAGGAGTTTTTTTGTAAGTACAATTTCGCTAAACTGCGATAATAAATAGTTTTGAAATTTATTAATTACAGATAAATAGTTTTTATTACTATTTGATATTACATCAACTTTACTCTCAATAAATGTAACATCATTTCTAATTCCTCTTTTTATAGGTAATCTTCTAATATCTCCTATTAACACTTTGGGGAAAGTAGTTCTTTTGCCCTTGGGCGAAGTTTTGATGTTGTACCATGAGATTAATTTAGAGTTAATGATTGCCAAGAGAAATTTTATTGAGACATCAGAAACATTCAAACAAGAAATGATGCCTGGATCATGATACAAGACGTCATCAAAAATTGCAGCAGAAATCCTTGGAGGATTACCTCCTGTTATCTCCTGTATTAAAATTCTTTCTCCATTAAAAAATTTTGGTTTTCTTGATCTATGAAGCCAATCACCATATTTTAAAAATTCTTTATTTTGTGCATTAACACCATATCTTGAAATAGCTCTTCCCTGCACCCATTCACCCCATTCTTCACTCTCTTTTTCTTTACTGTGATATATACGTTCTTTTATTTGCTCTTTAGTCAAGTGCTCGGTAGAATATGGAACAATGCCTTGACAAACATCTAAAAAATTAATTCCTTCTTCACTTTCTGAAATTACTTTAGATATTATTGAAATATCTAAATCACTTTGCCAAACCTGAAATTGCTTATCTACTGATGTTTTCCAGTTTTTAATTAAAGATTCTTTGGCATTCAATAAGTCTACAGATAAGTCAGAAAACTTATCATTCGCATGAATAATTTTACATTTTTTAATTTCTTCACCTTTTTTAAGAATGAAAATTATCGCATTAACACTTGCGTCTTCAAAAACATTAAAGTCGAAAGTAACAATATTCCATATCCCAAATTCTAAAATTACATGCTCTCTTAGTTTTTGTGCTTGTGGTATATTTATCCATGTATCTGGTGTAATATATCCAGCCTCTCCATTTTTCTTTAAAAGTTTTGTTAATAATTCTATGAAGAAAAAATAGATTTCAAAATTACCTTGAAAAGTGTCAAAATTCTTTGATAGAAATTCTTTAGATGGTTTATCCAGAAAAGCGCCATAGGGAGGGTTTCCTATCACTACATCAAAGCCTCCCTTGTCAAAAATAAAAGAAAATTCTTCTTCCCATTTAAACGCTTTATCTCCTGCAACCGTTTTATTATCAATTATTGAGTTTCCACATTTTATGTTGCTACTTAAATCATTTAGTTTTCTTCTTGGCTGTGCAGTCCGCAACCACAAAGATAGTTTTGCAATCTCTACAGATTCTTCGTTTATATCAACTCCAAAAATGTTATTTTCTAAAACAGTATTTTCAATCTCGGGAAAAATAAATCCACCACCCAATAAAGTTGTTTGGAGTACATCCAATTTTTGATGTTCAGTTATCAAAAAATCCAAAGCTTGGTTAAGAAACGCCCCAGAACCGCAAGCGGGATCACAAATTGTTAATTGTAGCAACCATTTTCGGTACTCTTCTAATGATTCTAATAATCGTTGTTTAGTAGCTTTATTACGGTTGGGTGTGTACTCTTCATCCACTATGCCCAATTCTGCTTTTTTCTTTTCGCACAACTTACCAACCGTATTATCTACGATGTACTTTGTAATGTATTTAGGAGTGTAGAAAACGCCATCTTTTTTACGCTTTGTGGTTTGCTTGTCAAATTCATTGCCCTCAATTTCTGCGTTTACGCTTTCAATCTCATTCAAAGAATTTTCGAAAATATGCCCTAGAATATTTACGTCTACCTCACTTTCAAAATCGTAATCGGATAATTTACGTGTATGTTCGTAAAGTAAGTCGTCCGAAATATGCAAACTGTCAATAATTGGGTCGGGTTTAAATAGTCCCCCATTGTATGCGAATATTTCGGCTTTTTTGGCTGTACCCTTGCGCCCCGTATCTAAATAATTAAAGTACAATTTAAAACGGTCGTAAAGGGGAACACTCGCATCCAGATCATTTAGTTTATCCCAATTGTCAAGAATTTTAACAGTTGAATTTGGTGGCAACAATCCGCGATCTTCTGCAAAGAAGATGAACAAAAAGCGATCAATAAGTTTTTGTGACTTTTTAAATAGCTTTTGCTTAATATTCTTTTGTCCCCGTTCTTTATCGTCCAAGGCCAATTCGGAACGGAAAGCCTCATTTTTCATATTGAGCCTTACAAGGTCACGAAACAATAGCCGTTTGAAATCTGAATAGTCTTTGTAAAAACCTTTGGTTATTTGTTCCTCTATTCGGATAGATTCCTCTTTGATTTTTAAAGGAATATTATTAATGAGGTTCTTATTCTCTAAACATAAATAGAAAAGTTCAAAGTCCTTTTCGCTGAGGTTAAACAAATTAAATTCTTCAAACTCTACTGCATTATTAATATAAAAACGCAGCTTTTCAAAATTGGAGGTAATCACATAAACGCAGCCAGACTGATTTGCTTTATAATCAAAAGCTTGTTGGCGTACTTTCTCCAAATCTTTGGTATTTGTGCCTTTTAACTCTATTACAGCAAGGGCATTGCCATCTTTTAAAATTGCTCCATCCGCTTTTTTTGAGTTCTTTTCATTCTTCAGCTCAGTAGTTAAATTGAAATTAGGCTGAGGGTTCAAGGTATAGCCAAGCACATTAACAAACAATTCATCCAAGAATTTGGCTTGGTATTGTTCCTCTTTGCTTTCTCGGATATTCTGTTGAATAGTTGAATTATGAAAGTACTTTGAATATTTCTTAAAGGCTTTTTGTACTATGGTTTTATCTTGAAGTTTGAGGTGCTTGGCAAGAACAGCTCTTTGAAATAGTGACATGGTTTTCAATTTGTGGCTAAAAGTAGGAATAAAGCAGAAAGCATTTTCCAAAAAATCAATTCAGCTAGTTATTTAGAAAGTTTAACAATCAAATGAATAAAGGCCAATAAATGCACTTTTACACCTCTTTTGTACCTTATTTGTACCTCAGCAACATAACTTACTCATTATCAATGAGAGTTACATTTTGTATTGGTAAATAACGCCAATCATCGATAAATAAAGAAAACTTAATCCATTTATTTTTAGCGAATTATGTTTTTAACCATTGCGCTGATTATCCTTATTTATCCCGGTTTTCTTAAGTTTTTTTGCGCCATTGTTGCGCAGATGCCACATTTTATTCAGGAAACCTAAGGGCTCTGTACGTTAGCCCGCACTCAACATACCATTTCACAATTGAAATTCTTTTCCCCAGTTTTCTATTTCTTCATTGCTCCAAAGTGAGGGGAAAAACTTACGTTGCTGATACATTGGATGCAAATATTTTTTCCATTCACTACCTCCGGTGGCAGCTTTGGTTTCGCCTTTGGCATCCAAATAGTGAGCTGCAGTGCGCAGATGTACCAGCGGCCATTCTATATTATAAAGCTTATCAAATTCACGTAATAACTCACGTGTTTCGCTCTGCAGGCCATCACCCAATTGCTTGATTTTGTCTTCCAAAGTATGGCTCGTCATTTCTCTGGCAAGAGATTTCATTTGTGCTTCATACTTTTCGCAAAACAACTTTAGCGTAAGCGTCTGTTCACCTGTTTTTCGATTTAGCCCTGCATCTTTCCAATATAGATTTTCAAAGTAGCTGTCTAAATCAGAGGTTTCAGGAAGCCTCATTTTTCCCGGCTCATTCACCAGGTTTTGCAATGAAGTGCAGCGCAGTTCTATGTAGCGAAAACTTGCACTTTGAAACCCACTAGCCGGAGCCAGGGCTTTTCTAAAAGTGTTGTAATCATCATAGTCCATCCCATCACGCATCACATCAAAAGAGGTAATAAGCATGCGAGTGTAGCGATTCATGCGCTTTACCTTATCTGTAAGTTGCTGCTCGCTTACCTCTACTTTGCCTGTAATTTGTCTAAGCTCATGAAGCACCAGTTCCTGCATCAGTTCTGTAACCTGATGATAGATTACAAATATCTTTTCGTCTGCGAAGTCGGTTCTCGGGTTTTGCAAAGAAAGCAAGGTGTCCACCTGAATATAATCCCAATAGGTAATGGGTTTGGAAAGAAGCAATCCTTCTTTATACGTTTCGGGGTTTTCACCCAGTTTACTATATTTTTCGTCTATCTTTTGGTTGATGTCATTCATTATTTTCAAATGCTATTAAATGGTTTTCTGATTAGGATTGCTGCGGATATACTCTATTTTGTGTGAAAACATAGAAGCCATATTTCTGGCGCGCATTTTAGCATCTTCTGTTACTGTTCCTTCAAAATGCTCATCCAAAGTTTGAAGAAATAATCCTAGCCATATTTCGAAGTGCTTTTGACTTAATGGCATGTGTGCATGTAGTGGAAAAGGCCGACCATTATAGGTGTGCTCATCCAACAAAATGGTTTGCCAAAAGCGATACATTTTTTCCAAATGCTCTGGCCACCGATTTTGTATCACACCAATAAAAATGGGGCCTATAAGTGGATTCTTTTGCGCCTTTCCGTAAAACTCATCTACCAGCAGTTTTATGTCCTGTACACTGGAAATGTCTTTCTTCATCATTCTTGGTTTTACCTTTTTAGAAAAAATGTTTAAAACCACACTTTATTGTATGATTCCTTTGATCTTCAACTGTTTTTCTAAGGCGATTGCTCCTGGAAACAGTATGTTGTTTTCCAGGTGAATGTGCATATGTAGGTCTTCTTCAAACTCTTTCAGCAATGCAAAGGTTACCCTATAGGTGTTACAAGCATCAGCAGGAGGATTATAATCATTGCTAAGCTCTGCAATCTTTCTAAAGCGCTCACCTTCGGTATCATGCTCATGCATCATCATACTTATTGGGTTTTCTACGGTGCCAAAGTGAGCTGCAGGTACAGGCTCTCCGGCATGATTTACGGCCACCATTTTTCTCACAAATGGAAACAGTACAAGCTCTTCCTTCTTCATATGCTGTGCTAGCTCAGATACAGAAGTGGTAAATAATCCGTTAATCTCGAGTAGCTCAGGGTGTCGTTCTCCATGCACTCGGCACAATTTGTCCAAAAATGGCTTTATCTCCTGACTACGCTGCTCCACATAACGATGGTGTTTTTTTTCGATATAATCTGCCAACAAATCCAATGGCCAGCTTTTGTAGTCGGTAGTGTCTTTTTGAGGCTCAGACATTATTACCTCAAGCTCTTTTAAAAGTTCCCAAATACTTATACCTTTCTTCTGACAAGCCTCCTCAATAGTGCGGCCTCCCTGGCAGCAAAAGTCTATTTTGTGGTTTTTAAAAACAGTAGCTGTTCTGTAATTCTCGGCCACCAACTCTCCTATTGCTCTTTGTTCTAACTTTTCCATTATTTCAATTTTTATTTCGGATATTTTTATCCTTTATTATTTCAAAAAAAATCTAGTGTGTTAAATACACCTTTCCGGCATCCAGTCCATCCGCCATTTCTTTAAGTGTAGTGCTGTGCAGCATTGCAGAAAGCCCATCGCGAACGGAAGCAAATTTAAAATGCACCGGACATGGCCTACTGCCATCGCACTTCTCTAATCCCAGCCCGCAACCGATAAATATTTCATCCCCATCAATCGCCTTTACTATATGTGCAAGGTTTATTTTCTCTGCATCTCTAGAGAGATTAAAGCCCCCTGAAGGACCTTTGATAGAAACAAGGACCCCATCTCTCACGAGTGTTTGTAATATTTTTGCAGTAAAAGCAACAGGTGAATCAGTGGCTTCCGCAATTTGTTTAAGCCCTACTCTCCCATTCCCATCCTGCTGAGCAATGTAGATCGTTGCCTTTATACCATATTCACAAGATTTGGAAAACATCTGTCAAAATTTCTTCGCAAAGATAGGTGTTCCTTTTATTTAGGATATTGTTATCTTTTATTTTCCTTGTACTTTTTTAGAACAGAGAATTTACGCTTGGAGCTAGCAGCACTAAAACCTATATTTGAGGGTATAGTTGTTTCTGATGAATGCCGATAGAAAAAACCGTAATCAGGAGTTGTCCTCGCTAGTTTGCTTCGCTTCAAACCCTGAATTGCGTGAAGAGTTTAAGGATAGTGTAGAGACAAAGCTGACTAACCTTAAGGAGACCAAAACCAACAAAGACTGAAGGCTCTACCTATTTTAGGATAATATCATCCTTTATTTTCATTTACTGATATTTCTCATAATTTCTCCATTGGCCTCCAACTACCTTTGTTCAGGAAATGAAAAACTACCTGACATATATTGTACTGATCGCCTTTGTGTTATTTTCTCAGCTGTACAACAGCTTTATTACTGTTTTGTACCAGCTCAACTATAACTACTATTCAAGCCAGCTTTGCGAAAATCAGGACAAGCCTGAATTACACTGTGATGGCAAATGCTACTTTGCCAAACAGCTACAATTAAAGAAAGACTCACAAGACAATAGCGAACCTCCTTTACTTTTGCCCACACTCTTACTTTTTGCCAACAACTTTGGAACAGAAGCTTTTACTGCATACCTGAAACCTACCGAAGAAATACTTCCTTCATTTATAGATTTAGGAACTCATACCGCATATTTATCAGAGATCGATCATCCTCCACGGGCTTAAAAACACTTCCGATTTATTTTCTAAGAATTGTTTTAAACCCAAAAATATAAAAATGAATATCTCAAAAACATTTGCCTCAATGGCAACCGCTGTGTGCCTTGTTCTTTCCTTTACCTCTTGTGAAAAAGGTGATGATACCACTAAGCACCCCACCAGTAACAATCCCTTATATAATTATGTGTTAGCTGGCGAAAAAAACACCACCAATGCCGATGTGAAACTCTACTTTGCCGAAGAAGCCTTTGTAGGCTACAATACAGTAGCCGTAGAACTTTTTGAACCCGGCACTCAAAACGTAATTGAAAATGCCATTGTTTCTTTTTTACCTATGATGGACATGGGGACAATGAAGCACAGCACGCCCTTCACCAATCCTGCATTTGATGTAGACATGGATGCATACATGGGCTCCTCTACCTTTATAATGCCCGGAGGCACCATGGGCAGTTGGACTATTGCTGTGATTATTGATCACAACGGCAATATAGACACGGCTACATTTGATATTGACGTAGTAGAGAAAACCGAAGCCAAACTCATCAGTTTTGTTTCTGCTGCCGATAGTACCACCAAACTTTTTGTGGCGTTAAAAGAGCCATCAGCGCCTGAAATAGGACTGAACAACTTTGAGGTGATGATTTACAAAAGAGAAACCATGATGTCTTTTCCTGCGGTGACTGATCTCACCATAGAAATAGAGCCAGAAATGCCTACCATGGGACATGGATCTCCAAATAATGAAAATCCAGTGCACGTGGCTGAAGGACTATATCGTGGCAAAGTGAACTTTACAATGAGTGGGTTCTGGAAAGTAAACATGAGCATTTCTGACAATAACGGCAAAACCGTGAGAGACGATACTTATTTCGACATCACTTTTCAATAAATAGAAAGCACAGGAAACACCTTATGGTGCAGGCATGCGGTCTGTGCCATAAGGTTTAAACTCTCTTCCTAAAAACCCACACTATGAAAAGGATTTGCACAAGATTACTAGTCTTGGTAAGCTACCTTTCCTACGGACAGGCTGATACTATCACTGTAGATCTTACCCACCTATCTCTGGAAGATGTTTTAGTAGTTGACACCTGGGAAAACCAGCATTCTCTGAAGCAAACTACCGATAATCACCAACTGGAGTTGCAACTAAAACAGCTTAAAGGCGTAAACCTTATCTCACGAGGTTCATTTGCGCAAGAAGTTGTGTATCGCGGCCAAAGCGATGGGCGAATACAAATATAACTAAATGGTATGCGTGTTTATAATGCATGTACCGATCGTATGGATCCATCTACCTCTTATATAGTAGCCAATAACCTGAGTACAGCCGAGATGGCTTCATCGTGCGAAAGCCAGTGTAGTAATAATGGCTTGGCCGGTAGTTTGAATCTTAAAACCAAAGAACCAACTTTTAACACTGCCGATCCATGGCGACTCGGGTTTAGTCAACAATATCAGACTAATACCAACGGACTGAACAGTGCTTTTTACCTGGAAAGATAATACCCAAAAGTTTGCCTGGAGGCTGAACGGCACTTGGTTTAAAAATGGAAATTACTATGATGGCCACGGTAAAGAAGTATTGTATTCTCAAAATGAAAAACAAAACTGGGCTATCAACTTGGTTTATAGACTCTCGCCAAAACGGTTTATCAAACTCGACTTTATTTATGATCTGGCTACCAATGTTGGCTATCCTGCTCTGCCCATGGATGTGAGTAAGGCCCGTGCAGTGATTGGCGGAATTACCTATAGCAGCTATCACAACATCGGTCCATTTACGCGCCTTGATCTGAAATTATACCATAACGACATTTACCATGAAATGGATGACACGCAACGCGAAGATGCGTTTATGCACATGGATATGCCCGGCTGGAGCCGCACCACAGGATTTACTTTTGATGCCTTTGATTGGGAAACCGGAAACCACACCATCAACTTTTCAGCTGAATATTACACCAACTTTAGACGGGCCGAAATGACCATGTATCCGGATAATGGCAGCGAGCCACCCATGTTTATGTTTACCTGGCCCGATGCCCGTATACATGGGGCTGCCATGGGACTGAGCGACCATTGGAAGTTTGGTAAAAATATGCTCACCACCACCCTGCGTGTAGATTATGAAACTTCAGGAGTTGTAGATGAAATTGGCAAAGACCAATGGATAGGTATGGGCTATAGTATGACGGCAAACCGTAGCTATCTATTACCACAAGTGAAAACTGCACTAACACATCATCTAAATAAGAAAAATAGCCTGAGTACAGCTATAAGTTATGGTATGCGTGGCCCTACCACTTCTGAACTATATGGATTTTACCTTTTTAACGCTCATGATGGGTTTGACTACTTAGGCAATCCTGATCTGGAAACAGAGCAGCTTTTAGCAACAGAGATTGACTATAGCTTTGCATCCGAAAAACTGAAGCTTACTTCCACAGTTTTTACACAGTTTTATAGCAACTACATTTTTGGCCTTGCCACCAATTATGATGAAATGACCTATGGTGCCAATGGTGTGCGCGAGTATCACAATGTAGATAAAGCAACCTTTTGGGGTATAGAATTGGGCACTGAATATGCTTTCACTACTAATTTGAGTAGTAATGTCAAGGTAAATTATTTACGAGGTTTTCGACCTGAGTATGATCTTCCCTTAATCCCACCACTACAGGGAACCCTAGCTGGAAACTATCGTTATAAGCAGTTTTCATTTTTAACACAAAGCCGAATAGCCGCTGAGCAAAACCACCATAATACTGAATATGGTGACCGCTATACTCCTGGCTATGTGCTGCTTGATGCCGGAGTTGAATATAATCTTCCCTTTAAAAGGACAGAGGCCGTTGTAAGCCTTAGCGCAAATAACATTTTTAACACTTATTACCGTGATCATCTCAATTGGAGCGGTATTCCTAGCATGGGGAGAAATTTAATTCTTTCACTAAAGGTTAAAATATAGAATTCCCATTCGTACAACGGCTAAGTTCTACTTACTTCTATTTAAGACAAAAATGTCCTTTAATATGACAAATGTCATTTTTTGCCCTTATCCCCTCCTCTACCTTTGTTTAACATTTAATAATCATAGACCCATGAAAAAAGTAACAACCATCATCGCAGGAGCACTTCTGTTGGCAATAACGGCATGTGGCGGTGGCGATGAACCCAGAAAAACTGTAAAAACTCCAGATGTAATTGCCCACGAAAAGAAAATGGAAGAAGCCAAAGTAAAAGCAGATCCTATGACCAGCAAAGGTATAGGACCAGTAAAAGAGGTAACTCTTGCCGAAACTATCGATCAGGGTATGGTAGCCGAAGGAAAGGCTTTGTTTGACAAAAACTGTGCGGCCTGCCATAAACCCGACAAAAAATACATTGGACCCGCTCCAAAAGATATCCTTAACCGTAGAACCCCCGAGTGGGTGATGAACATGATAATGAACCCAACCGAAATGGTTCAAAAAGATCCAATTGCTAAGCAAGTACTAGCCGAAGCTAACGGTGCAATCATGGCCGATCAAAACATTCAGGAAGAAGATGCCAGGAAAATTCTGGAATATTTCAGAACGCTTTAATAGAACCAAAAACAGATAAACAATGAATCCCTTAAAACAACTGAGTGTATTGGCTGCTGCAGCCATATTGGTTTTGCCAGCTTGCACAAACAACAATGATGGTGCGCAAAAAACAGGAGCGATCAATAAATCAAGCGCAGCCGAAAAAGTATATGTTGCCCCTGGTGAATATGACGAATTTTACTCCTTCATGTCTGGTGGCTTTAGCGGCCAGGTAAGTGTGTACGGTTTGCCTTCTGGCCGCCTGCTAAAGGTTATCCCCGTATTTTCCGTAGATGGTGAAAAAGGCTATGGCTTTAATGAAGAAACCAAACCTCTATTAGAAACCAGCCACGGCTTTATTCCATGGGATGACGCTCACCATCCTGAGCTTTCTCAAACCAACGGTAAGCCTGATGGTAAATACCTTTTTATCAACGGGAACAATACCCCGCGTGTGGCACGTATCGACCTTAGCACCTTTGAGACTGCTGAAATAATTGAGTTGCCCAATGCTGGTGGTAACCACAGTTCTCCATTTACTACCGAAAACAGCGAATATGTGGTTGCTGGTACCCGTTTTAGTGTACCTATTCCACAACGCGACATGGCGATTGCAGAGTATAAAGGTAAGTTTAAAGGTGCTTTGTCTTTTATTTCTGTTGATCCTGAACATGGGCATATGGATATCGACTTTCAAGTATTGATGCCTGGTTTTGACTATGACCTGGCTCACGGTGGTAAAGGAAAATCTCACGGATGGATGTTCTTCACTACATATAACACTGAAGAATCTCACACCTTAAAAGAGGTGAATGCTTCTCAGAATGATAAGGATTACATAGCAGCTATTAACTGGAAAAAAGCTCAGGAGTACATTGAGCAAGGAAAATTCAAGGAAATGGATTCTGAGTATCTTATTAACAGATATGATGAGAAAAAGCACTTGGCAGAAACTATTACAAAGAAAAAAGTACGAGTTCTTGACCCCACTGAATGTCCCGGAGTAGTGTACTTCCTACCTACACCAAAATCTCCACATGGAGTAGATGTGGATCCTACGGGTTCTTACATCATTGGTAATGGTAAGCTCAATGCAAACCTTACTGTGCACAGCTTTGATAAAATGATTCAGGCTATAGAAAACAAATCTTTTGCTGATGAAGCTTACGGAATACCCGTACTGAATTTTGAAGAAGTAGCAGCCGGTACTGTTGAAAGTGGAGGTCTCGGGCCGTTGCACACTGAATTTGATGGACAAGGAAATGCCTACACCACTTTCTTTATCAGTAGTGAGGTAGTAAAATGGAAACTCGGCACCTGGGAAGTATTAGATCGTGTACCTACCTACTACTCTGTTGGTCACTTAATGATTCCAGGAGGAGACAGCAAAGAACCATGGGGAAAATACATGGTAGCCCTTAATAAAATTACCAAAGACCGCTACCTGCCTACTGGCCCGGAGTTGGCACACTCTGCTCAGCTGTATGACATCAGTGGAGATAAAATGGAGTTGATTCTTGATTTCCCAACTATTGGTGAACCGCACTATGCTCAAGCTATTGCCGCTGATATTGTAATGAAGCGTAGTAAAAAGATTTATCCTCTAGAAGAAAATGAACACCCTCATGTTACAAAAAGTGAAAGTGAGGCACGTGTAGAGAAAAATGGAAATGAGGTACATGTATACATGACTACAATCCGCAGCCACTTCGCTCCTGATAATATTGAAGGCATTGAGGCTGGTGACAAGGTGTACTTCCACGTAACCAACCTTGAGCAAGACTGGGATGTACCACATGGATTCTCTGTACTGGGTGCGCAAAATGCTGAACTCTTGATTATGCCTGGGCAAACCGAAACCCTGCTTTGGGAACCTTTGAAACCTGGTATTTATCCATTCTACTGTACAGACTTCTGCTCAGCTTTACATCAGGAAATGCAAGGATACCTTAGAGTCTCTGCCAAAGGGCAAGCGCCAGAAGTATTGGCCACTACTGGTGATTAATAAGTAATTGTATCTGTGTATGGGGCTGTCTTAAATAGTTAGGAATAGTGCTTTTTTTAATAATAAAAGACAGCCCCACACTTACACAATTTTTTTTCAAAAACCCACAAATATGAAAACCGCCCCTCGAATAATCACCATTCTGGCAGTAGCCTGCCTGATGATGTTGTTCTTCTACCCACTTTGGAGAATTACATTAATAGCCCCTCAATACCCTGATGGTGTAACTATGTACATCTGGATAAATAAGATAACTGGAGACTCTCCCGGAACCCTACAAAATATCAATATTCTGAATCACTATGTAGGCATGAAACACATTGAGCCAGATAGCATCCCCGAGCTCACCTACTTCCCTTGGGTAGTGGGTGCTTTAGGACTTTTAGGCTTGATTGCTGCTTTTGTCAACAAATCAGGGCTATACCTTGCATGGGCAGTGGTTTTCTTATTACTGGCTGCCCTGGGTATTTATGACTTTTACTTATGGGAATATGATTACGGTCACAACCTTAGCCCTACAGCTCCTATAAAAGTGCCCGGAATGAGTTACCAGCCACCTCTTTTTGGTTCTAAAATGCTTTTGAATTTCAATGCTATTTCTTATCCCGGTACCGGTGGTATTTTTATGGGAATATCAATGTTTCTCGCATTTGTAGCTTGGTGGATAAAACGAAAGACCGCAAGAAGCTAATACATAAAACACGGGGTAAGCTTTCTTCCCTTTTTTTTAAAAAACAGAAAGCCCACCTCGCCTGATGAGCGAGTATAAAAACCCACAACATCATGAAATACCTAGTTCTTTTGATTACAGTAGTAAGTTTTGGACTGTTCGGCTGTAACCGTCAGGCAAAGCCAATAGAGTATGGCAAACAAGCCTGTGACTATTGCCGGATGAGCATTGTAGATGAACGATATGCAGCTCAACTAGTGAGCAGCAAAGGCAAAACCTACAGTTTTGATGCTATCGAATGTATGATCAACTACAAACATGAACATACCGAGGAGTGGCAGCAGGTGTTAGTAACCGATTACAACCATCCTAAAAAACTTATCCCGGCAGAGGTATGCTGGATAGTGAGAAGTAAAAATCTTCCAAGCCCAATGGGAATGTACCTTACCGCTGTGCCTAATAGGGTTGCAGCAGATGAGTTAGTAAAGGGTAATGAAGGTGCAGTTTATCCATACGCGGAAGTATATCAGGGTTTGGAGAAATTACCGGCACTATGAACAGATATTTGGTTGTTATCCTCATAGTACTGGGCTGGAGTGTGGCCGCTATGGCCAAAGAGTGGGAAGTGGGTTCCTCTCAGGCGGTCGCCTCCATTTCTCAAGCTATTGAGGGTGCCAGCCCTTTTGATACCATCTGTGTAAACCCTGGAGACTACACCCACACCAGTGCTATCATAATCAACAAACCACTTACCCTAATTGCCTGTGGAGTTGTAAATATCATTGCGGGAAAAAATGCCGGCATTTTTGAAGTGCGGGCAGATTCTGTGACCATTTCAGGCTTTACCCTACTCAATGTAGAAAAAAGCTACACCAAGGATTTGGCAGCTATTTGGGTAGATTATGCCTCACACTTTACCCTTACCGAGAACACTATACGCGATTGCTTTTTTGCTATTTTTTGTACCAAATCAAAAAACGGACACATAGCAGAAAATAACATAACCGGCAATGCCGAGCAGGAACACTCCTCTGCCAATGCCATACACCTGTGGTACTGCGATAGCATGACAATTGCCAATAATATGGTGGAGCATCATCGTGATGGAATTTATCTGGAGTTTACTGATAATTCCACCATCTCAGGTAATATGAGTCGTCATAACCTGCGCTATGGCCTGCACTTTATGTTTAGCAATGATGATTTGTATGAGCAAAACACCTTTACTGACAATGGTGCCGGAGTAGCCGTGATGTTTAGCGATCATATCGCTATGGTAGAGAATCACTTCCTGGAAAACTGGGGACGTGCCTCCTATGGTCTATTGCTCAAAGAAATATATGACAGTAAGATTGAGGGAAACCTCTTTGAAAAAAACACAACTGGCATTTTTAGCGAAGGCAGTAGCCGTGTGGCTTTTACAGAAAATACTTTTGAAGGCAATGGCTGGGCCCTACGCATGCGCGGTAGCTCAATGGATAATGAGCTTTCGCAAAACAACTTTGTAGCCAACAGCTTTGATGTGGCCACCGATGCCAAAAAAGATCATAACACCTACCTCCGCAATTATTGGGATAATTACGAAGGTTATGACCTTGATAAAGACGGGCTTGGAGATGTGCCACACCGCCCGGTAAATCTTTTCTCGTACCTGGTTTCCCGCATTGATGAAAGTATAATTCTGCTGAGGAGTTCATTTATTGAGGTACTCAATTTTGCAGAAAAAGTAGCTCCCGCAGTTACCCCCACCAACCTCATTGATGAACAACCATTAATGAAACCCACATACAACCATGATTGAGTTTAAAAATATTCAGAAAAAATTTGGCAAACAACATGTGTTGCACGGCATAGACCTAAAGTTTGACCAATCCGGCATATTTGCCATTTTGGGGCCAAATGGCTCTGGTAAAACCACCCTCATAAAATCACTAATGGGAATGGTACACCCTACGGGTGGCCAAATACTAATTGATGGCCAAATCAAAAAAGGAAACGAGTACCGAAACAATATCGCTTATCTGCCGCAAATAGCACGCTTCCCCGAAAATCTAAGTGTGAATGAATTCCTTGATTTTATTGAAAATATAAGAGGAAAAGCCACCCGCAAGGCCGAACTGATGACTGCCTTTGGCGCCAATGAATTTGCAGATAAAAAGCTTAGAGCCTTATCGGGCGGAATGCGCCAAAAAGTAAACCTGGTGAGCGCGCTGATGTACGATACCCAAACTATTGTGCTGGACGAACCTACTATTGGGCTTGACCCCGTGGCACTTATTGCACTGAAAGATTGGATACGAAAAGAGCAGGGAGCCGGAAAAATCATTTTACTTACCACTCACATTATGGATATTGTAGAAGAGTTGGCAGATGAAATTGTGTTTTTGCTGGATGGAAAAGTGTACTACCAAGGCTCACAACTGGAGCTTTTGCAAAAAACCAATACACCTAGTACCGAGCATGCTATTGCTCAATTGCTAACCCTCAAAAAAGCATCATAGCCATGATAAAGGTTTTCAAATATTGCTTCCTCGATCTTATTCGCAGCCGCTGGACTATCGTTTATCTGCTGTTCTTCATTCTCACTTGTGGAGGGCTATTGTACCTGAGTGGCGACAGCGCCAAAGTTGTAGTAAGCCTCATGAATGTGGTGATTCTATTAGTACCACTTATAAGTATGATTTACGGTATGATGTATATGTACCAGGTACGCGATTATGTAGAAATATTGCTCGCTCAGCCTATTTCACGCAAAAGCATTTTTGGTGGATATGTGTTGGGGCTTAGTGCTGCCCTTAGCGTAAGCGTGGCTCTGGGCATTTTAATACCATTGGCATTTTATGATGTTCCGCAAATTATAAGCGCCCAATGGCTGATGCTCACTGCCATTTCTATTTTGCTTACAGTAATCTTCAGCATACTGGCCAGCTGGCTGGTGTTGGCTAATGAAAATCGCCTAAAGGGCTTTGGATTGGGATTGTTTATCTGGCTGCTCCTGGCAGTTATTTATGATGGAATATTCCTTGTCACCTTTATAGCCTTGGAAGGGTTCCCCATAGAACGATTGGCACTGGGTCTAACACTTCTCAATCCTGTAGATATGGGTCGTGTACTTTTGATCTTTCAGTTGGACTATAGTGCACTAATGGGCTACACAGGAGCTGTATTCGAAAAGTTTTTTGGTACACTTAGCGGCAGTCTTATTATTGGTGGAGCTTACCTGCTATGGATTAGTATTCCACTGGGATTTCTACTACGCAAAGCCCGTAAGAAGGATTTTTGATTCCTTTGAGGAAATAACTAAAACCCCAATCGATGAAAAAGCATCACCTGCTTTTTATCATACCTGCTTTGCTGATATTGGCATTTTACTCCGCCATAGGTCACGTGGGCTGGAAACTGCCCATACCTGAAGTTGCAGCTAAGCACGGGTTTTATATGGTGTCCGGGCTTTTTGGTACGCTTATCTGTTTTGAGCGCACGTTGATTCTAAAAAACAGGCGTTGGCTTTCCATCCCATTGCTTAGCATTGTTTCGGTGGCTCTGGTGTTTTTGGAAATAACAACTGTAGGTTTTGCCGTTCAAGGGCTTTCAGCACTTTTGCTCGCCACATTATATTTTATACAATGGCTTCGCCACAAAGAAGTTTTTCTACTAGCGCTCACCCTCAGTGGCCTAGCCTGGATGACCTCGGGTATTGTTTTGGCCACGGGCAAAGATTTTGCAGCTGCCAGTATTTGGCTCATCTTGTTTTTGCTGTATACTATAGTAGCCGAGCGACTGGAGCTGAGCAAGTTTATTGCCACGCCAAAGTGGGCCAAACCGCTGTTGCTTCTTTTCTTCATTTTGCTGTTTGCCGCACAAGCCATTCCCTTTCATTGGGGCATCTACCATATTTCGGGAATATTGATCGCAGCCACAGGTTTTTGGCTCCTTAAGTTTGACATGGCTACCAAAAACCTCAGTAAGTCCGGCTTTTTCTATTTTACAGGAAGCACACTTTACAGTGGTTTTGTATGGCTTATGATCAGCGGAGTATTGATGGCATTGCCTTTACAAACCTTTTATCACTATGATGCTGTGCTCCATGCCTTTTTTATCGGCTTTGCCTTTTCTATGATATATGCCCATGCACCCATTATATTTCCAGCATTGCTTAAAATACATAAAACGCCCTTCCACAAAATACTGTACATCCCAGTATGGGCTACACATGTTTTGCTATTGCTGCGCCTATGCGCAGATTATTCAGTCAACTGGCCGCTACGCAAATGGACAGGGCTTTTCCAGGTTGTTTTTATGCTGATGTTTTTTGTCTCATTTGCCGTGCTTATGTTTGGAAAATACAAATCATCACATGTTGAGCAATAACAACACCCTTTGGAAAATCACCATCTTACTGGGATTAATAGCAGCTGTTTTGGGCATTGTTTTGCGTCTGTATTTTGCCTGGCCCCTGCCTTTCAATTTTAAATTCATGCTTCATGCACACTCACACACTATGCTGCTGGGTTGGCTTTTACCGGCTTTGGTTTTACTGTTATACCAGCAGTGGAATATTGAAATACCAAAAACTCACAAACGGATTTTTTACGTCATGGCAATAGCCGTAGTAGGCATGCTTCTTTCTTTTCCTTTTCACGGATATGCAGCCATATCCATTGCTTTTTCAACACTGCATCTTTGGCTCACCTACGTTTTACTTTTCAAAATTTTCAACCTAAGTCGTGGCCATGGTGTATCAGGAAAATTGGTGCAAACAGGGGTGATTCTATTCTACCTGGCTTCTATAGGCCCTTATAGCCTCGGACCATTAATGGCCAACCATATGCAAAACTCACCATGGTATGATCAGGCTATTTTATTTTACCTCCACTTTCTGTACAATGGTGCTTTTTTCTTTTTCATTCTGGCCTATATCATCAAGAAGCTTGGTCTCACGCCAAACAAGCCTACGCTCTTCTACATTTTTATGCTTTTAGGCACCGTGCTCACATGGTTTCATAAGCTTGATTATTCTTTTAATTCTTGGTGGATAAACATGCTTGCTGCAGCTGGATCCATACTACAGCTTTGGGCAGGCTTCACCCTATTAAAGCCCATCTTCATAAAAAAGTCATTTTCACATTTCCATCTAATATTAGTCATGCTTTCCTTAAAATGGGTATTCCAGCTTTTCGGTTCTTTTCCGCCAATTGCCAATGTAGTGGTGGATAGTCGCTTTATCCTCATCGCTTACTTACACTTTATATTTTTGGGCATCTTTACCCCCCTCATTTGGGATGCTCTCAAGGATCGCATTTTAGGATTTAACAAATTGATATTTTTTTACTGGTTTTTCTTTCTTCTCACAGAACTTGCCCTTGTTTTACCATCTTTAAACCTGATTGAAGGTTTTACTGGATGGCCACAAATCACTTTTGCGCTGTACACCATCTTTGTAAGCATTTGGTGTATTTTAGGATTTAAGTACCTCTTGCCAAAGTAGCAAACCCAAATACCATTAAAGACTGATTGTAAAAAAAATAAAGGCCAAATAAATATGCCTAATCTGCTATGAAACCCTTTTCTTAAAGGCATAAAAACTTTTAATGTTCTATTCGGAACTAGTAGAAAGACATTCAGGTCTATCCAAACACCACGAATTTAGGTGTCTCCGCACAAAACCTAAAGCCTTCTACCCGATCCAAAATTGACCACCAAAACGAAGCATTTACAAAAAAGAATTACCTTCGTTTTATCGTTCTTTAGTGTTGCTTATTTGATGCGCTACAAAACGCCAAAACTGGCACCTGCTGCCGGTTTGTTGCGCACTATTAGACGCAAAATCGTAGACTACAAGCGTGTTGAGGCCTTATGAAAACCCCCTATGAGGTGTATTGGGAAGTGAGTTGATTTTATGTGAAAAGTTAAAAGTTAAAAGTGGGAAGTGGTTTGTGGTTTGTGGGGAGTTGGGAGGTGAATAGATAAAAGTGAAAAGTTAAAAGTGGGAAATAGTTTGTGGGGAGTTGGGAGTGAAAAGTTAAAAGTTAAAAGTGAAAAGTGGGAGGTGGTTTGTGGTTTGTGGTTAGTGGGGAGTTGGGGGTTGGGAGTTGGGAGTGAAAAGTTAAAAGTTAAAAGTGGGAAGTGGTTTGGGGTTATTGTATAGTGGAAAGTGGTTTGTGGTTTGTGCTGAATATTTTTAATTTTTGGGTTTAATGCTTTGGTTTCTTTTTTTTCAATGGGATATTATTCTTCCAAAAAGTGGTTTTCGAGGTTTCCAATTCCTGCTAACTTTTAGTATTCACCTTCTAGTTTATTCACCATAGTTTCGACCTTTTAACATTCAACCATCCACTTTTAACTTTTAGTTTTTAGTTTTTAACTGTTAACTTCAATTTTACACCCCTCCAGATTTCAACTTTCAACTTCCAACTTTTCACTTTTCACTTTTAACTGTTAACTTCAAATTCACACCCCTCCAGATTCCAACTTTTCACTTTTCACTTTTAACTTTTAACTGTTAAATTCAAATTCACACCCCTCCAGATTCCAACTTTTCACTTTTAACTAATAACTTTTCACTACTAATTTTTCACTACTAACAATCAGCTCCCACCTAACCACTCTACCTAAGGTTTTGCTTCGATGTCTTAATGGTTGACACCAATAATTTAACAAGTTCGGTACATTCCTTCACTCTTGATTGGTAAATTGATTTTTCAATAAATTGGGTATCATAAAGCAGGTTTAGCCAATACCGAGTTTCATTCGCTTCCTTGAGTGCTATATACATTTTATGAATAAAATCCGCCTTACTTTGACCAAATTCTGCTTCTGCAATCAGCGCTCCAATTGCCGTTCCTGAGCGAATTAATTGTTTGGAAAGAACATATTCTCGTTTTTCCTTTTGAAGTAATCTCACAACATTTACAACCTCAATCGAAAATGCCTAACTCTTAAGCCTTAAAACTGAACCCGACATATTTTTAATTTGAATTAATGGTTAAAAATTATCGGGAATCCTAAACGAACACAATTTAAAACAAAACCCTGATCTACAGCAAAAATTTTCAACCTAAAATTCACCCCAACCTACTAGCAACCAACTACTAATTTTGAGTTTTTCACTATAAATATTCAACCAAGCTCCACACACACCTCCATATTTTTAACTTCTAAAATTTTACTATTAACTTTTCACTTTTAGTTTTTCACTTTTACCTTTTAGTTTTTACCTTTTAGCTTTTCACTATTAGTTTTTCACTTTTAACTTTTAGTTTTTCACTATTACCTTTTACCTTTTCATTAAAAAAAAAATGGAAAAAACAATTACCCAAATTCGACCTAGATTTAAACTTAGGGTCTCCAAAAGTCCAGAGGAAATTATGGATAAGATTCAGTTGTTGCTAAGAGAGACACCAGATCATATAAAGGCAAAGATGGTATCCAACCATATTATCCTTAGCATAGTTGGCGAAGAATTACATTATTGGTCTCCGCAACTAAATTTTAGAGTGGAAGCAGATGAAAATGAGGAAGGCAAAACCATCGTTGCCGGTTTAATAGGACCTCGGCCTCCTGTTTGGACACTTTTTATGCTGGTTTATTTTTCCGTTGGAGTTGCAGGATTAGGGGCTTCAGCCTATGGTTTTTCAAAATATATGCTTAACGAATATTCGCCATTCCTTTGGGGGCTTCCCCTAGCCATAATTTTTATGCTAAGCGCCTATAAAGCCGGAAAATTTGGAGAAAGTTTGGGTAAGGATCAAGTTGATTTATTGAAGGCTTTTATTGAGAAGGTTGTGGATTTTTGAGGAAATTTATTAATTCCTAAAACTGCAATAATTCAAAGCTATGTGATGGGTAACTCCTTATTGAGGGATTCCTGACAAAAAACCGAATAGTTTTTTCAAGAATTAATAAGGCTATTAAACTTAATTTTATTCCTTAACTAAACCCCTTATTCTTTGGAAAACACTATTTTCGTTGGTGGAAATATGACCCAATTTCTTTACAATCAAACTGATAACAAGGTGGTTTTTTTAGGGCTCTTATTAAAAAGGGCATCAGATTGAATACCAATCTTCTAAAGTTCTAAAACCTACCACTTAATTGATTTAATTTTCTAAGATCGAGATTTTAAATCCTGCTTTGAAATATAGTTTGATAAAATTTTTAATTGCAAAATGATGATTAAAAAAGTGTTATTTTTATTAGGATTTTTCTTTGTGCTACATTCATTCGGCCAATATCCACCCTCCGAACCTTTTTCAAAATCCATTCCTTCCCTTCAAGTAAGAGATAGCCTTAGCTTGTCTTTTTTATCTGCTTCTGATACGCTAATCCTTGTTAGACTACCAAATGGCAGGGTCGGTGGAATACTAAAAAGTGAATTGGGAAATAGTGGTACCAACCTTGAAATCCAAAGTTTGACAATCAGGTTGGACAGTATTTCTAATTATTTTTCCGTTCGCGATAGTTTGACGGGCATAAGAATTGACAGCCTTAATTTGGATACCATCCCAATATATAATTGGATTGGCCTCAAAGATTCTATATTATCATCTAGAATTGACAGTAACTTGTCTCAAAGTGAAACACAAGACTCTGTTTTACAAGCTGCAATTGATGGCTACCGATATCCTGTTCATATAGAGTTAACAGCAGGTCGCAATTTGTTAGATTCTGACGCCAACAGCACCTTGTATAATTCAGGCACCAGCAATTTTCTAATCAGTATCCCAAGTGGATTAAACAGTTCAATTAATGAGGAGTATTTTTATTTCCAAAGTAGAAATACGGGCACAATAACCCTTGATGCTAGTGCTGTAAAACTCTTCAATTCTGAAGGAAATGAGGTAAGTTCCATATCGATCGATGCTGCAGCTGCAATGGTAAGAACTGCACAAGACACTTTTTATATTATAGATGCAGGAATGATGAAGGCCGGTACTGGAGGAAATGAAACTGACCCTGTCTTCAGCAACAATGGGCTAAAGCTATCTACAGACCAAACTGTGCTTGGTGAAAAAACCTTTAGTGATCTTGTTGCAAAGGGGGGAATTGAACTTACAGAGGGTGACAATGAAGCTGGTGAAAATGGAAATTGGAGATTAACCATAATAAATGGTGAATTAAAGGCTCAAAAGTTAATCAACGGGACCTGGAAAAATCAAGCATTTGGCAGTTCTTCAAATGATGGTCCATATTCAGTTTTGCAACAGTGGCGAATTGATCTAAATAGTCAATACGGTAGTTCAATTCCTGAAAATGGCTGGAATAAGATCAATCCATTAAATTCAGAACTACAAACTGCAAATGGGTTTAACAGTGGAGGATTATTAGACAGTAATAATCAACAAACAAGTTTGAGCTTTACCAACACTACTTCATGGCAATCCGCCACCCCAAACCTTTACCCTTCAAATCCAGATCTGGGAGGGGTTTTTAATACGGAAATTTATAGAGGTGGTTGGGAACTAAGATCAAACGAAGTGGAAATCAGATTTGATAATCTCGATGACTCAAAATACTATCAAATTTACATTATTGCAGCTTCAAGCTCTGTAAATCTTGCTACTTCTTGGACAGCGAATAATGGTATCGAACATCTTATTGACCCATTGTATAATAATTATGGTAGTTCCGCGAATGAATGGCATTCAGACCCATCTATAAGCTATGAGTATAATGTTCAGTCTGTTGATGGATCAATAAGTCTGCAATTTAAAAAAGCTGGTAGTGCCTTTAATTCCTATATATCGGCCATTATAATAGAAGAATCATCAGTATTAAAATAGTATTATGAAAAAGTTGATTTTTCTAATCTTTACCCTTCTTCCTTTTATAGGAATTTGCCAAAACCCAATGATCCAGGTAATTATTGCATCAAGGAAAAAACCACTTCCACCTGATAGTGTTACCATTACGGTAACCTTTTCAAATACACCAAATTCGGCAAGCTCTGACTTTGCCGAAATAAAATATAATAAAGAAGGTATATTTAATTTTGAGATAGACGATAACAAATCACAATGTTTGTTAATGGAGTCTATTTTAAGCAATTTTCATTATACCGATGGAACCGGTTTAAATCATAACTATACAGCTGCTACAGCTATCAATGGCTATACTTTTTCGGGCATAGAAATTGGCCAAAACTCTGGCACGGGTATGATCTATGCGGAATATTCCACCTTAATTTCCTCAGGCTGGGATGTGATGAATCATAGTAATAGACATGTAGATTTGATAAATTCAAATGGTATAAATATTATTGGCTATAAGGAGGATATTCTTACCCTTAATGAATTATACTTTAACAATATTAATTATACCATTAATTGTTTTGTTGTCCCTTCCAATTATACCAACTTTGTTCCACATGCTGATGAATTAGGCTTTTTAGTTTCATCTAGCTCAGGCAATGATCCATATAAACCTGCATTTCCAGCTAGTGTACAAGTTGGAACTGTGTCTAATATAGTTTCTCCAGATTCTGGTTTAATACAATTAAAAAGAGGTTTTCTTCACAATTGGTCAGACCAAGCTCATATAAATGGTTTTATAAGTCATTTTAAAAATATGGTAGATAATTCTAGCCCTATAGACAATAAATTTTATAGGGTTGGCACTCATGCAGATAATTTTTCTTCTACGGTCTTCACCAATTTTATTGATAGCCTTCACAACATTTCTGGAGATCGAATATGGTTTACTACAGCGCGAGAATGGATGGAATATAGGTATTGTACTCGAGAGGTGGTAAAGAAGGATACATTAATTGGAAATACCCTGCTGATCCAATTGAACTATGATCAAATTAGGGAGGATATCAGATGGAGAGACTTATCCCTAAATATTAGTACGGATGCTACTATAATTGATGTTACATTTAGTGGCAATGCAGATAGTCTGACTTATAATCCAAATTCAGGTTTGATAAATGTTTACAAGCAGAATTTGATTTTTAACTCCTATTTACTGGATCCTTAATTCCATTCGAAATCATGAAAAATATTAAAATCTATTTTCTCTATTGTCATTTTCTTGTAATTGGGCTTAATTTTTCCCATGCCCAAAACAGCCCAACAGCTACAGGCGGCGATGCTTCTGGATTTAACGGGTCTGTTTCCTACTCTATTGGACAAGTGGTGTTTACCAGTCTAGCATCAGGAACCACAAGCCTGATACAAGGAAATCAACAAGCCTTTGAAATATCAAATCCTATAAGTATAGAGGAATTTGAAATAAGTTTCAATGCTGAGATTTTTCCAAATCCAAGCTCAAAAAATTTAACCTTGAAAATGGATTTAGATGATAGTTGTTCCTATCAGTTAATTGATTTAAATGGAAAATTACTGAAAACCGAAATTATTGTTTCTAAGAATACCACGATTTCTATGGTTTCATTTCCCAAAGCAAGCTATTATTTAAGAATATTAAAGAAGGGTCAAATTCTAAAATCTTTCAAAGTCATTAAAAATTAAGGTATGAGTTTTAAATATATTATTGGCTTTCTATTGTTCGTATCTATCTATTCTTTTGGCCAAGCTCCAGAAAAAATTTCTTATCAAGCTGTTTTAAGGGATGCTAATGGACAGTTGATAAGTCAACAAAATGTTGGAATGAGAATAAGCATACTAAAGGGAAGCATAACTGGAACTGCGGTATACATTGAAACACAAAATACGATTACCAATTTGAATGGATTAATAAGCCTGGAAATTGGCAGCGGAACCATCGTTAGCGGAGGATTTATAGGTATTAATTGGGGAAGCGATGAATATTTTATTAAAACAGAAATTGACCCAAATGGCGGTACCTCATATAGTATTAGTGGGATTTCCCAATTCATGAGTGTTCCATATGCCCTTTACGCTAAAAAAGCAGGTAGTATTAGCGAAATTGATCCAGTTTTTGGGGCTTCTATTGCCAGTGGGATTTCCGCGAATGATACTAGTAACTGGAATGGAAAATTGGACAATTTTATTGAACAAGACCCTAATTTCACCAGCTCCTTGGCATCAAGTTTAAGTCCCTCCGACACTTCCTATTGGAATGATAAATTGGACCAATATATCGAAACCGACCCTCTTTTCACAGTTTCTATTGCAAGCGGTATTACTGCCATTGACACAGCAAATTGGAATTCTAACTCCATAAATTTTAATGAATTAGACCCCTGGTTCTCAAGTTCAATTGCCAATGGAATCTCTGCTACAGACACCTCTAATTGGAATAACAAACTAGATGTCAATTCGGAATCAGACCCTATTTTCTTAAACTCTTTGGCTAATTCAATATCATCTTCAGACACAGCTAATTGGAACAATAAATTAGATCAATTCATTGAATTGGATCCACTTTTCAGTAATTCTGTAGCTATTGGGATTAGCACATTAGATACCGCAAACTGGAATAACCATAACAACATCACCCAATTAGATTCTACCTCAATATCCAATATGGGTTTCATAACAAAAAACTCAATTCAGGAAGATCCATTTTATCTTGGCCAAGACACCCTTGGCGGTATTGTCTTTTATTTATATAAAGACGGAACTGGTAAACAACACGGCTTGGTGGTGAATAAATCAGAAAGCAATAGCATCTGGCAAGAACCTGGAAGTATAACTGGGGCAAGCAGAACTGAAGACGGAATTTATAATAGTGCTTTGCTAGGTACTAGTCCAATTGGATTAACGGTCCAAGGACTAGGACCAGACTGGTACCTACCATCTATTGACGAACTTGGACTAATATATTATAATCGTTTTTTAACCAATAAGGCTCTGAGGGCAGGAGGACATACCATTCTTGCTACAACTGCCAAATATTGGAGCAGTACCGAACATAGTGGAATGGTAGCCTTTAATTTCAGCTTCTTTAGCGGTTCTGCAGAATATAGTTTTAAAAACCAAAACCTAAAGGTTCGTGGAATTAAGGCTTTTTAGTTATAAAAAGGTAATTCCAATTAACACCAGGCTAGAGCTTAAAAAAGGTTTTTTATTAAAGATTCTATTTCCATATTTAATTCAACAGTTGTGGCGGTATGAGGTAAGTGCTTTGTTACTTTACGAGGAGGGCTAGAATCATCATCACCTTTAAAAACCTCTACTTTCTCTAAAACATGAGTTAGTGAATTAATGGTCTTATTAATTTTAAATCCATCAAATTTTATTTGAAACGTTCCCCTTCTCTTACCATTTTTTCTTTTTGAAATACTCTGCCCCAATTCCCTTCCCATCAAGAATCTTCTTGATTTTTCACTACGATTACGCATTGTAAATACTAAACTTTCATAAATATCTTCTATAATTTTAATCTTCTCACTCTTTTTTCCTCCAATATCGCCAAGATTTGTTTGGATCAAATTTTCAACCTCCTTCGGATATTTAGCAATTATATTTTTTATTTCAACTTTAATTTCATTCTCCTTATTTTGAAATTTTTTTTGAAGGAAATCCAGAAATTCTTGAAGAAAAAAACTCACTTTCTGATCCTTATCAAGTACATAATCACTCCATTTCTTAACCAATTCAATTAGCCAACCTTCAATACTTAAAACCCTAAGATTCCCTTTTACTTGGCTATCTTCTGTGGTGAAATTTTCGGGCACAGAGCCATATGGGTTAATATAAAGCAATAGAAAGTCCGTTTTCTTTTCTTGGTAATAATTCAGATAATTCTGAATTTGATTTTTACTATCCTTTGTCCAAATTTTAAACTCCATGCCTATTTGAAATTTAGGCCAGCTTAAACTAATATCTATACGTCTTCCTTTCATTTTTTTTTCTAAAACCACAGTTGGTTGCTCTTGACAAAGTTCCTTATCCATTTTTCCAATACTTTTTAGAAAAATGCGTAAAAACTCACTCCCTTGATTGTGATTTTCGATTGGGTCCAAAAAATATTTAATACAGGATGAAAGTTGTACTTCAAAACTGTCCTTTTTGGGGTCCCCCATGAGGGGGCTAATCATATTAAAACCTGATGCCTGGTTTGGATCCTCGGTTTTAAATGAATTTAAATATTCATCAATTTTTGATTCAAAAAAAGAGTATAATTCAATCTCTGTCATTTGCTTTCCAACTTATTTGCTTGAATCCACAATTTAAGATTTTGATTCAAAATCCTTCTAAAAATATGAATGGACTCCACCCTCATTCGCAAATAATCTCAATTTTAAGTGAAAATCAAACAAAAAACCAAGACCCACACGCCCAACATATTTTTCACTTCCAACATTTCACTTCCAACTTCTAACTTTTCACTTTTCACTTCCAACTTTTCACTTTTCACTCTTAACTTCCAACTTTTCACTTTTCACTCTTAACTTTTAACTATTAACTTTTCACTATCAACCTCCATTTCCAAAAACACCCCGCCCATTTCCTAATGTCTGGTTACATTTGCCTCAGAACAAATTCCAAATGATGAAACTACAAATGCGACCATTTTCCTCTCTAAGCCTGTTTAAACTATTTCTTCCTATTATCTTTTTGGCCTCCCCCGCCATTCTTTCTGCTCAAGATAAAATGCTCAGCATGAAAGACGCTATTGTAGGGTCTTATACAAATTTGAGGGTAGAAAGTTTGTCGCAATTTCATTGGATTCCCAATTCATCTCAATTCTCTTATATCCAGAAAGATAAAGGAGAAAACCTATTATTAATGGCTAATGCACAAAAACCCAAAAGGACGAAAAAGGTATTGAGTTTAAGCGATTTTAATGAAGAATCCAAAAGCATTATTCCACAGGAGTTTAAACGTTTTCCAAGACTAGACTGGAAATCCGAAACAGAATTTCAATTTGAATACCGAAAAAAGCTCTTTGCTTTCGATCTATCCAAGAATAAGCTGAGATTATTAGATAGCTTGGAACTACCCCAAGGAGCACAGAATCGCCAAACTGCTCCAAAAACAAACTATATTGCCTTTACAGTAGATCATCATTTATTCCTGCTCAAAGGTGATAAGGTAATCCCTGTTTCAGAAAATCTAAACTCTGGAATTGTTAGTGGTCAAACCGTTTCTAGGAGCGAATTCGGAATTACAAATGGAATATTTTGGAGTCCCGATGGTAAAAAATTGGCTTATTATATAAAAGATGAAAGTATTGTTACCGACTATCCCATAGTTAATTGGAATGACAAACCTGCCACTGTAGACTTTATAAAATACCCAATGGCGGGAACAAAGAGAATGGAAAAAGTTAGCCTCCATGTTTACCATACAGAAACCGGGGAAAATAAAATGATGCAAACAGGCCCGCAGGATAGCCAATATTTAACCAATATAGCCTGGGATCCCAAAAGTGAAAAGATTTATATCGCCCATTTAAACCGGGATCAGAACCATATGGAAATGAAGCGATATAATGCTGCTAGTGGCGAATTTGAAAAATTACTTTTTGAAGAAAAAAGCAGCAAATATGTTGAACCCCTCCAGCCTGTTCATTTTGTTAAAGGTAATGATGAACAGTTTATTTGGGAGAGCAGCAGAAGTGGATTCAATCACCTTTATTTATATTCTACAGATGGTCAGCTATTAAAGACTTTAACAAAAGGAAATTGGGAATTAATTAATTTTTATGGATTTAATAATTCCGGAAGCAAAGCCTTTTTTTCCTCCACTGCAGAAAGTGATTTAAACCGAGATTTATACTCTGTAAATTTAGATGATGGCAAAATAAAAAGATTAACCAAAGGCCAGGGAACACATTCAATTAGCCTTAGTCCAAATGCTGATTATTTCCTCGATAATTTTTCCAATATCAAAAGGCCTAGAATAAGCTCAATAGTAGAGATGGAAAATCTTAAAAGCACCAAACTTTTGCAAGCCGAAAACCCCTTGGAAGACTATGCCTTGGGTGAAATGAGGTTTTTAGATATAAAAGACAAAGACGGTGGAAATTTGCATTGTAGGATGTATTTACCAAATGATTTTGACAGTACCAAAAGCTATCCAGTGCTGGTCTATTTGTATGGTGGACCACATGCTCAAATGATAAGAAACACCTGGAATGGCGGTGGTAATTTATGGTTTCAATATATGGCACAGCAGGGTTATATTGTTTGGACTTTAGACAATAGAGGATCTGGAAATAGAGGCTTGGCTTGGGAGCAAAATACTTTTAGGCAATTGGGAACTGTGGAAATGGAAGACCAAATGCAAGGAATAGAATATCTCAAATCAAAAAGCTATGTGGATGCGGATAGGATTGGAATTCATGGTTGGAGTTTTGGAGGTTTTATGACCATGAGCCTCATGAGCAGATATCCAGGAGTGTTTAAGGTAGGTGTAGCTGGTGGACCGGTTATAGATTGGTCTTATTATGAGGTGATGTACACAGAGAGATATATGGATAGTCCAGAACAAAACCCAGAAGGATATTCAACAAATAATTTGATAAATCATATTGATAGCCTTGATGGCAAGCTAATGATCATTCACGGTACAAGTGACGATGTGGTTTTATGGCAACACAGCCAAATATACCTTAAGGAAACGGTGAAGAAAAAAAAGCAGCTAGACTATTTCGTTTATCCTATGCACAAACACAATGTTAGAGGCTATGATAGAATCCACCTAATGCAGAAGGTTAGCGACTATTTTGAAGATTATTTGAAATAGTTGATAAATTATTGCTAAAATCCTTCAGCTAAAGACCATTCGCTTTGTATGGTTTTTATGGAGTCTAATCCTTCATTTATCCTCCGAGTTACGGTGGAAGGTGCTACTTGGTTTATTTCAAATTTTGTTTTCACTGGGGGCATGCCAATTATATCCAGGCGCTCTTCAAAACTCATTTTAGGATTTAGCCATTGACTGATCAACCTATCGTCTAAAATTACGGGTGATCGTAGATGACCTATAGACTCTATGGCAGGCAGAGGATCTCTGGTGATGAGAGTAAAAGCATTGAAGCGCTTATCTTTTTCCTGTACCTCCTTATAAAAACCTCCTAAGGGTATCAGCCCCTTATCACTTCTTTCAAATTTGAAATAGTCTTTTCTATTCTTGTGATGATTTTCCCAAAAACGATCAACAAACAAAATACAAGGTCTTTCTTGTACACTTTCCATCACTTCCTTATCAAAAGGACGATCGCTTTCATCCTCAAAATAGCTCTCAATTTTTTCAATGGTGGCATTGAAATATGGTTGGCCTTTTGCCCAAGGAAGAGGCGAACCGAATTTACACCAATCTTTTACCAGACTATCCTCTTTCTTATATACCAAAGTGAAAAAGTCCCCTATCCCTCCTACAGGATTGGCCAAAATGGGTTTGGGTCTTAAAAAGTTCAAATCTTCTTCAGGAATTAACCAATCGGCTTTTTCAAAGATGGGAACATAGTCATTTAAACTTTCTTCTATATAGTGAAGTCTACGGGTATTTAAATCGGAATTATCTTGTCCTACATATCCACACATAAGCTGAATTTTTTCTCCTTTAAAAAGAAATAAGGGGTTTTTTGCAAAGGCTAAAAATATATCAATTTCCTTATTATTGTTAGCTGAGAACAGCTAGCTTTTAAAATGCAATTAAAAAACAAGATGAGGCATAAACAATTTGGAGGTAAAATAACGAAGGAACTAAAGGCGAGATATAGCAAATCTCCAAATTGGCAAAAGGCCAGCTTCCAAAATTTAATAAAAACAGGGGTGGATGTTGGCATTCATAATTTACCCAAAATACTGTACAAACAGTTTTTTGAAAAAGAAGGAAGATATCCAGAAAAGCCCATTCCAATTGAAGTATTTGAAAAAGAAGAATTTTTAAAACCCACTTCGGAACCTAAGTTTATTTGGTATGGACACTCTGTTATCCTTTTGAGAATAAATGGGAAAACCATTCTTATTGATCCTATGTTGGGAGATAATGCCTCCCCTATTGCTCCATTTAAAACCAAGCGGTTTTCAGAAAATAGTTTGGAGCTTATCGATGATTTTCCAAATATTGATATTCTTCTCATGACTCATGATCATTACGATCATCTAGATCTTGCAAGTATTGAAAGATTAAAAGATAAAGTAGCTAGCTATTATGTGGGGCTTGGTGTGGGAAGGCATTTAGAATCCTGGGGAATTCCTACAGAAAAAATCACTGAATTTGACTGGTGGCAGGAAAAGGAATTTGAGGATTTAAAAATTAGCTACACTCCTACCCGTCATGCCTCAGGAAGAGGAATTAAAGATCAATCCAAATGTCTTTGGGGAGGTTGGGTCATAAAAAGCCCTTTTCAAAATATCTATTTTAGTGGTGATGGCGGATATGGGGAGCACTTTAAGATAATAGGCGAAAAACTAGGCCCATTTGATTTCGGATTTATGGAATGTGGACAATACAATGAAAATTGGCATCAAATACACATGCATCCCGAAGAAAGTATACAAGCCGCAATGGATGCTCGAGTAAGTAAAATTATGGCCGTGCACTGGGCTGGCTTTGCTTTAGCGCTGCATCATTGGAAAGATCCTATTGAAAGATTTAGCAAGGAAGCAAAAACAAAAAAAATGGAGGCTATTAGTCCGAAAATAGGCCAATTAGTAGAGTTTACATCTAAAACCACAGCCTGGTGGGAAAATCTTAAATAATAATATATGATAGCTGTTAAAAACCAAAGTGCCTTTAGAATTATCGGCTGGACCTTCCACCATTTAGTTTGGATTAGCCTGTGGGTTTCTATCGTAACTGTTCTTTATTATTATACAGATTTAAAAGAGATTGAGCTTCCTTGGTTACCTATATCTGTTATGGGTACGGCAGTGGCCTTTTATTTGGGTTTTAAAAATAATAGCGCTTATGATAGAATGTGGGAAGCTCGAAAAATTTGGGGTGCCATAATAAATTCAAGTAGAGCTTGGGGAATGTATATAGATGGTTTTGTTAGCGATCATTTTTGTGAAGATTCCAAAACCAATGAAGAAATACAACAAGTTAAAAAACGATTGATATACAGACATATAGCTTGGTTATATGCCCTTCGTATTCAACTTTTAGTTATTACTCCTTGGGAGCATGCCAACCAAAAAGGAATGATAGGAGTTTATGGACGTAAAATCCGCAAAAAATTTGGTGTTGGTTTAGTAGATGATGAAGTAACCAAAGTGGAATTAAATCACTATCTACCCCAAACAGAATATGAAAGGTTGATAAATCATAAAAACACGGCTACACAAATAGTTAATGAGCAAAGCCGAGATCTAGCATCCATAAGAAAGGAAAATATTATTGATGATTTTAAGCATATGGAATTGGAAAAGGTTTTATATGATTTTTATATTCATCAAGGTAAATGTGAGCGTATTAAAAAGTTTCCACTACCAAGGCAATATGCCAATGTGAGTCAGTATTTTGTGGGGATATTCATCTTTTGCTTGCCCTTTGCTATGTCTTCCCTTTTTTATCATTTACATCCCAGTGGTGTTTGGTTTAGTATTCCTCTTTCTATTTTGGTTTGTTGGATTTATATGGTGATGGAAATTGTTGGAGATTATTCAGAAAATCCCTTTCAAGGAATGGCCAGTGATATTCCCATGTTATCGCTTTGCAGAACCATAGAAATAGATCTCAGGGAAATGCTTGGTGAAACTGAATTACCTGAACCAATAAAATCCAAAAATGGAATTTTAATGTAGCTTTATTCCAAGGTAGCAAGTGGAAAATGAACAGAATTAAACAATTCACTTCACCACAATTATTATTCAGAAAGGTATAGTAAGGCCATGTAGAATTACGAAAATGCTGTAGCTATAAAAACCCATTATCAAACCATCAATCTGCATTCAAATTAAATCCTACTATTTTTAATATCTAAGCTTATTCATTTTCCGAACCACCAATATCGCCGTGAGCATTAGTATATTCCAAAATCCGAAAAAGTACCAAAACTGCTCAATGAAGGAACTTTGACATGGGGGGCATGGTAAATCATCAGCACAAGGTTCACAATTAATTACAAGGCTATCATATACATATCTGGAAATTAAGATCAGATTTACGATTATATAGAGGATTAATATTTTTCTTGCTTTGCTCATCTCTGTATTTAGATGGGATTAATTTTCATTGAACTATTTTCCTTTCAAAGATGGGCTAAATTCCTAAAATCATGCAAGGAAGATAATAATGGCCTAAATTAGAGCATTCCAAACTGCATTGTTGTTCATGAAATATATTTCTTTGATATTTTCCCTTAGCGCCATTTGTTTTAATTCAAATTCAAGAAATAGCTTTCTAGATAAGAGCACGAGCCAAATTGTTTTTTCTAATACCAAGCAAATAAAGGTGAGTGACAGCCTCTACCTAAAAATTGAAGAAGCCTATTTTAATGGTCAATTATTCCAATCTAGCGATGCTGAAAAATGGCAAAAATTAAATTTGCTAGTTTCTATGGAAGACTTTCAAAGGGTTTTTAAAAAGGAGTCTGAAAATGGAGCTAAAAACGCCTATGATTTTATTCCCAGTGGAATGCTTAAGCTCAACGACAGCATTGTTTTTATTATTGGAACAAAATCAAATTTTGACCAACAGGGTATAATTTTAAGAAGTACTGATGCAGCAAAATCCTGGAAGGCCAATATTCATCCGATTCCACAAACACATATGTCGCCCCATGACCTAGTTTTTCTAAATTCAGAAATTGCCATTTGTTTTTTTGGAATAGACCAAGTTACGGAGCAAGTTCACTATGCTATTAGTACAAACGCTGGAGAAAGTTGGGTTTTTAGGAGAAGCAAAGAATCAAAAATTGAATTTAAGAAAAGGAGAATACGAATACATTTAAATCTTGATATCCAAGGACAAAAACAACGAAACATCAGAGGAAAATATTCTGTGAATAGAGGTAAAACCTATAGTGATATTGAGATTTTGCAAAATAAATAATTTATGAAAATAGAACATCAGCCAAGAGATCATAAGGGTTCATTCGTACATAAGGTGGAAAATGAAACCTTAGCAGAAATGACCTATTCCAAAGCGGGAAATGCCATGATTATTATTGACCATACCGAGGTATCAGAAAAACTTAGAGGCCTTGGAGTTGGAAATAAATTGTTGGAGTCCTTAGTACAATATGCCCGAGAAAACTCTTTTAAGGTGATGCCCCTTTGTCCTTTTGCAAAATCTGTTTTTGAAAAGAGAGAAGATTTAAGAGATGTATTGTAAAACCTCTATAAGTCTAGTACTTTTGCACTAAATATGTTTCATGAAAAATATTGCTATTGCCATTCACGGTGGGGCCGGTACCATTTTAAAAAGTTCTTTAAGTCCAGAAAAGGAAAATGACTATAAATCTACCCTACAGAATGCATTGGACAAAGCATATGACTGTTTGAATAAGGGCGCATCAGCTCTGGATGCCGTGGAAATAGCAGTTTCAATTTTAGAAGACTCCCCCCTATTTAATGCTGGAAAAGGATCTGTATTTACAGCAGAAGGAAAACAAGAAATGGATGCTTCTATTATGGACGGCTCCAATACAATGGCCGGCGCAGTTTCTACCATTACAGGTGTGAAAAATCCTATTCAATTGGCTCGAAAAGTCATGGAAAAATCTGATCATGTATTTCTATGTTCTAAAGGCGCTGAAGATTTCGCCAGAGAAATGGAAGTAGCCTTTGAAAATGAAAATTATTTTTTCGATCAGTTTAGATATGATCAATGGCAAGAAATAAAAGGAACAAACGCATTCCAACTTGATCATTCAACAAAAAAGGAACAGAAATTTGGCACCGTTGGAGCTGTAGCTTTAGACATAGATGGAAATATTGCCGCAGCTACTTCTACAGGTGGCATGACCAATAAAAAGTTTGGTCGTGTTGGTGATAGCCCAATGATAGGTTCTGGGAACTATGCCAATAATAATACCTGTGCGGTATCCTGCACCGGAAGTGGTGAATTTTTCATCAGAGCTGTAGTCGCTTATGATGTTTCCTGTCTGATGGAATTTAAAGGATTAAGCCTTGAAGAAGCCACCAAGGAGGTTGTACATAAGCGTCTTCTGAAAATTGGGGGTGATGGAGGTTTAATTGCCATAGATCGCCAAGGGAACTTAGCATTGGAGTTCAATACAGAAGGAATGTACAGAGGCTTTAAAAATTCCAAAGGCGAAAATCAGGTGGCCATTTATGAAGATTAAATCTTTAAATGAATTTCTCCTCAAGTGCTAAAACATGAACCATTCTGCTTTTTAAATCAAAACGATCTCCATTCGCTAGAATATGGGTTTTTAAGTTAGACATGGTCATAGGTGTACCTTTTTTAAGTACCGAATGGGCATTATGTCCTAATTCACCAGCATCCATTACAATCACCATCCCAGAACCAATAATTTGAAAGTCATGGTGATTTCTAATAATTATCCCTGTGTCTTCCGCTAAGCCAACGCCTATTAAACCAGGATGGATAGCCACAGCTTCTGCCAATCTACCAAAGCGACCTCTTCTAACGAAATGGGTATCCACAACAAGTTCTGGGATTAGATGAAGACCCTTTTTCATTCTTACGGCGCCTTTAATAAAAGATTCAGAAGGACTTCCACCAGCGATCATATGACTAGCCATTGCCATTGCTCCTGCACTAGTTCCGGCAATGACACATTTTTCATTTTTATATTTTTTGGCGATTAAATCATGAACTGCCGTTCCTCCAATAATTGCAGAAATTCTAGACTGATCGCCACCTGAAAACATAATGCAATCCGCCTCGGCAATCATGTTTAGAATTTTTTCATCCTCACATTTCGAACGTTTTTTGATTTTTGCCACCTTAACATTTGTACACTCAAGCTTCTTAAAAGCCTTTTTATAGTTTTTGCCCACAATTTTCGGAATGCTAGAAGCTGTGGGTATCACCACTATTTTGGCATCCTTACCTCCACTTTCATTTACTACATGATAGAGAATTCCCTCTGTAATAAAGTCTAAGCCTTCATGTTCATTTTCTCCTTTGTCCTCATTACCTCCTATGGGGATTAATATACCTTTTGGAATGTCCATTTTTTATTCTGGTGCTAATTCAATTTTCAAAATGCAAAAGTCTTATAATTAATTGAAAAAAAATCTATATTTAAGCAAATTAAAAGGGATAACTGAATAAACTACCATATGGAGATAAGAGAAATACGCGCCTTAAGGGGTCCAAATTATTGGTCCACCAGAAGACATAAATTGATAGTAATGGTTCTAGATATTCAAGAAATGGAACAAAGACCAACCAATACTATTGATGGATTTTTGGAAAGATTAGAAAAAATGTTTCCAACGATGTACGAACACAGATGTTCGGAAGGTGCAGCCGGTGGTTTTTTTAAAAGGGTAAAAGAAGGAACATGGATAGGACATGTAATTGAACATATTGCCTTAGAAATACAAACTCTGGCTGGTATGGACGTCGGTTTTGGTAGGACAAGAGGTTATGGTGAAGAGGGTGTTTATTCTGTTGTTTTTAATTATATGGAAGCTGATGTAGGGAGATATGCAGCAAAAGCCTCCGTTAGAATTGCTGAAGCATTGGTAGAAGGCAAAGAATATGACCTTTCTGATGACATCCAAGAAATGCGTGAAATTAGGGAGAGAGTTCGTTTAGGCCCAAGTACGGGTTCAATCATTGAAGAAGCAGAAAGCAGAGGTATTCCCTGGATACGATTAAACAAATATTCTCTTTGCCAATTAGGTTATGGAGTAAATCAAAAGAAAATTCAGGCTACTGTGGCGAGTACCACCAGCAATATTGGGGTAGAAATTGCCTGTGATAAGGAGGATACTAAGCATTTATTGGAACAAGCAGAAGTGCCAGTCCCAAAAGGTGAAATAGTGCGAACAGAAGCCGGATTGGAAGACGCTGTTAGATATATCGGTTATCCACTAGTAATAAAACCCATAAGCGGAAATCATGGAAGGGGAATTACAACAAACCTTCAAAATTGGGAGGATACCTTGGAAGCTTTTCATGCCGCTAAAAATGTTTCCAGATCTATAATCGTAGAAAAGTATATTGTTGGTGAAGACTATAGATTATTAGTAATAGATTTTAAACTGGTAGCTGCTGCCAAAAGAACGGCAGCCCATGTTGTTGGTGATGGGAAATCTACAGTTCAAGAGCTAATAGACCTTGTAAACCAAGACCCCAAAAGAGGCTATGGCCATGAGAATGTTTTAACCATGATTGAGGTGAACGACCTTAGCATGGGAATTTTAAAGGATAATAATAAAAGCCTGGATTCCATACTAGCTAAAGGTGAGATATTGAAACTCAAAGATACGGCCAACCTGAGCACAGGGGGCACAGCAGAAGATGTTACTGACATCGTTCATCCCTACAATATTTTTATGGCGGAAAGAATTGCCAAAATTATTGACCTAGATATTTGTGGAATTGATATTATGACCACCGATATTGGTCAGCCTCTACCAGAAACTGGAGGTGCTGTATTGGAGGTAAATGCCGGACCAGGGTTTAGAATGCACCTTGCTCCTACTTATGGACTAGCCCGAAATGTTGCTGGCCATGTTTTAGATATGCTCTATCCTCAAGGATCAAGCGCCAGAATTCCTATTGTTGCTGTAGCAGGAACCAATGGAAAAACTACTACCACCAGACTGATTGCCCATATAGCAAGAATGAAGGGTTATAAAGTGGGATACACCACCACAGATGGAGTTTATATTCAAAATAGGCTGTTAATGACTGGGGATTGTACGGGCCCAGCTAGTGCCGAATTTGTACTTAGGGATCCAACAGTGAATTTTGCCGTTTTAGAATCTGCAAGAGGTGGATTACTAAGAGCGGGCCTTGGATATAAAAAATGTGATGTAGGTATTGTTACCAATGTGGCACCAGACCATTTAGGACTTAAGGGTATTCATACCATAGAACAACTTGCACGTGTAAAAGGAGTAATACCCGAAACCGTTTTTCCAGATGGATATGCCATATTAAATGCCGATGATGATTTGGTTTATCAAATGCGTTCCAATGTGGAATGTAATATTGCCCTATTCTCTTTAGATGAAAACAATCCAAGAATTGTTAGTCATGCAAAAAGAGGAGGATTATCAGCAGTATATGAAAATGGCTATATCACCATTTGCAAAGGAGAATGGAAAATGAGGGTGGCAAAAGCCATAAATGTTCCCCTAACCTTTGAGGCCAAAGCTACCTTTATGATTCAGAATGTTCTGCCTGCTGTTTTAACAGGATATATCAGAGGCTTTGCTATTGAAGATATTAAAGTGGCTATAGAATCCTTTATCCCATCCCCCTCTCAAACACCGGGAAGATTAAATTTATTCCGTTTCAAGAATTTCAAAGTGCTACTGGATTATGCGCATAATGCTGCTGGACTAAGAGGACTTCAAAATATGATTAGCCAAATGGAAGGCAGTCCGAAAATTGGAATGATAGCAGGAATTGGCGACAGAAGACCAGAAGACAATCACGAAATCGGCGCAGTTGCCGCTGAGGCCTTTGACGAAATCATTATTCGACAGGATAAAAACCTACGCGGAAAAACTGAGGAAGAATTGATTGAGATGATTCATGAGGGTATCCGTTCGGTAGACCCGAATAAAAAAGTGACCATCATACCCTCTGAAGAAGAAGCGATAACCTTTGCTATCACCAATGCTACTAAGGGATCACTATTAGTCTTTTGTAGCGATGTAGTGCCCGATGCACTTAATTTAGTGATGAAATTTAAAGAGGAAGAAAGCAAGCAACTGGCAGAAATCTAAAAAGGAAATAAATATTTTTGCTCTACACTTGTAGAAATACATTTATATTTCTACATTTGTAGAGCATAATATTTAATGTGATGAAAGCTACCAAATCAGAAGAGGAATTAATGAATCATTTATGGGGATTAAAAGAGGCCTATATGAAGGATCTTTTAGAAGCCTACCCCGAACCCAAGCCGGCTACTACCACGGTAGCTACTTTACTTAAAAGACTAAGGGATAAAGGTTTGGTAGATTTTAAATCCCAAGGAAGAGGGCGATTATATTATAGTCTAGTTTCCAAAAAGGAATATTTTGGAAATCATTTCAATGCTTTAGTAAAAAGTTTTTTTAATGATAGCAAAACACAATTTGCCTCCTATTTTACCAAGGATGCCAATTTAAACAAGTCTGAGCTTGAAGAATTGAAAAAAATGATTGATCAAGAACTTAAAAAGAAATAAGATGCTAGATAATATCCTTCCATCCACCATTTGTCTTTTGTCTTTTTTACTTTTTCACAAACTGTTCCTAGAAAATAATAAAGCTCATCTTTTTAATAGGTTTTATCTTTTAGCCAGCATAGGTTTATCTCTCATCATACCAATGCTCAGCTTTACAAGCTATATTAGAATTCCTCAGTTGATTAAATCGAATCCAAGTGCAAACCTTGTTCAAGTGGAATTGGTTGAAAATACAGTATCCTGGACAAGCCTTCTTTGGCTAATCTATTTATTAGGTTTATCTATTTTTCTATACCGCTTTGCCCATAGTTTAAAATCTCTTCTATCAGAAATAAGATCCAATTCACAAATAAAGGAAAAGGACTATAAACTTGTATTGTTAGATAAAGTCTGCATTCCCCACAGCTTTTTGAATTATATTTTTGTAAACCAAAAAGAATTTGAAAATGGGGAAATTCCTGAATCAGTAATCTTTCATGAGAAAGTTCATATTAGACAAAAACACAGTTGGGATATACTTTTTGTAGAATTTATTCAGGTGATATTCTGGTTTAATCCTCTTCTAATATGGCTGAAAAAGGAAATTCAAATGAACCATGAATACCTAGCAGATAAAGCCGTTTTAGAAGCGGGTTTCGAAGGCGGAGAATATCAAAGTATATTATTAAAATTCAGTACTTTAGGCTCCTCACCTAGCCTAAGTCATTCCTTTCATTACAAACCCTTGAAAAAAAGATTAAGACAAATGAAATTACAAAAGCCTAGCAAGTCTCAAAATCTTTTTAGAAAGATATCAATGTTTCTGCTAATTCCATTGATCGCCTCCTTAGTAATGGCTTTTGCCAACCAGAATTATGTTTTTTATGTTGATGGTGAGAATGGCTTCGAAAAAGGAAAAGTGGCTACTGAAGCAGAAATTAAGCTCTATAATCGGCTGGCTAAATATTATTCAAATCCAGATGGAAAAGAGATTGTGATTCAGAAAGAGGAGATTGATTATTTAAAATTAATCTATGCAAATATGACTGAGGAGCAAAAGAAAAATGCCGAGCCTTTCCCTGAACTACCGGAGATATTGCCCTATGAGATCAATCCAGTAGAATTGGTAAGAGATACTCCACACGACCCACCTCGTCCGCCATGGAGGGTTATTGATCTTAAATATGAAACAGATTACACCTTTTACCTAAATAAAGAGGAGGCGACCTATGAGGAAATATTAAAAGCCACCGAAAATCCAGAATTCCCCGTGCAAATCATGCATGATCCAGCACATCTCAAATTCTGGGTATATACAGATGGTACAGAACCAGGTTGTTGAAATTAAAGCAAATCGCCTCCCATTAATAGGGAGGCTTTTTTTAGCTCATATTTTGACTTATTTTTGAGGACTTTAATTATTTCCAGATCCTAAACCCAATCCCATTACATGGAAAAAGTCTCTAAACAGTTAACTGATCTTTTTAGCAATTCAAAATTAAGCGATATAGAAGTGTTTAACGCGGCTCCAAACTATTTTGAAATAAAAGAAAATCAAACATGGATGTTTAAAGGTGGTGTAGAATTAAGTTTTGGCGATCAAAAATTCACACTGGCCTGGGACTATGGAAACGATAGTTATGATTTTAATTTAGAAGGAGGAGTAAAAAGTCTTTTAAAAGATTTAGACTATTATTCTGTTGATATCAAACAGGCTGAACCCATTTCCGAGCTTATTGGTAAAACCATAAATAATATAGAATTCGAATGGGAATTTTATCAAGATTTTAATGAAGATGGGGAAATGATGGAAGAAAAATTCTATGTCCCAGTTGGAATAAAATTAGAATTTGATAATAAAAACATACTCCAAATCGCTACAATTGAAGCCCAAATTAAAGCTGAGGGCTATGAAATTATAGACCCTGTTTACAACCTATGTGGCGATTTACTTATTTCTGTGAATAATGAAATAGAAATTGAACAACAGAGCATGGAAGGAGAATATTAAGGCTGCTTTTCTAAAATCTAGAATTGAATAAAAGAAAGATTACAAGATCTTACTGAACCAAAGCTATCCTTGCTATTTAAATTGAATTTACCTTTGCCAGAAATAAGGCAAGCCCAAAAAATTATATGTCGTTTAAAAAAATAGGAATTTCCCCAGAACTAAGAGCTCAATTGGTTCAATTTAAATTAAAGGAGGCCTACCCTATTCAAAATCAAGCCATACCTAGTATTCTTAAATCCAAGGATGTTTTAGGAATAGCCAAAACTGGATCGGGTAAAACTCTTTCCTATGTTCTACCGATTTTGATGCAGTCTAGGGAAGTTATAAATCTCCCCAACCGACATATTCCCTTTTTGATTCTTGTCCCAACCCGCGAATTAGCCGTTCAGGTAGAGGAGGTTTTTTCTATCTACTCTAGAGCTTACCAAAATGGACCTAAATGCATGGCTGTATATGGTGGGGTTTCCATAAACCCTCAAATGAAAAGACTAAGTGGCACCAGCATTTTGGTAGCTACACCTGGAAGATTAATCGAGTTAATGGAGTCAAATGCCCTAAAGTTAAATAGGGTTCAAACTCTTGTCTTGGATGAAGCGGATAAAATGCTCAATATGGGCTTTAGGGAGGAGATGGAGCAAATTTTTAAGTTATTACCTAAAAGAAGGCAGAATCTCTTATTCTCCGCAACGCTAAATGAGGGTATTGAAAGGATACAAGGGCTGATATTACGTGACCCGAAGATTGTAAAAATTGAAGAGGCTGAATCGGATATTGAATTAATTCAACAAAGTGCATATGCCGTAGAACAAGAGCAAAAAGGTCTTTTGCTGAGGTATTTGTTGAAAGAAAAAGAGATGAAACAAGTATTGGTCTTTTGCTCTTCCATTTACCAGGCCGACCATGTTTCGGATAAATTAAAAAAGAATGGTTTTAATTCGAGGGCCATACATTCTAAAAAAAGCCAAGGCGCTAGAATGGATGCTCTAAGGATGTTTAAGGATGGCCAACTTAATATTTTGGTTACCACAGACCTTTTAGCTAGAGGGATAGATATTGAATTTTTGCCTTTTGTAATCAATTATGAACTACCTCGTTCGCCAAAAGATTATATTCATAGAATAGGAAGAACAGGAAGGGCGGAAAATCCGGGAGAAGCAATTTCCTTTATTAGTTTAAAGGAAAGGCCCCACTTTAAGGTTATTCAGAAAAAAATGGGGAAATGGATAAAACTCATTTATTCTGAGGATATGGACCTATAATTATAAGCTAAAAATCAGCTTTTATAAAACTCAATTTAAAAGGCTTTAAGAGTTCTTTAAATTACTCCAGCGGCTTTCATACATTTTTTAATGGTTTGAAAGCTTCGTTCAATATCATTATCTAAACCTACAGACATTCTCACCATTCCATTTGAAAGCCCCATTTCCTCCTGCTCTTCCAGAGGAATTTCTGAGGATGTGCTAGCTCCTGGAGCACTAAAAAGCGTTTTATAAAAACCTAAGCTCACCGCCAAATAACCAATATTCTCATTTTGCATGGATTCCATAAGCTGATTGGCCTTTTCAATATTTCCGGCATCCACCATTAGCATGCCTCCAAAACCAAATTCTGCATTCATGGTTTCCTTCATCAATTGATGTTGAGGGTGTTCCTCCAATCCCGGATAAAAAACTTTCAGCCCTAATTCCTTAAATTTTCTTGCTAAATAATCAGCATTTGCGCTATGCTGTTTCATTCGAATATGCAGGGTACGCAAGTTTTTTAAAATACTATTGGCCCTTAATGCGTCTAATGTTGGACCCAAAAGCATAGATGCACCCTCATTTACATCTATCAATTCATGCACAAATTCCCCAGTAGAACAAATAACTCCGGCAACAGTATCGCTAGCACCATTAATAAATTTGGTTAAGGAATGTATAACCACATCCGCTCCCATTTCTTTGGGCGAGAAAATTAAGGGTGTAAAAGTATTATCCACCACCAATTTTAGATTGTGCTTTTTGGCCAATTTAGAAATCGCAGCTATATCTGAAACTTCCAGCAAGGGGTTGCTCATCGTTTCACAATAAATCAGTTTTGTATTAGGATTTATAGCCGCCTCAATTTGCTCAAGGCTGGTAGTATTTACAAAGGAGGTTTGGATATTGAATTTCGGTAAAAAATTTTTCATAAAAGCATAGGTGCCACCATAAATGGTTCTACTACTCACAATATGGTCGCCAGCACTACAAATCTGCATTAACACTGAACTAATAGCACCCATACCTGAAGCGGCAACTTGGGCTGCTTCAGTGTTTTCCATATTGGCAATTGCTTCGGCTAAATAGCCCGTACTTGGGTTCATATGCCTGGAGTACAAATAGCAACCTTCCCTTTCGCCACCAAACACTTCCTCCATTGTCTTGCCCGCCAAATAGGTAAAAGTAGAAGAATCGGCAATAGATGGATTTACCCCACCATATTCACCAAAATATTGAATATCCTGAATTTTATCTGCCGGTTTATGCTTTCCCATAATGCTTGCTTTTATAGGCGCAATAGTACAAAAAGCCTCCATCCCATTATACCCCTAGCCCTCAATTTTTTTTTGAATTATTATTTACAAGGAAAATTTAAAGTGCTTAGCAATTCCTGGCCCTTTACTTCCTTTGGTCTATTCCCATAAATCTCGAACGGATCTATTCCTTTTACAGATTTAAAAGCCTTAGCTCGTTTTAAACTATACATACTACTCCATGCGTTTCCAAGATGGTGATAGGGTCCAATATGTTTTATTTGGTAGACTTGAGTTTTTGGAATCCTTCCCTTGATAATATTCGATTCTAAATTTTCTGGATACTGCTTCACTTTCATGGCGGCGGTATATTCCACCCTTTCTTTTACCATATCCCATTTATGATAAATGCTTAATCCCTCTCCTATATTATTTTCCTCCTCATTTTTTAATTGAGTAAATAAGCTTTCAAAATCCGCTTGCATCTGATCCGGCATTTCAGCTTTGCTCGTAGCAGTTTTTATTCCTATAAATAGAAATTCTTCCATCTCAGTTTTTCCGATAAAATCTAAACTAGAATGAATTTTACCATCTTCAAGTTTATCCTTTAACATCAATAATCCCCTTTCGTAATCCATCCCAATAAAGGCTTCCGTCATTTTTTTCATCCAAAACATAAACCAAGGCAAACTGCTTTCCATATACCAGATAATCTCACAACCATCAGGCTTCTCCTCTATTTCAAATCTTACTTTGGCTTTGGATTTCCAAGGTTTTAAAAAACAAAGATCATAGTCGATAGACTTATACTCATCCTGCTTAAGAATAGTCATATTTCCAGATCCTACTCTTTCTCCTTTCCACTCATAATACTTTCCATCTTCTCTAATATCTACTCTCACCCCGGGTTCTTGTATCAGCCATGGAGACCAAGATTCCCAATGATGAAAATCAGCAATTATTTTAAAAATTTCTTCGGGACTGGAGTTGACTTCTATTCTTCTTTGAACTTTTAGTTTGGCCATTATTATTTTTTAAGGGATTTAAAAATACAAATTGCTCTCAAAATCAATAGGAAGGAATTTGAAATTTATTGCCATAATTATTTTTTACATTAGCCTTGTGAAAATCTTAAGTTTCATATCTGCACTTTACTTTATTGGGCTAACCTTGGTCCCATGTACAGACTTTGATGGACAGGCAGAACCTTTGGCTAGTCTCGGTGAAGACATTGAAAATCACCACAATCACAATCACCATGATGATAGAAGTCCTGAAGATTGTTCACCATTATGTTATTGCCAATGTTGCCATATCAATATTGTATTGACAGATCAATTTTTTTTAATGGACGGACTAGTGGAAACGAGGGAAGTGAATACCTTTTTCTTGGCTGATATGCCCAATACTCCACAGGAAAAACTACTACGTCCACCTCGAGCTTAATCCAAATATTTCTTGGGATAGCTATGTTTTGGCTATTCACCTTCACTTTTTTGGATTAATACATAAATCATGATCAATAATATTATTGCTTTTTCAATAAAGAATAAGCTAATCGTTGGGTTGTTTACCATAGCTCTCATCGCTATGGGCCTTTGGAGTCTTTCCAAAATACCCTTAGATGCTGTTCCTGACATCACAAATAATCAGGTTCAAATTATTACTCAAGCCCCTTCATTAAGCACTGAGGATATTGAGGAGTTCATCAGCTACCCCATTGAAATTTCTATGGCCAACCTCCCGGGTGTGGTGGAAATTAGATCAGTTTCCAGATTTGGACTGTCTTTGGTTACTGTGGTTTTTGAAGATGATATGGGTGTTTATTTGCCGAGACAATTGGTATTTGAAAAAATTGCGGAGGTGAAATCCCAAATTCCCAGCGATCTTGGTGAACCTGAGATTGGTCCCATTTCTACAGGATTGGGGGAGATTTTACAATACACACTTGAAGTAGACTCAGCCTACAAAAACCAATATTCGCTGCAAGATCTACGAGAGATTCAAGATTGGCTAATTCGCCGACAGATGGCTATGGTGAAAGGGGTTGTGGAAATAAATGCCTTTGGAGGTCAAATTAAACAATATGAAGTAAAGGTAAGTCCTAATAGTTTAAATGCTATGGACATCAGTCTGCTGGAAGTTTTTGAAGCTCTAAAGGCTAATAACAAAAATACTGGTGGAGCTTATATAGAAAAAAACAACCAGGCCCAGTTTATCCGTGGTGAGGGTTTAATTCGAAAATTAGACGATATCCGGGAAATTGTGGTTAAAAACTCAAATGGCATTCCTATTACCGTTGGTGATATTGGTGAAGTAAGCTATGGTAAAGCTATTCGTTTTGGAGCTTTTACAAAGGATGGTAAAGGCGAAGCTGTTGGTGGTATGATTCTTATGCTTAAAGGAGCTAATTCAAATCAGGTAGTGATTGATGTAAAGGAAAGAATAAAAGAAATTCAAAAATCATTACCCGATGGAATTCATATAAAGCCCTTTCTAGACCGTAGTAAACTTATTCAAAAAACCAGCGCTACTGTAGGCAAAAACCTTTTGGAAGGAGCCTTAATTGTAATATTTGTTTTGGTATTTCTCCTTGGAAACTGGCGTGGAGGACTTATTGTTGCCAGCACCATTCCCCTATCCTTGCTCTTCGCCTTTATTTTAATGCATCAGTTTGATGTTTGGGCAAATCTCATGAGTTTGGGAGCTATAGATTTCGGAATTATTATCGACGGTGCTGTAATTATTGTGGAAGGAACGGTTTTCATGTTCTCTCAATACCTCATAAAAAACCAGAAACTCAGCACAGAAAACAAAGACCAGCTAAGTTTAAAAGCTTCTTCAAAAATGATGAATAGTGCTTTTTTCGGACAACTCATCATTTTGATTGTATTCATCCCGATTTTATCCTTGGAGGGTATTGAAGGAAAAATGTTTAAACCTATGGCCCTAACCTTCATGTTTTCCATGATAGGAATTATGGTTTTGTGTTTAACCTATGTGCCTATGATGTCTGCCTGGTTGATAAAAATTAATCCAAGTAAAAAACTAAGCTGGGGAGATAAATTGCTTAATACTGTTTCTAATTATTACAGTTCATTTTTGCAAAAAGCACTAGGCAAAACATCCTTTGTATTAATTTCTGCGCTTTGCATAATTGGTCTTGCCGGACTAGCTTTCAGTAAAATGGGTTCTGAGTTTATCCCAAAATTAGACGAAGGAGATATTGCCTTTCACGATATTTTACGCCCGGGAAGCTCCCTCACCAAAACCATTGAAATCACCACTAAGGTGGAGAAAATGATTTTGGAAGATTTCCCGGAAGTAGAAAGTGTATTAAGCAGAATTGGTGTTGCAGAAGTACCAACGGACCCAATGCCTATGGATGTTGCAGATTGTTTCATCATATTAAGGCCAAAAAAGGAATGGAAACGAAAGTGGACTAAGGACGAGTTGGTGGAGGAAATAAAAGCTAAGGTTCAAGAGCTACCCAGTGTAAACTTTGAATTTTCTCAACCTATTGAAATGCGCTTTAATGAATTAATTACAGGAGTAAGAGAGGATATTGCCATTAAAATATTTGGCGACGATTTAAAGGTCCTTGCCCAAAAGGCAAATGAAGCGGCAAGTTTGATTATGGATATTGAAGGGATTGGAGATATAAAGGCCGAAGCTACACAAGGATTAGCACAGCTCTCAGTAACTTATAACCGAAGAAAATTAGCCCAATATGGTTTATCTGTAGATGAAGTAAATTTTGCCATACAAAGCTCCTTCGCAGGCGCAAATGCCGGACAGGTTTTCGAAGGAGAAAAAAGATTTGATTTAGTACTTCGCTTAAATAAAGAAGACCGCCAGGATATTGATGATCTTAAAGAACTGTTTATCGGATTAAATACCGGATCAAAAATTCCTCTGAGAGAGCTTGCAGAAATCTCCTACACTCCGGGCCCTATGCAGATTACCAGGGAAAACACCAATCGCAGAACCTATGTAGGAATTAATGTTAGGGGCCGTGATATCAAATCACTCGTGGAAGAGATAAAATTAAAGCTTGAAGCAGAATTAGATTTGGCTCCTGGCTATTATATCAGATATGGTGGTGCATTTGAAAACCTTCAAAGAGCTACAAAAAAATTGAAAATTGTAGTTCCTATAGCCTTGGGCCTGATTTTCCTACTCATTTTTCTTGCTCTTAAATCATTAAAACAAACAGCCATCATTTACCTCGCTATTCCCATGGCCGCAACAGGTGGTGTATTTTCCTTATGGATAAGAGATATGCCTTTTAGCATTTCCGCTGGAATTGGATTTATAGTTTTATTTGGAATAGCTGTGCTAAATGGCTTGGTATTAATAAGTGCATGGAATGAACTAAAAGAGGAAGGCGTATTAAACCTAAAGGAAAGGATCATTAAGGGAACGCGAAGAAGAATAAGGCCCATTCTCCTTACTGCCATTACCGATATACTGGGATTTTTACCAATGGCCATTTCTAGTTCTGCAGGGGCCGAAGTGCAAAGACCCCTAGCAACTGTGGTGATTGGTGGAATGATAAGCGCCACAATTTTAACTCTATTCATCCTCCCCATTTTATACCAATGGATGGAAAAAAAGGAGAGGAAAGGACTAAATATCAATAAGGCTGTAATTGGAGTTTTAATATTCATCGCCCTCCCACAGCTAAGTAAAGCTCAAAAACCACAAATGCCAATTATTACAGATTTAGATTCAGCCATGGCTATTGGTTTAGATAGAAACGAGTCTATCTTAAATTCCAAGATAGACATAGAGTTGGCTAAAAACAGTAAGGCATTAGCACTGAATTTTGAAAAAACAGACTTTGACCTGCAATATGGACAGTTCAATAGCAGTGAAAATGATATTGGGATTTCCATTTCTCAACAATTCCAATTTCCAACTACCTACGCCAAACAATCGCAAATTGCAGGTCTGAACCAAGATTTTGAAAAAGCAAATGCTGAGGAAATCAAAAACCAGCTGAAATTTCAAATTCGAATATTGTGGAATAAATTGGCTTTTCAACAAGCCCTTTTGGAGATTAAAATGCTGGAAGACTCCTTATGCTCTCAAATACTAAACTATGCTGATTTAAAATATGAAACAGCAGAAATATCCCTGGAGGAAAAGCTAAGTTTTAGAAATAATTATTTTAAAATTAAAAATGAGCTTCATCGACTAAATAGCAATATCAGCAATATTGAAAGCCAATTAAACTTCCTAATTAATGATAGCATAAATTGGAAATTTAAGGCCGAATTAGAAAATTCACTTCTGCCCAAACTTTCGGAATTACAATTTTTAAAATCCACAAATTCCCAAATTCAAAGGACTGAGAAAGAGCTGAGTATAGCTCAAAAGGAATGGGAATTATCCAAACATCAATTATTTCCTGATCTTAAGCTTGGCTATGTGAATCAAACTTTTATCGGTGGCCCTTTGGCCAATGGACAAATTGCCGGCTCCAGCGATCGGTTTACAGGCTTTATGGTTGGACTTAAACTGCCAATTCTATATGGATCCTATGCTGGGGAGGTTAAAGCCAAAAAACTTCGTCTGAGCCAAAAGGAATTAAACTTAAAACAATTGAGAAGGAGCTTGGAAAGCCAAATTGAAATTCAAATTCAGAAAATCCTCAACCTTAAAGTTGAAATTGATTATTACCAAAAGCACGGCTTGAAGGAGGCGGATTTAAATTGGAGAAATAGTCAGGAAAGAGCAAAGCAAAACGACATTAACTATTTAATAAATTTAGATTCCTTCCAAAATTCCCTGAAAATTCACAGTGACTATGCCGAAAGCCTTAAAAATTATAATGAGGCCATCATTGAGTTATTATATCTAAAGAGCCTTTAAAACTTATCAAAATGAAAATCAATATAAAATTAATCTGCATTTATATTCCGCTAGTATTATCCACGCTAGCCTGCACAGAACCTTCATCTCAAGACCATGACCATGATCATAATCACAATCGTGAAAAATCCGATGCTGAGCATCATGAGCATGAGGAAGCCATTTTCCTTAGCCAAAAGGAAATGGCAAACCTAGAACTTGAAATTGGTGAACTTGAAGAAAGAAATTTGGGTGATTTTGTAAGAACCAATGGTCAGCTTGAAGTTCCTCCACAAAATGAGGCTAGTGTAACCGCCTTTATTGGTGCAAACCTTAGTTCTATAAAGGTTATTGAAGGTGATAAAATCTCCAAAAATCAAATCATCGCCTATTTACATCATCCCAATATTATAGAATTACAAAGTGAATATATAAAGGCCTGGAGCGCATCTACCTTGTTGGATAAGGAATTAGCAAGACAAGAAAAACTATTTGAAGGGAAAGTAAACTCTGGAAAAGAAATGGAATTGGCAAAATCTCGACAGATCAGTGCCAAGGCTGAATTAAATGGCTTAAAAGCGCAGTTGCAGATTCTAGGAATTTCGGAGGAAAATCTTGAAAAAGGCCAAATTCAAAATCAAATACCTGTAAGATCCCCTATCGATGGCTATATCCGCAAGGTGGAAATTAAAACAGGCCAATACGTAGAACCACAAACAACTATGTTTGAAATTGTGAATATAGATCATATCCATGCCGATTTTATGGTTTATGAAAAGGATATACACAAGGTTAAAAAGGGACAAAAAGTAATATTCACAGTAGAGAGTTTGCCGAATAAAGAACTGAATGCCACAATTTATTCGGTAGGCAAGGCATTTGAAACCAATCCTAAGGCTGTTCACTTACATGCAGAAATTGAAAATAAACAGGGATTATTAATTCCAGGGATGTATGCCCAAGGAAAAATTGCCCTGACCGAGGAAAGCTATTTTTGCCTTCCAGAAGATGCCATAACCGAGTATGAAAATAAATTTTTCATCTTTTTAGCAGAGCCAAAAAATAAGGGTATGGAATTTAAAGCCCTCGAAATTAAGATAGGGCTCAAGGATGGAAATTGGCTAGCTGTTTTGAACCCAACAGAAAAATTAAAAAATTCAAAAATTGCAATTTCTAAAGCTTATGACCTAATGGCGGAATTGAAAAAATCTGAGGCTGAACACAGCCACTAAAGCCAAAAAAAGCCCTAAATTCAAGATTCTAATAATTTTAGAATCGAACACAAAACACTATATTCCAATAATTTAAAGGACTTATATAAACTAAAAGATTATATAAGATGGAATTTTTAATTTTCTAGAAAAATTTCCTGATTTTATAGAATAATTGATAGACCTACTAGAATAAATTAATACTTGGAATTAAAATTTTGGTCAACTGATTTTATATTTCACCTGTCCCCTAGCCTTTAAAAACCGAAAAATAAAAAAAGCAAAAGCTGTGTTTTTCGAATTTGTTAGGGGATAGAATTGATCATCAAATTGCATTTTTGAAAATATAAAATGACTATCCTTGTCACCTATATTTTAAAATTCAAAATCACATCAAGCATGGATATTCCCTTTTTTTTGATTGAAGTATTTAATAATCCACAATTAGCTATGAGAGGAAATATTGCTGCAGTTTTGCATTTAGAGGAGAAAATGAGCGATGCTAAAATGCAGGAAATCGCAGAAGACCTTGCTCAGCCAGCCACAAGTTTTATGATAAGATCGCAAAACCACCCCAAGATATTTGATATCCGATGGTTTGCCCCCAGCTCAGAAATTGGTCTCTGCGGTCATGGATCCTTGGCGGCTATAGCATCATTACAAAATGAAACTGTTTTAGACGAAAAAGTGGTATTCAACTTTCCTGCAGGGCAAATACAATCAGAACTTATTTCTCCAAGCCAGGCTAGTATTGTAATTGAAGCCGTGAAAATCACAAAAAGGAATTATGATTTCGGGGAATTAGAAGCAGCACTAGGACAAAAGGTACTCGAGCATTATTTTACAGAAAATAAGGATATCGTTATTTTGGAAAATGAAAAAGCAATAAGGTCTCTAAAACCTGATTTCGAATCCCTTAGAAAATTGAAATCCTTTGGCTATAGTATAAGCTCTTTTGGCGAAAGTGTAGATTATGTAAGCAGAACCATTATTCCTTTTGTACCCATTCTTGAAGATCAAGCCACAGGCTCTTCCCAAGCTACCCTTGCTCCATATTGGGCTAAACAGCTAAATAAGAACAGGTTAAAAACACATCAACTAAGCGAAAGAGGCGGTGAATTCCATATTGACATTAAAGAAAATCATGTGAAATTAAAAGGTAATTATAAGATTTTATCCCAAGGCCTATTGTCTATATAAACTTCAATTTTCGCAATAAGTATTTCCCATTTCTAGCCCTAAATTGAATTAGCTTCGCCGAATATTTCAAATTCAGGTTAAGTAAAAACGATGACTAAAAAGGAAAGGAATATTCTTTTATTAATATTGGGCTTTATGTCGGCTCTAGGTCCATTTTCCATTGATATGTACCTACCCAGTTTTCCTGCTATAGCAGAAGATCTAAACACAAACATCTCAAAAGTATCTCTCACCTTAAGCAGCTATTTTATTGGTATCTCGGTGGGTCAATTAATATATGGACCTATTATAGATAGATATGGAAGGATAAAGCCCTTAATTATTGGTCTCTTCATCTTTGTAGCTTCCTCCATTGGTTGCGCCCTTTCACCTGATATTTATTCTTTAATAGGCATGAGATTATTTCTGGCATTAGGCGGTTGTGTAGGAATGGTGGCAAGTAGAGCAATTATTAGGGATCGCTTTGATGATGATGATATTGCCAAAGCTTATTCCTCATTAATTTTAGTAATGGGAGTAGCACCCATTATAGCACCTAGGGTAGGAGGTTTTATTAGTTCCAATTTTGGTTGGAAGTATATATTTTACATTTTAGCCTTAATTGGATTAGCGCTTATGCTGGTGGTGAAACTTTTTTTACAAGAAAGTAAAACCAAAGATCTCAGTGTATCTCTAAATTTCAAAAAGGTCAGTGTTTCATATTATCAGGTACTCAGCCACAGAGAGTTCCTATTAAATGGAATAGCAGGAAGCCTGGTTATGGCTGGGATGTTTGCCTATATCGCCGGATCTCCTTTTGTATTCATGAAGCTATTTGGTATGGAAGAAAGTACCTATGGCTGGATGTTTGGCTTAAATGCTGTTGCCTTTATTGGCGGAAGCCAGTTGAATAGACTTCTATTAAATAAATTCCAAAGTCCTTCCCTAACTTTTTACATTTCCCTAATCAGCATGCTCATTTCTTTATTGGTATTGAGTTCTGTGTATTTTGTAGAACTACCCTTAGTTCTCATCCAAATTTTTCTTTTTGCTTTCATGCTATTATCTGGGATACTAAGTCCAAATACATCAGCAATGGCCATTACACCTTTTATTAAAAATGCTGGTGTAGCCTCGGCTCTATTAGGATCACTGAGGATGATTAGCGGTTTCTTAGCCTCATTAAGCATAAGTATTTTCCACGATGGAAGCTATTTCCCTATGATACTTTTCATCATTCTCTGTTCTAGTCTTGCCTTTGTTATTCTTTGGTGGAAGAGGGTTTTAGACAAAAAGAAAATACTTTTAGAAGCTAAATAATTAAAATGGAATTAGACAAAACCGTTCTTTTGGATATTGTTAAGATGGAGATGCCCTTTGGACGATTTGAGGGTAGAAAAATTTCAGATCTCCCTGTAAGTTATTTGGAGTGGTTTCAACGGAAGGGATTCCCAAAAGGTAGATTGGGTATGCTTTTGCAAACCACCTTGGTCATTAAATCAAATGGATTGGAGGATTTGTTAAGGCCATTATAAAAGAGATATTAGCCATAAATTGAATTGAGGATTCCGGCCAATCTAATTCCGGCTTTATTCAATTGCTCCTGCACTAATGGCCAGTTTTTATACATATACTCATAGCTGAGATTATCTTTGCCATCAGTATCGTAAACTTGCTCTCTATAGTCCATACACTCTTCTGCCCAATCAACGGCCTTCCCTACTGTCCATCTGCTAATTTGATCTTTACTAGAATGATCGATACTCTTTGCGAGCTCTGTATAGCTCAACCCCTTTTGATCAATAATTCCACTATCCCAAATTCTATGAAGGTTTGAATTTTTATAAAACCACTTTACTTTTACATCATTTCCTCCCTTATCCTTTCCATTTCCTACATGTAAAGGTTGATGTAAATCCCCTACTAGATGAACTAAAAATTTTAAGGATTCCTTTCTTTTAGACATTGAACTTGTATCACTTTTAAGAATGCTTATCATCCTTTCTATTGCTTCAATACAATCTCCGTCAGGGTTTTTCTCGGAACTGGCATAAGTACCACCATCTGGAATGGAAACCCAATGCCAGCTATGGGTATGGTCATAATTATCGTCGGAGCGAACCTCGTCCATCCAAATAGAAACAATTGCCAAACTTTCGCTTCCCAATATTTTTTCAATATTCTTTTTCGCCTTTTTACTTAGATGATTTTCTGCTATTTGACCAATTACCCTATGACCGGTTTGACCCCAAGCAAATAAGGAATTGAAGCTAAAAAATAAGGCTATTGTTAAAAGGGAAATTCTTTTTGTCATAATAAGAAATATTGGTGTAGCGAATATAAAACCTTAGTGGAAAACAAAAGCTTTTTGAATCATTTTTTAGAATAGAAATATAGTTTGGGTGTTAGACCAGCAATTTTCTCACTCAGGGTAAAATAACCATCCTCAATCCAACAAAAGGCCTCACCCTGAGGCTCTAAACCATTGTAAGGTAGCTTTTTAGGTGTTTTCATAAAAGCCTCACTTAGACTTTCTCCTTCTTCTCTTGTCCAAAATACAATTTGGTTATAGGTACGTAAACCAATCCATTTACCATCTGTTGATATATCACCAGCAGTAACATTTTTTAAAGGAAGTTCACCAATTTTTTCCAGGGTAATTTGCCCAATAGCCGAGTTCAATTGCATTTCCTGAGCTAAAAACAATTCGGTTTTTGAGCCACCTTTTGTGGCTAATATTAAATCTCCACTTAATGGATCCACCATAATCGCTTCACAATTATTAGGTCCATCTGGATAATCAAAATCTATTTTCCTGGGATTTATAGTAAATTCGGAACTATGCTCACTGTAAATAGGCTCCTCAAAAGCATAAAGACTATAATTAGATCGAAAACCAATATTATCACCTACATCACCAACATATATATAGGAAAAACCATTATCGAAATACACGGCTATATCCTCCCAATCTAAATTCGAAGCCCCTTCAATAGTGTATTCTGCTTTGAGATCAGCAGAATTGGCATCCATTAGGAAAAGGCTGTTTTCATTTCCACCATCATTATGAGACCAAATAAAATTTGAATTATAATGTGAATTTATCAAACCCGATGCTTCAAGCATATAGTCCACCTCACCTATCACCTGTGCTGAATCAAATTCATGGCTAAATTCTAGACTATCAATATGAAAGGAAGCGACAAAAAACTCAGTGTCCTTTGGTATTGGGTTTGGATTTGGGTTCTCTTTCTTTTTACAGGAAAATAAAATTCCCAATAAAAAGGAGAATAATAGTAAGTATTTTCTCACAAAGGCTAATTTAAAAATAAATTCAGTCAAAATTCCCTTGAAGGTTTTTTCTAATGAAGAGGCTGGGCTATTTTTACCAAATGGAAAGCAATCACCCCGTTCGTTGGTTAGACCAGATCCATGCAGATTTATCCCTGCTTTATTCCAAAATTCGCGAAGGAGAACATCAAAGGCAAGATTTCAAATTCAGGATTGACAGTTCTGAGAAAATTGCTAAAACCTTAGCTGCTTTCGCGAATACAGATGGAGGTAGAATTTTAATTGGCGTAAAGGACAATGGTAAAATTGCAGGGATAGATCCTGAAGAAGAATACTATATGATTGAAGGAGCTTCGAGCCTACACTGCAAGCCTAAAGTAGAGTTTAGCTGCAAGGTTTATGAGGATGAAAAAGGTAAAAAAGTATTGGAAATAAATATTGAACCATCAGAAGAAAAGCCTCATACTTGCTTAAATGAAAAAGGAAATTGGAGAAGCTATATCCGGCAGGAGGATGAAATTTTTGAGACCAATAGGGTTATTCACACTTTTATCCGCCATAAATCTAGTAAGTTGAAAAGGAAAAACTTTATCGAATATGGGCCTGAAGAGAAAGCTTTATTTAGCTATTTATCCGATAATCCTTTTATAAGTATCAGCAAATTTTGCCGACTTGCATCCATTCCTTTCAAAAAAGCTGAAAGGATTTTAGTATTATTTCTACAATGGGGAGTAATTGAATTTGAGGCGACTCAAAATGGTATCATATTCAAACTCAAGGAGGAAGGTTGAAAATGTTGTAATTACTGGCTTAGGAAAGATTTGAATTGTTTATTTTTTTTCAATGCAAGTCTATCTTAACCACTTATATAGCCTAAATATTTATCTATATTGCACTAATTGATTTACTGGGATTGAAAAGGAAAAAGAGAAATTTATTTGTGAAAAAATGGGCTATTGCCATTTTCTGCTTTACCAGCCTATTTCGGGCTAACGCGCAAATAACAGATTCTGCCTGGGCCTATTGGGATAGTGTCTATTTCGTTGCTCATGATCTACTTTCTAGCAAGCCAGATTCCACTCTGAAGTTGGCTAGAGAATATTTACAGTGGGCCTACCATGTTGAAGATCAATACGAAGTCGCCTATTCTAATGACCTATTAGGAAGTGCTTTTTATTATACTAACCAGCTTGATAGTGCAGCCTTTCATCATCATATTGCTTATGACTATTTTTTGGCATTAAACGATAGCTCAGACTTAAGTGGAACCTTGGTTAACTTAGGTAATGCTTATTCCGACAAAGGACATTACCTAAGAGCCATAAATTATTATTTAAAAAGCCTAGAAATTGATAATGCTCTCAAGGAAACTGAAGGAAACGCAGTGGTTATTTCTAATATAGCCAACATTTTTATTGATCAAAAAGATTATCTAAATGCCGAGTATTATTCGCGTTCTGCATTAAGGATATCGAGAAAAGAAGGAGATTACCCCCTCATTGCAACCTCGCTAAATCAAATAGCTGAGCAGATGATTCGGGAAAATAAGCTAGACTCGGCTCAAGATTTAGCAAGGGAATCCTACAATATTGCCATTGAAAATGATTTGATCTTAGAACTTGCAGATGCCATTAGTATTTTTGGATTGGTAGATCAAAAACTTGGTCTTTATGATGAAGCCAAGGAACATTTAAAAGAAAGCATCAAATTAACCAAAGGCTATAATGATCCCTATTCTATAGTTCTGAAAAATAATTTATTGATTGATCTATATCTAGAAACAAAAGAAATAGATAGCGCCAGAAGTTTGGCACTTGAGTCATTTGCTTTAACAAGGCAAACTTCCAAATCTAGATTTATGCTAATGGAAACAACCCTTAGGCTTTCCAAAGTTTACGAAGCTAGTAATCTTCCAGAACTGGCATTGTCTAACCTCCAGGATTATGTGAAATATTTAGACACCATTCGCAGTCTAAATGCAATGGAAGCCATCCTCAGTCAGAATAATATTGAAATTGAAAAGAAGAACAATCTTTTAAATAAAAATATAGAACTTGAAAAAGAAGCCTACCAAAACAATCAACTTTTTCTTTTAATCACCCTCTCCGTATTGGGTGTAGGTTTGGCCTTAATCATTCTGATGATATTTTTATTTCAAAAAAGTAAAAAGCTCAACAAAGACTTAAACACCAAAAATGAAATCATTCTTAGAAACCAAAAAGAGATAGATGATAGAAAGCAGGAGGTGCTACAAAAGAATATGGAGCTGAGTGAATTGATCCATAATAAGGACAAATTACTAGCCATCCTTACCCATGACCTGAAACAGCCATTTAATCAACTGCATTATATGCTAGAGCTTTTGCAGTTGAATGTTATACAAGGAAAGGAAAAAGATGAAATGCTTTCAGATATGAAAATTTCGCTTCAAAATACTAGGAATACAATAGATAATTTATTGATTTGGAGTAAATCACAATTTGGAGGATTTGAGTGGAAACCTTTTGTTGTAGACCTCAATAAACTGGCTCAAGAAATTCAAGGTCAGTTAAAGGACCAATTTAAAACAGCCTCCATTAAACTTAGCATCGAGCTACATCCCAAACCTGTAAATGCTTTAATTGACAAGGAGCAAATATTGATAGCCCTTAGAAATTTATTGAATAATTCCATGAAATTTTCTGACCCAGGATCAGATGTAATAATTAAGACTTATATCTCTAAGAATTTTGCCTGTATTGAAGTTGTTGATTTTGGCTCCGGAATGAGTAAGGAGCAAATAGAAAAATTAAATGCCAGCAACAAACAAATTCTAGATCTGGGCGATATAAGCAGCGGAGGAACAGGTATTGGAGTTTTAATTGTTAATGAATTTATTGACAATAATAATGGAAGGTTGAAAATAAAAAGTCAACTAGGAAAAGGTAGCTCATTCACCATCAGTTTTCCATTGAATCAATAATTAAGTCTGCCTCCGAACTAGAATTTATTGAAGCGGGATCTTAAAAACTGCTATTTCCGAATATATCTGCAAATTCATTCCAAATAAATTCCCAAATAGGGAAAGTAATTCCACATCTTAGCACTTTTTAGGAAAGAAAAGATTTTGGCATGAGTCCGGCGAACACCTTTAAATTCCGAATTTAAAGACGCTCTAAATCGCAAGATATAAACTTTAAATCATTGATTACAAGGCGCTTGTAATTGAAAAAGAATAGGTTACATTTACAGAGCTGAAAATTAGGAAAGCCCAAATTGCCTTTGTTGGCAAGATGGTTGAAAACTACTGTACTGTAGAGTTTTATGAAATATTCTTTTTTTCGGTAATTGCAATAAAGAATTAACAAACGCTAATTACCTTTTTTTAACAATTAATCCTTCAGAAATGAAAAAATTAAATTTACTATTGACAGCAGGATTCATGGCAATTGCATCCATGGCTTTTGCACAAGACGCACTTACAGACAACCATACGGTTACAGTTGGTGTACCTGAGGTTGCTATTTTGGATATTGAGCCAAGTGCAAGTAAGAACATTTCCCTTTCTTTTACCGCTCCTACTGAAGCTGGTAACGCACTAGTTGCTCCTGCAGCAAACACTTCTTTATGGTTGAACTATTCTTCAATCGTTGCTAGTGGAACTGTAAAAAGAACAATTACTGCTGAAATTGGTGCTGCTATTACAGGTATCGATTTAAAACTTACTGCTGGTGCTCCTGCAAATGGAGTTGGTGATGTAGGAACAGCTGGTTCTCAAATTACTCTAAGTACTACTGCACAAACTATCCTTACAGGAATAGGAAGTTGCTATACTACTGATGGAGTAAACAACGGATCAAACCTTACTTATGAAGTTGCTTTACCTGTATCTACTACAGATTATAACTCAATCTTCATTAGTTCTACAGCTGTAACTGTAACTTATACTATTACAGACGACGTTTAAGAATAACATATTTCTTTTTCTAAAACATAAAAACCCTACTTACCTAGGGTTTTTATGTTTTTAAAACTCTCAACCAAAAACAATTATGAAAAAGTTCAACCATACAATTTTAACCCTCCTTTTATTTGGAATCTTCAATAGCCTTTCCGCTGGAATTGTTGTTGTTAACGGCTTAAGTCATAGTCATGAAATGCAAAAAGGAGAAATGGACAAAGGCGTTCTTGTTGTAAGAAACAATGGATCCTTACCCGAAAATATTGTGATCTATCAAAAGGATTTTTCTTTTAACCATAAAGGAGAAAGCTTTTATGACGAAATAGGAACCAATGCTAGATCCAATGCAAATTGGATGATCATAAACCCAATATCTTTTGTGATTCAACCACAAGAGGAAGTGGAAGTAGTTTATGAAATCCGCACCCCAGACAGCGACACCCTTAGAGGTACTTATTGGAGTACTATAATGGTAGAACCTGCAGTGGAATTGGATACATCTACGGAAGATTTATCTGTAAGTATTAGAACTGTTTTGAGATATGCCGTTCAAATTGTGGTAAATATTAATCCGGAAAATGAGGTTCTTAAATCCGAACTTCAATTTTTGAATGTAAACCTCAATACAGAAGGAACAAATCCAAAACTTCTGATAGATGTAGAAAATAATGGCGAAGTGATGTTGAGAACTGAAATGGCAATCCATATTTATTATGCGGATGGTAGCCTTTTCGGAGTTTTTAAATCCAGGAGAAGTAGAACCTATCCCGGCACTTCCAAAAGATATATTATTGAATTACCTAAACTTGAAAAAGGAGAATATAAATCCACGCTATTAGCCGACTCTGAAAATGATGAGGTGCTCGGTGTTGAGGTGCCCTTCGTGATAAATTAATGACAAAAACCCATAAAATATTAATTATTTTATTGGTCGTATTTCAAACGACTTCTCTTTTTTCACAAGATATTCGTATCAGTTGGGGTGATCGACCCCCAAAAGTTATCAACCCGGGAAGCACTAGTTCTGCTTCCCTTATTATTCAAAATCTAAGCGCCGAAAATATTTCGGTGAAGACCATTGTTGATCTGCCAAAAAGTTGGTTTGTTTTTTCTACTGGATCCAAATTGGAAGAAATAGAACCTACAAAATCAAAATTGGTATTGATCAATTTTAGAGCTCCCAACTCCACCCTTGCCTATACCTACCCCTTAAAAGTTTCTGTAGTAAATGAAAAGGAGGAGGAAATAAAAGTTTTCAATCTCAAGCTCAAGATTAAAAAAGGTTTTAAGGTGAGAATTGAAAGTATTACCGAACAAAAATTAATGACCTCTGGTGAGGAGTTTTACAGTGAATATGAGGTGATTAACAATTCTAATGTAGCCCTCGACTTAAAACTTAAAACAAAAAATGGATCCATACAAGGGTCTGATACGCTCAACTTAAAACCAGGGCAATCCAAAAAGGTGAAAATAAGCTCCAAAAGCCCAATCTCTTATTCTGGAGTTAGAAATCACGTTTATGGACTAATTGCTGAATCTCCACAATTTGATACTACCACAACTAATTTCCAAAACGTGGAGGTTTATCCTAACCAAAAATATAGGGACGATCCCTATAAAAGGTTTCCCGTGGATTTATCCCTAAATTACCTTGGAAGAGAAGCTTCTGGACAAGTCTTGCAAGCCCTTCAGGCGGAACTTTTTGCAAGAGGATCTTTGTTGGATAGTGTAAATGACAAACTTGAATTTAGAATGAGAGGTCCTGATAGAGCTCAATACGCACTTTTTGGAAATTTCGAAGAATACTATGCCAAATACCAACATCCAAAGTTTAATATTTGGGTAGGTGACCAACCGCTAACCGTAACGGAATTGACCGAAAGCGGACGATATGTTCGTGGAATAACGGGATCTTATAGGTCCAATAGGTTCGAATACACCGGATTCTACGGAAGAATTCGTTTTTTTCCTGAAGTAAAAAATGAATATGGAGCAAAGCTGGAATATCAGGCAACTGAAAGGTTAAGATTTGGAACTGCAACATTAATTAAAGAATATAATGCAGAAGATTCCTCCGCAATTGTTCCTACTGTTTATTCAAAATATATATCCCAGAAATTTAGATTAAATTCAGAACTGTCCTATGGTGTGAATGGAGATAAAGAAGGTTATGCCTTTAAGGTTAGCGCTTCTACCAGTCTGGGTAAATTCCGAGGATCTGCTAGTGTTTTGGCGGCAGACCGTTATTTTCCAGGTTTCTTCAGTAATTCTCAGGTAGCTGCTTTAAACATTAGTTATAGGTTCAATAAATTAACCCTTGGTGTAAACTCCAATTATAGAAATAGTAACCCACAGCTAGACACTTTCTTTGTTGCTGCCCCATTTTCTTATAATGCCCTTTTGAATGCCACCTATAGATTAAACTCCTATTCTACTATTTCCATGAGAACAGGACAAACCAGAAGACTAGATAGGTTTGTAGAAAAAAGGTTTGACTATGCCGAGTTTATCAACAGGCTTACCTATGAACAAGATTTTGAAAATTGGAATTATTCTGTATTTGGGGAATATGGAAGAACCAATAATTTCCTTTTTGATACCATTAGTGATTTAGCCTCTAGTTATTCTGGAGGGGCATCTTCCAGTTTTAGCCTAAATTCAGTATTCCGTATTAGCCTAAGTGCTGTATATCAAAACAGTAATCGTTATGATATAGCACGATTCAGTAATTTTATTGCATCCGGAAGGCTATTCTGGCAGTACGGTTTCAATTCTAGAGTTTCAGTAGGATACCGAAATAACTATGATTACGAAGATTATTTTCAAACCCAAGATCAGTTAGAATTATTAGTTGACCAAAACTTTAGAGGGAGTCATAAGCTGTCCCTAGCTTTAAGGTATGCCAAACCTAGAGGGCTAAGTACCACAAAGAGTATTTTCGCCAATTTCCGATACACCTATACTTTTGATCTACCTACGGGTAAAAAGAAAAATCAAGGAAAAATAACAGGAATGGTTTTCGACCAAGATAGTACGAGGTTGGAAGATGTTCGTTTTAGGATTAATGGGGAAAAAGCTCTTACTGATGAAAGGGGTGTTTTTGTTTTCTCCAAACTGGCTCCTGGCACCTATTATATGACTGTTGAAAGATCCAGCCTTGGTGTTAATCAAATTAGTGCGGAAGTAATGCCTATGAAGGTAAAAATCACAGAACAAGACCCCTTCCCTACTGTAAATGTAAAGATTGTAGAAGCTGGAAATATTAGCGGGAATATTAAATACCCTAGGGTTAATAATTCATTAATTGAAAAATCTGGAGAAAAAATTCGCCCTGTATACATTGAAATAAACAATGGTAAGGAAAGAAAAATCCAACAGTGCGATAGCTTAGGAAACTTCTCATTTCAATATTTGAGACCTGGAAAATGGAAAGTAAGATTGATTGAATCTACTCTTGATGACAATTTTATCTATACCAAAACAAAAATAAATGTAGATGTAGAACCTGGCGAAACTAAAACCCTACAGTTTAAAGCTAGAAGAAAACAAAAACAGTTAAGAATGATTAGTCCGCCGATTAAATTAACGGCAACGATCAATTCTAAAAGCAATGGTGGAACTAAATAATTAACCCTTTAGGAATTTAATTAAATGAAAAAGACCTTACTCTATTCTTTGTTTTTTGGATTCATGGCTTTGCCATCTTTAGCTCAGCCTGGGAATCCTACTTTTGGATTAACAGGGTCTACTCTATTTGATTTAGATATTAGGCCCATTTCTGTTATGGATATTGAAGTATCTGCAGGAAGTAAAAATTTGGTATTTAATTTAAGTGCCTCTTCGGAAGCAGGAGAAATTTTCACGTCCAACCCAGTAGCAAGTACCAATAATTTATGGTTGAACTATTCCTGTGCTAACCCTGTTGTAGGTAGCAGACATATTGATATTTCCATTACTTCAGGAACCATCCCTGCAGGATTTGAGCTGAGGCTTGATGTAGGTTCTGCAACTGGATCTGGTGGAGGTACAAGAGGAAGTCCAAATCCATCAACTATTGTTATAACCGGGGTTGATAAAAATGTTGTTACCGGAATACAAAGTGCTTTTACCGGGAATGGTGCTATGAATGGCCATCAATTGACCTTTAGTTTACATTATTTAACTGCTGATTTCGCCCAAATAACTCACTCTACTGGTAGCCCGATAATTTTAACCTACACATTGGTAGACGATTAAAATATATACTTTTTGAAAAATTCGAAATTTAAACTCAGCATTCTAGCCTTACTTTTTGCATTTGGCTCTCAAGCTCAGGTGATCAGGTCCCAAACTGAAAAATGGGAAAATGATCTGGATGGAAATAATTTATCAACTCCAAATGAAGCTGGTACAGATCTAGAATCTACTTTAGAAACTGTCGCCAGTTTTAATCTAATCGACGTTGCTGGAATATCTCCTACCACTGGCTGGAAAATTACTGTTGCCAAAGAAGATATTAGTTGGAATGGATTATTAATACCCTCTATTCAAAGGACTGGAATTGGAAATAAATGTGGGTCTTGTAGTGGTGTAAATGTGGGTACTTCAACTACTGGCTATACTGTAATCACTGATGCTGAGCAAGATTTTATTTTTGGAGAAGGAAATGTTAGTGATATTCCATTGCAATATAAAATAGACGGTATCTCTTTAGCGATACCTGCTGCACGATATCAAACTGTAATAGTTTTTACCCTATATGGTGATCCATAAGCTTTTGCTCAATTGAAAATAAAATTATATCCAATATTCCCCATTTTGCAAAAAATTAAGAGGCTAATTTTCATCTTTTGCCTACTCTCTTTCGGAGTAATGCTAGGTCAATCTCCTGGTGGAGTATCTGGTGCAAGCCATATTTTTTGGTTGAAAGGTAATGCTGGGGTGAGCCCCACAACGGATGGTGCCAACATTACAAGTTGGAATGATCAGGTAAACTCGAATAATGCTAGCCCAAGTGGTACAGCTCCTAAATATTATAGCGACCTATTAAATTACAATCCCGCCATCGACTTTTCCACAACATCTGGTGGCTTAACCATTGGAAATAATGCTGGAATTAACACAACAACCAGTACTAGAAAATCATATTCTATAGCCTTTACCACAGGTTCCGATATTAATACCCGCCAATTAATTTATGAAGAAGGTGGTGGTACTCATGGCCTTAATATCTATATTTTATCTGGCGAACTATATACCAACCTTTGGGTATCGAGTGGAAATAATTCTGGATCTACAGCAATAGAGGCCAATTCTTCCTATGTCCTTACCTTCGTTTACGATGGTGTAAATACTCAATGGAATGCCTACTTAAATGGAGCATTGGCTTTTAGTGATCTTACAGCTCCAGCCAATCTTCCTAGTCACACTGGGGCAATTGGACTAGGTATTATTGTTTCCACCACTCAATATAATCCTGGAGGAGATGTAGCTTCTGGAGATCCTTTTGCTGGGTCAATTAGTGAATATGCCTATTATAATACCTTAAGTTTTAGCACTACAGAACGGGAGAGAATAGAATCTTATTTGGGAATAAAATACGGAATTAGTCAAGAACACGATTATCAAAGTTCAGCAGGTACAAACATTTGGAATAGAACCACCAACACGGGTTTTAATGAAGGTATCGCAGGAATAGGGAGAGATAATACCAATTCAGATCTAAACCAAAAACAAGGGAAGTCCGCAGCCACTGATGCCATTCTAAGAGTAGGTTTAGGTAGTATTTTTACAGATAATGCCTCCAACACAAACACCTTTTCCAGCAATGACGATTTTATGATTTGGGGACATAATGGTGGAAATCCAAGCTTTTCTGGTTCAGGAGGACCACCCAATGAACTCATATTGGATAGAGTTTGGAAGGTTCAGGAAACAGGAACTGTAGGAACAGTATTATTACAATTCCCAGCAAATAACAGCACGGCTAGCACTAAACTTCCAGACTCCCCTTCTATAAACTTCTTAGTGGATAGCGATGGGGATTTTTCCAGTGGAGCTGTTAGTACAGCAATGACCCTAAATGGCACAAATTGGGAGGTTTCTCTAGATCTTTCTTCTGGAGATTATTTTAGTTTATCTGTACCGGGAACAGCCTTGAGTGTGGTCACCAATGGTGATGAAAATGGACCGGTAAATATGGTTTTTCAGGTTACCCTAACAAGTGTAAACTCCACTGGTAGCGATATTACTTACGATTTTGATGATGCTGGAACAGGAACGGCAACAAGTGGTGTAGATTATACCGCTATTCCTGCTGCACAGAAAATTACCGTTCCTAATGGGCAGCAATCTGGAACCCTTAGCATTACTGTTTCTGATGATGCCTTCGAGGAATTTATAGAAACGTTTACAGCAAGTATTAGCAACCCTTCAAATCCAAGTTTTACCATAGGAGCTTCCTCCGCCACCGCCACCATTTCAGACAATGACAATGCCGTCCCCGCTGGATTGAGTAATAATCTTGTTTTTTGGTTTAAAGCAGATCGAGGTTCTTCTTCTGAACTTGATGGTGCAAATGTTTCAGGTTGGACCGATCAAAGTGGAAACTTAAGAGATGCAAGTCAGGTTCAAGGTTTTCCAACCTATGAAACAGCCCTATCTAATTTTAACCCAACCTGGGACTATACCGCTTCTGGTGGTGGAATGACTATGGCGGATGATGCCTTGATAAATCTAAATTCTTTTGGATCAAATTCCTTTACTGTTGCCTTTAGAACCGGTTCAGATATCATCAGTAGACAAGTGATATATGAACAAGGAGGAGGTTCTAATGGCCTCAATTTGTATATCGATAATGGAGATCTAGCTGCCAATTGGTGGGCATCAAATACGGATCATGGAGCCTCTGCTAGTATCAATGCAAATGAAGATTATATAGCCACCTATATTTATGATGGTTCTAATACTAGATGGGATTGTTATGTAAATGGTAGTCTGGCCTTTAGCGCCACAGGCGTTCCTAGCACAATTCCTGCACACTCTGGAGATGTAGGTCTTGGAGTGATAGACAATACCACTCAATATCCAACTAATGTAGACATTACCACTGGTGAAGATTTTGAAGGTTATTTTCATGAAATGATTTACTATAATTCTGAAGTTCATAGCTCTACAAATCGCATGAAAATTGATTCTTATTTAGCCCTTAAATATGGAATTACTCTAAACACCGACTATATAAATACCAGCGGCGGAACCTATTGGAATGCCACAAGTAATTCAGGCTATTTAAATGACATTGCAGGGATTGGTGTTGATGGGATAACAGGATTAGAACAAAAACAATCCAAATCCATTAATAGTGATGCCCTTGTGAGCATAGGACTGTTGAGTATTGAAGAAACAAATAAAGATAATACAGGTTCCTTTGGAGCGGATCAAAGCTTTTTAGTTTGGGGAAATGACAATGGAAGTTTGTCGGGAATAAGCTCCAACTCTGAAGTTCCTGCACAGTCTGAAATGGTGGATAGACTATTAAGAACCTGGAAAATTGTTGAAACAGGAACTGTAGGAACGGTTCAATTCGCTGTTCCTAAATCAGACATTGACTCCTATTTTAGTTTACTGAGTTTTGGCCATTTAAAACTTCGTGTAGCGGCAAATGCCAGTCTCAACACAAGCTACGAAGATATTTCCCTGACTGTGGAAAACATAAATGGCGTAGATCATTATGTTTGTGACTATGATTTTTCTGGCACCCAGTATTTTAGTATTGTACAATCTGGTTTTATTCTTTGGACTGGAAGTGAATGGCGTGGTGGTTTAAGCTCTTTAACTGATCATGCTCCCTCTGATGAAATTGGAGATTCTAGTAAAACATTATTTATCCAATCTGGCACTGATGCTGGTTTAGATGAGGCAGTAGCTGTAAGTAATGTAATCATAGCTTCAGGTGGCGTACTCAGCGACTCAGCAAATACCTGCCTTATAGTTTACGACAGCTTTACCAACAATGGAAGTTTTAATCTGTTGGCAGATGAAAATGGCTATGCTCAATACAAAGGTCCAGCAATAAATGCAACATTTCAGCAATATATTCCAAATGGTGGTTGGCATTCCATCGCCTCCCCTTTTTCAGATGTTCAATGGAATGATATAAGTTTTGTGGGCTCTAATGCCCTGTTGACACATCCTTTTGAAGGTGTATCCTTAGATACTTGTAATTATTGTAATTTATGGTATTATGATGCCAGTTCTGATATAGGAAGCGATATAGGAATAATGGGCAGCAATGCATTTGGAACCTGGAGAACATCTGTGGATGAGAATGAAAATTTCTTAGCTGATAAGGGATGGATTATGTATCTCGACAGTTCCTTTAATTTTGGTGATGCCCCCTGGACTCTTTCCATTACAGGAACTATAAATGATGGGAGCAATTCTCAAACTGTAAATGAAAATAATGGAGGGTGGAATTTAGTCGCCAATCCATATGCCTCAGTAATAGATTGGGATTTGATTAGTCCAAATCTAGCATCTAGCCAAATATCCAACACCTTTTATGTTTGGGATCATAGTATTTCCAATTATGCTACCTATAACACCTCCGGCGCTACCAATGGAGGGATCCAGTTTATAGCCCCTTTTCAATCCTTTTTTATTCAAACAGCTACAGCGGGAGCTCAAAATTCTGGAGATGTATTCAGAACCTTTCAAATTGATACATCTTACCAACCTGACCCCTGCCAAAGCTCTGTGAATTATTTCAAAACAAATCAAGTTGACAATATAGTTTTACAATCCGAAAATTTACAATCTGGTAAAAAGGATGAAACTGTAATTGCATTTAATACGGCTGCTTCACAAGGCTTTTCACCCTTTGAAGATGCTCGTAAATTATTTTCCCCTGATCCTAGTTCTCCTAATCTATTCTCCTTGTCAGGTGAAGAGAGTATTGCTATTAATGTAAGACCTTTCTCCTTATCAAAAGACAGCTTGTATATCGATATAAAATCAAAAAACAATGCAGAGATACGCTTGTCTGCTATTAGCACTCCTAGTGGAATAGATCTTTATCTGGAAGATCTATATTCTGGAAAATGGTATAATCTCGGTGAAGAAAATATTACCTTTTATCATCGTTCAGATTTTAATAAAAGATTTTTGCTACACTTTAGCGATGAAAATATTGCTGCTCCAAATACTACATTAAATGAACCTGTTCAGGCCTATATAAAAAATGGACGTTTAACTTTAAAATCAAATAGAAATTTAAATTCATTTCAATATAAAATTAGTAATTCCTCTGGGCAAAAAATTTCTATTGGAGAATTGAGCATCGGAAGAAATGAGGAAAAATCACTTGAAATTCAAAGTCTATCCTCGGGCATATATTTTATAGAATTTATTACCCCCCTAAATAATTACACTCAAAAAGTGTTTGTTAATATTCACTAAATCACAAAGATTAAATACATCTATTCATTCCCCTTTAATCTCTTATTTCCTTTATTTCAAAGAATTAAAAGCTTCACATTCAGGAATTAGTTTATTTTTATAGGTTAAATAAAACAACTCATTCAGACTTGTTTTAATTGATCAAAATGAGGAAAGCCCTACTTCTTCTATTTTTGGCAATATTTTCCTTGCCTGCCTTAGGACAAAGTCCCGGAGGAGTTAGTGCTATGCTCTATTGGTTAAGAGCCGATTCATTAACCTCCACCACTGTAGATGGTGATACTGTAGACACCTGGGAAGATCAAACGGCCTCTAATTTTGATGGAACAAAGGTTGCTCCAGGGCCACTATTTAGGGAGGCAGGGGCCAACTACAATCCAGGTATTGATTTTAGCAGTATCACAGGAGGATTAAATACACCGGATCTGAACGGAGTAAATACTGGTGGTCCATTTAATGCTAAATCCTATACCATTGCCTTTAGAACAGGTTCGGATGTTAGCACGAGGCAGGTGATTTTTGAACAAGGCGGTGGAAGCAGTGGTATGAACCTATATATTGAAGGAGGCCTTTTAATTCCCAATTTGTACAATACTAATGTGGAATTTACCAGCAATACAACTACGGTAGAATCTAATACCACCTATATATACAGCTATATTTTTGATGGAGGAAGCCAGGTAATAAACGCCTATCTGAACGGCGTACAGGTGCTTACAAATATTACGGGCCCTACTACCCTATCCAACCATGGAGGAGATCCTGCCATTGGATATGTAAATGGTTCCACCCAATTTTTTGGAAATGTAAATAGTTCTGTGGACGGATTTTTAGGCCTGATTTACGAAATCACATATTTTAATAATACGGTTTTTTCATCTACCAATAGGATTAGAATAGAAAGCTATATGGCCGTGAAATATGGAGTTGATTTAGACGGGGATTATGTCAATTCAAATGGAACAACTTTTTGGAATAGCAGCACAAATAGTGATTATAATCATAATGTTGCAGGTCTTTTACGAGATGATAATTCTGCAGAACTCTACCAAAAACAAAGTAAATCTGAATCTTCAGATGGTATAGTGGCCGCTGGTTTAGGAACTATAGAGGCTACTAATAAGGAAAATACTGGAGTAATTAGTGCTAACCTAAGCTCAATGATGTGGGGAAATAATGATAGTGCTCTAAGCTTTACTTCTACAGGTGCTCCTAGTGGAAGTCTAAAATTAAAAAGAGTTTGGAAAATTCAAGAAACAGGAACCATTGGAACGGTTAAAATTAAAATTCCCAGCAATAGCAGTAGCGAAAGCACAAAACTACCACCAGCAGGTTCTATAAATTTTTTAACGGATAGTGATGGTGATTTCACTTCAGGTAGCAGCAGCAGCTCCATGGTTTTGGTTGGAGATTACTGGGAAGCTAGCCATGATTTTTCAGATGGGGATTATTTTACCCTCGCCGTGGAAGGAGCTTCACTTTCAGTAAGCACAAATGGTGATGAAAATGGAGAAGTGGCTATCGTCTATACGGTTACCCTTTCTTCGATAAACACTACAGGATCTGCCATCACTTTTGATATTGATGATTTAGGAACCGGCACAGCTTCAAGTGGCATCGATTATACTGCCATTCCAGTAAATCAAAAAATATCAGTGGCTAATGGTCAACAAACTGGAACCTACACTGTAAATGTTTCTGATGATTCTTTTGAAGAAGGAACAGAAACCCTTATTTTACAAATTAGCAACCCTTCAGATATATCTACGGAGATAGGTACGGCTATTGCCACAGCAGAAATTGCCGACGATGATGTAGCCTACCCAGGTGGAGTGTCGAGCAATCTTATTTTCTGGTTACTTTCGGAAGAAGGAACTTCAACCACAAGCCAAGGTGCTACCCTTTCCTCCTGGCTCGATCAAAGTGGAAACTCAAATGACGCCAATGAAGATGCTCCTGGGCCTACCTATAACACAGTATTAGACAATTATAGACCGGCCTTAGACTTTTCTGGATCTTCGTTAGGAGGATTCACCATCCCCGATGATGCGGATATCAATTTTGGTGGAAACCCCTTTACAGCAAAGTCCTATTTTATAAGTTTTAGAACCGGGAGTGATGTAACAAGCCGCCAAATGGTATACGAACAAGGAGGTGGTGGAACAGGCTTTAATATGTTTATTCAATCTGGAGTATTAAATTGGAATGTATATCAAAGCAATACCGATTTTAGCAGTTCGGGAACAAGCATTTCTGCAAACACCAATTATTTAGTCACATTTATTTTTGATGGAGATAATAATCGATGGGACGCTTATTTAAATGGCAGCAGTGTGGCTAATAACACTTCTACAAACAGCACCATTGGCACACATTCAGGAAATGTTGGAATCGGAGTTATCAACTCCAACACCCAATATCCGGGCCCTATTGATGTCGCTAACGGGGAAGGTTTTTTAGGGCATATAATGGAAATGGTGTATTATAGCGATACCGCCATTCAATCTGGCGATAGGAATATTATTGAAAGCTATTTAGCCCTTAAACATGGCACTACATTAAATACAGATTATACAGCTACAGATGGCAGCACTATTTATTGGGACAATTCTGCAAACACTGGATTTAATGACCATATCACAGGGATAGGCCTGGATCAAAGCACAGGATTAAATCAAAAACAAGCAAAATCTTCAATTTCAGATGCCCTCCTCAGTATTGGTCTTGATACCATTGTGGAAACAAACGAATTAAATTCAGCTAATCATTCTGCAAATTTATCCTTTCTATTATGTGGGAGTAATTCTGGATCTATAAGTTTCACAACTACCGGGGCCCCTGCAGGTGATGAAATTTTAGGTCGAAAATGGAAAGTAAATGAAAGGGGTAGTATTGGTACAGTAAGACTACGATTTCCAAGTAGCAGCAGCTCCTTAAGCACTAAACTACCTAGCGCAGATGCCCTCAATCTTTTAATAGATTCTGATGGCGATTTTAGTAGTGGAGCAAGTTCTCATCCTATGACTTTAATAGATAGTAATTGGATAGTAGATGTAAATTTGAGTGATGATGATTTTTTCTCCATCGCCAAAGGAGGAGCAAGTTTATCGGTTAGTAGCAATGGTAATGAAGCTGGACCTGTAAATATTGTTTATACCGTAACCCTTTTAAATACAAATACTTCAGGAAATACCATAAGCTTTGATATAGACGACGATGGTACAGGAACGGCCACTAGCGGTGACGACTATACCGCAATTGGAGTAAATGATAAAATCGAGATCCTCAATGGCCAAATTTCAGGGACTTACACCGTAACTGTTCTTGATGATAGTTTTGAGGAAGCCATAGAAACCCTTGATTTAACCATCAGAAACCCTAGTCCGTCTACTGTGGGAATAGGAACAGCCACCGCTTCAGGTACCATTACTGATAATGACAACTCCAATCCTGGGGGTGTTAGCTCAGGACTGGTTTTTTGGATTCGTGCAAATAGAGATGTTAGTCCCAGCACCGATGGCGCTACCATTACATCGGTTTTAGATCAATCTCCAAATGCTAACGATGCCAGTGCTGTAGGTACAGCCCCTAGCTACAATGAAATTGGAACCAACTTTAATCCTGCAATGGATTTTAGTGCTAGCACAGGTGGACTTACAATCGGTAACGATCCTGATATCAATTCCAGTACCTCTACAGCTAGGTCTTTTACCATTGCTTTTAGAACGGGAAGTGACGTAAATACCAGACAGTTAATATATGAACAAGGAGGGGCTATAAATGGTTTGAACCTTTACATTTCTGGTGGAGATCTTTATGCCAATTTATGGGTGAATAGTGTTGAGGATTTTGACTTTGTAGATATTGATCCCAACACTGATTATGTTTTCACTTTTGTTTATGATGGCGGAAATACCAGGTGGGATGGCTTTTTAAATGGGGATTTGGTAATGAGCGCCACTTCAGCGGCAGCTTCTCTTACCTCTCATACAGGATTAATCGGAATTGGGGTAATTAACAATGACACGCAATTTAACGGTAATGACGATGTTGCTTCTGGTGAAGGCTTTAGTGGTTCCATTATGGCCATGAGCTATTATTCTGCTGTTCTAGGAGAATTAGACCGAATTAAAATTGAGACCTCCTTTGCTTTAGAAAATGGCATCAGCTATTCACAAAACCACCTTAGTACCGCAGAAGATACTCTATGGAATCCTGTAAACAACTCAAGCTATCAGAATGATGTTTGCGGATTGGGACGAGATGGTGAAGGTGGTTTTGAGCAGAAACAATCAAAGTCTGTAAGCTCAGATGCCATTCTTACAATAGGACTAGGGAGTATCGCTTCTTCCAATGCCTCCAATTCAAACGCCTTTAATACTGATAGGGAATATATAATTTGGGGAAATGACAATGGGACTTTAGACGGTGCCACAACCAATGCTTCCCTTAGCACAGAAAGTGGGGCGGTTGATCAAGTACAAAGAACCTGGAAAATGGAAGAGTTCGGAAATTTCCCCAGTGTTCAGCTTGCCGTGTCTAAAAGTCTTTTAGATGGATATTTTATCTATTCATCATTGGGAGGAATTAGTTTAAGAGTAGCTGATGACGCTGCTTTCACCAGCAATGTTGTTGATGTTGAAATGAGTAGCAGCACCATAAATGGTACCCTAAGCTATGTTGCAGACTACACCTTTAGCGGTACTCAATATTTCACCTTTGTTCAAAGCGGTTTTATTCTATGGACCGGGACTGAATGGCGCGGAGGACTGAGTAGTATTCAAGATCACGGGCCATCAGATGAGCTTGGAGAGCATCCCAAAACTATGTATATCCGATCTGGAGGTACACCTAGTATTAGTGAAGGAGTGAAAATCAGTGATTTGGAAGTTGATTTAGGAGCCAGTTTAAGTATGAATCCAAATTCTTGTTTAATTGTTACTGGTACCGTGGTAAACAATGGTACTCTTAGCTTTGAAGCCGATATTAATGGTTATGCCCAATATAATGGACCAGCAATTAATGCTTCCATGGAACAATTTGTACCAGATGGTGGTTGGCATAATATCGGATCCCCTTTCTCTGATGCCATTTGGGATGATATTAGTTTTGTAGGAGACAATGCCCTCTTAACCCATCCATTTGAAGGTATTTCTTTAGATACTTGTAATTATTGTAACCTATGGTATTATGATCCATCAACTTATATTGGGGTTGATATTGGATTTGCTAGTTCTAATGCCTACGGAACCTGGAGATCTTCTACAGATAGCAGCCAGGATTTTGACCCTGATAGGGGTTGGAATATGTATTTGGATAGCTCCTCAAATTTTGGAACTGCACCATGGACCATGGGAATTACGGGAGTTTTTAATCATGGTACTCAAAACCAAATTGTAAATGAAAATAATGGTGGCTGGAATTTAGTAGCAAACCCCTACCCTTCTAGTTTGGATTGGTCCGTAGTAGATGATGATATTGCCGCCGATAATATCAATTTGGCTTATTCGGTTTGGGATCATGTAAATACAGTTTATGCCACTTTCCTTAGCGGAGTTGGAACCTCTGGTGCCAATCAATATATTGCACCCTACCAGGGATTTTACATCCAAACTTCAACGGCAGGAGCTGCCAATTCTGGTGATGTATTTCAAACATTCGTTTTGGAAGAATCCGATAGAACCAGCACTTGTCAAACCTCAGGTAGCTTTTTTAAATCAGAAAATCAAAGCCCTCTTATTCGAATTCAATCAAGCCATAAATTAAGTGGCAAAAGGGATGAAATTGTTATTCGTTTTGATCCTAATTTTCAGGAGTCCTATTGGATGGAGGAAGATGCTCGTAAGCTTTTCAGCCCCAATAATGATGTTAGCAGTATTTACTCCTTGGCGGGAGATGAGTATTGTGCCATAAATTCTCTGCCCATTCCTAATGAAAGAACTTCGCTTAGCTTAGGTTCAAAATCGAAAAATAATAGTGGAGCATATTTAGAAATAATAGAATCGCCGGCAGGTTGGACAATTTATTTGGAAGATTTAAAAACTGGAAAATGGTATTCGGAAGATGAACTACCCTATAGCTTTAATCAGGATAATAACTATAAAGAAAGGTTCAAGTTATATTTTAGTACTGAAAGCTTTGAACCTGGAAAGGAAGGTGGGAATCCATATTCCGCATTTATTAGAGATGGCGAATTAATTGTTTTTGCGGAAAGATCCATTGTTAATGCCCCTTGGACCTTATACTCCATAAATGGCCAAATTGTTCAAAGCGGAATACTTAGTTTGGATATTGGAGAAGAAAAAAACCTAACTTTAAAGGATATCAGCAGCGGGTTTTATTTACTTAGCCTGGAGGCCAATGATGAATTATTCAGCCAAAAAATCCCTTATTCCAAATACTAAAATTGAACTTACATTTGCCAAAAATCGAATACATGCGAATTCTGGCCAATATCCCCCATCCTAAATATCGAATCGTTGCATATGCCTTAGATAGCCATTTCTATATAGAAATTGAAGCTGGGCCCATGAAGCAATGTTATAAGCTTCCTAAAAATAAGGCCAATAATTTAGAGGAAATAAAAAAGTGGCTTGATTCCTCCTTTTTTGAAGAGGTTCAAAGCCACTTTGAAAAAATGTATTTAAGCCATAAAGATTCTATGGATAGAAATCTTTAAAATTCTAAATAACCTTTGCCTTTAATGCATCTAGAATTTCGGCTTCCATAGTTTTTCCCATATCTCTAGCGTACCAAATTTGTAGTTGCTTTACATACTCATCATGATCAACACCATTTTTTTTGGCATCCATTACCATTTCTTGGGCGGCTTTAGGTCTTGGTCCCCAAGTATCAATTTCTTTCAAACCGTCGGCTTCCAATCGTATTAATTTGGGAATACTTCTACCTCCATTGGTTAGATACAAATCCATAAGATTTAAATTCTCGTCTCTCAATACCAATCTTAAATCTACATTGGGATTTAACTCTGCCAATTTGTGAAGTACAGGAACATTGTGTGCAGCATCACCACACCAAGCTTCGGTTATGAGCAACCAAATTTCCTTTTTTTCCGAACCTACAATGGCTTTAGCCTCCTCTGAAGGAATAAATCGCTTATCCCACTTATTCATTCTCGCTAAGTTCAATTGGGTATAATTTATCATGGCCTCACTATGATTCTCCCCAGTGGTTTTATTGTTTTCCATTAGGTCATCAATAAGACTGCGATACTCCCGATAGGTCATGCTTTTATTCAAAGCTCCTTTTATTATTTCTGATTTATTCATACTGTTCTAATTTCTAAAAGTTTTCACTTGGCAAAATTGAATTTTATTGGATTTTACTTTAGTCAGCTAATAAACAATATAGGCTATCCCAATACTATGATTTAAATCATCTTTGAAAACTTTTCAAAACAAAAAAACCGCTGTGGTACAGCGGTTTTGAATAGGAATAAATTAAATTGGTAATTAGCTGAATTGATTTGAAACTTTGGCCTCTTTTATCCCATTAGAGTAATCGTAATATCCCTCACCAGATTTAACACCTAATTTTCCGGCCATCACCATATTCACCAATAATGGGCAGGGTGCATATTTAGGGTTTCCTAGTCCATCATGTAGCACTCTTAAAATAGAAAGGCAAACATCTAATCCAATAAAATCAGCTAATTGCAAGGGCCCCATAGGATGAGCCATTCCCAATTTCATTATCGTATCAATTTCCGAAACACCAGCTACCCCTTCATGAAGACTAATAATAGCCTCATTAATCATGGGCATCAAAATTCTATTGGCCACAAAACCAGGATAATCATTACATTCTACAGGTACTTTTCCTAGGTCTGCTGACAAATCCACAATTTGCTTACATACTTCATCGGAGGTAGAATATCCTCTAATTATTTCCACCAGCTTCATTACTGGAACAGGATTCATAAAATGCATCCCAATAACTTTGTCAGGCCTCTTGGTAACAGCTGCAATTTTAGTGATAGAAATGGAAGATGTATTAGTCGCTAAGACGGTTTTAGAATCACAAAGCTCCTCTAAATCCTTGAATATTTTTAGTTTTAAATCTACATTTTCCGTAGCTGCTTCCACTACTAAATCGGCCCCTTTTACTCCTTCCGATAGCTCTGTGAAGGTCTTTATATTGCCAAGGGTAATATTCTTATCACTTTCGGAAATAATTTCCTTTTTGATTTGACGATCTAAATTTTTTCCAATGGTAGCAAGGCCTTTATCTATACTCGATTGGCTAATATCTACCAGGTTTACCTGATATCCTTTTTGAGCGAAAACATGAACAATTCCATTTCCCATGGTTCCTGCTCCAATAACAGTGATATTTTTCATATTGATTGAGAATTCTTTTGAGATTGCAAGATTACGAATTTTTGATGCAAGAGCTTATTTTAGGATTTGCTCCAACAAAATTTTATTTTCTTCTACATATTTATCATAAACAGGAGTACCTGGCCCAGCAAAACCCGTATGGATTTTCACTATTTCATGCTCCTTATTTAAATAAATAGCTGTGGGATAACTCATTATATGATTTAACATAGGCAATGATTTTACCGCCTCTGCTTTATTGGAAGATCCCGCCAAAAGAATTTGATAGGGCAATTCTAAATCCCTCTTTAATTTTTCAATCCTATTAAAAGCAGTCTTTTCATTTTTCATCCTTTCAAAGGCCAAAGAAATAATTTCTAAACCCTGAGAATGATATTCCTCATATACGGATTTTAAATACCTCGATTCATCCAAACAATTCGGGCACCAAGTGCCCATAAGCTGAACAATTAGAGCCTTGTTTTTATAAAGGCTATCCCCTAGGCTTATCATCATTCCATCGGAATTGGGAAAACTAAAATAAAGGGAATCATAAGCCGGTTTCAAAAAGGTAAGGGAATCTGAATTTCTAAGCTCAAAATTATCGTCTCTTTTTGCTTCCCAAGGCTCATACCAACTCAGTCCAGAATAAAATGCACCTTGAATTTTCTCATCCACTATTTTACCGGCAAACAAGAAAAGGTGAGCCCCGTCAAAGGTGGATAGATTAAGGTTTTCACCACTAATATTTCCCTCTAAATATCTATAGTCTCCCGTTTCTGTTAAAAAGGTTCCTGACAATTTGTTTCCTTCTTGTATAAAATGAGCTATGGCTGGATATTCATCTTCAGAATTTGGACTGAATTTTACAGCCCATTTCCCATTTATTTTACAGCAAGCATCTTCCTTTGAAGGAAACCTCTCCGCCGAACTTTTATCTGCCCTAAAAGGAATTCTATAATTTCTTTTATCAGGATTAATAAAATAACCGCTAAGTCTATTTCCAAAAGATTTAAAAATCAAAAAATTGGCGAAAACAGGAAAACCAATAAGCATGGAATCTCCTTTCTTAACAAAAGAATTGGCAATAAGCTTTTCTTCGGCATTATAAACCACCAGTTGTGGGTTTGTATCATTCGGAATCCAATCAAGTATGAAAGGTAGTTCTGTGCTATCGTTTAATTGAAAAACTGCCCTCCAGTGTTCATCCTTTACCATTTCCGCTGTTCCACTTGAAGAATTATCAGAACCATGGTTGGAATTACAAGCCATAAAGGTTATCAAAATAATTCCTATACTAAAGAATCTATTTATTTGCATCACGCTGATTTCTTTTAAAAAGTACTAATTCTTCCCCCTCCTTTTGGTAAACAAGCTGATAGCTAGTATCAACTTTTGAATTTCTGTCACCAACAAAAAATTCTCTTTCCAAATTATTATAGTCTAAGGTAATATAGTTGTAGCGAATAAAATAGGTATTCAAATTCCAGTCATTGGAGTAGATGGGATCTGCAGAAACCAGGGAATTCTTTGGAAGTATTTCACATATTTCCATTATACCTCCTAATTTGCCTTTGTCCCTACTCAGTTCGCCAAAGGAGTTTAAAGAAATTATAAAAACGATTATAATCCCAGCCAAGCCCATACCATTTATCCATTTAAAATGCCTTTGTTTCAAGCTCTTTTGGAGTTTTGAAGATATCTGAACAATAATAATAGCCAAGGCAATAACTAGGTAAAGTATGGAAGGAACTGTATAAAAACTCCATTGCTTTGGACTAATCATTATGGGCAGGATGGCACTTAATCCACTGAAAATAAAAAAGCTAATAAAGGCAGTTTGAAAATTAATTTTAAGCTTTTTGGTTTTTGAAATGATGAGGTAAATAAGCGCCAATACAAGTGGAATTATCATTTCTAAAATCAACCTCTCTAAGATAAAGCTTCTCCTAACACCATAGCTTGGGTTTTCTGCCGTGATAGTTCCCAGCACCTGTTTGTTAAAGTATATGGTCCAACTTTCAGCCGCCTCTACCGAACTGAAATAAACAAGGGCGAAAATTCCTAAAGAAAAAGCCAGCAAGGCAATACTTTGCAAAAGCATTTTCCAAAAACTAATTTCTTTAAAACAAAGGAATAGAAAAAATGGTGTTGCCAAGGGATACAAGGAAACTGGTCCTTTGGTATGGAAAGCACAAACCACAAAAAAGGCGGCCAAAAGTAGGTGCCACCATTTGAATTGCTGTCTATTTTTAAAAAGAATAAAAATGGCCATACCTGAAAAAAGAGCCATAGTATTCTCCAGCATATTATTACTGAAACTCCAACTAATAGTAGGCACTAAAGCATATAATAAAAATAAGAGCCAGAGATTCTTTTTAGAATTTGGAAAAATTTCCTTCCAAAAGGCCTTAATTAAAAAAAGGTGACCAATTAATATGAAAATAGAATACAATTTCTCCACCCAGAAATAATCCCCTATAAGTTTAAAAAATAGAGCTTGTATTCCAAATGCAAGCGGAGGATGATCGTGAAATTCCTTTCCAAAATATTCCGAAAGACTAGGATCCCAAAAGTTTCCTATTCCAAATGCCAAATTCCTAGATAGACTTGCATAAATATTACCATCCATAAAAATTCCATGACGGAAAAAATTCGGTATTAACAAAATTGAAAATACCAAAAATGGCAGGGTCCATAGACTTTTATTTGTAGTCGACAATTTTTGAAATATAAAGTGTTTGCAAATTTTCTGCTCTAGTATTGCTCATCAAAAAGGGTAGTGACAATCGAGTGACAGGGTGATATTTTACGGAATCTATAGGCTCCAAAAGGAATTTAGAATTCAAATGCTCCAAATTATTTTCGGGAAAGATGAGGTAAGAATCCCTGCGGTTATCTACCCGAGAAAACAGTTTAGATTCTGAAACTAAATTGAGATCTGATTTTTGATAATAGTGGTAACTAAAGGAATAATAGGAATACAAATAAGTATTCTTAGCAGGTATTTTATGCTCCTCCAAACGATCAACAAGTTGGTTTCCACCTTGATAGGATGTTAGCTGCGGATAAAACCATGAGTTCATCATAAAATTGATGGAACAAGCTAACAATACTCCCGAAATAATTAAAGAATCAGACCTTCTGAATTTTATCAATGTAAAATATGCTAAAGCCAAAATTCCAAAGGTGAAGAAGGCTAATACTAAGGGTGCTTTGGGGAAGAATTTAAAGAAAATGAGTAGCATTATAAAAGTACAGCACAAAAAAACCAGCCATTGGAAAGATTTGGCTATTCCAAACCATTTTTTTCGATCTGCTGAAATTTTAATTTCTTCCCACCAAGAGGCGATTAATATTGCAGCTAATGGATAAAGCGGAAAAATATAATGCGGTAATTTATAAGAGGAAGTAGATAATACGAGGAAGGGCAATAAAAATCCTAAAGCACTTAACCATAAAGGACTTTTCCCCTTCCCAAACCAGGAGGAAACAATGTCTCTCATCCTCTTAAAAAATGCAGGAATAAAAATCAAAGACCAAGGTAAAAAGGACCACAAAAAATTATGAATAAAAAAGAAGGGACCAGAATTGTCTTGCCAAACATTTTCACCGGTAATCCTCCCAAAGCTTTGTGTCCAAAAGTAAAATTCCAAGCCACTTACCCCCTTTTCTGGTTTTTGACCATCAGGACTAACCATTTGGGTGATTTTCTCTGGATGTAGGTCGAATTGAGTATAGAGGCCATAAAGCATGGGGCTAATAAATACGGCCACTAAAGCCAGCATAATAAGATATTCCCAACGAAATATTTTCCCCCATGATTTTGTTCCCAAAATATAGCTACCTACAGCAATTACCGGCACCATAAGTCCTATTGGCCCTTTGCTCAGCATGGCCAAAGCTACCCCTAGGCTCATGCCAAAAATCCATTTCCATTTTGGATTTTTCAACCATTCCATCCACTGCCAAATGGCAAAAATTACCGCTCCAGTGAGAATAGTATCGGTTCTAACATCATTATTAAAAAGGAAATAGGCCTGAGAGGAAAATAGGATTATAGCGGCATTTTGCCCTACTCTTTTAGAGTATAATAATTTTGCTAGTTTAAAGGTGCTAAAAACCCCTAGCAGAGTAAAAAGAAAGGATCCTATTTTGAAAGACCAATTGTGAAAGCCGAAAATTTCAAAAAAGAAAGAGCTAATCCAAAAAAGTAAGGGAGGTTTATCCAAATAATCCTCCCCTCTGTGTTTCACTTGTAAATACTCGTTTGTTTCGGCCATCTCCCTGCTAATACTCGCGTACTGTGCAGAGTCTACATCCATAATGGTAATGTTGAACCCAATTATATAAACGATAGTGGCCAGGATAAAAAGCCACAGATATTTACTTTTCATTAATGTAATAGCTTATAATCCTAAATCAGATTTCATTGCTGCTATTCTTTGGAATACTTCCCGCTGAGCATTTGGGAAATCAGCTTTGGAACTTAGGCTTTGATTAACACTAAAATAATATTTAATCTTTGGTTCTGTTCCGGAGGGTCTTGCCGTAATTTTACTTCCTCTTTCGGTAATAAATTGTAAAACATTACTTTTTGGAAGTTCAATGCTATAGCGCGATCCACTATTCAAATCCACTTCAATAGAACTTTGGTAATCTAGCATTTTCACCACCTTTTCACCACCAATTTTCTCTGGACTATTCTTTCTATAGGATTCCATTAATTCAGCGATTTCTTCTGCTCCTTTTCTACCCTTTTTAGTTATTGACAGGAGATCTTCCTGGTAGTATCCAAATTGGCAATAAATATCAATCAACAATTCGTAAAATGAGGAACCTTTGGATTTAGCCCATGCTGCAGCTTCTGCTAACATTAAACCACTGGCAATGGCATCCTTATCTCTAACTATATCTCCAATCATATAGCCATAGCTTTCTTCACCACCGCCAATAAATTGAAGTTCACCTTCTTTTTTGCGAATTATATCTGCTATCCATTTAAATCCGGTGAGTACGCTAGGGCAGTCTACCTCATAAGCTTCCGCAATTTTTTCTAATAAGTCGCTGGTTACAATTGTTTTAGCTACAAATTGCTTTCCATCTAATTTGCCTAGTTTTTTCCAATTTTCAAGCAAATAATAAATCAATACAGAAGCAGCTTGGTTGCCATTTAATAAAACAATTTCCCCTTGCATATTTTTTACCGCTATTCCTACCCTATCCGCATCTGGGTCTGTACCTATAACCATATCTGCATCCAGCTCTTTAGCCTTCTGAACGGCCATATCTAAGGCCGCTGCCTCCTCTGGGTTTGGGGATTTTACAGTTGGGAAATTTCCATCTGGCTTTGCTTGCTCCTCGATAATATGAAATTTTTGGAAGCCTGCCCTTTCAAAAGCTGGGGGCATCATTACTATTGAAGTTCCATGTATACTGGTGAAAACTACAGAAAGCTCTTTTTTTCCAGCCTGGCTAAGACTGAGTTGTTGTAGGGCATCCAAATAGGCATTATCCACCTTTTCCCCAATTATCTCTATTAATTCGGGTTTATATTCGAAACTAAGGGTAGAAACATCCACCTTTCTTACTTCATCAATTACTCCCTTGTCGTGTGGAGGTACTAATTGTCCACCATCATTCCAATACACCTTATAACCATTGTATTCTGGCGGGTTGTGAGAGGCGGTAATTACTATTCCGGCATGACAATTTAAATGCCTAATTGCAAAAGATAATGAAGGGGTTGGTCGTAGGTCTTCAAAAAGAAAAACTTTAATACCATTGGAGGCTAAAACGGCTGCTACTTCTTGAGAAAATTCTTTAGAATTATTTCTACTATCATAGGCAATAGCAACACTTATTTGTTGATCAGTAATTTGATTTAAAAGGTAATTTGCCAAACCTTGAGTTGCAGCGCCGAAGGTATATTTATTAACCCTATTACTACCCACACCCATTATTCCTCTTAAACCACCAGTACCAAAATCTAGTGCTTTGTAGAAGGCGTCAATAAGTTCATCTCCTCCTTTTTCAAGTAATTTTTTGGTTTCATTTTGGGTTTGAATATCGTAGGGTTCTAAGGTCCACTTTAAAGCAGACTCCCTTACCTCTTTTTCAAGATTCATAAAGTATGGTTTAGAATAAATTAATTCCTATATTATTTTGAGTTTATTGAGGCGGCTCCGCTTTTAGACTGTTTAACCTCTTTGGGATTTCCTTTATAATTTATGCTGCTTGCTCCACTGGCACTAGCAACAATTTTATTTTCTACAGTAATGTTTACATCAGAAGATCCCGATGCGTCTACCACTGCCTCTCCTAACTTTAGGGAATAAGCTTTAATATCAGATGCGCCACTGGCTTCCATTTCCGCCTTTGCTGCTCTTCCAGATAAATTTACATCACAAGCTCCGCTAACATCGAGATCCAATTCTTCACAATCTATATTTAAGTTTAAATCACTTGCACCACTAGCTTCAATATCCAATTCATCAGCTTTAAGTACACCTTCCGAATTTAAACTGCTAGCTCCGCTAATATCAATTTCTTCTAGGCTAGGCATAATAATATATACATTCAACTTCTCGTATTTGCTTATGGCTCTTTTAGTACTAATATTCAGTACATCTCCAGAAACTGAAGTTTTTATTAAGGGTAATAAGTTGGCATCTGCCGTAATTTTTAATGAATGTGTCTCTCCCTGTCTTACAAATACATTAATAGCGCCGGAGACCTTTATCCCAGTAAATGATTCAACCTGTCTATTACTACTTTCAACCTCTCCATTTCCTCTAACCCCTACACAGGAATTCAATAAAAGGCTGGTAAAAACAAGGAGTACAATATTTTTCATAATTAATGTATTTAAATGAATAGAAAAGAATGCCTCGGCATTTGAAGCTAAGGTAAGGATTAGAAAGCTTTGGATAAAAAAATTGTAATGATAAAAAAAATGAAAGCCGCCCTAATCGGAGGACGGCTTGCATATTGAAAAATAAATACTTGTAAATTAAATCAATAGGCTTTTTACTATTGGCTTAATTTGGAAAAATTTCTTTCTACAAAATTCGTCAAAGACTCGCCATGCAAAAGGTTTTGGGATATTAGAGCTAGATCTTTAGCATCTTCTATCATTAACTTTTTCTTTTGCTCATCTTTTTCATCCAAGATTTTGGAGACCAATTCATGGTTTGTATTTACAATTAAATTGTACATCTCTGGCATATTATCCATTCCCATAAATCCACCACCACCAGTGGCGCTCATCTCCTTCATCCTTCTCATAAATTCTGGAACAGTAATGGTAAATGGACTTTCAGAAGAATCTAAATTTTCCATTTGAAGGGTAAATTTCCCTTTTTCAAGGCATTCCTCAATAACTGGTTTTAAAGATTCTATTTGCTCATCGCTAAGCTTGGAAACCTGTTCAGTATCTTTTACAATAAGCTTATCTATAGTATCGCTATCTACTCTTGCAAATTTCAACTTCTCGTTTTCAGATTCTAATTTTTGCATTAAATGGCTCACAATAGGACTGTCAAGAACTAAAACATCATATCCTTTGTTCTCTGCTCTTTTAATATAACTATGCTGACCATCTTTGTTGGCTGCATAAAGAACAATTAGATTTCCATCTTTATCAGTTTGCAAATCTTTTATCTTCTCTTTATACTCTTCAAAGGTTGAGTATTCGTCCTTCACATTTTTATACAGGGCAAACTTTTGAGCTCTATCGAAGAATTTTTGTTCGCTCAACATACCATATTCAATAATCATCTTGATATCCTCCCATTTAGATTGGAAGTCTTCGCGATCGGCCTTAAAAATGCTTTCCAATTTATCGGCTACCTTTTTGGTAATATGGCTAGAAATTTTCTTTACAGCCCCATCGCTTTGCAGGTAAGATCTGGAAACATTTAGTGGGATATCTTTAGAATCAATAACCCCGTGTAATAAGGTTAAGAAATCTGGAACAATTCCTTCGAGATTATCAGTTACAAAAACCTGATTTTGAAATAATTGAATTTTATTTCTATTCAGTTCCATATTGGGTTTTATCCTTGGAAAGAATAAAATTCCAGTAAGGTCAAAAGGATAATCAACATTTAAATGAATATGAAATAAAGGTTGTTCAAAGCTTTGAGGATATAGCTGTCTATAAAATTCATTATAATCCTCGTCCTTTAATTCAGTTGGGGCTTTGGTCCAAGCTGGGGAAGGGTTATTGATGATCTCATCAACGGTAGTTTTAATCTCCTTTTCATCCTCTCCTTCTCCTGTTTTTTCGCTTATTTCCTTGGTTCCAAATTTAATTGGAATAGGAAGGAACTTACAGTACTTATCTAGAAGCTCTCTAATTTTAAAATCTTCTAAATAGTCAAGGCTTTCTTCATTTATATGAAGTACAATATCTGTTCCTCTAGATTCCTTTTCTGTTTCGGAAAGGTCGAATTCGGTATCTCCTTCGCAAGACCAGTGAGCAGCTTTGCTTCCTTCTTTATGGGAAAGGCTAAAAATCTCCACCTTGTCTGCCACCATAAAGGAAGAATAGAAACCCAAGCCAAAATGACCGATAATTCCAGCACCTTCAGCTTTGTCTTTATAAAGTTCTACAAATTCTTCAGCTCCAGAAAAAGCAACCTGATTAATGTATTTCTCTACCTCGTCAACTGTCATTCCTAAACCATTATCACTAACGGTAAGGGTTTTATTTTCCTTGTCAATTTTAATTTCAATCTGCAAATCACCCACTTCAGATTTGGTTTCTCCCAATCTGGCAAGGGTTTTCAATTTCAAAGAAGCATCGGTAGCATTGGATACCAATTCACGAAGAAAAATTTCATGATCCGAATAAAGAAACTTTTTAATAATCGGAAAAATGTTATCCGCTGTAACATTAATTTTTCCTTTTGACATGATATATTGTTTTTATTAGATTAATGGCTGGCTAAGGTCAAAGCCTATGCCGATTAAACTAAAAATGACAACATGACATTTACAATCAATTATTGGATATAAAAAAATAAATCAAGAGCCTTTTATGAAGCGACTATACAACAGACAAGAATAAAATTCTGGAAAATTAACAGGTCAAAATTGGCCTTTCTTATCCATTCTTATAATTTTGCTTTTTTAATTGGAGAACATGCTCAATCTCGCTCTTTTCGCAATTCCTTTTACCGCTCTATTAATATTGATAGAATATATTCTGGCCGGTTCTAAAAGGAAGTTGTATTTTAATTTTAAACATTCTATGGCAAATATGAGCCATGGAATTTTTGAAAGGTTCTCTTCCATTTTTCTGAGCCTACTCTATTTCTTTCCCTATAAATATATCTCCGAAAATTTTGGCCTATTTGATATAAAACCCAACATCTTTACCTGGATTGGGATCATTGTCTTTATGGACTTTTGTTATTACTGGTACCATAGATTTGGTCATACAGTAAATATTATGTGGGCTGGACATGTGGTTCATCATCAAAGTGAAACCTATAATCTAACCACAGGGGCAAGGATTACTATGATCCAATCTTTATACAGGTTTTTCTTTTATGCCTTTGTTCCATTAATGGGCTTTCCCATAGAAATGGTTATGGCTTCATTAATTTTCCATGGGATGTTCTCCCTTTACGCTCATACCCAACTCATAAACCGTTTGGGTTTTTTAGAATATATCATTATTACTCCTTCACATCACCGAGTTCACCATGCTAATAATGAGGAGTATTTAGATAAAAACTACGGCAATGTTTTTATTTTTTGGGATTACCTTTTTGGAACCTTTAAAAAAGAGGAAACTAAACCCACCTACGGTCTTACTAAACAGATGGAGAATTATGGGTTTCTTTACAATAATTTCCACTATTATTTTGAGTTGTATTATGCCGTAAAAAAACAAAAAGGCCTGTTTAATAAACTTCGAGTGCTTTTTGGTCCGCCAACTCTTTTAAGCGGAGAGGAGAGAGAGTTAGCTCTAAAAAATTTTAAACCTAGGTCGGAAAATAATGAAGGACCAAAAGCAGAAAATACAAAATGGCTGGTTTTAGTGAGATTGATTGTAGTGATGGCTTTTAGCTCTCTAGTGGTAGGGTACTATCAGGAATATCAAAATAGCACCCTCCTTTTTTCTACCCTCATTACACTTTTTAGTCTAATCCAAATCGGAAGGCTGGTGGAGAATAGTCATTTAATCTTAAGCCTGGAAATTGTAGCTTTTCTCTCTTGTGCTGCGATTTTTTTTACGGAGCCTAGTCCAGCAATTAAAATTGTAACCATGTCTTCTGGGCTGGTCCATTTGCTTAGTTTCTTATCACCAAATTCCCAAAGAATCTCCAATAAATTGTCCACTAATAGTTGATAATTTAAGTCAAAAAAAAACCTGCAAAATGCAGGTTTTCATATTTGTCCTTAAAATGAGATTATCAATCTTCAGTTTCAGCTGAATCTTCATTTTCAGTGCTATCAGGATCCTGACCTAAATTTTCAGATCCATCGGCATTGTTTTCCAATCCTTCTAGTCCTTCTTCATTTTCTTCTTCTTCAGCGGCTGGAACTTTTGCAACGGAAGCTATTTCATCATTTTTCTTGAGGTTGATAATTTTCACTCCTTGAGTAGCTCTACCCATAACACGGATATCATCCATCCCAATTCTGATCATCACACCAGTTTTATTAATTACCACAAGATCATTTTCATCTGTTACCGCTTTTATAGCTACAAGATTTCCTGTTTTTTCGGTGATGCTTAATGTTTTCACTCCTTTACCACCTCTATTGGTAATTCTATAATCTTCGAGAGAAGTTCTTTTTCCATAACCTTTTTCGGAAACTACTAAAATGGAATTAGACTCATCAGTAGGATCTACGGTTACCATTCCAATAAGTTCATCCTCCTCGTTGGCAAGGCTTACTCCTCTAACACCAGAGGCGTTTCGTCCCATTGGCCTTACCTTTTCTTCATTAAATCGAATGGCTTTACCGCTTTTCACAGCCATCAAAATTTCATCAGAACCAGTAGTTAACCTTGCCTCTAATAAGGTATCACCTTCGCGAACCGTAATGGCATTAATACCATTAATTCTCGGTCTGGAATAAGCTTCGAGAGTGGTTTTCTTAATCACTCCCTTTTTGGTAACCATTACTATATAGTGGCTATTGGTATAATCTTCATCTTTTAAATCTTTAGTATTAATAAAAGCTTTAACACTATCTTCAGATGGGATATTTATTAGGTTTTGGATGGCTCTACCTTTTGAGGTTTTACTGCCTTCTGGAATTTCATATACCCTCAGCCAATAACATCTACCCCATTCGGTAAAGAATAACATATAATTGTGGTTTGTAGCTACAAAAATATGCTCTACAAAATCTGCATCTCTGGTTTGAACACCTCTATGTCCTACTCCACCTCTATTTTGTTTTTTGTATTCAGATAGGGAGGTACGTTTTATATATCCAGCATGAGAAATGGTAATTACTACTTCTTCATCTGGGATCATATCCTCAATGCTTACATCACCACCGGCATATTCAATCTCAGTTCTTCTTTCATCGCCATATTTCTCTCGAATTTCCAGCATCTCATCTTTAATGATCTGCATTCTCAAATCTTCCTCATTAAGGATTCTGTTTAAATAAGCGATGGTTTTCATTAACTCATCATATTCATCCTTAATTTTTTCACGCTCAAGACCTGTTAATTTCTGTAATCTCAAATCTAGAATAGCTCTCGCTTGAATTTCAGAAAGGTCATAATTACTCATCAAGCCATTGCGAGCATCTTCAGGTGTTCTTGCCGCACGAATAAGGGCAATAATTTCATCTAAATGATCTAGGGCAATTAACAAACCTTCCAAAATATGAGCCCTTTCTTTGGCTTTTCTTAGCTCATAATTTGTTCTTCTGATAATCACATCTACTCTGTGTTCCACAAAGTATTTTACCATGTCCTTAATATTCAGTTGCTGTGGGCGACCTTTTACTAAGGCAATATTATTTACAGAAAAGGAAGATTGTAAAGCGGTGTATTTATATAATTTGTTCAATACCACATTTGGTACACAATCGCGCTTTAGGTAATAAACTATGCGCATACCTTTTCTATCCGACTCATCTTTGATATCGGCAATACCTTCAATCTTTTTATCATTAATAAGGTCGGCAGTCTTTTTAATCATATCTGCCTTATTCACCTGGTAAGGAATTTCGGTAACGATAATACATTCCCTACCTTTTACCTCTTCCATTGTGGCTTTACCTCTCAGCACAATTCTTCCCCTTCCGGTTTCAAAAGCTTCACGAACACCATCATAGCCATAGATAGTTCCACCAGTTGGGAAATCAGGAGCTTTGATATGATTTTCCATCAATTCCTGAATGCTGATATCGCTATTGTCTATATAAGCTGTAATGGCATCTACAGATTCAGTTAAATTATGTGGAGGCATATTCGTGGCCATACCTACTGCAATACCTGAGGCGCCATTTACCAATAAATTCGGAATACGGGTTGGTAAAACTACTGGTTCAGAAAGGGAATCATCAAAGTTTAGCTGGGTATCTACCGTTTCTTTATCGATATCCGCTAACATTTCTTCGGAAATCTTTTTCAGCTTCGCCTCGGTATAACGCATAGCTGCTGGTGGGTCACCATCAACAGAACCGAAATTACCTTGGCCATCTACCATCATATACCTCAAACTCCAAGGTTGAGCCATTCTCACCATCGCGTCGTATACGGAGGTATCACCATGTGGATGAAACTTTCCTAAAACCTCTCCTACTATACGAGCAGACTTTTTATAAGATCTATTGGATAATACACCCAATTCATACATCCCATATAATACTCTCCTGTGTACAGGTTTTAAACCATCACGTACATCAGGTAAGGCACGGGATACGATTACCGACATAGAGTAGTCGATATAAGAGGCTTTCATTTCCTCCTCTATATTAATAGGAATTATTCTTTCTCCTTCAGCCATTGTGTCAGATCTTTAAGCTAATATTATTGCTTGGTTTACTAAAGCTTCAAATATAAGCAGACCATCCTTCGTTAACCAGTCCTTTGAAGGGTTAATTACTCACAATTTCAGCAATAAGATGTTAATAATTATTAAACCTAATTGGATTTGGAATTGTTATTCAGAAGTCTAACTTTGAGATGGAATATCATATTGGCATGAAGCGGCCATTGGCATAGTATTCGTAATTTGATTCTATCCTTGATTTTAAAAAAAATATACACCTAATAATATGGACGAAAATTTTTCACCACGTGTTAAAGATGTCATTAGCTATAGCAAAGAGGAGGCTCTTAGGCTTGGCCACGACTATATTGGCACGGAACACCTAATGCTCGGATTAATCCGAGAAGGTGAAGGTAGCGCCATCCACATTCTTGAAGACCTTGGAGTAAATATGCAAGGATTTAGAAGGAAGATTGAAGCAATTAGCGCACCTAATGTCTCTGGACATTTAAACCCAAAAAAGAATTTACCACTTACAAGACAGGCTGAAAAAGCTCTGAAAACTACTTTCCTTGAAGCCAAATTGTTCCAAAGTAATTTAATCAGAACCTCCCATTTACTTCTTTGTATCCTTAGAAATGATGATGATCCTGTGTCTAGAATTTTAAAACAATATGAAATTGATTACGACAATGTAAAATCTGAATATCAATCTCACTACAGTGATGAAATTGCTGATAAACCGAAGACTGAAATGTCTTTTGGTGAGGAAGACGATGAATTTAGTGGTAAGGAACAAGGGAATTTTGGAAACTCCGGATCTGGAAAAGCCAAAAGCGACACAAAAACTAAAACTCCTGTTCTTGATAATTTTGGAAGAGACCTTACAAAACTTGCAGAAGATGGGAAATTAGATCCTGTTGTTGGACGTGAAAAGGAAATTGAAAGAGTATCTCAAATTTTATCGAGAAGAAAAAAGAACAATCCTCTTTTGATTGGTGAACCTGGTGTAGGTAAATCCGCCATCGCAGAAGGTTTGGCATTAAGAATTGTGAAAAGGCAAGTTTCGAGAGTATTATTCAATAAAAGAGTGGTAACCCTAGATTTAGCCTCCCTTGTTGCTGGAACCAAATACCGTGGTCAATTTGAAGAAAGAATGAAAGCTCTGATGAATGAGCTGGAAAAAAATGACGATATCATTCTATTTATTGATGAGCTGCACACCATCGTTGGTGCTGGAGGTGCTACTGGCTCCTTGGATGCGAGTAATATGTTTAAACCCGCACTGGCAAGAGGAGAAATTCAATGTATAGGTGCTACAACCTTAGATGAATACCGTCAGTATATTGAAAAAGATGGTGCTCTGGAAAGAAGATTTCAAAAGGTAATGGTAGACCCTACAAACTATGAGGAAACCATTCAAATCCTGAATAATATTAAAGGTAAATATGAAGACCATCACAATGTAACCTATACCCCAGAAGCTATTGAAGCTTGCGTGAGTCTTACCTCTAGGTATATTTCTGATAGACATTTACCAGACAAGGCCATTGATGCATTAGACGAATCTGGATCCAGGGTTCATATAACCAGTATCAATGTTCCAGAAAGTATTATTGCCCTTGAAAAGAGATTGGAAGAAATTCGTGATCAGAAAATTCAGGTGGTGAAAAAGCAAAGATATGAGGAAGCAGCCAGATTGAGGGATGATGAAAAGAAAGTAGAAAATGATCTGCAAGAAGCCCAAGCTAATTGGGAGGAAGAAGTGAAAAAGAATCGCGAAACGGTTGATGAAAAGGAAGTTGCTGAAGTGGTAGCCATGATGACCGGCATTCCTGTGCAAAGGGTGGCCCAACAAGAAAGCAATAAATTAGGCAAACTTGCAGATGATATAAAAGGGAAAATTATTGGCCAGGATGATGCCGTAGCCAAAATTGTAAAGGCTATTCAAAGAAATAGAGCCGGATTAAAAGACCCAAACAAACCTATTGGCTCTTTTATCTTTTTAGGACCTACAGGCGTTGGAAAAACACAATTAGCCAAAGAATTAACCAAGGCTATTTTTGATTCAGAAGACAATCTGATTCGAGTGGACATGAGTGAATATATGGAAAAATTCGCCGTTTCCAGATTGGTAGGTGCCCCTCCGGGATATGTAGGATATGAAGAAGGTGGTCAACTAACCGAAAAAGTTAGGAGAAAGCCCTATTCTGTGATCCTATTAGATGAAATTGAAAAAGCCCATCCTGATGTTTTTAATCTTCTTTTGCAAGCACTGGACGATGGTCATATGACCGACTCACTGGGCAGAAAAGTGGATTTTAAAAACACTATTATTATCATGACATCCAATATTGGTTCTCGTCAGCTGAAAGACTTTGGAACCGGTGTTGGCTTTGGAACAGGCGCAAGAGAAGAAGCTAAACATGATTCCACTAAAGGAATTATAGAAACTGCCTTGAAACGCGCTTTCGCACCAGAGTTTTTAAATCGTATTGATGATGTAGTACTCTTCAACAGCTTGGATAAGGAGGATATCGCTAAAATTATCGATATCGAATTAGAGAAGCTTTATGGAAGAATTAAAGATTTAGGTTATTCCATTAAAATGTCGAAATCTGCCAAAGATTTTATTGCTGACAAAGGCTTTGACGAAAAATTTGGAGCGAGACCTTTGGCTAGAGCCATTCAAAAATATGTTGAAGACCCTCTAGCCGAACAAATCATAAATTCCGAAATTGAAGAAGGCGATTCTATTTCTATAGGTTTTGATAAAAAATCGGAAGAAATAACAGTAGAAGTTAAAAAGGCCGAAAAGGCTGATCCAGAAGAAAAGGAATAATTGAATTCCCTTATTTTTATAAATCTCCTTCCTTAAATTTGGAAGGAGATTTTTTTTGTCCTTTACTTTTCCGTATGAATGAACTCCTTGAAATTTTAGATCAAATTATTTCTTTAGACAATGAGGATAGGCTGCTCATAAAGGAGGCTTGGTCTCATTCAAAAACATTGGATAGAGGTGAATATTTAATTGATCTAGGTAGTAAGGATAGTAATATGTACTTTGTAAAAAAAGGCTCTATGCGAATATTTTACCCCAATGAGGGAGATGAAATTTGCGTAGGTTTTTCATATGAAAACACTCTCCTTGTTTCTTTTGAAACCTATTTGAGAAACTTAGCTTCCCATTATTGTGTTCAAGCACTTAAAAAAACCGAGCTTATTTATATCACTAGGGAGGATTTTAACACTCTCAGACAAAAATCAGAAAGAATAAACCAGGCCTGGTATGGGGCATTAGAACAAGCCTTAATTGGAAAAATTGAAAGAGAAACAGAAATGTTGACTTTTAGTCCAAGCCAGAGAGTGCATCGACTTTTGAAAAGAAGTCCACATATATTTCAAATATTCCCCAAAAAATATATTGCCTCCTATTTAGGAATGACTGCCGAAACCCTTAGCCGAATTCCCTTAAACCTTGATTCAAATCAATAATTATTAATTTTTTGGAATTGACCTTTGTCTAAAATTTAAAGAATGGAAAAATACCAAATCGATAAACTAAAAGAATCATTTGAGGGCTTTGAGGGCATAGTGAAGAATGAATTTCTTCACTTAAACTCGGAATTATTAAATTTTAAGCCCAACAACGGAAGTTGGAGTATTTTGGAATGTATTGCCCATTTAAATCTCTATTCTGAATATTATTTAATTGAACTTCAAAAAATAATCAGCAAAGCTGAAGCTAGCCCAAAAGCACAAAGAATAAAATGGTCGTGGTTTGGAAAAATAAGCGTGGAGAAAATCGCTATCAGCAACAATAAAAAAATGAAAACCTTTGCTCGAATGGATCCCGATAATAGTCAATTGAGCATAAAGGTTCTTGAAGATTTTATTATTTATAATAACCAATTGAAAGAGATGAGCCAAAAGTGCGAGCATCTAAATTTTAATACGAGAGGAGTTAAAGTAGAGTTTTTTAAAATCCTAAAATTGAGTCTTGCTGAAACCCTTATTTTTATGATGGAGCATCAAAACAGGCATTTAATTCAGGCTCAAAATGTGCTTAAAAGGCAATCAAAGGCTATAGTTTAGGATTTAAGATTATTTTAGGCCAGCAAAAAAATAATTTCTTGAACAGAATTGTCAAGCTTTTAGTTGGGCCTTCCCTATTCATTATTTGTTTGGTACTTGGAGATTCTGAGAGCCTTCAAACCAAAATGTTCGCATCAGCACTTTGGATGCTTGCGTGGTGGATTAGCAATGCTGTCCCAATAGGGATTACGGCACTGTTACCTATAATCCTTTTCCCGATGTTGGGAATATTGGATTTAAAGTCTACAAGCGCCAATTATGCCCATCCTATTATCTATTTATTCCTTGGTGGTTTTATGCTTGGCTTGGCCATTGAAAAATGGAAACTTCACAAGCGAATTGCCCTAAATATTTTAAAATATAGCGGTGAAAAACCTTCCAAAATTGTTTTGGGATCTATGCTAGCAACCAGTTTACTTTCCATGTGGATCAGTAATACGGCAACGGCAATAATGATGTTACCTATAGGAATGTCAATTATCAAATTAATAGGTTCTAAACTCCACTCGAAAAAGGAAAAACAAAACTTTGCCCTCAGCATATTATTAGGAATAGCTTATGCCGCAAATATTGGTGGAATTGGTACTTTAATTGGCACTCCTCCAAATTTAGTACTAGCTAGTCTTGCAGAAGATTCTGGACTTAATGGAATAAATTTTTCCTCTTGGTTTTTCTTTGCAATACCTTTGGTAATAGTACTTTTCAGCTTGTGTTTTATTCTCCTCTCCAAAATTATTTTTCCACTAAAATCGCTGAAAATTGAAGGAATGAGCCTACTTATTAAACAAGAATTAGAAAACTTAGGTGAGCTTAGCGAAGGTGAAAAAAGGGTGTCTATAATTTTAATTTTCACCGCACTTTGTTGGGTTTTTAGAGCTCAATTAAATCAAATATATTTTTTGGAAAACTTGTCGGACACTATTATCGCCATTATGACCAGCATTGTGCTTTTCGCCCTTCCAAGTGGTAAAAAGTCTAAACCTATATTGGTTTGGGAGGACAGTAAAAAACTTCCCTGGGAAATACTCTTACTGTTTGGCGGAGGGTTGGCATTGGCAAAAGGATTGTCTGTTAGTAATATAGTATTAGATATAGGCACTTGGATAAGCTCAAATTCAGGCTCGGCAATTTTTATATTAATAATAGTAATCTGTGCCTTCTCCATTTTTTTAACGGAGGTAATGAGCAATGTGGCCCTCGTTTCAGTATTTATCCCTGTTTCCTTTATTGTTGCGGAGGGATTTGGTTTAAACGGGCTTCAACTCGCAATACCTCTCACTATTGGAGCCAGCTGCGCTTTTATGTTTCCAATATCCACTCCACCCAATGCTGTTGTTTTTGCCAGTGGAAAAATAAAAATGAAAGATATGGCTAAGGCAGGTTTTTTTCTTAATCTTCTTTGCCTAATTCTTATCAGCCTGTACTGTTATTGGTTTCAAGATTTTTTCTTTTAAGATCTCCGCCATTTAATCTTATCTTCAATTGGGCTAAGTCTTCTCCCCTGTGGATGTGGGGATGATGATTTGCCTAGGTAAAACAATCCTAGAGATTTATCACCTTCATCAAGACCAAAAAAGTCCCTCATCTCCTCTCTAAAAGCCAATGACCCTGTACTCCAATAACCGGAAACACCATGAGCATAGGCGCTGAGCCAAATATTCTGAACTGCCATGGCTACAGAAGCAATCTCCTCTATTTCCGGGACTTTAGGATTATTTCCCCTCTTCATTCCTATGCCTATTACATGGGAACAAGCCATGGGTCTATTTCTAAGTTTATCAAAGCGCAGGGAATTAAAATCTGGAGAATCCGGATGGGGTTGATCTAATTTTGCATAAAAATCTCCTAGTCTTGCAAGTCCATCTTCAGCGAAAATGCTGAATCTCCATGGTTCTGTATAACCGTGAGTTGGAGCCCAATTTGCCGAATTTAAAATTTTTTCAATAATGGAATCATCAATTTTTTCTCCTGTAAATTCAGTGGGTTTTACAGTCCTTCTATTTTCAATGATATCTTCTAATATTTTGATGTGGCTATTCATTTAGCAAGGCTTTTATTTCATCTGTCAATTCTTCTATACTCTTAGATTCTGCCTTTAGACAAATGGTGGATTTTTCATAAAAAGGCATCCTTTCCAATAGGTGCTTAGCAATAAATTCTTTTAATCCTGGACCATCTAAATGGGAGATTAAGGGTCTACTCTTTTGCTGCCCATCCAATCTAGAAAAAAGACTGCCAACCGAATATTGCAAATAGATGCTTAAACTTTTTTTGGCAATTAAATCCGCATTATCATAGTAACAGGGGGCACCACCACCAAGTGCTAAGACAAAATTGTCTTTATCAAGAAATTCCAATAAGACTTGTCTTTCAAGTTTGCGGAAAAATAATTCGCCTTTGTTAAAAACAGTTTCAGAGATACTAAAGCCCGTTCTTTTTTCAATTTCAATATCCAAATCAAAAAAATCCAAACCTAGAGAAAGAGCCAAATTCTGACCCAAGCTCGTTTTCCCAGAGCCCATATATCCTACAAGAGTAATTTTCATGGCACAAAGAAAATATAAATAATTCCAAAACTAGCCAGGTATCAGATAGTACTATGAGCTATTTGAGCCTTGTTATATAGTAAGATGAATAGGACTTACTAGACTAAAATCGGGCTATAAAACTGGAAATTAAGCAATTGTAAAATATCTAAAAATTTTACACTCTAATCTTGGCTATAAAAAAATAATCCTTTTATATTTGCACCCGCTTTTGCAAAAAGGCAATGACTTGGTAGCTCAGTTGGTAGAGCATCTCCCTTTTAAGGAGAGGGTCCTGGGTTCGAGCCCCAGCCAAGTCACTTAAAAGACTTCAATTATTTGAAGTCTTTTTTTGTTTTAAGCAGAGCTATTTACTATAAAGAAGAGCTTTTCATCCCAGGTGGATAGGCTTGGATTTTCCTTAAATAAAGGTCAAAGACTTTTCAGATTTAAGCATTTGATTCCAACTGTTTTTATATTTTTGCCGCCGTTCTAGTGGTTAGAAATTTATTGCCCAGGTGGTGGAATTGGTAGACACGCCATCTTGAGGGGGTGGTGATCGCAAGGTCGTGCAGGTTCAAATCCTGTTCTGGGCACCAATGAAATAGCACAACAAAGTTCTACAAAAAGTGCTATGAAAAACTACAAAAAACTAGAAGCGAAGCCAATACATTTACACGGTCAACGAAGACCATTTTATAAATCTTGGTTTAGTTTCAATCACCCTTAAAGCCAGCCAGAACATCGGTTGGCTTTTTTTTTGCCCTCTATACATCAAAAAAAAGACAGCTCCAGGGGAACTGTCTTTTCGATTAGCTAAGATTTGGTTTACTGGTTATGCTAATCAATATTTTTAAAATTCTATTTTCCTAATTCTGAAACTAAATTAACGAATTACTGAATATTTGACAAGGTTCTGTTAAAATTCAAACTAATACCCTAGTAAATGTATAATCTCTAATAACCCAATTTAGAGGTATTGCTATTTGGAATGATTGGCTAATTTTGACCCAAACAACACTATGTCCAAATCCCGGCAACAAAGCCAATCCATTCCAAAAAAAAGCTTTGAATTACCAAAATATATAACCAATACTGTACAAGTATTGGAATTTTTCTCCTATCGCTTAGCTTTAAAGTTTGTCTTAAAACTATTCTTTTCTCCAATCCGATTCAGGCGCCCAAAAAGAGAAGAAGAAATTTATGCTTCGGCCAACAAGCAGATTCTGAAAAATAAATTAGGCCATGATTTTGAACTGATGATTTGGGGAGATAAAAATTCAAAAAGCATATTGTTAGTGCATGGCTGGAGCGGCAGAGGAACTCAGTTTCATCAGGTAATTGAAAGTTTGCTAAAAGATAATTGGCGAGTTATTTCCTTTGATGCTCCTGGGCATGGTAATTCTAAACTTAAATCAAGCAATCTTCTGGAATTCACCTATTGTTGCTTGGAAATTTGCCAGAAATTTGGCCCTTTGGAGCATGCTATTGGTCATTCCCTAGGAGGTGGAGCTCTGTTCAACGCTTTGGACCGGGGTGCAGATTTCAAAAGTATAGTGTGCATTGGAACGCCGGCAACTATACCAATGGTAGTAGAGGATTTCGCCTTAAAAGTAAAGGCTAGTCCGAAAATTGCTAAGGGGATATTGAAAACTATTGAAAGGAACTTTGAAATTAATGTTGAAGAAATTTCATCAAATGTATTGGCCCACAAACATCAACCGAAAGGATTAATCATTCACGATATGGAAGACCTTGATGTAGCAGTGGAAAATGCCTTTATTCTGAAAAAGTCATGGACCAATGCAGAGTTGCTAATTAGTACAGGCTACGGACATAGAAAGATAATCAACCACCCTGATTCGGTAAAAAAGATTCAGGAATTTTTAAATAGCTAAAGAGTCATAGACTTACAAAATCTCTTCTGTAGCGAAATTATAAATGCATATTATATGACATTTCCCATCTTATAGAACCTTTAACTTCGTATTGTGTTTTATAAGAAAGAGATAATTATGCCGAGTAAAATCCTATTTACAATTATTGCCACCAGCTTTATTTTGCTGGCTTGCAATGCTCAAAGTTCAACAGATACCAATACCTATAAAGTAAACAAAACGGAAGCTGAATGGAAAAAACTTCTCAGCGCCGAGGAATACCATGTATTGAGAGAAAAAGGAACAGAAAGGCCAGGAACTGGAGACTTGAATGAGAACAAAGCAAAAGGCATTTATACCTGTGCAGCCTGTAATTATGAATTATTTCACAGCGATCATAAATACGAATCCGGTTCTGGATGGCCAGCCTTTGATAGGCCAATAAAACAAGAAAATGTAAATGAAATTACAGACAGTTCTTATGGTATGACGAGGGTGGAAATTGTTTGTTCTAATTGTGCTGGGCATTTAGGACATATGTTTGAGGATGGCCCTAGAAACACAACAGGACTGCGATATTGCATAAATTCAGTTTCCCTGAATTTTGAAAAAGAAGAAAACTAAAGGAGCAACAACATTAAAAAAAAGCAGTTCTCAGTTAAAAGGTCCTTATTCATTTAGAATTTGGGCCTTTTTTTTATACAATGCTCTATTTTTGCAGAATGCGAATTGATATTATTACAGCCCTTCCGAAACTACTTGAAAGTCCTTTTGGAGATTCTATTTTGAAAAGAGCTATCCAGAGAAAGTTGGTAGAGGTGCATGTTCATGACCTTAAGGAATACGGACTTGGAAAGCACAGGCAGATAGATGATTATCAGTTTGGTGGTGGTGCTGGAATGGTTATGATGATAGAACCCATCTACAATTGTATCCAGAACTTAAAAAAGCAAAGAGACTACGACCACATTATTTACATGACACCAGACGGGCAACGTTTTAACCAAAAAACGGCCAACCAATTATCCTTGAAAGGAAATCTGATGATCTTATGTGGACATTATAAAGGTATAGACCAAAGGATTAGAGATGAAATAATAAGTATGGAAATCTCTATTGGCGATTATGTTTTAAGTGGAGGAGAACTAGCTGCTGCTGTAGTTTCCGATTCTATTATTCGTTTGATTCCCGGAGTTTTAAATGATGAATCCTCTGCCCTATTTGATTCATTTCAAGACGATCTTCTGGCACCTCCTGTTTATACAAGACCAGCAGAATTTAATGGATGGAAGGTTCCAGAAATACTCACTACTGGTAACTTTCCAAAAATCGATGAATGGCGCCACGAACAAGCCCTAAAAAGAACCGAAGAAAGAAGACCAGATTTATTGGAAGAATAGCTTTTTATTTCCAGACATTTGTTTTAATATTGCCATCCGTTTATCAAATAGATGATTCTAGGATAAACATCTGATTTTCAACCTCTGGCAAAAGATGTGAATGTTGGCTTTCAGGAATTTTTTAAATAACTCTTTACAAAATGGATTTAGTAAAGTTTGTACAGGACGAATTTGTCCCAAGAAAAGATTTTCCAGATTTCGCAGCTGGAGATACAATTACCGTTTATTACAAAATTATTGAGGGTGCTAAAGAGCGTGTTCAGTTCTTCCGTGGTATCGTACTACAGAGAAGAGGTTCCGCTGCTACAGAAACCTTTACAATTCGCAAGATGTCTGGAAACATTGGTGTGGAAAGAATTTTCCCATTAAACCTTCCTACTATCGAAAAAATTGAAGTTAATAAGAAAGGTAAAGTTCGTAGAGCACGTATTTTCTATCAAAGAGAACGTACAGGTAAAGCTGCGAGAATTAAAGAAAGAAGAATGTAGAGTTTACTTTCACATAATAAAAAAGCCGCTCATTTGTAGCGGCTTTTTTAATGGAACAAAGTGAACAAACAACATCTTAGAGGATTTCATATCCTCAAATCAGAAAAAAACAAAAACTACTCTCTGAAGCTGCTTATAAGAAATGGCCATTCTATAATGGTTGTATATAGCAGCTATTTTTTTGGAATTCTTGTCAAAAAGAAAATTTACGATTTTGATGAGTTGAGCTATGCGGAGTATTTCTACAATCAAATAAAGAATTTAAAACTAAAAAGGACTTCTTTATCTTGAAGTGATAACGAATACTGTACGACGGTTTTTGGCCCTTCCCTCTTCTGTGCTATTTTCTGAAATAGGCCTAGTTTCTCCATATCCATGGAATTTTAGCCTGGAAGGACTTATTCCCTTTTCAACCACATAATCATAAACCGTTTTTGCTCTATTTCTAGAAAGGTTCTTATTGTCGTTTGTATTACCAACATTGTCTGTATGCCCCTGGATATCAGCTTTCAATTCTGGGTTTTCCTTCAAATAAATAATAAATTCATCTATTACTCCTTTTGATGCGGCATTTAATGAATAGGAATTTGAACCAAAATTGATATCATTCAATTTATACTCCTTTCCTATTTCCAATTTTAAAACTTCCAAAGGAGCTTTTACCAAGGGTTCTACAGTGGCCTTTTCAGAATCAATATATTTTGAATTAAAAGCCATTCCTTTTTTCTTAACTGTAACAATAAGATCCTGTCCTTTCTCCAATTTCACAGCTTTGGCATACCTCCCTGTTTCCTTGTCTACCCTTATCTTACTAATCTCTTTAGTATTTAAATTTTTAATTTCTAAGCTTGCATCCGCAATAGGGTCACCATTTTCATTTGTTAGATTCCCCTGAATTAAAGCCACCTTAGCCGGTTGTGCAGATTTTGGTAAGTCAAATTCATAAATCTCCCAGCCATTACCTTTTCTCAATTTGTTAGAGGCGAAGTAGGCCTTTTGACCATCAAGGCTCACAAATAAACCCAAATCATCATCTTTTGAATTGATAGGATAGCCAATATTTTTTGGTCTTTCCCATAGACTGTCATTTATAGCCTTAACATAGAAAATATCAAAATTTCCAAGGCCAATATGTCCATCGCTTGTGAAATAAAGGGTCTCACTATCGCTATGCATAAAAGGGGTTTTTTCATGCTTTTTGGTGTTTACGGTAGGACCTAAATTTTGGGGTGCAGACCATTTACCGTCTTCTTCCCTTTTGCAAACATATAAATCCAAACCACCAATTCCATCCTTTCTATTGCTAGAAAAGAAAAGCATATCCCCATTTGCTGATACGGCAGGCTGGCTTTCCCAGGAGTCCCTTCTATTGATATGATCCCCTACACTTACAGGTGTAGTCCAATAACCCATATCATCGAGTTCAGAAAAATAGATGTCACAATTTTTATAACCTTTTAAATCCTGGCAAACTGTGAAATACAATTCTGTATTATTAGCGGTAATACTCGGTCCTCCTTCATTATAAGAAGTATTAAATGGGCTATCCATAGGCATTCCCTCTTCAAACAATCCATCATCCTGCCTTTGTGAAAAAGAAAACTCTTCTACAATTCTGGTCTTTGCGCCTGGCCCATCCCTTCTATTTACCTTTTTACTCCTACGGGTAAAATAAATAGTCTGTTGATCTGGAGAAATTGTAGCCAAATATTCATCTTGAATAGTGCAAAGTCCTTTCATGGACTTAGGATCAAAGGGCACAGGGTTCGACATTATTTCTTCCATTATTATGGCTTCTTCTAAGGCCATTTTAACTTCTTTATCATAAGATCTATCCCTTTCTGGGTTTGCTAAAAAACTATTAAATAAGTCTATCGCCTCTGGTCGCCGATCTAATTCTAAAAAAATTGCCCCAAGGAAATAACTTACTTCGGGTTTATAGTTTGGACAAACTTCAACCAACTTCGCCCATAGGGCACTGGCCTTTTTCAATTGAGATTTTTTTACATACAGATCACCCAATAAAAAAAGAGCATCAGGATATTCATTATCGGCATCAACCGCTTTTTTTAAATATCTCTCTGCTTCTCTATAATTTTTGGTTCGCCAATTTTTCAAGGCTTTCGGGAGCCATTTTTGTGCAGCTTCATCCACCGTATGATCACATTCACCGTCACCCAATTCCGGTTGGGAGAAAGCCTGGAAGCCAAGGAGTAGCAGTACAAGACTTAATAATTTTGATAAATTCATTTTCATATTCATTACTGACTAAAGGACAGATCAATTAAATTTTCGCCTTTTCTTCTGCTTCCTTTACAAGCTGAAGTTTTTTCGCTTTGGCTTCATCAATTAATTTTTTTCCTTGTTCTGCAGCTTCATCTTCTATTTTTTTAGATTCCTTATCAGCTTTATCTCTCAAAGCTTTTGCGGCCTTTTCTGCAGCTTTTTCTTTAAGGAAATTCCCCTTGGCTTCTTCTTCCAATTTACTGGCTTGCTTTTCAGCTTCATCCCTAATCTTTTGAGCATTTTCTGCGGCTACATCATTTAATTTTTGAGCGGCTTTTTCAGCTTCGGCAATTAGCTCATCCCCTTTTGCTGCCGCTTGATCAATAAGTTTTTGACTTTCCTCATTTACCTTATCTATAGCATCTTGTTTTACTTCTTCCACCTTATCATTCACTTGGTTTTTGATATTATCAAGAACATTATTTACAAGATCACCAAAAGATGTACTAATCTTAGGGTCGGTAAATGTCCCTCCAATATTTACAGCTAGGTCTACCTTAGAACCTGAGCTGGCGCCAATATTTGCCAACAGATTAGAGGCTTTAATTCCAGATACAGGAATTTTCATATCCATCTTATAATCTAAGCTTTGGTCTAAGCCATTAGAACCCGAAACGCTGGCATTAATATTCCCAGCTTTTATATCAAAGGGTTCCACTTCCACTCTTCCATTTTCAATCTTAAATTTTAAATCTATTTTCCCAATATCTAAAGAGGAAAGGGAAGGGTTTTTAAGTATTTCAGAAAGCTTTTGCATGGACTTTGGAGAGGTTTTCAATCCATTTGTAAATAAATTTCCCTCTGCCAAAACGCTATTTAGATCCAATGAATAATCCTCGTTCATTAGGGATTGTATGGCAAAACTGCTACTAAATTTCCCCTCCGTATTCTGCATGATAGGCACCATCTTTTGAACGATCTCTAAGGATTCAAAACTTTCTTTGAACCCAAAGTCTTTTATAGCCAAGTTCATATCTATCTTCGGCTGAGCAGGTTTACTATCATAGTATCCACTTAGTTTTACACTTCCCCCAATTAGATCCATCTGCAGGTTTTCCATTTCAGCCTTTCCTTTCTTTAATGCCATTTTTCCCTTTATATTCTGGATTTGAAGGCTGTCCATTAAGACTTCCTTTACATCTGTATTTAATTCAAAATCCAAATTTTGAGGGATTCGAGGCAAGCCTTCACTGGTTGCTGTCTGGCTACTATCCACACTTTGGCCTTCCTCTTCAGGTGCAATTTTACTGAGCTCTGTGAGGTTCAACATATTGGAACTAACATTAAAAACTCCATGTAAAGAATCATCTCTCAGGGCATAGGGCAACAAATTATCAATACGTCCACTTGCGCTTAGATCGGACTTAGCAAAAAGCATGGTGAATGATTGTAAATCTGCATATTGTGGTGAAAAGAGAAGTTTTGCCTCTTTAATGGTTATTGGTAATGGCATTTCAGATCCTCCAAAAACTACATCTTTCATTTCCATTGCTCCTTCTGCCTTTACTTTCTCATAATCCTCATTATCAATATCAGACATCTTGGCTCCAAAATTCAAGTCGGCTTTTATATTTCCAGAATAGTCAAAACCTTCCATGGGGATGGCCTTGGCTATATTGCTAAGATTAAAATCTGTTTTTAAATAAGCTTTAATATTGGGATCTGAAATGGGAGTCTTTAGGTTCATTGTGGCATCAATAGGGCTACCCGCTACAAGGGCCTTAGCTTTTTTAACATCTATCACCATATTATCCAGATCAGAACTTTTATTGTAAATATGGGTGCTAATATTTATTCCTTTTACCGCTGCAGGTAAGTCTGGGTATTGGATTGAGGCATCTTCAACATTGAAGTCGAAATCGAAGCCTGGGTATTTTTCATAAACCTCATCATATTCCCCTTTCAATTCTCCTTTTAAACTAAAGTTTCCTTCAGTTTTAAGGTCTTCAAAACCTTCGAAATAGATGGAGGGAATAAGGGACAATACACTTTTAAAAGAACTTTGAGGGCTAGAAAATTGAAGGTCCATAGCCATGTTCTCACCTTCTGGCATAGACACTGAACCGGTGAAATTTAGCTGTAAGTCATTCATTTTCACCAAATTCTCACCGAAAGTAAAAAGACCTTTATTATTATCAATTTCCAAATCAAAATCAGCCTTTGTTTCCACCTTGTTTAGATAGGCTATTCCATCCATTAATGCACTTAAAGATTTAATCTCTGTGTTGGTTTTCACCCCTACAATATCCTCCGAAAAATTACCACTTCCAGAATGATTCAATTCAATAATTTCTGCTGATACTTTGGCTTGCTTATCGGTGTAAAGGAGATTGAAATTTTCAATAGAATAAGAATTTAGGCTCAATTGAAAATCTGAAGATTCCGCATCTGCACCAGTGTTTTCTACCTCTGTACTGCTTTCTGATTCTTTACTGATATCATAATTAGCATTCCCACTTTCATCAATTAAAACATGTACGCTGGTATTTTTTAGGTTTATTCCTTTAATATTATAATTCTCTCCAGAAATAACACTCCAAACATCAAGTTCTAATTCAAACTCACCAACATCAAGAAGTCGAATACCTTTAAAGTTATTCTTTCCGTCTACGGTAACATTTTCTATTTGAAAATTAAAATTTGGGAAGCTCCTAAAAAGGCTGAGATTAAAATCTCCTATTTCAACTTCCGCTTCAAGGTTTTCGCTAATTAGATTGTTGACCTTCACAACAATCTCATCCTTAAATACTATTGGTAAAATAATCATGGCTCCAACTATCAACAATAACAGGAGGCCAATAACTTTAAATAAACGTTTCATGCGGTGGATGTTTGATAATTAACGATGTTATTCAGATTTATTCTTTAAAATTTTATTGATCAGACCCTTTATAGTTTAACAGCCCTTCCCCTTTGGCGATAACAGAGGAAACTGTTGCATCACCTGTAACATTTACAACGGTTCTGCACATATCTAAAATTCGATCCACCGGTAAAACAATTCCTATCCATGCTGGATTGAGTCCTACAGATTCTAAAACAATAATAAGCATCACTAATCCTGCACTAGGCACAGCAGCCGAACCAATAGATGCCAAGGTGGCTGTAAGAACTATTGTTAATTGCTGAGCAATGGATAAGTCTATCATATGGATTTGAGCCAGAAACAACACGGCAACAGCTTGATACAAACTGGTTCCATCCATATTCACTGTTGCGCCAATAGGCAATACAAAACCGGTGATCTTTTTGTCTACACCAAGATTTTCCTCAACACATTCCATAGTTACAGGTAAGGTAGCAGCGCTGGAACTGGTAGAAAAGGCTAATGTTTGAGCGGGGCTCATAGCCTTAAAAAATCCTTTATAGGGAATTACCCTTGTAAATATTTTTAAAATCAAGGGATAGGTAACGAAAATCATAAAAACCAAGCCTACAAAAACGGTTAATGAATAGGTTGATAAGCCCTTAAATATTTGAGTAACTTTTGAAATATCATTACCAGCCATTTTACTCACCACCCCTGCTAATAAGGCAAAAACAAAGAAAGGTGCAGCTTTCATTACTATATCCACCATTTTTAGAAATACCTCCATGGATCCATCCATAAAAGCTTTTACAGGTTCCGCCTTCTTTTTCGGAATAAACAAAAGACTTATACCAAAAAATATGGCGAAAAATATCACCTGGAGCATCAGTCCATTATTATTGAGGGAAAAGAAAATATTGGAAGGTACAATGTCTACCAGAGGCTGCAATGGTCCGGACTCCTTGGCTACCTTTGCTTTATTTAATTTATCGCCTACAGTTTCATCTACCTCAAAACCAGTTCTTTCAGATATTTCCTGTACCAAGCCACTATTTTCGGGCTTTTCAGATAATCGGATTTCATCTTTTATCTCAATACCATTTTCCATTGCCCAAAGCTCATAGCTTATGCGATTATCAATTCGGCTAGATTCTTCAATCCATTCTCCAGGTTTTACCATATTTACTAGCAAGAGCCCAATGCTTACTGCCAGAAGAGTAGTTAGAAAATAAAAAATTAGAGTTTTAGCGCCCATTCTACCCAAGCTGGAAGGGTCTCCAATTCCGGCAACACCACTAATAATGGAGAATAAAACTAAAGGAACGGCAATGAGTTTAAGCAGGTTTATGAAAATAGTACCAAAGGGAGCAATCCAATTAATGGTAAACTCACTCCAGCCTAGATAACTGGAAACAAGTGCCCAAATAATTCCAAGCAGCAATCCAATAATTATTTTCCAATGTAATGCTAGTTTCATAATCCTATAATTTATTTGTTTTTTGAAGAAGATAAAAATCCGCGAGGACTAAAGCGGCCATGGCTTCAACTATAGGCACGGCCCTTGGAACCACGCAGGGGTCATGTCTGCCTTTTCCTTTTATTACAACTTCATTTCCATCCTTATTGATACTTTTTTGATCCTTCATCAAGGTGGCAACTGGTTTAAAAGCAACATTGAAATAAATATCCTGACCATTTGAAATTCCCCCTTGGATACCTCCAGAATAGTTTGTCTGGGTTATTCCACCATCAATAAATATATCATTGTGCTCACTCCCTTTCATGGTCGTAGCATTGAATCCACTACCATATTCAAAACCCTTTACGGCGTTTATACTCAACATAGCCTTGGCTAGCTGGGCATGAAGTTTATCGAAAACAGGTTCTCCTAAACCAATAGGCACATTTTGAATAACACAGCTCACAATGCCTCCGATACTATCTCCTTCCTTTCTAACTTCTTCAATTCTATCAATTAAAAGCTCTGCAAATTCTGGGTCTGGACAACGGACAATATTTTTTTCTGTTTTGGAGAAATCCAGATCTATATAGGACTTATTTAATTTTAAATCCCCTACAGAAGAAACATAGGCCTGAATTTTTAAATCCTTTAGTAATTGCAGAGCAATTGCACCGGCTACTACCCTACATGCCGTTTCTCGAGCAGAAGACCTACCACCACCGCGATAATCCCTATGACCATATTTTTCCTCATAAACAAAATCCGCATGTGATGGTCTGTAATTATCCTTTAGATGACTGTAATCTTTGGATTTAGCATCTTCATTCTTGATTATAAAACCAATTGGAGCCCCAGTACTTTGTCCTTCAAAAATTCCAGAAAGAAATTCAACCCTGTCGGTTTCCTTGCGCTGGGTTGTAATTTTAGATTGCCCGGGTTTTCTTTTGTCCAATTGCGATTGTACAAATTCCAAATCTATTTTCAGTCCGGCAGGACATCCATCGATGATTCCACCGATAGCCTTTCCGTGGGATTCACCGAAGGTGCTAAGCTTAAAAATATTTCCAAAAGAATTTGCAGCCATAAGCACAAAGAAAATGATTATTCAGTAAGAAAAAATACGATTTAAATAAAATTCGATTTTAATATTCTAGGTCTTCAATTCGAGCTCCATTTAGGATTTTCAGTTGATCAAGCTTGTGAAAATCTTTTGGCCAAGAATAACTCCCTTCTAGCCAAATTCCAGCCCATTTTCCTCTACAATAGGATTGTAAAACAGCACCATCGAGCACCAATTGGGCGCCTTTTTCTAAAATAATTTTACCATGCTTTTCAAAATATAAATGAGAATTAACCTTTAGCTGAACCCCAGATTCGATGATTAAACTTCCTTCAATCAAGCTATCCTTATTAATGGTTAAATCGGTTTTTATTCGATGTGATTTTTGCCCCTGAATTAAATCACATTCCCAAATCCCTCTACCAAGGGTTGATACTCTAAGGATTCCAGCACAATTATTTATTTCCATATCTGTGACTTTGGCATGCGGCAAACCAAAAATTTTACTCCATCTTTTAGAATCTAAATCTTTATAATAAACCCCAGAATGGCTGCCGATATAAATTCTGCCATCACTGTTTTTTTGAGCAATAAGTCTGCTTACTTTCACCGCTTCAAGTCCCTTGCTGCTCACGCTTTTCCATTTCTTACCATCGTATTCTAAAATCTTGGGAATATTATCTTCATAGCTGTTTAAGCATACCCAAATATGTGAGGGATCTTCGGGATGGATACATAGATCTGTAAGGGAATATTCCTTAGAAATTTCAGCTTTAAAAGCCCAACTTTCAATTGGAATTTTTTCCCATTTCACATCCTGAGCATTGGGAGTGTTGGCATTTGAGCTTTTCCAAATCACCAAAGCATCTTTATCATCAGCATCTTTACTATTTTGTAATACATAGAGATATCCACTTTCTCTTGGCGAATGCCATATTCCATCAAAATACCTTTTGGAATTTTCCAGTTGGGGATTCGGAATAATATTTTCCCAATTATGGCCACCATCAAAACTTCTTCCTACAGCGGGCATTCCAGAATAATACAGGATGTTTTGAAAATTGGGGTCCTTTACAAATTCATGGGTCCAATTTCTTTTGCCTTTTATCCTTGGACCGGGTTTGGACATAAACTCAACATCTACCAAGGAATTGTCAAATCTTGCCATACCAGATTGTATGCTGACGAAGTATTTAGGTTGGTCGGGATCGGTATCGTCGATTAATGACTCAAAGGCATCACCAAAAATATTGAATGTTTGAAATGTATCCCTTTTCGCGAAATAAATATTGGGACCAGTATCCCATCCACCGCCAATTATTAGATCTGGTCGCTTTTCGCTGATGCCAATATTGTAATAAACGGCAGCTCCAATATTATAGCTAAGATCCTCCCAAGTATCACCTTTATCAGCACTTCGGCAAATACCCCCATCATTTGCCATCCAAATTTCATTGGAATCTCTGTATTCCAAAAAATGAATATCATCATGAAAAGCAAAACCTTCATCTGGTTTTTTCTGTATTGATTTACCAGCATCTTCTGTTAAATAAAGCCCTTGAATATTTCCAAATACATACTCATCACCATTAAAAGGAGAAATGGCAAAAGCCTGACTTCTCGAATACCTATTACCTACTCTTTTGTTTTTTGAAGTTTGATTTGAAATTGAATAGCTGAAAATATTTCCTTTATAGGCTCCATATATCAAATCAGGTTTATCTTCACTTACACGAAGGCTAATAAGTTCATTATTATGCTTGCCCAAACTCTCATAATTTGGAATTAATTGAAAGCTATTTTTATTTCCTTTTGAATTGGAAATAGCCACTTTTGTCCCAGATGCGATAACAAGCTCCGCCTCTGATCCTGGTTTAAAGGCTATATCAAAATACTCTTTCATCAAGCTATTATCGGCTACCCTTTCCCAAACTACATTCCTTGGATCCTTAACTAGAGCATTTTCAGTTTTATATATTCCATGACGAAAAGCGGCGAACAGAATATTTCCATTTTTAGGATGAACTAAAATTTTTCTGCAGCGCGACCAGAAAGGAGGAGGGAAATTTAAACCTATATCTAAACCAAAATTTATAGCTTCCCAGCTCCCACCACCATTGGTAGTCCTCCAAATGCCATTTGAAGGGTTAAAAGCCGCATCACCGTCACCAGTGGCGATAAACCAGGTATTACCCAAATTTGTGTTTGGTGCAACCTGCATATGAGATACCCCAATTTCTGGTAAATAGTCCGTTCCACCATTTTGCCAAGACTTTCCCGAATCTTCAGAAAACCACAAACCGCCAAGAGGCGAACCTGTGAAAATCCTATTATTTTCTTTATCAAAAACAATAAAAACCAGTCTACCAGTGCCTCGCATTCGAATAGACCCTGGGCCACCCGGTCTTTCCTTTGGTCCTATTTCACGCCATATTGGATTGCTAAATATAGTTTTGGACCGTCCAGGTTTTAGGATATTATTCTTTGAAAAAAGTTTAGAAGATGAATTTTTGGAAATAGATTTAGGAGAATAAATAGTGGAGGAATCTCCGCTTTGAGAGTAGAGTCCCAAAGTGCAAAATAAAAGAAGAAAGACGAATATTTTTTCCAACAAAGCAGTTTTAGCTATCGGCCCTTATTAGCCATGGAACTTAATGCGGTTGCAAATGCCACTCCTATTCCCATTCCAAATAGAAGGCCCATTTTTATATTTTCCACAAAAACTCCGATTATAAAGCCTGCAAAAACAGTTAGAAATAAAATTAGAAAGAAGACTCCTTTTTTTTCCATTGCTAAAGAAAATTCTCGGTTAATTACTTCAAAATTAAATAGTAAAGCCCTTGGTTTAACAGAATTATCAATCTGAAAATTTTATAAATGTTTCAAAATCTAAAGTACTTATTATTTAAAGAAGCTTTTTAAGATTGTGCAAAAAAAATAATAAGCTGCTATAAAATCATTTTTTGAAAAATTTTCGTGTTCAGCTAATAACATGAAGGTAGAGAATTAGCTAATTTAGCCAGCTATGGATACTATTTTTTACAATATTTCAAAGATTCTCCATATTTCCAATAATGGAGCAAAGGTAAAAAGAGGCAGTGAATTGGGAGATTTCCCGATTAGCAACAATGCCTGGCTAAGAATTTCTGATGGTAAAATTCATTCCTTCGGCAAGATGGAGGATCTAGCAAATTTAGAAGGTCTGCATTCCGTAGATGCCAAGGGAGGAATGATAATGCCAACTTATGTTGATAGCCACACTCATCTAGTGTATGCAGGAACCAGGGAAGATGAATTTGGAAAGAGGCTTCACGGCTATAGCTATGAGCAAATTGCCAATGAAGGTGGTGGAATTTTAAATTCAGCAAAAAAAGTAGGCTTAGCATCGGAGGATGAACTTTATCATTCTGCAGCGAATAGATTGGAAGAAGTTATGCAGCTTGGAACAGGTGCTATTGAAATAAAAAGCGGTTATGGACTGAGCACAGAAAGTGAAATAAAACTTTTGAGAACTGCCCGAAAATTAGCCGAAAATTATCCCCTACCGATTAAAACCACATTTTTGGGAGCTCATGCATTTCCCGAAAAATTTAAGAATGACCAGGATGCTTATGTTCAATTGATCATCGACGAAATGCTCCCCGAAATCGCCAAGGAAAAATTAGCGGATTATGTGGATGTGTTCTGTGAAAAAGGATATTTTAATGTTGATCAAATGCAAAGGATTTTGGAAGCTGCCAAAAAATACAACCTTAAACCTAAGCTTCATTTAAATCAATTTAATATTCTGAACTCCATATCAATAGCCCACGACTACAACGCCCTGTCTGTTGATCATTTAGAGGTGATGAGTGATGAGGATATTGACATTTTAGGTCAATCTAATACCATTGCTACTCTTTTGCCAGGATGCAGTTTATTCCTAGAAATCCCCTATGCTCCAGCACGGAAACTGATTGAGAAAAATGCCATTATAGCCTTGGCTACAGATTATAATCCAGGTTCTGCTCCATCCGGAAATATGGGTCTAATGGTTTCCTTGGCTTCCATAAAAATGAAAATGACTCCAGAAGAAGCCCTAAGCGCTGCAACACTAAATGCCGCAGCTGCCATTGAACTAAGTGATGTAATGGGTAGTATTGAAATTGGGAAAAAGGCCAACCTAATTTTAACTAAAAACCATATCTCCACGCCTTCATTTTTACCCTATAATTTTGGACATCAGCCAATTGAAGCTGTGTATATAGACGGAAAAAAAATTAACTAATGTTGAATTTCTTTGATCAAAAATTAAGAGATGAGCTCCTTGCCAAAAGAAAGGGAGAAAGTAAAATTGGCCAGAATTTGGCATTTGTAAATTCTTTGGATGAATTAGAAAGCCGAGAAGAAAAATATGTTTTGCTAGGCATAAAGGAAGATATTGGAATAAGAGCCAATCTAGGACTTGGTGGAGCTAGTAATACTTGGGATTTTACCCTGAAAGCCTTGTTGAACGTCCAAAGCAATAAATTTTTAAGTGGTAGGGAGTTTTTAATTTTAGGAAGTCTGGAATTCCCAGATTTAATGAAGTCCTCCGAGAGCCTCAAGCCATCTGATCCCGCTGATTTAGAATTACTCCGCAACTATACGGCCAGCCTTGATCAAATGGTCCAGTCTACTTTACTGAAGATTAAGGAATATGGTAAAACCCCAATTATTATTGGTGGTGGACATAATAATTCCTACCCAGCCATATCTTCTAGTTCCATGGTTTTAAAGGAGCCTATTCCAGTTATTAATATCGATCCACATGCCGATTACCGTTCATTGGAAGGTAGGCACAGTGGTAATGGATTTAGCTATGCTCGAAAGGATGGGTATTTGGGTAAATATGCCGTTTTCGGATTGCATGAAAGCTATAATAGTTCAGCCATACTAGATCAATTTTTTTCGGATTCTCAGCTATGGTTTCAAAGTTTTGAAAGCCTTTTATGGAGAGATCATAAGGAGTTGGATGCACTTTTTAAAAATGCCTTGAATTGGTTAGGGAATCAAGAGATTGGTTTGGAATTGGACCTCGATAGCATCAGCAATTTCCCAGTAAGCGCCCTAAACCCATCGGGATTTGACCTAAATAGTATCCGTCATTTCATACGTAGTGCCAGCAGTTTAAAGAATTGTCATTATTTCCATATCTGTGAAGGTTCGGTAGGAAGAGCCAGCAATCAAAAGGAAATTGACCTATTAGCAAAAAGTATCGCTTATTTGATCAGTGATTTTATTAAATGCTCATCTCAAAAAAGATTTTAAAATGCCCTTAGTAGAGTGTGTAGTAAATATTAGTGAAGGTAAGGACATCCATAAATTGGAAAAACTAGCCAATTGTATAAGTTCGGTTCCTAAGGTAAAGCTTCTGCATCAAGATAGAGGAATTGCTGCAAACAGAACTGTTTTCACCTTTGCAGGGGAACCGGATAGTGTGATGGAAGCGGCTTTCCAGCTTTTTAAATGCTCCTTTGAAATATTGGATATGAGTCGCCAAAAAGGAACACATCCCAGACTCGGAGCTATAGATGTTTGTCCCTTCATCCCTCTTCAAGGAATATCAATTGATGAGTTAAAGGAGCTCGTAAAAGAATTTGCCATCAGAGTAGGCGAAGAAATAGGAACACCAATTTATTTGTATGAAGAAAATGCTAGTTCTTTAAAACGCCAAAACCTAGCCCATTTGAGAAAGGGAGAGTTTGAATCACTTCCCGAAAAATTAGAAAAAATTCCACTGGACTATGGAAACCCTGAGAATTGGAAAAAATGTGGAATTAGCACCATTGGTGTTCGAAAGATGCTGATAGCCTATAATATCAATCTAGACACAAATGAGGTCTCTAAAGCCAAGAAAATTGCCCAATTGGTTCGTGAATCAGGAATGGTTGTAGTGGACTCCTATGGCGATCGAGAAAGAATTCCGGGTAGATTTAAATCCGTTAAAGCCCTAGGATGGTATATTAAGGATTTTGACAAAGTACAGGTAAGCTATAACCTTACAGATTTGGATAAAGCTGGAATATTAGACGTTTTTATTGCCACAAAGGAAGAAGCTTTAAAAATTGATTGTCAGGTTACCGGAAGCGAGCTTGTTGGACTTTCTCCCCTTTCGGAACTTAGCAAAGCAGGGCTTTATTTTAATGGAGGTATCCCTTCTTCTGAAGAATCCTTAATCAAATCTGCAAATATGGGACTGGGGCTATCGGAAATAGAACCATTTATAGCCAAAGATAAGGTTATTGAATACCTTATTTAAACCCCCAATAATTTGGCGTCTACAAAAAATTTAGAGTGAACATTTAGCTTATGATCATTAGTGATAATCTCATCGGTTACGGTGTTTAGACGCAAGGAATATTCTGGTTTTGATAAATAATCTTTAAGATTAGCCTTGCTAAGTTCCAGATTGATATAATTTCCAACATTATCTGGAATATCATCAAGCCAAGCTACTCTTATCTCCTCTAAACCCTCTGCAGAAAGATAAATCCCAACAGATTTTAAAAAGCTAAAATCTCCATTGCTAGGAGAAGTAATGGTGATATCCAATTGCTCTATGAGTATCTCTTCAATGAGATCTTTTCTCGTATTATTGGATTCGAAGGTTGAGCTCGCATTTGTCTCATTTTCTGGTACTAAAATATTGAAGGGTAAATTCACCCCTGTGGAAGAGGGAATCGTTGCCTCTTCATTAAATTCCATTCTAAACTGTGTAAGCTCATCGGCCTTTTTACAGGAAATCATAAATCCTATTAAAACCAATCCAAAAAGCAGCCTTTTACAAACCATCATCATATCTTCAATTTTAAAGCCTTTGGCTATAATCATTTTCAGAAGGCAAAATTAAACTAATATTATTGGTTCTAACAATTAGAAAAAAAAAGCGCTGAAATTATTCCCAGCGCTTCCTAAAATTTAGTTGTCAATTTGTTGAAGTAGCACTTCAACGGCCTTTTTCAATTGGCTATCCTTTTCATTTGCTCTATCATCAGGAGCATTTTCCAATACCACATCAGGCACTGCAGGTCCATTCTCCATATTCATTCCAGATGATTTCACATACCAAGCTCTAAATGGCATTCTGATAAAAGATCCATCTAAAAGTCCTTTTCCACCAGTAGAAATTACGGCTCCAAATGTGGGCATTCCTACCAAACTACCAATTCCTAAACTCTTATAGGCATGGGAAAAAATTTCGGCATTGGAATAGGAGCTTTCATTGCACATGGCAATACTAGGCTTAGTCCAGGAGGCCAGCGGTAACCTCTCACTATAAGGGTAATATTCCTTAAACTTTTCATTTTCCTTTTCCAGATTTTCTGCAGCACCTCTCGGCACTGTATAAGCATGTTGTTTTACATTTAAAACGGCCATCAAATAATCTGTGGTCCAACCACCACCATTAAATCTCACATCGATTACTATTCCTTCCTTTCCTAATCCACTTGCCGTTAATTCTCTTTCAAATCTTTCAAAACTTGGGAAATTCATTCCTTGGATATGGATATATCCTAATCTACCTCCAGAATACTCCTCAACCAATCTTTTTCTTTCCCGCACCCATTCCTCATAAAGCAAATTACCGAGGCTTCTACTCGGACGAATGGCTATTTCTCTCTCACTACCATCCTTAGATTTTAGCTTCATTAAAACTTCATTATTGGATTCATCCTGGAAGAATTCATAAAAATTACTATTCTCTCCCATTTGTTCACCATTTACCTCGAGAATTATATCTCCTATGTTTATTTTACTCTGACTTCTATCTGCCGGAGAATTCATAACCACATGATTAACTACCAAGCCTTTTTTACTAGGTTTCACTTCTATACCAAGTCTACCGGTCCTTTCTTTAATTGTGTTTTCTGGATTTGAACCATACATTCCCATGTGACTGGCATTCAATTGACCCAACATTAAATTGAAAATATATCTAAAATCTTGATCCGTAGAAGCAGCCATGGCTAGGGGTTTATACTTATCGTGAAGCGCCTTCCAATCTTGCCCATGGAAATTAGGATCATAAAAACCGTTTTTGATGGCCATCCATCCTTCTTCAAACACCTCTTCCCTTTCTTGGTTATGGTCTATTGTCATTTTTGCGGAATGAGGGAAGGCTGTAAAATCTCCTTTTTTAGTACCAACCTTATTGAGTTTACCCATTCTTAAGGCATATAAGTCATCACTTTTCGGATCTAATTGTAAGCCGCGAGGACTTTTACCACCTTTACTCAATTGCTTTATTTCAGTACCATCAAATTTTATGGAATATAAATCAGAACCTCTACTTACATTGCTAGATGCGGTAAAATAAAAGGTTTCACCGTCCTTGGAAATGATAAGCTGCCTTTCATCACCAGGCAAGGAAGTTACCTGATCTAATCGGTGATGAATTTCCTCAAAATCAATTTGAATGGGATCGACACTATCCTTTTTCTTGCTTTTCTTTTTATCCTTTTTATCCTTTTTGGAATCAGAATTTTCTTCCTCCTCTTCAAAATAAAATCCATCTTCCCTATCTTCTTTCGTCTTTTGCCATTCTTCTTTTTGCAACCAAACGAACCACACATCACTGTCGCCATTATTTCGCTGAGATAAAAATCCTAGTTTACTGCCATCCTCACTCCAAAAGGGGCCATAATCACTTTTGGGATGCATGCTAATATTATGGGCTTCACCGCTGGAAACATCCATTATATACACTTCATTATTAAAGGTAAGGTCGCTTTGTGAGTAAGCTATATATCTACTATCAGGACTCCATTTTATTCCATTTGGAGCATCCCAACCTTTCAATAAAGTTTTTTCGCCAGAAATTTTTCCTTTGGAATTTATATTTGCAAGAATCAGTTCTGTAGTGGAGCTTGTTCTTTTAAAAAGAATCTTCTTACCATCAGGAGAAACATAAAGGTCACCTTCATTTTCTGGGCTATTGGTTATTCTTGTAAGCTTATGTCTAAGAGAGGCACTTAAATCTGATTTTTTGGGATCAGCACTTGTGGCCATATAAATATCATACTGTCCATCTCTATCCGAAATAAATAATAAACTAGAATCGTTTAACCAGCTTAGGTCATAATCTCTATAAGGATGATTTGAAAGATTATGTGCTCTTCTTTTTTCTTTGTCCAGAGGCTTTACAAAAACTTCACCTCTGATGACCATGGCTACATTTTTCGCATTTGGAGAAATATTGTAGGCAGATAAATTATTGGAATATGATTTTTTCTCCTTAGGATCAAAGCGGTAGTCAGCTTTAATATTTAAATCAATCTCTTGTAGAGGTTCATTATTCTTTTGAAGGAATAATTTTCCAGCTCTTTCCATTACAATACTACTTCCCTGAACATCGAAAAAATTAACCCCATCATCGCTAAAACTTGTTATAGATGTGGGCTTGGAAATTTCAGATCCTTCAATTTTTATACTTTGAATATTGTATTTACCATTTACGGAACTTAGAAATAATAATTCGCTATTGGATTTCCATTTTGGCAGATAGTCGTTTACCTCATTATTACTGAGTCTACTAAACTTTTTGCTGGCAAATTCATATAACCAAATTTCCATATCTGCTGGGCCATTATAGGCTTCACGCTCTATTCTACATGCACCTTTAACAAAAGCCATATACTTACCATCTGGTGAAATACTGGCCATTTTACCCACAGCATCTAATATTCTAAAAGGTGTACCGCCATCTGCCGAAACCTGGTATATTTCCTTATCCCACTCAATTTGTCGGTAAGTTCTATTGGTTTCAAATATTAGCTGACCCTCATGGGACCAATCCGTTAATTTATCCGCAGTGGAATGGTAGGTTAAACGTTTGGGAAAGCCTCCCTCTCTAGAAATGGTAAAAACATCATTATTTCCAAATCTATTTCCATTGAAAGCAATATTATTTCCATCTGGACTATAAACTGGATTTGATTCATAAGCTTCATGTATGGTTAAGCGGTTTGCTCTAAGCTTTTGAAGGTCATAAGTCCAAATATCACCTTGGTAAGAAAAGGCTATTTCATTTTCATTTGGATTTAAAGCTGGAGTTCTGGCTAATACTAAATCCTGGGCCAAACTCATACTAGAAAATAGACATAGAAGGCAAAGGAGGTAAAGTTGAATTAATTTTTTCATTTGGATTTTATGATTTAGAGGCCCTAATATACTTTGGAATTTTGATTTTTAGGTCTGATGCAATCCGGGTAATAATGTTGATTTAGAAATTTTCATGGACTAGCATTGCTTTATATTTGTAGAATGCTAGACCTAGAAAGGAATTTTTCTGGTGAGATTGTAGAAGCTACAATGTTCCTCCTTATGGGGCTAATAAACCTAATTATTGCCCTTTATATATTTAAAAAAATCAAAATCTCCTTTTGGCGAGGATTGGCTTATGTATGTATTTGCCTTGGTCTATTTCAATTAACCATAGGAATGACCATACAATTGAAAAACCCCATTAAGCACGAAAAATTAAAGGAATCCTTTCAGAATAAAGATAAAGATTACCTAAGTCTTGAAATAAAAAAAGGCCAAACACTATTAGAAAACCTAAATTTTTACAAATGGGCGGGAATTTCCTTTTTTATAGTTGGTGTTTTGGTCTTTTATTTTTTTGATTTTAATACATCTTGGAAAGGCATAGGAATGGGTATAATCTTTCAAAGTATGTTTATGGAGTTTTTAAATTACAAGAGCACTTCTAGGACTAAAGAGTTTCTAGAATATTTGCAGCAGAATTTAAATCAATTCTAGAATATTGAGCTTTTTTCCTGACCTACTCTATAATCATTTTTGAAAACTCTTAAATCAATGTTTAAACATTGGTTTTATCTATCAAAGCAATTGTTTTCCCTTTTGTACATCGAAATTTCCTGTTGTAGTTTAGATGCTTATTAGATAATCAAAAGAAGAAAATTATGAATGGAGCCACAAATTCCAGTATAAAAAATATAAGACCCTTAGGATTTCAATGGGAAACCATGGATCCCTTTCTATTCTGTGTTCATCACGAAGATTTTTATCCAAAAGGAAATGAAGAATTAGGTCCAGATGCCAGTTTAGAAGGCAGAGAAATAGGACAGGATTTCAGAACAAAGGATGGTTGGAGAATGTATCATGGCAGCAAAGTACCAGGTTTCCCAGGGCATCCACATAGAGGATTTGAAACTATTACCGTGGTACGGAAAGGTATGGTAGATCATTCCGATTCTCAGGGTGCATCCGGCAGATATGGGAATGGTGATGTTCAATGGATGACTGCAGGTAAAGGATTATTACATTCTGAAATGTTTCCCTTATTAGAATCAGAAAAAGAGAATCCCTTAGAACTTTTTCAAATTTGGTTAAACCTCCCAAAATCCAAAAAATTTGTAGAGCCACATTTTAAAATGTTTTGGTCTGAATCTATTCCCATTTTAAATTTCGAGGATGATAAAAATCGCAAAACCAAGGTGGAGCTAATCGCGGGTAAATTAAACAATTCATCAGCAGCTCTTCCTCCTCCAGACTCTTGGGCAGCAGATCCTGAAAATGAAGTGGGTGTTTGGATCATCGAAATGGAAGCCGAAGCAGAATGGCAATTGCCAAAAACCAAGGAAGGTATAAATCGTAGTTTGTATTTTTTTAAAGGCGAAAAACTCTCTTTAGAAGGGGAGGATTTGCCAAATTATCATTCAGCGGAAATTATTGAAGGCAAGGATGTAACATTAAAAAACGGTAGTATCCCATCCCAAATATTAGTCCTTCAAGGCAAAGCCATTTCTGAACCCGTAGTTCAGCATGGGCCATTTGTTATGAATAGCGAAGAAGAAATCCGACAAGCTTTTCGAGAATATCAACAAACACAGTTCGGCGGTTGGCCCTGGCCCGAGTATGAAAAGGTTCATGATAAAAAGCTAGGAAGATTCGCCATTCACGGGGATGGCAGGAAGGAATTAAAATCTTAGAGAAATATTTTTGTGTTATCTGTGGAAATTTTTGGATATTCCTATCCAATAAATTTCCATGGATACAAAAAATCAATGTAGTGTTTGCCAAATAGCACTTGATTCTAACAATTGTCCGAGCTGTGGCCAAGAAGTAAAGGGTAAGCCTATTACTTTAAAATCTGCCATAACGGATTTTATTTCCAATGTATTCTCCTTAGAAAGATCCGTCTTCGCTCTGATGTTTGCCCTTTTATACAAACCTTATTGGATAGTTTCTAATTATTGGAATGGAAACCGAAAGTATTATCCTAGTCCTGGAAAAGTATTCTTCTATTCCTTAGCAGTTGCTGCGCTGCATATCTCTTTTGTTGACGAAGAATTAATCTTAGGAGCAACTTTGTCTATAGAAGGGTTCAAAGCCCATATTTTCTTTTGGATGATTTTATTGCCACTAATTGTTTTAAGTTCATTCTTGGTTTATATCAAAAGGGAGAGAACCCTAGTAAAAAGCATTAGCTCCCTACTCTATTTGGCCGCTAGCTTTTTTACAATTATTACAGTTGTAATGGATTTGGTCAACTATTTGTCGCCGGACACCATACAACTAGAGGCATTTTTGGTTTTTCTAATAATGGTTTTTATTTGGAACTCCTTGGTATTTGATCATGCTAAGAAGGTATGGCAAAAAGCATTAAATAGCTTTCTTCAACTTTTAATATTCCTTTCATTCATAGCTATATTGGTACTTATGATTTATCTCATTTCACCAGACTCTGTTCACTAAATAAGTTCCTTTTCATTTCGATATAATATTTGAACTTCATGATTATTTTCCAGAGAATAGCAATAGCCTAAATCATAGATGAAAAAGAATTTTTCTCCAATTGAATTCTCGTAAACACTTGTAAAATAGTTGAAAACAAAACCTTTGTACATCAAAGTTTCCTTATTTATTCTGTTTTGATTTTGAGAATAATGATCCTTCAATATTTTTCGATTCTTACTTAGAATCCTATTTACCCTTCGCATTAGGTTATTGCTTTTTGCAGATTTTTTATTGTTAAATGCATTTCTACAAGAGTCATCACAAAACTTTTTATCCGATCTTCCTTTAAGAGTTTCGTTGCAAAACAAACATGTCTTCATGGCTTTTTTTAATTAATTTACTTCCCTAAAATCAAAAAATCAAGCCTTCGCCATTTTGGATATACTGTTCCTTCCAAGCTTTATTTCTAGAGAAAAACAAAAAGAATTAAGAGCAAGAAATTATATTAGCCAACCAGAAAACAATGGGTAATATGAAAAAATGTATTGGTTTATTGGGGCTCTTAATTCTACTTTCTAGTTGTACAGAAAAGGAAACAAGCCCATTAGATGGAATTTGGATAACATCCTACACCAAACTTGGCAAAAAACAAAAATTTCCTTCCTTTTCTAGAAACCTTTTGGAATTTAAAGACAGCACTGTTTTGATTACCGCTATTGGCGATATGTCTTCAAGTAAATTTGATGAAACCACTCAAAGAACTTTAAAATTCCAATTGCAGGATAGTCTTTTCAATTTTGCTGGAGACCAGTATATCATCAAATTTGGTGACGATAGCTTATATCTAAAACCAATTGGCTCGAAAAACACCCTTATTGTATTTAAACGTTTAGCAGAATCTTTACAAAATCCGAAATTTTCGAGGAGTGATTTTCAAGGGAAATTTTCCTGGTTAGGCGAAAATCAAAAACTAGATTTTAGCAATGATTCCATTATCCTCCCTGAGAAACAAATGGAAGGCATCCACCTTCCTGCAGTAAAATGGAATATTATAGAATATAAGGGCTATCATTTTTTCAATATTCACGATGAATTATTTGGATTAGCATTTATCAAATCCACTGATGAAAACAATATCTTCCTCCTTAAAAACTATATTGGTTTTAAAGATATTCACCTAGAAAAGGAAAATACTGAAGCCCAATATAAAACCATGGATTTTTTGGGGAAATGGAAGTCTAGCAATTTGAGGCAAGAGGAGGCCATTGTTTTTCTGGATATTAAAGACCAGGAAATAAGAATTACAAAAGGCGAAAAGGAAAGACTAGAACTTTGGAGTTTAAACCAAGGTGCTAGTAAAATGTTTTTTCCATCATCAGTTGAGGACCCTGAAGGAGTATGGCGAATTTTAGAGGTGAAGGATGATTTTATGCGAATAGAGGCCTATGGCATTGGAAGTGTGGCCAACAATATCAGTATTATTGAATTTCAAAAGATTAAGGAATAATTGCCGGCTTAAAAAAAGATTAACTTGCCAGGCATTCTAATAAAGCATTGGAGCAATGATCTTTCCTTGCCTGTGCTCGTTTTACATTTATGCTAAACTATACAAGCCTTATTAATAGCGAATCGCATCCATGGGTAACATTTATTCATGGCGCTGGTGGTAGTAGTACCATTTGGTATAAACAGCTTAGAGATTTCAAAAAGCATTTTAATGTATTGCTTATTGACCTTAGAGGTCATGGAAGATCTAAAAATATCGCTTATCAGAATTTAAAGAGCTATACCTTTAAGGTTATTGGTGATGAAATTGTAGAGGTCTTGGATCATTTGAAGATTGAAAAAACTCATTTTGTGGGAATCTCTTTAGGGACCATAATCATAAGAGATATCATTGAAAGGGAACCTGAAAGAGGCGATAAACTAATCCTTGGAGGGGCCGTAATGAAACTAAACCTCAGGGGGCAAATCCTGATGAGGCTTGGGGCTTTTCTAAAATCTGTAATCCCCTATTTAATTCTATATCGACTTTTTGCTTTTGTGATTTTACCCAAAAAAACCCATAGGGAGTCTAGGAACCTATTCATTAAAGAAGCAAAAAAATTATATCAAAAGGAATTCAAACGGTGGTTTACTCTTATTTCTGAGGTAAACCCTTTATTGTCACTTTTTAGAATTAAAGACAGTGGAGTTCCTACCCTTTATATAATGGGTTCAGAAGATCATATGTTTCTTCCTTCCATTAGTAAACTTGTACAAAACCACAGATCTGCTACGCTTTCCATTGTTGATCAATGTGGACATGTTGTAAATGTAGAACAAGCGGAAATTTTCAATCAAAGGTCTATCACCTTTCTAAAATCACAATAGTATGTCATTTGGATTTGGTCCTGGTTCTGAAATGAGCAGAGCGCACAAAAGGAATTTAGAGCAGCTGAAAAAGAAACCCAAACTCAGTGAAATTCACAAGATATATGGTTCTGAAAAACCTAAAACCATTAAAAAAGAAGAGGTCTCACCTGCCCAATTGGCTAAATTTAAATTTGATCTAAAAGAAAAACGAAAAAAGGAATTAAAACAAAAAATCCTTATTGCATGTCTAGTTTTTGCTGGTGGAACCTCCATCTTTGTTTGGCTTATGTTCTTTTAATTCAGAATATTCTCATCCCATTCCTCAAATCATCTGGATAGTAAATGTTTGATTCCCGACTATTTCCCAGCTAGTAGTCAAAATTTGTTGATTAGAATTTTTTGTTAATCATCAAACATTATTTATGAGTACTCTACGAAACAAGGTTCAATTAATAGGAAATCTGGGTTCTGATCCGGATGTAAAAACTCTTGAGAATGGCAGTAAAATGGTAAAATTTTCCCTAGCCACCAACGATTCCTATAAAAATGCCAAAGGCGAAAAAATAACTGAAACCCAATGGCATAATATTGTTATTTGGGGTAAAACCGCAGAAATCGCGGAAAAATATGCCAAAAAAGGAAAGGAAATTGGCCTAGAAGGAAAACTAAGCAATCGCAGCTACGAAGATTCTGAAGGGCAAAAGAAATACATAACCGAAGTGATTGCCCATGAACTCCTCCTACTTGGTGGAAAAGAAAAATAATTTTCAACATCCCTATTAGGTGAAAGCTGGGAAATCAGAAAAAAAACTCCTTTTCATAAAGGAGTTTTTCATTTTATTGACAACATTTGTAGGATTCATAATCATTAATCCAATCACATGAAAAATAAAGTATTTGTTTTTTCCCTTTTAAGCTTTGGAATTTTAAGCTCTTGTAATCAAAATGCTGAACCAGAAGAAAATACGGATCAGGAAATTGAAGTGGAAGTTGTGGAAGAAAAAATAGTCGATCATCCTGAAAGCTATGAAATTGATGGTTTAAAAATTTACCCCTCTAGCCCATCCGCCCAATTTCCGGAAGCTAGCTTAGGTTTTGCCGAAGAAATGAAGAGCATTTCTGAAGATGGAAATTTCAATTTCAACTTTTCAGTTTCAGGCTATGAACTTGGAGCTCAAAGTCCAGATGCTGAAACCAAAGGATTAGCGAATTCTGCTAAAGGCCAACACATTCATTTAATTGTGGACAATGGACCCTATTCCGCTCACTATGAATCTGGTTTTGAAAAATCCTTCGAAAAAGGCCATCATATCGCTATTGCTTTTTTATCTAGATCTTATCATGAAAGTGTAAAAGGAGCCAATGCTCATCAGGTATTTCAATTTACTTCCGGCAGCGAAGAAGATGCAGCAGATGTTGATTTAAGTCAGGAAATGCTATTCTACAGCAGACCTAAGGGAAGCTATACCGGAAAAGGAGCTGAGAAAATTTTAGTAGACTTCTTTCTCAAAAACACTGAAATCGCCCCAGGTGGAAATTATATTAAAATGACCATCAATGGAAGTACTAGTGTTCTTCTAGACAACTGGCAGCCTTATTTTATTGAAGGTTTACCAATGGGAGAAAATACCATAAAGCTACAATTATTGAATTCTGAAGGGAATTTAGTAGACAGCCCAATGAACGATATCACCAGAACCTTTACCCTAGCCGAAGAAGCTGCGGAGTAAAATCTAGGATTCTAAACAAAAAAAGCTCATTTTTTTTGTTTTATAAATCTATTTCCAGCTAATGGACCACAATTTTTTTAATGCTTAATGCCTTTGATTTGGAACTTAGTCGAGCTATATAAATACCTTTTGGAGGAGCTGCTAAGGCAATATCTTTAGAAACATCTGCACTCGAACTTTGGAAGGTATAGCTTTGGATTATTTTCCCAGTAAGATTCACCAATTCAAAGCTTATCTTTTGATTGGGATCCACATTCATCAATCTGATTTTATACACTCCCTTCTGATAATAGGAATTGTCTATTAATTCAGCCTTACTCCCCTCAGTCAGACTAATAGGCATGCTGGTCCAGTTCACCTCATTACAAGATTGATTATCCAATAAATCCGTTTCTACAACCCCTCTCCAACCCGAGCCAAATACTTTAATATTTCCACAAAAATCTAGCATACCATCTACCCCACCTTTCACCACTATAGATTCTGAAAAATTATAGCTACCACCATTTGCAGGAATATCCACATTTAATATCCATTCTACAAAATCAGGGCTTGGTCCATCCTTAGCAATTCGGTTGCCATTGGCGGTAGGCAGCAAAATAATTGTGTCTTGAGCATCAATAGGCTCGCTGCCTGTATTGCTTATAGTAAAATCGAAATTAATGTTTGATCCAGCACTGAGGTTTGCTCCAGTGGAAGGTGAATTCATGCTAATAGAAACATTTGCCTGTCCGAGAATCAGATTTGAAAAAATAAAAATAATAATGCCCGTAAAAAATATTTTCATTCCTAACTTTCTGAATTTATGGGATGCAATGGAATTGGTAATTTAATTAATTTAATTTGGAATTTGACCTCGATCTAATATTAATTACTTCCACCAATAAGGAAAAGGCAACAGCAACATAAATATAGCCCTTAGGGATATGTACATGCAATCCATCAGCAATTAAAACAAAGCCAATTAAAATAAGGAAAGAGAGAGCAAGAACCTGTAGACTAGGATGTTTTTCAATGAAATTTGCAATACGGCTGGAGAAAATTAGCATTACCACCAAAGAAATAATTACGGCTGTAATCATAATTATTAATTCATCAGTCATTCCAATAGCCGTAAGAATAGAATCAAAAGAAAAGACGATATCCAGTATACCAATTTGAATAATAATCGAGAGCAATCCCTTTTGTACTGCGTTTCCATTCTTATCTCCTTTGCTTTTATGAGGATCCATCTTTTCATGAATCTCGCTGGTACTTTTGGCAAGGAGGAAAAGTCCACCAGCCATTAGCACCAGATCTCTGCCTGTTACTTCTTGAGAGAAGAGGGTGAATAAAGGTTCCGTAAATTCAATAATCCAAGTGATTCCTAGAAGCATTACTACTCTAAAAATTAGGGCCAAGCTAATTCCTAAAAACCTTGCTTTTGGACGAGCCTGCTCTGGTAGTTTATTGGTAAGAATGGAAATGAAAATTATATTATCAATTCCCAGTACAATTTCCAATAAGCTTAAAGTTAGTAGAGATATTAGACCTTCTACTGAAAATAAAACCTCCATAAAATCAAGAATTAGGATTTAAACAATGGAAAACCAGACATCAAATTATTAACATCCGACTTCACCGCTTCCAAAACACTGTCATTTTCAGGGTCTTGAATTACTCGGTCTACTAAATCAGCTATTTTTTTCATATCCTCTTCTAGCAAACCTCTTGTAGTTACAGCGCTACTTCCAAGTCTAATCCCGCTAGTTACAAATGGGGATTTATCATCAAAAGGCACCATGTTTTTGTTTACAGTAATATCCGCTTTTACCAAGGCATTTTCGGCCAACTTACCCGTAACACCCTTATTTCTCAAATCGATAAGCATACAATGATTATCAGTTCCACCGCTGATAATTTTATATCCTTTAGCCACTAATTCATCGGCTAATGCTCTTGCATTTTTTTGCACTTGTAAGATATAATGGAAAAACTCATCCGATAAAGCTTCACCAAATGCCACGGCTTTGGCAGCTATTACATGCTCCAAAGGACCACCTTGGGTACCTGGAAACACAGCAGAATCTAAAATTGCGCTCATTTTACGGATGGCACCCTTAGGAGTTTTTAGTCCCCAAGGATTTTCAAAATCTTTGGCCATCAAAATTAAACCACCTCTTGGTCCTCTTAAGGTCTTATGTGTTGTTGTGGTAACAATATGGCAATGAGGAAGAGGATCATTTAAAATTCCCTTGGCAATTAATCCTGCAGGATGAGAGATATCTGCTAACAAAAGAGCTCCAACTTTATCTGCAATCTCTCTAAATCGCGCAAAATCTATATCTCTGGAATAGGCTGATGCCCCGCAAATTAATAGTTTAGGCTTCTCCTCAATTGCTCTTTCTTCTAATTTATCGTAGTCAATTAAACCACTTTCTTCCTCCACACCATAAAAAGAAGTTTTATAAATCTTTCCTGAAAAATTTACAGGAGAGCCATGAGTTAGATGTCCACCATGGGATAAATCGAAACCCATTATTTTATCTCCGGGATTTAGGCAAGCTAAAAATACTGCTGCATTGGCTTGTGAGCCAGAATGCGGTTGTACATTGGCATATTCAGCACCAAATAAAGCTTTTGCTCTTTCTATTGCCAAAGTTTCTACTTCATCTACTACTTCACAACCCCCATAATACCTTTTTCCAGGAAAGCCTTCCGCATATTTATTCGTTAATACAGATCCCATAGCTTCCATCACCTGATCGCTGACAAAATTTTCTGAGGCTATCAATTCAATACCTTCTGTTTGACGATTTCTTTCATCCTCGATCAAATCAAAAATCTGCTGATCTCTTTCCATTCAATTATTTTTTTGAGGGTTCTATTATTTTACAATATTTGCCTAATCATTATCGGGCAAATTTAATTGCCTAAAATAGAATATGACAACGGGAATAGAAAATTATTTACAAATAAGATTTAATACCCATATTTTAAATATTTAAAGACACATACAATATGCTTACAGCAAATAATCCAAACCGAAAAAGTTGGATTCCAACCAAGATGGATACCGATTTTCCTATTCAAAATCTTCCCTTTGGTGTATTTCTAACCGAAGAAAATTTGGTTACTATTGGTACTAGAATCGGAGACAGCGCTATTGATCTGGGAGCTTTACATCAATTAGGATTTTTTAAGGATATAGAATTGCCAAGTGATGTTTTCCTTCAAGACACCCTAAATGATTTTATTACACTAGGAAGACCAACATGGAGAAAGGTTAGAAATCGTGTAGCAGAAATCTTTGATATTGAGAATGATGAGCTTCAACATAATGATGATTATAAGGCTCATATTCTTTTTCATGTGGATAATATCCAAATGTTGATGCCAGTTTTTACTCAGGATTATACAGATTTTTACTCCAGTAAGGAACATGCTATGAATGTTGGAATTATGTTTAGAGGAAAGGAAAATGCCTTAATGCCAAACTGGGTTCATATGCCAATTGGTTACCATGGTAGATCCTCAAGCATTATAGTTTCTGGTGAAAATATTAGAAGACCAAAGGGCCAAACTTTACCCAAAGACTCTAGCCAACCTGTATTTGGACCATGTAAAGCTTTGGATATTGAATTGGAAATGGCTTTTATTACCAGTGATGGAAAGCATATCGGTGAAAGTATAGATGTAAATGAAGCTGAAGATTATATTTTTGGAATGGTGCTTTTTAATGATTGGTCGGCCCGTGATATTCAAAAATGGGAATATCAACCATTAGGACCCTTTTTAGGAAAAAGTTTTGCTAGCAGCATTTCCCCTTGGGTTGTTACCCTAGATGCCTTAGAGCCTTATAGAACAAAAGGTCCAGACCAGGATCCAAAGCCATTGGAAAATTTACAATCCCAAGGAGATAAAACCTTTGATATTAACCTCGATGTGATGTTGGAAACAGAAGAAGGTATAGAAACTCAAATTTCAAAATCCAATTTTAAATATCTCTATTGGAATATTTCACAGCAATTGGCTCACCACACAAGTAATGGTTGCCCTATAAATGTTGGCGACATGATGGGCTCCGGAACCATTTCTGGACCTACAGAAGATAGCTTTGGATCCATGTTAGAATTAAGTTGGGCAGGTTCAAAACCTATTCCTCTTAATGATGGAAGCACCAGAACTTATTTAAAGGATGGAGATTCTATTCGTATTAAAGGATATTCTGATAATGGAAAATTAAGAATTGGTTTCGGTGAGGTGAAAACTAAGATTTTACCTTCCCATTAAACTGATTATTAGGGCTTTTGCTTGTTTTTCTAAATGCTAGGACATTTGTCCTAAATATAAATTATCGCTAAAAAGAAATGATATAATTCTGTTCATTTTTGGCTTGACCCAAAAACGAACCAAAAAGGTCAAGGCTCACAATAAAATGGTAATCTGCTTTTCATGAAACCTAAGTTCGGTTGGGTGATCTCTTCATCCTTCAGAGCTACCCAATCTCCCTAAGGTTCCATTTCAATCAAATCACCATTTTCTTGAAGGCCAAAATAAGCTCCGAACAAAATTCCCTTATTTCTATTGCCCAATAAAACTTGATCAACCTTTCTGGCAATCATGTAATAAAGAATATCTCGATTAATATGGCTTTTTTTGTTAAACGCAAATTTAAAATTCCGTGACTAAAATTATCTAGGAGGGATGTGGAATGCTAAGACATTTGGAATCTCAAAAAGTCAATATTCTTGGAGGGCTTAGAATCCCTACGAATCCCCTTATCCAGATTCAAAATATTGGTCTGAAAATAATAGCCAAAAGCGTTTATTATTTTCAGACCTTTTTATTCATTAGGGTAATTTGCTCCTCACTTCCAGTATGAATTTTAAAGCGACGATATTCTCTAAAGGGAATTTTGAAGGCTGATTTATGCCTCGGAATAAAATTCCTAAGACTTCGTGAAAAATCTTTGAAAATTTATTTATCAAAACTAGTTTTAATTGGACTAGAATAATAAATTTGAGTATGACTGAATTGGAACTAGAGCAGGAGGAAAAGGAAATCTCCAATCGTTATAAGGCACTTCTTCGTTCTATGAAGGACAGGGTGGATAAGGAGGATAAGGAATTGATCTTGAAAGCCTTTAATCTTGCCAAGGATGCCCATGCAGATGTGAGAAGAAAATCTGGTGAACCCTATATCCTACATCCCATTGAAGTGGCCAATATTGTAGCCAAAGAAATTGGTTTAGGTCCTACATCCGTTGCTGCGGCATTAATACACGATGTTGTAGAAGACAGCGACTATACGCTAGAAGATATTGATCGATTGTTTGGTGAGGAAATCGCTAGAATTATTGACGGATTAACTAAAATATCCGGAATTTTTGACCAAGATATTTCCCTACAAGCGGAGAATTTTAGAAAGATGTTATTAACACTTTCTGATGATATTCGAGTAATTCTAATAAAGTTAGCGGACCGACTTCACAATATGCGAACCATGGAGAGTATGCCGGTGCACAAACAGGTGAAAATCGCATCCGAAACACTTTATCTATATGCTCCCTTGGCCCATAGAATTGGGCTTTATAATATTAAAACTGAATTAGAGGATCTTAGTTTAAAATACACAGAACCAGAGGTATATAGAGATATTGTGCTAAACCTCAAATCATCCGAAGCTGGGGAAGCCAAATATCTTAGCCAATTTGCATCGGTTTTAAAAAAAGACCTAAAAAAGGCGGGCTTAAAATTCACCATTAAACAAAGGGCGAAATCCATTTATAGCATTCGCAAAAAAATGCTAAAACAAGGTGTTTCCTTTAATGAAGTGTATGATCGATTTGCCATCAGAATAATACTAGACACTAGCATGGAAAGGGAAAAATCCGATTGCTGGACCGCCTACTCTATTGTTACAGACAGCTATAGACCTAATCCAGAGAGATTGAGGGATTGGATTTCTTCACCAAAAGCGAATGGCTATGAATCATTGCACACCACTGTGATGGGCAATGATGGACAATGGGTGGAAGTACAGATTAGAAGTGCTAGGATGGATGAGATTGCGGAAAAGGGATATGCAGCACATTGGAAATATAAAGAAGATGCTAGCGGGGTAAATAAACTAGATATTTGGATAGAGAGAATCCGGGAAATGCTGGAAAACAACGATGGTACAGCATTGGAATTCGTAGATGAATTTAAAACCACCCTTTTCGCCGATGAAATCTATGTCTTTACACCTAAGGGTGAGCTGAAAATTTTACCAGTAAACTCTACACCTCTAGACTTTTCATTTAATATACATACAGATATTGGACTTAAAACCTTGGGAGCGAAGGTAAATGGCAGACTTGTTCCATTGAGCAGTAGATTGAGAAGTGGGGATCAGATTGAAATTATCACATCCTTAAAACAAAACCCAAAGGAGGAATGGCTAAATTATGTGGTTACCTCCAAAGCAAAAGCTAATATCAAATCATTCTTAAAATCTGAGCACAAGCAAATTGCCTTGGATGGAAAAGAAATACTCAAAAGGAAGCTCAATTATATTAAGGTAAAGCCTACAGATAATTTGATCAACGAGATGGTGAAATACTTTGGCCTTAAAAACACCTCGGAGCTACATTATAAAGTTGGGATGAAGGTTATTGACAATAACCAGATAAAAGATTTCATGAGAGATCAATCTCAAGGTTTTTACTCCTATTTGAAAAAAAGAATATTAGGGAAATCTAAAAAAACTGAAAAATCGGCTATCAACCCCAATAAGGGAAGCGAGAAGAAAGAGCGGAAAACACTGGTTTTTGGAAATGAAGAGACCACCTTAGAATATAAACTTGCCAAATGCTGTAATCCTATTGCGGGTGATGATGTTTTTGGTTTTACCACCACCCATGAAGGAATAAAGGTTCATCGTAAAACATGCCCTAATTCCATTTATCTACAAAGTAATATGGCCCAAAGGGTTATGAAAGCAAAATGGATAAGTTCGGAAAAGTCCGAATTTTCATCGGTTCTTGTTATTCGAGGAATTGATACCGTTGGATTGGTGAATCAGGTTACTCAAATTTTATCAAACGATTTAAATGTCAATATCAGAAGTATAAATATCGCTGGAGACGAGGGTATTTTTGAAGGATTGATTACTGTGGTTGTTTATGATAAGATTCATTTAAATCGAGTAATTGAGGAATTAAAACAAATTGAAGGAGTAACTTCCGTTGAAAGGAGATTTGCTGAATGATAATTACTAAATTTGCCCCTTGAAATTCAAAAATGACGGATCAGGAATTTGAAACTGTAAAACAGGTATTTACCGATTTTTTAGAGAAAAATGGACAGCGTAAAACCCCAGAACGCTACGCTATTTTAAGGGAGATTTATGACCATGATGAGCATTTTGATATTGAATCATTATACATCCTCATGAAAAATAAAAACTATAGAGTAAGTAGAGCTACACTTTATAATACCATAGAATTACTCTTAGATTCTAAATTAGTGCGTAAGCATCAGTTTGGGCAAAACCAATCTTATTACGAAAAGTCCTTTTACAATAAACAACACGATCATATTATTATAACGGATACGGGGGAAGTGTTGGAATTTTGTGATCCGCGAATTCAGTTAATAAAAGATACCGTTGCAGAGATTTTTGGTATCAAAATAAATTCTCATTCACTTTACCTTTACGGAACAAGAAATGAGGATTCAGAATCAAAAGAATCAAATCAATAAACTAAATAAAACTGCTATTTAATGGCTGTAGATGTACTGTTGGGTCTTCAATGGGGAGACGAAGGAAAAGGGAAAATTGTTGACGTATTAACTAAAGGATATGACATTATCGCCAGATTTCAAGGTGGACCAAATGCTGGCCATACTTTAGAATTTGATAATATCAAACATGTTCTTCATACTATCCCATCAGGCATATTTCACAAAGGTAGTATTAACCTTATCGGTAATGGTGTGGTGATAGATCCCATTATCTTCAAAAAGGAAATCGACAAATTAGTTGAATACGGTGTTGAAATTAACAGCACCCTTTATATCTCCAGAAAAGCGCATTTAATTTTACCTTCTCACCGTATTTTAGATGCAGCATCTGAAGCGGCAAAAGGAAAAAATAAAATTGGATCTACTTTAAAGGGAATTGGTCCAACATATATGGACAAAACCGGGAGAAACGGTCTGCGTGTTGGTGATATTGAATTAAAAGATTTTAAACAACGCTACGATAATTTATTAGCCAAGCACCAGCAAATTCTAAGTCATTACGATTTTGAATACGACCTAGAATCCATGGAAAAAGAGTGGATGGATGCCATCGAGTTTATGAGAGGTTTAAATCTTATTGATTCTGAACATTATATCAATAGTGCCATAAAAAGCAATAAAACGGTTTTAGCAGAAGGAGCTCAAGGTTCCCTGTTGGATATTGATTTTGGATCCTATCCCTTTGTAACCTCAAGCACCACCACCTGTGCTGGAAGTTGTACCGGATTAGGTATCGCTCCTACAAAAATCGATAAGGTGTTTGGAATTTTTAAAGCCTATTGTACCCGAGTTGGTAGCGGCCCCTTCCCTACCGAATTGCACGATGAAATTGGAGAAAAACTAAGAGCAAATGGAAATGAATTTGGTGCTACTACGGGAAGACCAAGAAGATGTGGCTGGTTAGATCTTCCTGCTCTACAATATGCTATTGACGTAAATGGGGTTACGAATTTAATAATGATGAAATCCGATGTGCTAAGTGGTTTTGATACCATTCGTGTTTGTACAGGTTATATGCATAATGGCATTAAAATTGACCACCTGCCTTATAATATTGAAGATGGAGAGGTAGAACCTATTTACGAGGATTTACCAGGATGGAAGGAAGATATCACCGAAATTGAAAATTATGAGGATATTCCTCAATCCCTTAAAAATTACGTTAGCTACTTACAAGAAAAATTGGCTGTTCCCATTTCAATTATTTCTGTTGGCCCTAATAGAAATCAAACTATTAGCATTGAAAAAATTTCAGCCTCTGTATAAATTTATTGCTGCCCTAATCTTGCTAAGCATACTACCCTTTAACGGTAATGCTCAAGAAAAAAAGGCCAAGCAAATACAGATTAAACAGGCGAAATTTTTAAAGTATAGCAAAGAAATTGGTGAAAAAAATCGCCTTATTGGTGATGTGATATTTGAACATGAAGGTGCACTAATGTATTGTGATAGCGCTTGGCTTTATGATAAAGAAAATAAAATTGAAGCCTTCAATAATATCAAACTAAACCAAGGGGATACTCTCTTTTTATGGGGTGATCATTTGGATTATTCCGGAAATACCAAAATGGCTAGGGTAACCGGAAAAGTGGTGAAACTCCAAGATCCTAAAATGGAACTCACCACCGACATTCTAAATTTTGACAGAAAGAAAAAACTCGCTTACTACACCACCGGTGGGAGGATAATAAATGATGAAAATACCCTAACCAGTAAAAAGGGATATTATAATACCCAATTAAAAACCTTTAATTTCAAAGACAGTGTGGTTCTGGTGAATCCCGATTATGCCATGTATTCGGATACCTTGAATTATAATACCAAAACGAGAATAAGTTATTTTCATGGTCCTACACAAATTCTTAGCGATAGCAGCTCCATTTACTGCGAAAATGGCTTGTATAACACCGTACTAGACATCGCCCAATTTGAAGAAAATGCCATCTTAAATAGTAAAAACAAAATTTTAAAAGGTGACAGTTTATACTATGAAGCGAAAAATGATTTAGGAGAAGTATTTGGAAATATTTTCATCCACGACACGGTAGACCACTATGTTATCACCGGAAATTATGCTTGGTATAATGGTGAGCTAGACAGCGCTTTTGTAACCCAAAACCCAATTTATAGCATTCTACAGGATGGGGATACCCTTCATATTCATGGTGATACTCTACAATCTAATAAAACAAAAGATTCCTTAGGCGATTATAGACTGGTTCGGGCCTATAATGGTGTGAAATTTTATAAAACCGAATTGCAGGGAAAATGTGATTCTTTGGCCTACTCCAGTAGGGATAGCACTTTAAGGATGTATAGATCACCAGTATTATGGAATGATAGCACCCAAATTGTTGGAGATACCATTTTCCTTACCATGTTTAATAATAAATTGGATAGCCTAAAGGTTTATAGCAATAGTTTTATGATAAGCCTGGTGGATCCTCTTAAATTTAATCAGATAAAGGGAAAGGTGATTTTTGGGAAGTTTGGCAACAACAAATTGAAGCGTGTTTTTGTTAATGGTAATGGACAGACAATATACTACCCCAAGGACGATAAGGATGAGTTTATTGGGATGAATAAAAGCGTTTCCAGTTATATCGCTATAAGATTGCAAAATGGGCAGGTAAAAGGAATCAGCTTCTTAAAAAAACCAGAGGTGAAATTACATGCATTAAATAAAATAAGCCCTGAAGAAAGTAAGCTCGAAGGTTTTAAATCCTATTTTGATATTCGTCCTAAATCAAAAGCAGATTTATTGAAATGAAAATAATTAATCTGGCAATTCTCGCAATACTTCTTCCAAATTCATCCTGGACCCTCCCAGAATATGAGAATTATAGCTATTCCAGTTTTTACCAAAGGGAAGATGTAAATCAAACCATAGACAAGGATAATTTTGATAGTTCCTTATTAGAGGCTGCCTTGTTTTATGCTACAAACGAAGCTAGGAATAACAGGAAAAAGTCGGTTTTTAAATTTCACCCTGTGCTCTTAAAATCTTCTCAAATCCATTCGCAGCAGATGGAGAAGTATAATTTTTTTGATCATACCAATAAAAAAAACAGAAGGCTTAGAAAGCTAGAACAGAGGATAGAAAAGGCTGGTGGTGGTTTTTCTGAGTTTGGAGAAAATATTGCGAAAGTCAATATCTATAAGCTTGGAAAAAAGGGTACGTATTTTGTAAACAAGGAAGGCGAAATCGTAAATAAGCAAGGGGAACCCTTAACGATTAAAACTTACAAAGAACTGGCAATATATGTTGTGGATAAATGGATGCACAGCAAAGGACATCGAGAAAACATTTTAAGAGATTATAGCTTTTTAGCTTGTGGAATTTCAAATTTAATCTCTTCAAAAGATGGAATACCTGAGGTCTATATCACCCAGAACTTTGGAAAAAAGTGAAAACTATGACCAAACCTATATTCCTTTTTTTATCACTATTCCTTAGCTTGTCTCAGGCACAAGTGACTGGTTTTCAAAAAATTGAAAGCTTTGAAGAATATCTCGCTATTTTAGAAAAATCAAAGATTGAAGATAAAATGGTTTTGATTTCCCTAGTAGATGATAATCTGGAAGAGGGTTTGAAAACTTCGGAGCAGAATAAATCCGATAGCCTTATTTCTCAGCTTAGCTCCTTTAATAAAATTGAATTCGATGTAAAAAGTGCCATAGGTGCACAATGGGTACAGACTTTTCCAGTGGAAGAACTACCCTGCTATTTCTTTTTAACTAAAGACGAAATTCTTCTACAAGAATTAGCATCCTATATCAGCATCCCAGAACTTTTAAAAATTAGTAAAAAGGTAGAAGCCCAGAAAACCCTTTATCCCACCCTAAATGCGAAATATGCACAGGGAAGTCTTAGTATAGATGAATGGTTGGAATTAATAAGAATTCACAGATTAAACTTTAATTTTCAGCAAAGCCAAAGAATTTCAGTTGAGTTTTTAAATGAACTGAGTCCTACAGAATTAAAATTAGCCAAAGTATTACCCATTCTGCAAAGCTTTGGAATTAGCCTGGAGACCAAATACCCCAACTTCATTCTAGAAAATGCTGATAGTTTAATAGCCCATCCCAATTTTGATTATTCACTTTGGTTTGAAGATGCATACAGCTATAATTTAGACAGGGCTATTTTCAACTCGGATAGCATTTACCTGGAAAAGCTCATAGATCCTTTAATCAGCAAATCTAAGGATGAGGATAAAATTGCCTTGATCTATTCCACCCGCAAACTATATATAGAAGAAACAGGCCAAATAGAATTAAGCTATAGAGCGGTAATAGACTGGACTTCAGATATGAAAGATTCTATTATTCGATCTCGCTATATTTTTGATGAGGCATTTAAACTAGCGGATTTGAATAATGAGGATAGCAGCACTTATAAAACCGCACAAAGACTGGTAAAAAAAGCCTCTACCTTTCACCAAGATTTTAGGTATTTGATGTTGGAATCATATTGTGAATACAAACTAAAATCCTATACTAGAGCAAAAGCATTGGCCCAAAAAGCTAAAGCTATCAGCCAAAGCCTAAAAGATGAAGAAAAGGCCAATAGCCTATTGAGAATGATTGAAATAAAACTACGACCTTAAAAACAAGAATTTTTATTCTCCAAAACTTGGGGTAGACCAATGAGATATAGAAATGTAGCCAGAATTGCTTTTACTATGCTTATCAATTCCTTATTCAATTTCATTGTTTTTTTTCTTATACCCTAGCCTTCCGCACTCCTAGGCATTTAAACTTCAAGCGGTTCTTTGTAATTAAGTCAGCACCAAAAAACCAAAAAATTTTGTTGAAGCCAATAATTTACTCATAATCAATCCATTTTGGCTCATTCTTGGTCAAGAAATATCCCTTACCCTTTATTAGGTATTTTCGCTTATTAACCTTCAATTCACTGTATATTTTTTCTTTATCCAATCCCCTATTTTGTGATATACTGTCAATGAAAATCAAGTTATAGGCTGATAATGATAAATCCACTTGATTTAAATATTCATAATAGTCAAGAATAACATTTTTCAGCTTGGCTTTGGACTCATTTTGAATTTTCAAGTCGAAGGTTAAAATATCCTTCAAAGTATCATTAATAAAATCTGGTTCATCACCAATTTCATTCCCCGCATAGTGGTCTTGGATTTCCCTTAATATCTCAAATAGGGTCTCCGAAATGTTTTCAGATTTTCTTCTAGCCCAAAATTCACTATAATAGGTAGGGGCTTTATCCTTTTGATAATAGAATATTAAAGAATCATTTATATCTGAAAGAGAATAACCAAGATTGAAATTCACAAAGTACTGACCACGAATGGCATACCTATCTGTAAAATATTCATCTTTTGTTATAAATTTAGAATAGCCGATTGATTTAATGGTAGCATTGATAACCTTTAGGGTTTTATCATTTCTCAAGCCGTCAATTGAGGAAATACTTTTCCCAAATGAAATTTTTCTGAGCCAATTTTCAATAAATCCGTTTTGTTGAAAAGAATGCAATATTGGATTTAAAAAATCCATTTCTTTATCCGCACCAAAACCACCAAAGGGATTGAAATCTTCTTGAAAAAAGTAGGTTTTCCCTTCATTAACAATTTGTAATTGATTTTCCGCAGTCCCTTCCTTTAATTGGATATAGTGATTATTAGAAATCTCAAAGGCATTTGGATAACTCGAGAAATAAATACTATCACTAAGCTCACCGATATAGGAATATCTGTTAATCAGGTGAAATTCTTCCCTCATCCCTTGATAGCTTAACCATGAGTATTCGAAACCGTATCCATCCCATTTCAAATGAAAAGATGCTTTCTCTTTAATAGTCTCAGGTTTTATTATATCGAAATGATGCATTCCCATCATGTCTCCAGCATGGAAAATCCGATGCTCCGATATATCTGATTTAACAAGTAAATTTCCCTTCCTATCCTGTTTAAATAGCAATAATTCATAGTTTATAGCATTCCCCAAATCAGGAACAAGCCAAGCATCCAAATACCTCTCAATTTCACCCTTTGAGTTGACAATCTTTAATCTAATAGCATTATCAGGACCGTAGATCGTATCAAAATCCACCCAATAATAATTTAAGGCACCTTTGTCCTCTCTAATCAGTAAGATTGCTTTTGGGGAGGTATTAGATGAATCTAAAATTTGAATGATATTATTCGACTGCTCTATTTTTTTTGAAAAACCTCGTGAAAAGTATGATGTCTCAGTCGGTTTAATCATCTGACTATATAAAACCATTGCCAACAATCCTTTACAACTCCAAGCCAAAAGAGCAATTAATAGTGCGGTTATTATTAATATCCAATTTCTTTTTTTCACCTAGTTTGGTTTGTGTTTAGTCATCATATCGGCTCAGACTGTTGTTATTGAGAGTTTTGAAACCCAATCTTTGTCCAAGTGCAGAAAATTGCTTGATTAGCATTTCTCTATATTTAAGCAATCAGCCAGCATTTACTGCAGCATTGTTTGTTTTTTCATCTCAGTTGTGCCTCTCTATTCAGTTTGGCTTATGCAATATTCAAATCTCTATTGAACCAATCCATTAGTATTTTTTCTATTTCGTCTTTATTATAAGTCTTTGAATTGCGTCTAGCCTTAAAAATATCCATATTACCCACCCTTATTATTCAATATTGATTTTGCCTTCAATCCAATCTGGTAAATAAAAGTTCATACCTGTTTTGTTCTCAACATCTACTAGTTTATTTCTTAGTTCTATGCTTCTAAGGCCAATCCTTTTCCGTAGGCTGTCTGTCTCGGCTAGTTGTGAGCTTAAGGGTGGATTGAGAAATCCGTATCCTGTTTGTATTCCACCAGAACTTACGCTTAAATACCAATCATCAATCATTGCAAATTCATAGGGAGAAATTTGGCCTTTCCAAATAGCTTCTATTAGTTTCGGTTTAATGAAATTATAAAGGCTGTCTCTGATTACATAATCTTTTGAAATGGAATTATGATGACTTAAAATTGTTGACATCCAAAAATTGTTTCCAATAAGTTGTTCACCTGGATATCCCTGATCTTCAAGGATTTTAATGAACTTCTTTAATTGAATTTCGCTATGAGGAGCGAATTTTTTCATAGCATACTTTTCTTTTGCCTGATCCCCTATTCTGAATAAAGCCCCCCTTGCCTTCTTTTGATCCATTTTGAACATTTCGTGCACCTCACTTCTCAGTCCATGGTTGATTCTATCTTCATACTTTTTTCTAAGCTCAAAATAGGCTTCCTTATTCCCTTCCCAAAGCGGGTCATCCTGTAGTTTGGATAAGTATTGGTTTTTATTGAGACTTTTAATATCCCAGCCTCCAGCAATTCCCTTTTTAATAATTTCAAGAGCAGTTTTTTTATCCTTCAAAAACAGGGCAAGCTGAGCTGCAATTTTATAATCTTTTACAAACACAAAATCGAAAGAATTGAAAATTTCATTATAAACTTTCAGTGCTTCTGGAAACTCCTCTTCACCTATGAAATTTTCTGCCTTATTTATTTGCTCATGATACTTTTGGTAATTCTTTGGCTCAATAGAAGCTAAACTACTAAAGCTTAGTATAGGTAGTACGAAAAATAGACTTGCCAGAATTCTCAATTTCAGTTTTTTAAGGGTTGCCAACAAGTGAATATATGCAGTAGTAAATAATTACTCTCTATGACTTTAGCACAAATCTAAAGGAATTAAAATTTTTTTATACTACAGATTGCCATACTTATTTAGCCTAGACTTTCCTAGATTTTAGGCCCGTCAAAATTTAGGCTTTGATTTTTTTGAATGGATAAAAAATAGATGGCATAAGCTTAAATGCTATTGGATGTTATTTTAAATGTACTTTGTGGGTAGTTTCCCTAATTGCTAGTAGATTTTATATTCAATTCCTTAAAAGTCCAATTTAGAATTTGGTCTGTACAACACATTTTTTTTAGTTCTTCAGCATCACATTTAATGGTCACCTTTTCTATTATATGAAATTTACCAAGTTCAATTTGAAAACATCGCCTTATGGTCTTGCAAGTCACAATAAATTCTTTAACTGCCACTTTATGTCCAAAGAATTCCGAGCTATAAATACTGTGATTATTTGAAATTAAACGTCTGCCTTCCTTAGCATAAAGCTGTTTAATTGAATCTGGATAATTAGCTGGTAGAGACTTAAGAGACTTTCCGTTAATGAAAACAAAGTTGTCCAAAACTGGTAATTCACCTTCGTTTCCCGCGCTCATAGCATAATACTTGATTTTATGTTTTTCAATTTCACCCTTATACTTTTTTAAAAACAGAAATTGTTTTTGACCAATTTCATAATCTGTCCATCTCCATGCACATGGCCAATCAGTAAATTTGAAAACTTTGATAATCTTATCCTCACCTGTCAAGTCCCCCTCAATTTTCAGCTTATAGGTCAAGGAGTCTATTTCTATTATTTCACCGTAAACAATTTTGTCAGCACCCAATATCATTTTATAAAGCTTCATCGGTGTATAGTCTGCTTTCACCGCGAAGGGAGCCATCCATAGCCAGAAAATAATTAATCTCGAATTCATTTTAAAATTTTGTTAAGGATTGACTAAAACAAAAGGTAAATAGCCCAGGATAGGCATAGGCCCGTGTTTTTATTAATAATCAAAACTGTCCTAAATAAAATTTATTACCTACAAATAATTTAATTCTGTTTATATAATGTAGCCTATCAGTTAACCATTTACCTCAAAATTCTTAATTTATTAAGTGTTCAATTATTTCTTTGCTTTTAAGGGAAAATTGATAAGGCTTTGTGGATTTATCCTCTTTTAATAGGCCAAGCTTGATGAGTTCCTGCAAATCCTTACTAGCTGTTTGTCTTACAATCTCATGTTTTTTACTATAGGAGTTTAAGCTAATTGTATTTTAAATGAATCTGGAGAGATTAAAAAAGGGGGGCATCAATTACTACTACTAGCCTCCTTTATTTTTTTTAATTCTTGAATTCTGTTTTTATAGAATTCTTTATCACTTAGTTCAACAGCTTTTTGCGCAAATTTTATTGCATTGTTAATATCGCCTTGGGCTTCATAAAAATCAGCCATCGAATCATAGGCATTTGCGCTTTCTGGATAATACTCAATGGCAAGTTCGAAATACATTTTTGCCTTTTCATTCTTTTGCATATCCATATTCATATAAGCCGACATATTCAATAGCTCTTCGGGGTATGGTGGCTCCTTATATCCAAAATGTTCCCTGAGCTTTTTCTCTCTATATTTTACGATGCTAAACAATTCTTCCTTAGGAGTGTCAAATGAATTTATTTTATCTGTATTTTCCATTTGGTACCATTCAAAAATTGAAATTAGTCCGTCCATAATGGAAGGGAAAGGAATCGTTCCATGAATATCATTTGGGTAATACTTCCAGTTAAAAGACAACCCATTTCTAGCATTTTTATTGACCAAGTCCGAAAAGGCAATATTGGAACGTGCGAACAAAGTAAAATCGGATGAATCCTGCATTACATTGTCTATCGTTATTTTCGAGTTCTGCATATGCAACTGTCCAGCAAGTGAAACAAATAGGCTTTTGTTTGTATAATCCTGTTTAGAGAATAGCTCTTGGGCTTCTTTCAAAAGCTTTTGATTGTCCCAATCCAGACTTGGGTCTATAGCAAGATAATTCGCAAATAAATTTGGTTGATATATCAAAGTAGAAATCGTAAATAACCCTCCATAAGAATGACCAATGAGTGTTCTATAATTTGTGACAGGGTATTTACTCTCAATAAAAGGAATCAGCTCCTTCTGGATAAACTTTCTGAAATTCTTAGCCTCTCCGTTCTTTTCGTTGAAAGGCATCCCATATTTTGTTGTGATTTTTGATGTGCTAAGGTCTCGAAGTCTGTTTTTATCATTAGCGATTCCCACAAGAACCATTTCCGGTGTAAAACCACCACTGTAATAATTTTGAAAATCATTTACAGTAGGCAGAAAAATTTCGCCATCTAAAATAAAGGCCACAGGGTATTTTTGATCTTGTCTATCATTAAAACTAGTAGGCACTTGCACATAAAACTTTCTTGATTCTTTCAATATTTCAGAGTAGAGACTATCCACCAAACCTACCTTTTTCAAATAGGGTTGATTTTGATTTTCCTGAGCTTTTACTAGTTGCAGAAAGCAAACCATTAGAACAACACACAATAGATTTCCTAATCCATTGCTCATTCTGCTTTTCATATTCATTTTTAGTTTTTAAATCTTGAGGGAGTCCAATGAGTGAATTTATTTTAGGCTATAAAAAATCACTTTAGAGGTTTAGAACAAAACTAACAGATTTTTAATTTCAAAAAAGAAATCCACTGCTAAAAGAGTATTTGTAGAATGGTTTTAATGGGCTGTCCTAATAACCTTCCCTACCTCATAAATCCAGAAAACTGACTTAAAAAGGATTAAATGAATTCCATTGAGTATTAGAATAGGGCTTGTGTAGCAGATACTTTTGGCACCAGTACTCTTTATTTAGCTATTTCAATATTCAGTTGTTTTCCAAGCCCTATTACAATCAACTTGTAATAGTTTGAAATCTGAATATCACTTAATTCTCTTTCTATTCGTTAATTATAGCTTTTATTAGTTCCTGTTTTTTCAGCAAGTTCTTCTTGGGTTAAATTCTCCTCCTTGCTAGTTGCTTTTAGGACAATACCAAGTAAACTAATTGATTTACTTTTAATAAATAATTGTTCGAGATTTTAAGTTTTGGAGGGTTTTCTGATATTATAGGAGAGGTTCATGTACGTTGTAGTAGCGGTACGAATTGCCTTATGCAATATAAACCATGTTAGGGTTTTGTTTTTAATCTAAATTTTTGCCCTTCTTTATAGTCAGATGGTAAATTTGGGCTTTTTATTCCAAAAGGACCAGTCCCACGAGATTGATAATAATATTCATTTTCATCGTCTGAGTATCGACTAGCACAAAGAAGTCTGAAGGTAGTTGTCCGCCTGTCTGATTTGTGGACAGCAATATCAATCCAAACTGGTATTTTTCCATTTCTGTAAATCAAATCTCGAGCTTCCTTATCCGAGAGTCCATTTTCAATTCTATTATTGTCTTCAGGATAAATGTCAAATTGAGTCAATTTAGGGTCGTCTTGTGATGAATTCAAATGAAGGTCATATCGGAATTCTGGAACCAATTTGTTTTTAAGGTATTGTTCAGCCAACTTAAAGGACACAAAACTTGCCCCATTGATTAATATTAGAAATTCTTCTTTGGTCATCTATGTTCGTTAAGATTTATTCTTTACACAAGTTGTAAATACATACTTTACAGCAAATCGGTTTCTAAGCTTAGGATTGTTCCTTATTTCTTAATTCGTTTTCGTTAAAATAGCCTCAAGATTCCACTCCCTATTTCTGAAACTTCCATGTATTTTCTTTGTATGGATGTGGGTACATAAACCCAATTTTAGGAGAATTCTGCCAAATTAATTAGAAAAAGGCTTGTTTATTAGTTCACGTTTCAAGCAGCATATTTACTTAGGCTATTTACCTGTTTCACAACGCAATGGATAAAATTAGGAAAAGGTATTGAATGAGGCTTGCTAATTATTTAACTTATTTAGATGCAAAAAAAAGAAACACTTTCAAGAAAAGATTTTCACTTGTTTTCAGCTGGGTGATTAGGTTCCAAGCACTAATTTTTACAACTATTAAAACCTGCTTTGGATTTAGATTATTTGTAAGGTCGCACTACGGTTTATTAGAGTGATGGTAGCCAATAATTGATTGACTTCCATTCATTGCTGGGCTTAAAATCAATCAATAATTCAAGCTTTCATTTTCCAATAAATCCTGAAAACCGAAATAAAAAGGGATTAAATCAACTCTCTTGAGTATTTGAATAGGGTTTGTTTATCAGCTACTATTGTTGTCTATTATTTTTTATTTTATTTCTGTCTCTAATTTTTCGTGGTTTGAATATCCCAATATCAGAAAAGTCATTTATTCTTAATTCATGGTCAGGAATGAACTCAAAATGAATTAAACCCGATATTTTAAGGGAATCATTTTTCAAGATTGTATGACGGTCTAATAAGCCATCGATATGTTCCTTTGCTAAAAAACCTTTCACCTTAATTCTTGCCACTTTCCCATGAACTGAATCAGATTCAATTAAAATCACATTTCCTTTGAGAAACCCAATTTTATTAGATTCAGTAGGTGCTCTGTGATGAATCTTGCTAATACCATAAAAAATCAGGCTGTCTGCTGTTTCTTTAAATTTTGAAAAACCATAATCCAACCTGCAGGGAATTCCGTCTCGCCATTTGTATTTTGTTGTTTCTACTATAAAACCTTTCACCTGGTCATAAACAGTTGAAATGTATTCTGGCTGTCCATATCTGCCCTTTTGAAAAGAAATAATTGAAATTGTGTCCTTTGTTGGCATTCTAGAAAAGAAATGGAAAGGGAGCTGTTTGGCTGAGCGTATTCCTATTTCTTCATTTTCCTCAAGAATCTCGTAGCCATATTTTGCACCACTATTTATATTGCTCAATGCACTATACTTGAATATGGATTTGTCAGAGTTCTTTATCTTCTGTTCATAAACCTCATGAACTTCGTATCCCCAATTACAACCTGATAAAATTAAGAATGATAAAACTGAGTATATTATCTTCAAGCGACGATTTTTAAATATTGTATAATGGTTAGTATATGAAGCGTAGCGACGGAATGCGCGTTTAGCTGCCTCTTTCATAACATATTTCCTTGAAACTTCGACAAACTCCTTGATGTATTTAATTCCAAGTTTTGTCAGTTTCGCCCAGACCAAACAAATTCTATTTGCAATCTCTTGTCTTCCAGAAACTGTAAGATTCTTATTCAGGTCATTGATTTCCTCTTGAATATTCTCAATTTCGTGAGTATTTTCCTCATTCTTGTATTCATCCAGTTTGAGTCTAATTTCTTCAAAATGCTCGTATAGAGGAAGAATTGACGAAGGTTCCAATGGTTTGTCTTTCTCTTCTTCAATTATTTCGAAGTAAGAATAATAGTCTTCCTGAAACCCTTTTTCAATTGGATCATCAAAAACCGATTTTGTGCTTTTAAATTCACTTAATAGCTTGAACCAAATTTGAAAATGTGTATCAATGCTTTTCTGATCAGATTTAACCCAACTTGCTCTCGACTCTACTGACTCAGCCGTGAAAGGCTGGTATTCCAGAAGAATTAGATTTTGATTACCCTGTTTTCTATGGGATTTAATATGGAAGAAAAAATTCGAGTCAATCGAACTTCCCTTGAATCGAATCAAATCCTTGTCGGAACTAACTCTTTTGAATAGTCCGTCCTTTTTATCCACGTAAGGTTCAATTGCCTTATGAACCACTAAAGGTGTTAGTTCTTTCTTATTCATTTTTTATATGCTTGCCAACATGCGCATATATACCACAGTAGTATATATCTACACTTTCAGTTCACTACAAATCTATTGAAAAAAGATAGCGAAAAAGACCTTAGCTACTCTCGAATCGAAATTCATTAATTTTTCTCGAAAACATTTGCTAGCTTTAAACTATTGAGTATAGGTATCTGCTAACAATCAGGAAGTACAAGGGGGTTTAAATTTTCTTTAGACTTAAATTTTTAACTCCTCATTTAATTAGGACCAAACTTTAGGATGAATAATTCCAATGTTTCCCGCTCCTCTTAGGGTAGTTTAGAACAAAAAAATTGAATACAAATCAAGGCGTAGATTTAAACGTATAAATATCACATTAAAGAGCCGTAGTTAGGAGTCGTTTTGAATAATTAATCCCTTATGTGGTTTTTGTCTTCACCTTTTGCCAATCTTTAATCTGCCAATGTGCATTTCCTGTACTCAATAGGTTTCCTTCTTCATCTTTAATTTCAACTTTACAAATAACATTGCAAATGCCTTGCATTTCTAAGGGCATTAAAATCTCCTTATTCCACCATTCTTGGTCGAATGAGAATTTGGCTTGGGCTGCAGATTTTCCCTGAAAATGATATTCCATTTCGAGTTTGCTCAATATTAGCCTAAACTTTTTGGGGTCTAATTTTGATATCAATAAAAATCCAGAACTCACCTCTGCTAATGTGGCCATAGCACAAGCATGTAATCCCTTTAGATGATTTAAATTTCTTTTGATATAAGGAAGTTCCACCTCTAAAAGCTCATCCCCTACTTCAACAATCTTAAATTTATGGGGATAGTTAAAAGGAACCATCCTATTTAAACCCTTGCTCAATAGCCATCTGTAAAACTTAGAGCTTTGGGCCTTCTTCATATATTTTAACAATTCCATCCTTTCAAATCATTTAGGTTCTTAAAAGCAAATATAAGTGGGAATAAGATGCTAGATGTTTTCATGGCTTGTTTTAGACCTATTTAAATACCAGATAATTTTTGATCTTAGCAGCTTTCAAATTTACCTATGAGCTTTTTCTATTCTCTGCTTTTTATTCTAAAAATCTATTGTGTTTACCATGTGGTGAAGAATGATAAATCGGTTTTATGGATTGTGGTTTTGATAATTGTCCCTGGAGCAAGCCTGTTTTACCTCTTCAGCCAGATTGTCCTAAAAGGGGATATCAAAAAAATAAGCGAGGAAATAAAACCTATCCTCAAACCCAATAGTAGGATAGAAGATTTGGAAAAACAATTTCGGCAAACTGATAATTTTAAAAATAAAATGGCCCTTGCCGATGCCTATTTTATTGTAGGTAGAAAAGAAGAAGCTTTAGAACTTTATGAATCCTGCCTCGATGGTGTTTTTAAGGATGATATTCATTTTCGTTTACAAATAGGTCTCTGCTATTTTGAACTCAAACAATATAAAAACGCTGCATTAAGTCTTTTTGAGGTGAAAGATACTGTGGAATTTAAGCGTAGTAAATATCACCTGGCCTACGCCCTATCCCTGGATGCTATTGGTAAAACTGAGCTGGCTAAAGAGCAATTTGAGGCCATGAATTCCGAAGTAGGAAACTTTGAGTTTAGATATCACTATGCTCGATTTTTAATGGACCAGCAGCAAGCCAAAGAAGCCCAGAATATTTTAGAACAAATAATTCAAGAAATAGAGACTCTGGATCCAGCAAAAAAGAAGAATGCCCTAGTATGGCAGGAAAAATCAGAAAAATTGCTCCATGAATTAGAATCCATGGAGCAGAATGTTTAGAGTTTTTTTCTTCCTTTTAAATAGCAAGGACAGTTTACGAATAGGTGTTAAGCTAATTTTCTATAAAGGATCAGAACTTTATAAAGTCTATCCAAATAAATCTCAATACTTTTGCGGGCATTTTAGCAGAAGAAAAAGATTATGAGTAATAGACTGGTGAATTTTTTACAATTTGACCGTGAAAGAGGAAGTTTAAAAGATGAGATTCTTTCTGGGATTACGGTGGCTTTGGCTTTAGTGCCGGAGGCTATTGCCTTTTCATTTATTGCCGGTTTATCGCCATTAATAGGTTTATATACCGCATTTTTTATTGGAATTATCACCGCTGTTTTTGGGGGAAGACCTGGAATGATTTCCGGAGCAACTGGTGCTATTGCCGTGGTTATTGTTGCTCTTGCCCAAATTCATGGTACTGAATATGTCTTTGCCGCTGTGGTTTTAATGGGTATTATTCAAATGCTCGTGGGGGTTCTAAAATTGGGGAAATTTATTAGGTTGGTACCACAATCCGTAATTTATGGTTTCGTAAATGGATTGGCCATCATCATTTTTGTTGCCCAATTTTCTCAGTTCAAAACAGGTCCAGAATTAGACGCTCCCTATATGCAAGGGAATTCCCTCTATTTAATGCTAGGCCTGGTTATTCTTACCATGGCCATCATATTTTTTCTACCAAAAATCACAAAGGCAGTTCCCTCCTCCTTAGCCGCTATAATTGTTATTTCAGTTGCTGTTATTGGATTTAATATCCCTACCAAAACTATTGGAGATTTGGCAAGCATCGGTGGTGATTTCCCACCATTTGCCTTACCTGATGTACCCTTTACCTGGGAAACCCTTCAGATTATTTTTCCATTTTCCTTAATTATGGCCGGGGTTGGATTAATTGAAAGTCTATTAACCCTTACTCTGATAGATGAAATTACAGATACCCGAGGAAGTGGAAATAAAGAATCTTTTGCTCAAGGTCTTGCCAATACTGTTACAGGAATGTTTGGTGGTATGGGAGGTTGTGCCATGATTGGACAAAGCTTAATAAATGTAAATGCCGGAGGTAGAAGTAGACTTTCTGGGATTATTGCTGCCTTAGGCTTGTTGAGCATAGTATTATTTGTTGGACCATTTATTGAGAAAATTCCCATGGCCGCACTTGTTGGACTAATGTTTATGGTAGCGATAGGTACTTTTGAGTGGGCATCATTAAAAGTATTTGGAAAGGTTCCTATGCCCGATATTATTGTGATGATAATTGTTACCCTCGTTACAGTATTCCTACACAATTTAGCTTTAGCGGTACTTATTGGCGTAATTGTTTCGGCTTTGGTATTTGCCTGGGAAAATGCAAAACGTATTAGAGCTAGAAAATATGTTGACGAAAAAGGAGTGAAACATTATGAGATTTATGGACCCTTGTTTTTTGGATCTGTAACGGTGTTCAATGAAAAGTTTGATGTAGCCAATGATCCAGAAGAGGTGATTATCGATTTTCAGGAAAGTAGATTGGCAGATTTATCAGCTATTGAAGCGGTAAATAAACTAACCGAACGCTATTTGAAAGCTGGAAAAAAACTTCATTTGCGCCACCTTTCTAAAGATTGTATACTACTGCTGAAAAATGCTGAAAAAATTGTGGATGTGAATATTGAGGAGGATCCTAAATACAAGCTTCCGGTAGACGCTGTGTAGTTAGAAAAAGGAGGAAATAAATTCTTATAAAGTTCTCTATATTTACGGAATCTATAAAATTGCCCTGGAGATAAATGAATAGGGTAATCAAATTATTCTATGAAATTTACAGAACTAGGCCTGAATGAGACATTGCTGGAAGCAATCTCCTTCATGAACTTCGAGGAAGCAACGGAAATTCAAGAAAAAGCAATTCCAAAAATATTAGAAGGCAAAGACTTAATTGGATGCGCCCAAACTGGTACCGGGAAAACGGCAGCTTTTATCCTCCCTACCCTCCATCAAGTAATCAAAAATAAAAGTACTGGAACCAGTGTGCTTGTTTTAGTGCCAACACGTGAATTGGCCATTCAAATAGACCAGCAAATTCAAGGATTAGCTTATTTTACAGAGACCTCTTCCATGGCCATATTTGGCGGTGCTGATGGTATTAGCTGGGAACAAGAAAGAAGAGCATTATCTGAAGGTTCGGATGTTATTATTGCTACCCCTGGAAGACTAATTGGGCATTTAAATAATGGCTATGTAAAATTCGATAAGGTGGCACATCTCATTTTAGATGAGGCTGATAGAATGCTAGATATTGGATTTCACGACGATTTAGTGAAAATCATTTCCTTTCTCCCTAAAAAAAGACAAAGCCTACTTTTTAGCGCTACCATGGCTCCTAAAATTCGAGTGCTGGCCAAGGAAATATTGAAAGATCCTTTTGAAATAAATATTTCAGTTTCTAAACCTGCCGAAGGTGTAAGCCAGCATGTTTTTCTTGCTCATGAAGAACAAAAAGCTGCGATTACCAAAGGGATTTTAAAAGACAAAGATGCCTATCAATCTATAATTATTTTCTGCGCTACTCGGAAAAAGGTAGAACAGCTTTCGCGAAAGTTGAAAAACTGGAGTTTTAACTGTAGAGGAATTTCTTCAGACTATGGTCAGGAAGAAAGGACCCAAACTCTTTTGGATTTTAAATCGAGAAACCTTCGTATTCTGGTGGCTACAGATGTGATGAGCCGCGGTATTGATATAAAAGATATAAACCTGGTGATCAATTACGATGTTCCTGGGGATGCCGAAGACTATGTTCACCGAATTGGAAGAACAGCAAGAGCTTCTACTAAAGGTATGGCTATTACCTTGGTGAATGAGGAGGAAATGTATAAATTCCATAGAATTGAAAAATTAATTGAAAGAGTTTTAGATAAAGAACAACCACCAGAACACCTAGGACCTGGTCCAGTTTGGAAGGTGGAAGAAAAAAGGAGGTCTGGAAAAAAGAAATTTGCTGGCAAGAAAAAATTCTTCAATAAAAACAAAGCAAAATCCAACAATGCTTCACGAAAACCAAGGCCAAAAGGTCCATCGCAATAATATCTGAGTATTTGCCACTGGCAAAATTCTTATTTCAATAAGGCATGCAAAAAACTGAATTTGAAATTAGCAAAATGGATTGTCCTTCTGAGGAAAATCTAATTCGACTAAAATTACAGGATGTTTCAGGCATAGAACATTTGGAGTTTGATATAGACAATCGAAAGCTTTTTGTCTTTCATTATAATAATCTCCAAGGGATAGAAAGTGCTATTACCCAATTAAAATTAGGTTCCAAAGTTATAGGCTCGGTAGAAAGTGATGAAAAATTTGAATCGGAGAATTCTCAGCAAAAAAAAATATTATGGCTGGTTTTAGGGATTAATTTTTTATTCTTTCTGATAGAAATCAGCACTGGATTTATCTCAGATTCCATGGCTTTGGTGGCAGATAGTTTAGATATGCTTGCTGATAGTTTTGTCTATGCACTAAGCATAATGGCCATTGGGACAAGTCTAATTCTGAAAAAAAAGGTCGCCAAGCTTGCCGGATATTTTCAAATTATTCTGGCAGCAGCAGGTTTCTTTGAAATCGTAAGAAGGTTTCTAAACCTAGAGGAGAAGCCCAATTTCCAAATCATGATTTTGGTTTCCATTTTGGCATTAATCGCTAATGCTTTATGTCTTTATATTCTAAAAAAGGGGAAAAACAAATCAGAGCCGCATATGAAGGCGAGTATCATTTTCACCTCCAATGATGTTATCATCAATTTGGGAGTTATACTGGCCGGAATATTAGTCCTTTATTTTAATTCCAATATCCCCGATTTGCTCATTGGGTCACTGGTTTTCGGATTGGTTATTCAAGGAGCTATTCGAATTCTGAAGCTTTCGAAATAAATCCTTCAATCCAAGTAAAACTTAAGCCTAATTTTTAAAGGCGTGGGCAATCAAATCATTGATATCAATGAATTCCAAACTATATTCATGGCTAGCTTCTAACACCACCTGAGGAGCTTTTCCAGCATCCAAAGCCTCCTTCCATCTCGTGGCACAAAGGCACCATTTATCTCCAGCTTTAAGTCCTTTAAAACCGTATTGCGGCATTGGAGTGCTCAAATCATTCCCTTGATTTTTGGAAAATAGCAGGAATTCCTCCGTTAGCACCACACAAACGCTATGCACCGAATGATCGTCTGGACCCGTATCGCAACATGAATTGCGGTAAAAGCCCGTAAGTGGATCCGAACTACAAGGGATTAAGGGTTCTCCAAAAATGTTTTTTGATTCAAAAAGCTCCATGATTTATGTATTTAAAGCTTTGAGATCTTGAATAAAGGATTTGATAACTTTCCCTTTAGTATGGGGCATCACAACGATTTTCCACCATTTGGCTTTCCCTTCATAATTGTCGGAAACCAATCGGTATTTTTCGGATATACTTTCAGGGAAATGCCCAGCTCTTATGCTGATGATATTCATTTGTGGGTTCCTAAAATAGCGGATATTTAAGTCATCCAAAACCTGGCAAAGTGCATCGGTTTCCTGCATTAGTCCGGCAATTTTTTCGGCCCATCCTTTTGGACCGTGAATTTGCAAAATCATCCAAATGGAAATGGCCTGTGCTCCATTTCTACTTCCACATAAGGTGTAGTCTAGCCCTTGAACATATTGCGCCTCATTGGTAGCGGCGTATTGCATCCATCCTTTTCGGATTAAAAACATTCCGGTACCATAGGGAGCCATCAACATTTTATGGGCATCCAAGGTTATGGAGCAAATCTCAGGATTTCTAAAATCTAGCTGGTTTTGAGAATTTGTAAATGGATAGATAAATCCACCAAAAGCCCCATCGGCATGAACCTTATAGGGGTAGTTATTCTTTTTAAATACGGAGCAAAGGGCATCAATATCATCCACGGAACCAAACATAGTGGTGCTCATATTGGCTACTACAATAAAATATTTCACCCCTTGAATATTGGCATCGTGAAGCATTTGCTCCAGGCTAGGAATTTCTATTTGTCTATCCTCATCATTTACAGGAACAGGAATGGCTTGGATGCTTAGCAAATTTGCTCCTTTATAAAAGGAATAGTGACTATCTGTACTAAAAACCACACCTATTTCATGGTTTTTGGCTCTAAATTGCTTTTTATAATAGTTTCGATAAATCCAAAGGGCCTGAATATTTGCTTCCGTACCACCAGGTGCTACATAGCCGTCTATAGACTTTTCCTCAGCATGCATAATCTCCTCAGAAACCATTCTGATTAATTCAATTTCCATTTGCTGAGTCCCTCTAAAAAGATCTTCCCCTTTATCTTCTGTAAGAGTATGACAACCAATATGATTGGGATTATTGATAAAGGTACTTAGAAAGGGAGCATTCTCTAAAAAGTCGGCATCCCTATGAAATTGAGCTGTATCCAAATAGGATCCCGGAATTCCTAAAATATAATCAGAATCGTAATTTCTATTTTGATCTAAAGCCTCAAAAACCCTTTCGTTTATGGACTCCTTTTTCATTTTTTTCCAAAGCATGGGCAAAAATAGTTTATCTCCCCTATCCTACTAGAATTTAGAGCATAATATTATTGTCATTTCAAGGCATTTATTCTCAATTAAATTTGGGGAACATTCATCCCTAGTCTTGAGGCTCTGATTTATAGAAATTTAATTTATGCTCTTTTAAATATTCTAGCCTTTCCTTTAAATGAACCTTTTCAGGTTTTGGGAAAATCTTGAAATTGGATTCCCTATTGGCAATTTCAATACTTTCCGTTTTTTTATATACCTCCACCCATTTTTCCTTTTTGCTTTTAATCTTTTCCATCCTTTTATAATGCTGAGCTGTATTTAGACTAGGATAAATGCTTGCCAAAACGAAAATCAGTTTCCAGAAATGCCCACCGAATCTCAATTGACCTAAATAAAAATATAGAGCTATATATGCAGGACTGATATAAATAATATAACGAGAGGCTTTGGCTCCACCAATTCCGTAAGGAGCTCTGCCTAGGGAAAGATTTAGCAAAAACAGAAAACTAAAAGTGCTGAGTATAAAAACAATTCTCAGGGCTTTGTTATTCGTTTCGCGCCAAAGTTTAATAGTGGAAAGCACCATTAACCCCAGGATAATCATAAAATTTATTGCGCCAAAAACCATATCCCAAATGCTGCTAATGGTTAATGACCAATAGTTGGCTAGACTCACAAAAATGAAGGATAAATATAAATTCAAAGAGGAATTTTCCAGCTCTCCTGCTAAATCTTGGGGGTGATTAAAATTATAATCATAAAAAAATAAAACTAGGCCGAAAAGGCAAAGGAGGAGGCTTAAGACCTTATGGATTCTATCTTCTTTAAATCGCCATAAATCTAGGAGGATGAGGAAAATGCTGATCGGTGCGATAAAAAAACCAAAGCCGGTAAAGACCAACAAAAAGTTGATAAAACCAATTAAATAGTATTTGTATTTGGAATGATTTAGCCAAGCAAAGGAATATAGAATAAGAAGTAAAAATGGCATAGAGCCATGAGAAATATTTGGGGTTGCGGAGAAAAGTCCATGTTGGGTGGGACTAAGGATTAAAGCAAAAAGCACTATATCCATAAAAACCAAATTTCCGGTCAATCGCTTTTTTAAGAGTAGACAAAATAAGCCAGAAAGAAATAGCAATACTCCAATGGCGAAGGCTTCTATTTTACCATCCCAAGCGCTTAGATCTGCAATCCATTTGGCCAGAATAAAACCTATTCCCTGTCGGTGCGGACCATGCTGATGTGAAAAAATATCCCAATAAGAACCTTTATCAAAAAACTCAGCATAAAATCCCCACTGATCCCAAAACAATAGATTAACAGCGTAGTTGTCTATCATCCAAAACCATCTGAAACTAATTAGAGCCAGCACAATAATGGCGAGAATCTTCCAGGGGATTATAGTAGATTTTATATTCAATTTTACTTGTTTGGGAGAAAGATAGAATTTTTGGGAATTGTAGAAAGGAAATGTCTTGAAATATGAGTTTTAAATCGAGAATTACAGGATAAAAAAAAGCCGATGATTTCTCACCGGCTTCCATTATTATTTGGCAAATATTAATTAACCAACAAGCTCTTTTACCTTATCCGCAGCTTCTTTCAATGCTATAGCAGAATGTACTTCTAGTCCACTAGCATCAATCATCTCCTTGGCTTGAACAGCATTTGTTCCTTGTAATCTTACGATGATAGGAATATTTATATCTCCAATGTTTTTATAGGCATCAATTACACCTTGTGCTACTCTATCGCATCTTACAATACCTCCAAAAATGTTTACCAAAATGGCTTTTACATTTTCATCGCGTAATATAATTCGGAAGGCTGTTTCTACACGTTTGGCATCTGCCGTACCACCAACATCTAAAAAGTTGGCAGGATTACCACCAGCCATTTTTATAATATCCATGGTAGCCATTGCCAATCCTGCTCCATTTACCATACAGCCCACATTACCATCTAGATTTACAAAGTTTAATCCAGCATCTCCAGCTTCTACATCAATAGGATCCTCTTCACGCTTATCGCGTAATGCAGCGTAATCTGGGTGACGGAATAGTCCATTATCATCCAAAGATACTTTGGCGTCTACGGCGATTACTCTATCGTCAGAAGTTTTTAATACAGGATTAATTTCAAAAAGTGAGGCATCAATACCATCATAAGCTTTATACAAGGAGCTCACAAATTTTGTCATTTCCTTAAATGCCTTACCGCTTAATCCTAGGTTAAAAGCAATTTTTCTCGCTTGGAAACCTTGTAGTCCAACTTTAGGATCAATTTCTTCTGTAAAAATTAGGTGAGGAGTATTTTCGGCAACAGCTTCAATATCCATTCCTCCTTCGGTAGAATACATGATCATATTTCTTCCGCTTGCTCTGTTTAATAAAACAGACATATAAATTTCTGAAGTTTCAGATTCTCCAGGATAATATACATCTTCAGCGATCAATACCTGATGAACTCTTTTTCCTTGTGCAGAAGTTTGTGGGGTTACTAAATCCATCCCAATAATATCATCTGCTCTATCTCTAACTTCATCAAGGCTTTTGGCTAATTTCACACCGCCACCTTTTCCACGGCCACCAGCATGAACCTGAGCTTTTACAACCCACCAACCAGTTCCTGTTTCTTCTGCTAATTGTTTTGCAGCTTCAACAGCTTCCTCTGGCGTGGATGCAACTTTTCCCCTTTGGATTCCTACTCCAAAAGAAGCTAATATTTCCTTTCCTTGATATTCGTGAAGATTCATATATAATAAAGTTTTGTATTCTGATTTTTAAGAAACGTGGCAAAAATAGACTTTGGTTACGATCTAAAAAAATAAATGAGCCTTAATCTGAAAGTAGTTTGCCCATATTATAAATCTTGCTCCTTATCTTTGATTATCAAACTGATTTTTTACCTTTCCAAAGCAAGGTTCCCCATCTTGACGTCAATTTAATTTTATGAAATTTTATACCCGTATACCTAAAAAATTACTGCCTTATTTCCAAAGTGAATTGCAAGCTTATACTGAAAAACTATCTGAAGGAAACTTACAAGCAGCCTGGAATCATTTGGAACGAGCTCATATTATTGGACAAAGATACCCCTACCATCACAGCCTTGTGCATTGGAAAATGTTGCGATTTGGATTTTTAATTAAGAGTAGAAAAGAAATTTTAGGGCAAATACCTAGGCTTATATTCGGTGGTGTAAAATCTTTTGTTGGAACCATCCCAGTTGGAAACCCCGGAGGATCCAATGTTCCTCCTTTAAAGCCCTTTCCCATTGAAAAGGAAATCCAATTAATTTTTCAAAAGTCTGGCTTATCTGCAAAATAATCATCTTTATTTCTTCACAATGATTTGCCTTTTACCTATTTCAAAGTGCCAAACTCAACTGTTTTAAATGGCTATCTACAATAGAAAAGAATTTTTAAAAACCATTTTTGGAGCTGGTGGCTTGGCTATACTGAATTCTTTTATGCCAACTATTTGGGCAACTAAATCCGATTCTAAGGATGTTAGTGACCTTGAAAATTTGGTGATGGATGCTGAATGGGAAAATATCCGAGAGCTTTTTCCTCTTAAAAAGAGTATCAACTATTTTAACACAGCTGGTTTAGGGGCTAGTCCAAGATCAGTATTAAAGGCCGTATCTGATAAGCTGAATACATATGAGATTGATGCTGTTGATGGACGAAAAGAAGAGAAGGAATCAAAATCTGTTTTGGCGAAATTTCTGGGTACGGAACCTGAAAATTTAGCCTTTACAAGGAATACTACAGAAGGGATAAACATAATTGCGAGAGAGCTCAATTTTCAGGAAGGAGATGAAATAATAAGCACAAAGCACGAGCATGTTGGTGGAGCATCTCCCCTTCTTATGTTGGAAAAAGAAAAAGCGGTAAAGCTTAAAATTGTGGATCTGGACTTAAATGGCAGCCAAAATTTTGAATTAATAAAATCACAAATAAACTCCAAAACCAAGCTAATCTGTATCTCCCATGTTTGCTGCACAACGGGTTTGGTTTTACCCATTAAACAAATTGCGGAGTACTGTAAATCCCAGTCTGTTCTTTTATGTGTTGATGGGGCTCAAGCAATAGGTTCAATTTGGGTGGATCTAAAGGAATTGGATGTAGACTTTTATGTAGGCAGTGGTCATAAATGGCTATTCGGACCAAAAGGCACGGGTTTTCTTTATGTTAACCAAAGATCCTATTCCCAATTGAAACCAAATTTTGCTGGCGCCTATGCTGTAGAAAGTTTCAATTTAAAATCCCATGAAACCAAATTTGTAAATAATATTTCTAGAGTGGAATATGGAACAAGGAATAGCCCACTCATAATGGGATTGGAAGCAGCCCTGAAATTTCATGAAGCTTTAGACTATAAAAAGGAGCTGGCTAGAAATCAAATGCTTGCCGATTATTTTAGAGATGAATTAAGTAAAATCAAAAAAATAGAAATACTCAGCCCTAGTATAAAGGAATTTAGGAGTCCAATTGTGAGTTTTAAATTAATAGGAAGGGATTTTAATGAATTGAGAAATCTACTTTTAAAAAAATACCATCACCGTTTAAGGGCCATCTACGAAAATGACCTAAATGCCCTAAGAGTCTGTGTAGCCATCTACAATGATAAAAAGCAACTCGACCAATTGGTCCTTGATCTTCAAGAAATATCGGAGGGAAATTAGAGAGTTAAGAAATCCAAGTTCAATATATTTTCATTTGATGGAAATACTTTTCCTAAAATGAATATTTTCGCATCAAACTACGAATTATGGCTAAAGCAGATTGGAAAACGGTAAAGGAATACGAGGATATCACCTATAAAAAATGTGGTGGGGTTGCAAGAATTGCATTTAACAGACCTAATGTAAGGAATGCTTTCAGACCAAAAACTGTAGGTGAATTGTTTGAAGCTTTTTTAGATGCTCGAGAAGATGTTTCTATTGGAGTGGTTCTATTTTCTGCAGAAGGCCCTTCAACTAAAGATGGAATTTACTCTTTCTGCTCAGGTGGCGATCAAAATGCCAGAGGTCATCAAGGTTATGTGGATGAAGCGGGTATGCCCAGATTAAATATTTTAGAAGTTCAACGCTTAATACGCTTTATGCCAAAGGTTGTAATTGCCGTAGTTCCCGGTTGGGCTGTTGGTGGCGGACATAGTCTACACGTAGTTTGCGATTTGAGTTTAGCGAGTAAAGAACATGCCATTTTTAAACAAACAGATGCGGATGTAACTAGTTTTGATGGTGGTTATGGATCTGCCTATTTAGCAAAAATGGTAGGTCAAAAAAGAGCCAGGGAAATTTTCTTTTTAGGAAGAAATTATTCTGCACAAGAAGCTTTTGATATGGGAATGGTAAATGCTGTAATACCACATGAGGAGCTAGAAGATACTGCTTATGACTGGGCTTTAGAAATTTTGGAGAAGTCTCCTACTTCCATTAAAATGTTGAAATTCGCCTTCAACCTAACCGATGATGGGATGGTTGGACAACAAGTTTTTGCTGGTGAAGCAACACGATTAGCCTATATGACGGATGAAGCGAAAGAAGGAAGGAATGCCTTTCTAGAAAAGCGCAAACCAGATTTTAAGGATATTAAATGGATTCCTTAGAAACATCATAGAAGCGTCATTTGTCGTTCTAGTGACAGTGTCGTCTAGCTGATTTTTTCTTTTTCTACTTGCCCTTAGATTTGGTTTTTATTCACACAAACCAAAGCCCTATGAACAAGTTTAAAAGAATTTTCAATAGAATATTAGCCATACTAGCAGCGCTAATATTATTACAAACCCTTTATTTTAAGTTCAGTGCTCATCCTGATAGCGTTCAGCTATTTACAGAATTAGGAATGGAACCTTGGGGCAGAATTGGCATTGGAATATTAGAATTAATTGCTGGCCTATTATTGCTCTATCCTAAAACCACCTCATTTGGAGCCTTATTAAGTTTTGGAATAATCTCTGGGGCAGTATTTTTCCACCTCTTTGTATTGGGAATTGAAGTGAATAATGATGGTGGAGGATTATTTGCCATGGCTCTTGCTGTTTTCATTAGCTCTTTGATCCTTATCATCATGAATTGGAAAGAACTTCTGGCCAATTTTCAAGGTGTTTTGAAAAAGTCAAATTCTATGGTTTAAATGAAAAATTAACAGAAAAAAAAATCATTACTGCGCTGAAATAAAAACAAAGCCAAGTTCTAGTCAGCTTTCTAAAAATTTGATTTATAGCCACTTATGGTCAAAGGAAAATTGAAGCTCTAAAAACCAATATTCCGAATACTTGAGTTATAAGGTATTAAGTAAATTAATGCCCATTAAGTTTTAGCGAATTTCTACATTTGCAAGCCTATCAAATTAATATTCCCGATGAAGTGGAACACTAGAGCCATGCAAACTGAACTAAATGAGGAAGGAATCATCATTGTTCATCCTATGCCTGACTTTAAGGGGCCTGAAACCTTGGAAATTGCTAAGGAAAATCTGGATAGTTTAAAGAAAGAGGCAAGAGATAAATTGAAAGGGGCACTTTTTCACCTCCCTCCCTATTATGTAAATGCCGAGGCGACCATATATTATGGGAAAAACTCGCCACAGGTGCCCGTTGCCCTTGTAGGAAATACTTTTATAAAAGTAATGGTAGGGAAGTTTTTGTTAAGTCTTATGACCAGCAAAAGGCCTATTAAAATTTTCAATGATGAAGAATCTGCCTTGGAATGGTTGAGAAAAAAAATAAAGGAAGTTGATATTTCTAAAAGTGCTTAATTTATTGGGATCATTATGAAATATATAGCCCTTCTTCGAGGAATTAATGTCAGTGGTCAGAAAATAATTAAAATGGCCGAATTAAGGGATCATCTTGCTGAGCTTAATTTTCAAAATCTGGCGACCTATATCCAAAGTGGAAATATTTTATTTGAATCCCATGAAAAGGATAGTTCAAAACTCGAAATTTTGATTCAGGCCAAAATCCAGGAAAAGTATGGTTTTGATGTCCCGATAGTGGTTTTTAACAGAGAGTATTTAGAAGAAGCAGAAAGGGGAAACCCTTATTCTGAACACAGTAAAGAAGCTGGAAACAAGGTATTTATAGCCTTTTTGAAGGAATATCCACTAGCCGAAAATATTGAAGCTTTCGAAAAATTAGATTTTTCACCAGATCAAATTGAACTAAAAGGTAAAAACCTCTATTTCTACTGTCCTAATGGTGCTGGAAATTCCAAAATCAGCAATACTATATTTGAAAAAAAGCTTAAGGTTGCCGCTACTACCCGTAATTTTAAAACCATTTGGAAGCTTTTAGAAATGAGTTCCTAGCTCTTTCGTTTATTGAAATTTAAAGGCATAAATATTTTCCCTTATTTCACGATTTAATTCTGCCTTCACCTTCACCTCTGCGGCATAATCCGCCCAATTCTTTACAATATCCTGAATTTCATAAATTATTCTTTCCCCTTTTTTTATGGAGTTTTCACGGGCTATACTCATTAAATCATCTTTGCTGATTTCCTTGTGTTTTCCATTAATACTCAGGCTGTGTTGGTTCACCCAAATATTGTTTGGAGCATAGGAATAACACAAATCATAGGCGGGTGCTAATTCCCATTTTCCACCTTGTTTTAATCTAAAAGAAAAGTTCTTACTATGATCGTCAAAATTTGTGGCTAAAACATTAAAAACCATTCGTCTAAACATCTGTTCTGCTTCGGGATAGCTCAAACGCAAAACTCGCATGGTTTGGAATAATTGCTCATAGCTGTAGGAATAGAGTTGGTTGTAATCATAATGCTGCAGACCACAAAAGCTTTGGATGTGATGCCTAGTATTTTCGCCTTCTCTATCAAATCTTTTAGTCAAAAAATGAGCTCTATCTTTTTCTTCGATTAAATAGCTATCCATTATATCTATTCCGCAATCTCTAGCCATCAAATAATAGGCATATTCTACTCTTCCAAATCCTTTACTGCTTCCAAATTGTGCATCACTCACCCCATCTAATTTGAGTAAATACTGCTCAAATCCCTTTGGAGTATTGGTTTGCCCGGAGCGAACCTCTCCAGTATCTAAATTATAGGCTATTAAAGCCTTAGGTCTTGCTCCACCTGCTGATGTACCAATTTTTAAAATCTCACCCATGGCGCGCTTTTCATTGGATTTTATATTGGTGGTAAAATCTTTCCGTGTAGAAAGCATCTTTTGAGCAATATCCACCAAACTACTGAGCTCTATATCAAAGGCATCCCTATTCTTTTTAAAACTACTGGGCTCAAACTCCAAAGCCCCAATTGCTCTAGAACCTATAAAACACAATTGCTCCACGGGGTTCATACTGTTGGGTGGTCTGGAATTTTTAGCCAGCCATAAATTTATAAGTTGATTTCCATATCTATCCGGAAGTGAATCTGCTAATAGTCCTGGTAAACCTTTAAAGGTAGAGATTTCCTCATTTCTCTCCATTTTTAATTCTGGAAAAGAATATACCCTATCCCCTTGTGCAATTGGCATTTTTATTGGCGATAAATCTATTTTATGAGTCAGAAAACTAGGTTCATACTGGAAACTAGCAAATTGCTTCTTTTCATTCCAGACCACCACACCAAGTCTTTTGTTCCAAATTTTTACTGTCGCCAGGTCTACCATCCCAAATCCTCCTTAGTATCATCCTCATTCCCAGAATGGCGAGAGCGTTGCCTTTTCTTTTTCTGAATCTTGGCATATTCAATCGGACTGATTTCTTCCTCTATCTCAAAAATTTCCATGATATGTAGTAAATCCAATACCCTGAGAACCTGTAATAAACTACTGAGATTTATCTTTTCACCTCTTTCTAACAGACTCAATGTAGATCTGCTTAGAGATGCTGATTTAGCTACATCAGATTGAGATCTATTCTGTTGCAACCGATGGTGCTTTACAAATTCCCCAATCTTGCTTAAAAGTGCCTTATCTGATAAAAAAGCTATTTTATGGTATGATTTATCACTCATTAGTATTTAATATTACTATTAATGCGCTTTAATTCATACAAATATACAAATTAAATTTGTGTGAAATATCAGTCGTTAAATGCATTTTGCTTGTGTATTGACTTATAATTCATTCACTATCCTAAAAGCATTCGAAGTGGGTTTAGGGAGGGAATAAGAGATGGGATGCTTTCTGGGTTCTGACTTAATGACATAATTTTAATAATGGAGCGATTATAGTTCAAGCCATGGAATGTCAGAAAAAAATGTAAGCCTAAAATGGGCCTTTAAAAATATAATGTGGCCAAGAAGGCGTATGCTTTTCTTAGGCTTATTATTGATAATTCTAAGCAGAGCAGCAAGTTTAATCATACCCTATACCAGTAAAACTTTATTAGATGAAGTTGTTCCTAATCAAGATTTAGGATTATTACAAACTATAGTAATAGTCGTCATATCTGCCATTGTGGTTCAGTCTATCGGCTCCTTCCTTCTCACCCGTCTACTAAGCGTTGAGGCCCAATACTTAATATCTCAATTAAGAGTACAGGTACAAAAAAAGGTGCTTTCCCTACCCATTAGCTTTTTCGACAATACCAAATCTGGAGCTCTAGTATCTAGAATTATGACCGATGTAGAAGGTGTAAGAAACCTCATAGGCACAGGTCTTGTTCAACTTTTTGGAGGAACCATAACAGCATTGGCATCTCTCTTCCTCCTGATAAAAATAAATGCCTGGATGACCTTATTTGTACTCGTACCCGTAGCGGTATTCGCTGTAATCGCATTAAAGGCATTTGGATATATCCGACCCATTTTTAGGGTAAGAGGAAAAATAAACGCCGAAGTAACAGGCCGCCTTACCGAAACCTTAAATGGCGTTAGAGTAATAAAAGGTTTTAATTCTGAAGAACAAGAGAATAAAATCTTTGAAGAAGGGGCGGAAAAATTATTTAAAAATGTAAAAAAGAGCCTTACCTCCACCGCATTAATTACAAGCTCCTCCACCCTTTTACTAGGAATCTCCTCCGCAGGAATAATGGCTATTGGTGGATATTATATGGTAAATGAAACTATGACACAAGGTGATTTTTTAGCCTTCACCCTTTACCTAAGTTTTATGGTAGCCCCAATTGTTCAAATGAGCAATATTGGAAGTCAGCTAACTGAGGCTCTAGCGGGTTTGGATAGAACCCAGGAAATAATGAATATGGAGCCAGAAGATATTTCTGAAGACAGACCTATAAATCTCCAAGAACTAAAAGGCAACATAAAATTCAATGATGTTTCTTTTAGCTACGAAGAAAATAATGAGGTATTAAAAAATATTGACTTTGAGGCTCCAGCAGGTTCAGTAACTGCTCTTGTAGGTTCTTCAGGAAGTGGGAAAAGTACAATTGCCGGATTAGCAGCCACTTTTTTAAATCCAAAATCAGGACTGATAACCATTGATGGTAAGGATATTACCCAGGTAAATCTATCCAGCTACCGTAAAAATTTAGCCGTAGTTCTGCAAGATGATTTCCTTTTTGAAGGCAGTATCAGAGAGAATATTTTATTCCCAAGGCCCATGTCTAGCGAGGAAGAACTAATGGCTGCTGTTAAAGGTGCTTATGTGGATGAATTCGCAGATAAGTTTGAAGATGGATTAGACACTATTATCGGCGAAAGGGGGGTTAAATTATCGGGTGGACAAAGACAGAGAGTGTCCATCGCTCGTGCCTTATTAGCCAATCCTAAAATTATCCTCCTGGATGAAGCAACTTCCAATTTAGATACTGAAAGTGAGGCTTTTATTCAGAAAAGTTTGGATATGCTAATGAAAAACAGAACCACATTTGTGATTGCCCACAGACTCAGTACCATTAGACAAGCCGATCAAATATTGGTGATTGAAGAAGGTGAAATTGCCGAAAGGGGAACTCATGACGAACTCATCGCTTCAAAAGGTAGATATCACCAACTGTTTACCTATCAAAGTAGAATCTAGTTTTTTGAAATCAATGTCGATAAAAGGGCATTTTTGAACTTAAATCAAAATTTGTGTTGCTAAGTAAAATTAAATGCTAATTTTCGCCCATTAGCTCCTACGCTTAAATGAATAATTTAATTTGACAAAATGCCTAAAGTGATGTTCAGTAGAACCTTGTTTTCTCTTTTTTTCAGCATAATTATTAACCTAAGCAGCGCGCAAACCTACAGTAGTCAGCAAGTTATTGAAGACCTTGATTTTTTATCGAGCCAAATCCAACAATACAATCCAGCTTTAGATCAATTCAATCCTCATTTCGATTCTATAGTTCAGAAAATTAGATCTGAAGTAAATGGTGATTATACGGCCCTAGAACATTTTCAAATAATGGCCAGAATTGCAGCTCAGGCAAAGGAAGGCCATATGAGCGTGGGAAATTGGAAGGATACTGTACACAGTGGATTTAACCAAGATCGATATCTATACCTCCCCTTTTTGCTAAAAATAATTGATAATGAAATTTTTATTTGGAAGGTCTATAGCGAAGAGCAAGAGTTAAATGACGGCGATCAAATTTTGTCTATCAATGGCCAGAGCAGCAAAGATATTTTAAAGGAGTTTGAATCCTATTTGTGTAGAGATGGAAATATAAAAACCAGTATAAATCATCAGCTAAATGCGGGCTTCGCATGGATGTACTATTTGTATATCGATCAAAGTAAAGTTTTTGATATAGAATATTTTATTCCTTCGGATGGAAATAGAGCAAAAACCAAACTCAAGGCTCTTAAAAAATCTGAAATGGTCAAAAATTATAAAATTCAATATGGAATAAATAATGACCCACCTAAGGAACTAGGCAACTCGGTTTATTATTTTACTATAGAAGAGAATACGGCCCTTTTAAAACTAAAAACCTTTAATAGAGGTCTGCTGAAAAAGGAAAAAGTAAAGTCTAAAAAGTTTTACAAAGAAATTTTTGAGGAATTAGCACAGAAAAACTGCAAAAATCTAATTATTGATCTAAGAGGAAATAATGGCGGTAGAATTGAAATGTCTGAAGATATTTTACCCTTTATCCTCAAAACCGATAGCTCTATAGTTTATAGATCCAGCCTTTCCTGGAAGGGAAAAACAAAAGAATTTGAACTACCCGAAAAATCTGAATTCGCCTTTAGCGGGAAGATTTTTGTTCTTGTAGACGGACAAACCTTTTCTGCAGGAGCGAGCTTAGCAAGATACCTGAGAGAGTATGCAGGAGCTAAAATAATTGGGGAAGAAGCTGCCGGTAGATATGAGGGTTTCGTTGCTGGGTCCAAGGAATATATTGTCTTAGAAAATTCCAAACTAAAAATAGGAATCCCTAGGTATGCCACCCTATTTCCGGCTTCCAACATTCAAAGCACAAAAGACCGAGGCATTATTCCAGACTATACCATTAGCTATAGTTTCGAAGATTTGGTTGAAGAAAAGGATCTAGCTATGGAAAAAGTAAAAAGCCTGATTTTAAATCCTTAATTTTCGGTTTTAAACCCAAAAAGCAAGCCATTGCAAAGTCGTCATCGCCGATTAAAAACACATCACCTAATTTTCATATACCTAGGAGGCTGGTCCTTCCTCTTGGTACCATTGCTATTTTTAATTTCATTTTACCTTTATTCTGATTCCGATCAACATGATAGCTATTGGGATAATCCCTATCCGCTTTTCCTACTTTTTGGCTTTTTAATAATGGTGATAATCAATGCCTTTCAAAAACATAGGACAATTAAAATCCTTAAAAAAGGACAAATTTCTGAAGCTCGCCTCATTCAAAAAATCCGGGTTTCCAGTGTAGACAACGAATCTCAGGAGAGATATAAATATAATTTCGAATTTTTTGACGAAGAGGAAAAAAGACATGAATTTTCTTTTAAATCTACAGGCCTAAGAAGACTGGAAGATGAGGATAGTGAAATGATTATTTATCTAGCAGAAAATCCAAGAAAAGCAATTGCGCTAGACAGCCTCCCCTGGCCCTTAAATAAATATGTAAAAAAGAACTGGACAGCTAAGCCCATCAAAGACAAGAACAGTTTTATTCAAAGAAATTGAGCTTGACAGTGGTTTCAATATTGATTTTAAAAAAAGTCGGTCCCAAACCGACTAGAAAAACCAGACCTTAAATTGGTCTTGATATAGGAAACAGTTGGTATTATTTTATTGAAATATGAGTAAAGCCCATTAGAGCTATTAGAGCTAAATGATAAGATTTAGAAAAACCTTATTTATACGTTTAAATCTACGTTTTGATTTGTTTAGGATTTTAATTTGTTCTAAACTACCTCAATAAAGAGAAGGGACATATTTGGTTAAATCACCCTATTGTTCGTACGTACCCAAAGAATAAAGAAAAATCAAAAAAAACCCTCTTTCTACCTTGTTACCAGACACTTACAGTAAATGATTGAAAGATATATAAGCTCGCAATTTTGAACAAAAATTATTTGAGAAAATTATATGTTATTGGACTCGAAATCAATCAAGGTGATTTTCGCCTTCTTTTTTCAATAGATTTGTAGTGAACCCAAAGTGCATATATATACCACTGTGGTGTATATACGCATGTTAGGCACAATTAAAAGGCACATTTTAAAATATGAGTAAAGAATTCTTTAATCGTCCATTTACCGAAGATACAAACGTGAAGCTTGAGCTTTATCGAGCGTATCTTAAGAAGTGGTTTCCCGTTTTTATAGCTGCCCATAAGCCTTTCGTTCAAGTAGTGAACCTGTTTGACTTATTCTGTGGTACGGGTAGAGATTCAGAAGGCACTGCGGGAAGTCCAATAATTGCATTGGAAGTCCTTAAGGAGTATGAAGACCTTGTTAAGTCGACTGATGTTCAAATTAATTTGTTTTTCAATGATCAGAATAAACAATTTCTTGAGCAACTTGATGCAAATATCAATGATTTAGAATACGATAAAGAAAACATCAACATACACTTCTATAATGAAGATTTCGTTGATTTGTTTCCTAAACTTCTGCCAAAGACTAAGAAGGCCGCCAACTTGATGTTTTTAGATCAATTCGGTATTAAATACGTAAATAAAGAAAGATTCAAAACGCTTATCGAACTTCCAGTAACTGACTTGATGTTTTTTATCTCATCATCAACATTCAATAGATTCCCTAATGATCCCAACGTAATTGATATCATTGGAATGGATTCTCAACAAATACAGGATGCGCCATTTTATGACATTCACAGATTGGTTCATGTAAAGTATTCTGATTTAATTCCAGAAAATCATTCTTACGGGTTAGCACCTTTTTCGATCCGAAAAGGCACTAATATATACGGTTTGATTTTTGGGAGCGGTCATCCATTAGGATTAGAAAAATTCCTTGAAATTTGTTGGGATCTTGATGGCATTACAGGGGAAGCCAACTTTGATATACAGGGTGACCAAAGCATACAAATTCAGCCTTCACTTTTTGAAGAAGACAATAAACAGACTAAACTTTCAAAATTTGAAGACAGATTAAAGTCTCATATTTTTGATGGAACTCTGCAATCTGATATTGATGTATTTTTATATGCAATAAATAATGGATTTATTGCTAGACATGTTATACCTGTGATTAAAAAAATGAAAGATGAAAAATTAATCAAGGTATCTCATCCTTCATTTAAATGCTCAACTGTTTGGAAGAAAAGTCGTACACCAAAACAAATAGAAATACTATAAATGGCACAATCAAGTATAGAATGGACAGAAATGACATGGAACCCCACAACGGGTTGTACTAAAATATCTCAAGGATGTAAATTCTGTTACGCAGAAATTATGTCAATGAGACTACAAGCAATGGGCGTAGAGAAATATAAAGACAATTTTCAAGTGCGAACACATGAAAGTGCTTTATCTGTGCCATACACATGGAAGAAGTCAAAAATCGTATTCGTCAATTCAATGAGCGACCTTTTCCATGAAGATGTTCCGCTAGATTTCATTCAAAAAGTCTTCAAGGTAATGCGAGACAATCCTCAACATGTTTTTCAAGTTCTCACAAAAAGAGCCGATAGACTTTTAGAACTTGATAAAGAACTCAAATGGAGTCATAATATTTGGATGGGCGTATCGGTCGAAGATAAGCGAGTAACTAAAAGAATTGACCAATTGAGAGAAACTAACGCAAGAACAAAGTTTTTATCACTAGAACCCTTAATTGGACCGCTTCCAGATATGAATCTTGATAACATAGATTGGGTAATCGTTGGCGGAGAAAGTGGACACAATCCAAGGCCGATGAAAGCAGATTGGGTAATCGACATACAAGAACAATGTGAAAAAAATGAAGTTGCGTTTTTCTTTAAGCATTGGGGTGGTAAAAACAAGAAAAAGAATGGTAGGACTTTAAACGGTAAAACATATGACCAAATGCCTGAAATAGAACTCCAATTAAGTGTGTAAAATAAAAAACTGTGCCTAATCGAGTAGACGGCTCCACGGAGTGCGCCTCTCACACCACCGTACGTACGGGTCTCGTATAC